>Ga0172371_10007062_pt1 | contig 16109 bp, 14 predicted proteins | sample Lak12m_FD_114543 | JGI IMG/M metagenome (GOLD analysis project Ga0172371, IMG submission 114543) | Freshwater microbial communities from Kabuno Bay, South-Kivu, Congo - kab_022012_12m | ecosystem: Environmental > Aquatic > Freshwater > Lake | place: Democratic Republic of the Congo: South-Kivu...
CCTTTGCTCTATTCATTTTTTGTAATTCTCTTGGAAACCAAAACTCAATTCCATCTTTCTCATAAACACATTCTTCAAATGTTATATCTCTTTCGGGAGGGTAAGCTTGATCAAGCAAAGAAGGATTTATACTTTACCTAGTTGCTTTACTCTTTTGTTTTCTAATAATAGTTTCATTTGATTTATTGCAATCTTATTAAGTTTAATTAATCTCTCTTCTTGAGATAATCCATCAATTATAAATGATGCATTTAGGTTTTCAAGATTAGATAAACAAATTAATTGAGATATGTTTGCATAATCTCTTATATTTTCTTCTTTAGGCTTATTTTTATTTATATCTCTCCATTCCTTTGCAGTCATTCCAAATAAAGCTACATTTAGAATATCTGCTTCATTTGCATATATTTCTTTTTGTTGTTTTTGGGTTATCTCATTAGGTATTAAGTTTTCTTTAATTGCATCTGTGTGTATTAGATAATTAATCTTAGTTAGGTTTCTTTTAATATCCCAGTCAATTTTATTTATTTTATTTTCTGAAATTTTTAATCTTTGGAACTCTTTAATTAAATATAATTTAAATTCAGGAGATATCCATGATGCAAATTCAAAAGCAATATCCTTATGAGCATAAGTTCCTCCGTAGCGCCCAGTCTTTGCAACAATTCCAATTGCATTTGTATTTTGTATCCAACTCTTGGCTGTTAAAATGAAACTATTTAAACCAGCTTTATTTCTAATCCCATCGAATTCGATGGGATTAAAATCAGAATTGTTTATTTTCTCCCAAAGTCCCATAAATTCAATTGTATTTCTGTTTCTTAGCCAATTAAATATAATATAATCCGTTCTTTCTTTATCTTTATATCTTGCAATATCTGTTAAAGAGATATAATCATCTTCTTTTTGAGTGTAAAAAGAGATTTCCTTATTTAGAACCATTAATTTATTTAGCTTATCCATAAATATGTCACCACATATATTACGCAAAAGAGGTGTATATCTCTTTTGGAGGAGGGTAAGCTTGGCCAAGCTTACTTTTGCTTGGTTATACCGAAATCCCCCTTATTACCTCCTTTATCACTTCCACTATCCTAAACCTTGTTCTCACAAGCCACACACCAATAAAAGCTTCGCTAAAGAGCACACAAAGCCACAAATTATATACAAAAGAGTTTCTCCAGATTACCAGAGGCCAGAGAATTATATCAAAAACAACAGAAACAATCTTATCTCCAAGAGAGAGAACATTTCCTTGATTAAAACGTTCCATCATATCAAATCTAATAAGAGAAGTTCCAAAATCAATAAAATAGAGGTTAAGGAGAGCAAAGATAGTTCCAAGAAGGAGATAGATAAAGATTCTTATAATCTTAACCTCAATTCCAAGAATGGCTATATATCGCATAGATATAATATAGATAGAAAGAAATAAATGGGTTACACTTATGTCACGCCTATATTTATACAATGTTACTCTTATATCTTTATGGAAAAAGAACTTGTTTTAGTAATTAAAGGTAATATCAGAAAGCAAATTATTCTAAATTTAACTATCCCAAACACTCCAACAAACCTTGCAAAAAAATTAAATGCACACCGCTCATCAGTATCAAGAACCCTTCTTTTCTTAGAAAAAAGCAATTTAGTAAAATGTATAAATAAGAACGACAGTTTTGGAAGGGTATACAAGTTAACAGAAAAAGGAAAGAAAGTGTACGATGTTGTAAGGAAGATGTGAAAAAATGGATATTGAAACGTTACCCTATAGAAAAGAAGTCACAGCATATATAGTTAACAATAATAAAGAATTTATTATTGTTTTTTCTGCACAACCTGGAAGATTTTGCAAAACACCAGCAGGCGGAGTAAAAGATGGAGAAACAGAAGAGCAAGCAATAATAAGAGAGATAAAAGAAGAACTTGGAATTGACTGTGAAATTGTAGCAAAATCAAAGATAAACTACAAATGGGAACACCAAAAAGAAAGAATAATTGAGAGACAACTAAAGTTCAGAGGATCAACTGGGGTAATATTCATAACAAAAATGAGACCAGAAACTCAGAACATAAAAATACAAGAAGAAGAAATATCAGGATATAGATGTATAAAGAAAGAAGAAATAGATAAATACTTATCCACAGAAGAACAAAAAGAAATTGCAAGAAAAGTATTTGATGAATTCAAAGATTGGTTTTAACAACAAAAAGAAAGCGTATGATGTTGTAAGGAAGATGTGAAATATGACCAGCTATATACCCTATCAATTCAGAAAAGGTTCTGATGAAATTATAATAGAAATAATATCTGGAATAATCATCTCTATAATTTTATCTTTATTAGTAGGATATCTATTACAAGATTATAGTTTTTATTATTTTGGGATTATTAGTGTTGTCAATATAATTGGGTTATACCATTTATGGGATAAATATAGGCATGCCAGTTTAACCTATTTAGTTGGATGGATGAGTGGATTGATAATATTATTTGGATTTTTTGAGATTCAATTTGGTGCTGTTGAATTAGTAATATATCTTTTTCTTCCATTAATAGTAATAATGTATAAAATCTATAGAGAAAACAAGCGAAGTATATATTGATGATTTTTTATACTCTCATTAGTAGTTAAAACAACAAAGACAATTTAGGAAGGATATACAAGTTAACAGAAAAAGGAAAGAAAGTATACGATGTTGTAAGGAAGATGTGAAATTTATTAGAACTATTAAACATACTCCTGTGACTGTCAAGCACCCACATCTACAACAGTAGAAATTTATTTGGTCTTCTAGACTTGAGAAGGAATTACTTGCAAACTACAAATCTACAACAGTAGAAATTTATTTGGTCTTCTAGACCCTTTAATTAACTTTCTTTTTAAATCTGCATCTACAACAGTAGAAATTTATTTGGTCTTCTAGACCTGATTGTGACACCATTCTGGCCACTTACATCTACAACAGTAGAAATTTATTTGGTCTTCTAGACTTTAATTATACATAAATTGAGGTGTAGATCTACAACAGTAGAAATTTATTTGGTCTTCTAGACTAACACAACACCAGTAAACGCCAGTGTAATCTACAACAGTAGAAATTTATTTGGTCTTCTAGACTCATAAAATATATGAGCTCTACTTGGAGATCTACAACAGTAGAAATTTATTTGGTCTTCTAGACTAATTCTATAAAATCAAATTTTTGTGTTTATCTACAACAGTAGAAATTTATTTGGTCTTCTAGACTTCTCTTTAGTTGCATCCCCATAACCTGATCTACAACAGTAGAAATTTATTTGGTCTTCTAGACAATAGTTGATATATATATATAGCATGAATCTACAACAGTAGAAATTTATTTGGTCTTCTAGACACAACACAACGCATTTAAACGTCAGTGTAATCTACAACAGTAGAAATTTATTTGGTCTTCTAGACTGATATATATATATTGTATGATTAAGAATAATCTACAACAGTAGAAATTTATTTGGTCTTCTAGACCCCAGATTATAATTTAACAGATATTAATCTACAACAGTAGAAATTTATTTGGTCTTCTAGACTGGTGCCCTTAATTAAAAAACCAGCCAAATGTGTCTAAGTAGCCTAAAATAAATGACTCTTTCATTTTAGAAAAAACTCTAAAACACATATTTTTTCAAACCAATAGTATATTGATTATATACCAAAACAATTATAAATATTGCCGTAATCTCAACAAAATCAATATTTATCAGTACAAATAGAATCTATGACTATTAAAAATAAACACCATGGTTTGCAATTAGTATATTACAAGATCAGATTCTTCGTTTTTAGCAAAGCCATATCTAATTATATTTTTACAATCAGATATATCAAATATTAAAACACTATCACTTTGACTAAATTTTCGTTCAAATTTATCTTTAATTTCAATTTTTACAATCTCTAAAATTCGCTTACTATTATTAATTTCATAAACTGAATATTGTAATCTTCTACCATATGATTTTAAGAAATTGGAAAATTTAGTTCTTAATTTGTCATTTTGGATATCATAAGTCAAAATTATCATTCATCCACCTCAATAATATTATATATTGGGTAGTTTATAATTAATTTATCTTTAATAAATGCTCTGTAATATGATTGAATATATAAAAAGATGGGTTCTTTATATTTTAATATTTCTTTTAAAAATATCTCTGAATATTTTTTTCCGAATTCCGATTTTATAAAATATTGCCCATTTCGTAAAAAGAAATCATTTTCATCAATTTGCTTTAAATTATAACTTTTCCTTATTCGCCTATCAATAATTCCTCTAAATGGTTCAATAATATCACAAACTAATGATTTTCGCTGAAAAAATAATTTATGATAAACCCCATAATATGTATCAAACCCATACAATTCTAAATTTGCATCTATAAAATTAAATAAATAATGATACCCTATATCTAAAAGTAAATTAAATATATCTGATTTACATCTTGGTCTTCTGCCCGTAAAATTCAAATTTTTAAAATAGATTTCAAAATATATTTTGGAGACTGTTCCTTCTATCCCTAATAATTCATTACTATTTTTCACTAAATTAACTTTATTTGCAAGTACTTTAACATTCAGTAATACATTTTTTTCATTTATTGTTTTATATCTTAAGGATTCTAATAATTTTATTTGATTTTGAATTTTATTTGTAATTAAGTGTTTTGCAAGTTCTAACTCATTATTACAAGTATATTGTTTTTTCCTCAATAAAAAATTTCCTTTATTATCTGGCACTATTGAGAAGTATGGTTTTAAATTATAATTTAAAAAAACAACAGATATTGAGTATCTTTTTGCATTTTTTATTAAAACGGAAGTAATAGATATATCTCCATATACAAAAACAACAAATATTCTATGTAAAGAATGCTGCAATAATATTTTATCAGTTCCATCCACTAACACTAAATTTGAATTTTTAAACCTTAATTTATTTGAATTATTACTTTCAATAAATATAATTTGTTTTGCTATAAAATCAGGTCTACTCATCATTATAAGAATCACACACTTCTTTATATATACACATTTTACATTTGTTTGAGTTTGGAATAAATTTAGTAGTAATATCAAAACCATTTATTGCAGCAATAATTTTTTTTAAATCTTCTTTTTCTTTGTTCCCAGGAATATCTACTTTATATACTTTATTATCAGATAATGAATAAAACTTAATATTTTTAATATCATAACCCATTTCAATTAAACAAAAATATTGGGCATATATTTGTAAATAATACCCATCATATATTTTACTAATTTTATATTTTCTTTCAATTAATGTCTTTGTAGGTAGATCTAATAAATCTATCTTTCCAATAAGCCCAAATTCTTCAGAATAAATATCAATTCCTTGTAAAAAGGACTTTTTAGAAGAATATTTTTTAAGATCGATATTAGTATGCGCATTCTTTCCTTTGGTTTGGTAAATGGTGTGATACAGATTAGAATCGTAAGAAGTATACAAGTTATGAAAATATATACTTTTGGGACAAAAAATAAAATCATTTAGATTTGAAATAATTATGTTTTCTTCCATAATTCACATATTTTTGTCAATCAAATAATTCACAAATTCTTCTTTACTTATTTTCAACTCTTCTTTTTTCTTTATTTTATCCAGTATTATTAACCCTTTTAAACCAATATTGTAAGCTCCATTTTCATCTCCATTTTTAGGTAAATTATTACCACTTGTCCGAGAATCAAAAAAATGGCCATTTTTATCTTTTACGCAAGATAAAATATAATCATTAAAAGTATTTATTCTTGAATTTCTTAATTGTAAGATTAATTTTAATAACCCTATCAGTTGTTCAAAAAAATCTTTTGAATCTATTCTATTAAACGAATTCATTAAATTTTTTGAATTCATATAATCCAGATTATATATTTTAAATAACACCTTTAACTGTTCATTAATATTAACCTCCTCCGTGTTCCATTCATTATTCTTATTTTTATTTCTGAAATTGACTAATTTTGTTCCATTTGAATAAATAGACCAATTATCTTTTTTTAGTTTAATATCTTTATTAAAGTTAGCAAAATTGAAATTAAATTCAAATAAATCTTCATTTTTGTTATATCTTACATATTCAAATTTCTTTAATAATTCTTTTGATTTTTCAACAGATTCGTAATTTGGGAGTATCATATTGAAAAATCCACTGCAGGGGTCAATTTTAGAAGTATAACTTGCGTTCACATAAAATAAAATTCCTGATTGTTTTCTTAATCGGCTAAAACTTTCAAATTTGTTTGTTAATTGATAACCATTTAATGAGCCACCAATTTTAGTGGAAGGAATATCTTTGAATACTAAATAATTTAATTTATCAATTAACATTTTTTCAAATTTTTGATAAATTTGTTTTTCTATTTTAAATCGACCTTTCTTAAACCCAAAATTTAAATCTTCTAAAACAATTATTGCATTGTTTTCAATCGCTAATTTAGAGATATTATGAACCACTTTTGATAAATACCCTTCTTTCAAATTTTTTATTGGTTCTATTGATTGCCAACTTTTTCTTGCCGCATCTCTTTCTTTTTCACGAGTATCTAAACGATCTTGATAATCAAATTTTCTATCTAAATCATCAGATACTAAATTAAATGACCCGGATTTAATAATATCCCCATTAGGATCCAATAAGGTATAATATACCAAATGTCTTTCACCTCTATCAATACCAATTACATTTACTGGTTTATCTGTATTCGAAATAAATTCATTTATTTGTTTGTGGATATCTTTTCCAGAACCTTTTGCTTTAAAATTAATTGTAATGGGACAATAAAATAAAAATTTATCTTCAGTATATCTTTTATCTTTTATTAAATCATAATCAAAAGTGCATTTAAATTTACCTTTAATTGGATTTTTAGCATCAATAGTAGTCTTTTTAGGATGAATTGTCTTATTACTAGTAATAGATTTTTCTCTAAAAAATACCTCTCCACCCCCATTTAATTGATATCTTACATTATCTAAGTTTTCTTTTGAAAAAATTTCTCTCCAATAAATAGTGTGTAAATTAGGATTACTATTTTTATTTTTTTTAGCTTTATTTTTTGAGAAATCCTTATTATAAATTTTAAATAAATATAATTTGCCAGAATCAACTAAATCAGAAATATAATTTTCTCTAATTTTACTAAATTCTAATTTGTATCCTTGTTCAGAAATATCATCATAGAACTCAGAAATATCATGGTATAAATTAGTATCTTTAAATTTAAAATTAAAACAATTCCATTCGGGATGTTTATATAAGCTACTTTTATAAAAATCAATTAATTTGTGGCAATCACTTAAATTGAAATCTTTTTTTTCAAACCCATCTTTTGGGATTCCTCCTTTAGTATGAGTGGAATAATTTATTATATTCTTGATTTCTTGAGATGGCTTATAATAATCAATATTAGAATTACTAAAAAATACTTTTGGCAACATTTTATTTGGGTCAGGTAAAAGTTTACATTTAATTTTTTCAAAAGAATCAATATCTTGATTATTATTTATATTTTCAAATATTTTATTGTGCCCTTTTGCCATAATACCTAAATAATAATAATCATCCTTTCTAAATAATAAAGAATAATAATCTTTCTCTTTATTTGCGTCCCAACCATTTAATAATTGAGAATTTTCAAAATTTAACTTAAATTTTTTTGTAGAATATGGTTTTTTTGTAGTATAATTCCGGGTTTTATTATATATAGAGATAATTCTATTAAAATTATTCATATAAATTTCATTAAATCTAACATAAAAATCAGCATCTGTTTCATAAGCATCTTGACTATTATCCTCTTCTTTTATATTTAAATTAATATATATTGGCTTAATAAAATGGATGACACCAAGTATGGAATCTAAAAAAGATTTAATAATTTCTATATCCATTTCTGAAAATTTATGTTTATCAATTAATACTATTTTTTTAAAAGAGTCATAATTATTTACAACAGTTTTAAATAAATCTGCTTGTTCAGTTTTAGACTCTCCAAATTTTGAAAAATAATTACAAATAGATATAGGATTTTCTAAATTTAGCAGTTTAATTGATTCATCTATTTCATATAATGAAAAATATTTGTTTTTTAAGAATGCCTCCTTCTTTGCTTTAGTTTTTAGGTTCAACTTATTTACGGCATATTCTATTAATCCTTTATTAATTGTTTCCCAGTCCCCACATAATTTTTTAGATATGCTTGATATTGATGAACTATTAATATAAATTTGGGTTAAATCAAAATTATTTATATCTGTTATTAATTTTTTAAGTTCTGGCAACCATTGGGAATAGATTTTTGTATAATAATCGGTTATCTCTTTAATTACTTCTTCATTATTTATAAATGTATCAAATTTATCTGAGAAAGATTCTTTATCACTCAATATTTGCTTAAATAAAGGCATCATTTTTAATTTTCTAATCATTTTTGAGTATTCTTTATTTTCGGGTTTTTGGGAATATAAATAAATTAATTCATTTAATCCTTGTTTTTTAATCCCATTTTCGCTATAACCCCCTATAACTAAATTAAATAAATCCACACCTTTTTGCGTCAAGTGTTTATTAAAATTGTTTAAGATAAAAAAACTATCTATAGAAGAATTATTTAGTTTAGTGGATAATTCAGTTTCCATATAACTATATGAAAAATTATTTAACTGCTTAATCGCTTCAAATTTAATTAAATTATCTAAATATTTTGGCAAATTATCATTAACTATCCTATAAATTATAGATGTGGGGATTGGCTTTTCTGAAAACACATTTTCTCTATTTTTAAAAAATCCACTAAAATACGTGGCCCATTTACTAAATTTCATAACTAATTCTTTATCAGCCAATCTATCTTTCGATCCTAACCAATTTGGAAGAATATCATTAATTAGCTCTTTTCCAAATAGTTTATTATAATTATCTGTTTTTTTAATAATTTCATAAATTTGTTTTCTTATTTTATCTTGTATGTGCTTATATTGTTTTTTAAGCATAAGATTAGACTTGTCCTTTATTAATTTATTGTAAATTGTCTGATATTCCTTTAGATCGGATAAATTAATTTCTATGTTACTCAATACAATTTCAATAAATTCTTTATAATATTCATCCATTATTTTTTTAATTTTATTAAATTCTTCTTCTCTTTGTTTGTCTACTTCGATTAAGCCTCTTTCTTTAATATACTCTAACGTTTTACCAACCGGTCTTAGCTCAAATCTTAATGTTTTTGATAAACTATATTTATTTGTAAAATCATCCCATATACATTTCTGCACTTGCATAAAAACCCCTCTAGCTAATTATTTTTTTGTATTTAATAATTTTTGATCTTTTAGTTGTTTTCTGTGTTCTATCTCTGTTATTTCTTGATTTAAGGTATCAACATCTATTGTTTTATTTATTCTATCTTGATTTGGATTTAGTTTATATGATTTTTCATAATCTATTGATTTATTTTTGGTTTCTTTATCTAATTGATTACAAGAATCTAAGACATCTAAAAATACTTTATTCATATAATTATCAATCTCAATCTTTCTCTTTGTAGAGTGTGCAAATCTACCAATTACCTCACAGATCTTATCTCTATCTTCTGGACTTAGATTTTCTAAGGTTTCGTAGTTTTCTACTTCTTTTAATGTTAATATTATTGATTCTAAAGAATCAGGAGTTACTATAAATACTTTGTAATTGGCTACATTAATTGAATATTCTTTTATTTCAAATATCGTATTTTGAGGTATAACTAAATATATTGTTTTCTTAACATCTTTCTCTTTTATGTATTTTTCTACATTTGTAGCTTGTGTTTTTATATATGTTGGAAAATTTCTTAAATCATCATTTGCAGGAGATTTTGCATCAAAAATTATATATTGTCCTGCTATTTTTATAGTGTTATCTGGCTTACCTTTAAATTCTATTTTTTCTTTTGAAATATAATCTATATAATTTTGTTTACATATGCATTTTATTATTGATTCTACATTTGTTTCATGTTTTTTCCAAGTTTCTTTCATAAGTTCAAATCTTTGTTTTTGATCTGCTAATTGTTTTTCTTCAAGTTTGGAAATATTATTATCATATCTATTTATTGTTTCTTGTAGAGTATTAGTTTTAGTATCATAATCCTTTTCATATCTCACAATTTTAGCAATGTTTTCTTTATCTTTATTATGTAGTTGGGTTATTTGCTCATTTAATATTGCCTTATCTACTTCCAATCTTGCAATAGCATCTTTTACTGCTAATTCTGTGATTTTATCTATTGATTTAAATTCATCATATGCATCATAGCTTAGTTTTCTAATTGAACTCCAAGAAAATATTCTTTCGATTAAGTTAACTGTTTTTATTTTTTCTAAAAGTTCTTCTAAATTTTTATACTCTTGTGTTCCCCTACTCATAATTTCACCTTTTATTTTTATATAATTATTATTTATCCCGTCCATTTTGGGCAATAATTTATACCCACAGAACTTACAATCTATTTTTTTCTTTTTTTCTAGTTATACTTTTTTATTTTTCTTTTTAGTGCATTACCTATTGCTTCTCCTATTAGTTTGAATTCTTTTTTACTAAATGTGTCTGTCTTTGCATTATTACACCAATAACATGCTAAACAACAATTTTTTGCAGTATACCCTATTTTATCATTTTTTCTATCAACTTCAAAGGAGTTACCACGGGTTTTTGATCTTTTATTTATTATTTTCCCGTGCTTTACTAACTCAGATATTTTATCTAGTTCTTCTTTTTTTATTCCACAATATGCACATTGTTTGGGTTGCTTTTTATACCATAATTTAAAAGCAGTACTTGACCAAAAATCTTTTTGTTTCCAAGATATACCTACTCTTTTTTTATCTCTTGCTTTTATTGAAAAATATAAGTGTGATAATTTATTTGCAAGATCTTTATCATCTTGATTTGCGTGCGTTTTTGAATTTCTAGTTTTCATATTCTTTAATCTTCTTTTCTTTTCTATATTGTTCTATTATTGCCCTAGTTATTGGAGTTTGGTTAATATGATTGATTGACTCTAATGCTTTAATAAATGTTTCTGGATTTGACTTCCAATCAACTATGACTTGAATATGTTTTGTTAATGTGCCTATGGCTGTTTTTGCAGGAATAGTACTATCTAGTTTAGTATCTATTGTCCCATCATTTATTCTTTTACTTAAAGAAACATATCCAATAGATACCTTGATTTTTTCTTTTGGAATGTTTTGGGTATAGGAAAGGATACTCTTATATAGTTCTAATTGCTGACGATGGTCAGAGCCATACGCATTTACGTCTTTATCAGTCTTCCAATCAACAATTAAGTATTCTTGAGTTACTGGATTTCTAAAAACAGCATCTATTTTTCCTGTGATTGGTAAAGAACTAGAAATCGTTGTGATATCTTTAAGGGAAACATTTCTAAATTCTAATTCAGTTGCAAATACTTCAGGATAACTAATCTTAATTTCAGAGATTAGTACTTTGGAATTTTCCAATATTTTTTGAGTTTCTTTATCAAGAGTGGAAATATCAACAGATTGATTATTTAATATCTGTTCTATCAAAGTATGTATGTTAGTGCCCTTTATTAATGCTTTACTGGTTTGTTTTAATTTTAATATTTTTTGTTCAAGATATTTTCCTGGGTCAGTTTCTATTCCTGAAAAAGAAAGATGATCTAAACCTTCAAAATATTTAGTAATATAATCAGTTATCCAAGCATTTTGATCTTCTAATTGTTTTTTTGCATTTTCATAATCTTTATTAACAAATAAAGAAAATGCTTTCTTATTAAGATCAGAAAAATCAATTACGCTTTCTTGGGGCTCTTGTTCTTCTTCAAATATCGCATATTCATTCTTGTAATTTGGAGATTTAGAAGTAATAATATATAAATTTTGTACTGCTCTAGTTATAGCAACGAAATCTATCCTATTTGGTTCTTCTTCTAGTTCTTCTTTTGGATTTTTATTCATTGTATTTAATATTGCTGTAGTAATTGCATCTTGAAAGTTTTCGTTATCATTTGTTTTACTTGGAACATAAATAACAACTGGATATTGCTTACCTTTAGCCTTATGAACAGTTGTTAATATTACTTTTTTTTCACTCTTAATCTCTTCAGCTAATTGCTCAGCAGACTGTAAAAAGTTACATAAATTTTCAATTGTCTTATTCTCAAGTAAATCTAATGCCTCAATTGTTACTTTTTGCATGTTTATACAAGAAAGGGTATAATCTCTACCATAAGCAACAGCTACAGGCAGAATATTATTCTTAAAAACATTATCTAGGTCATTAATATTATTTATAGATTCTCTTAAGTCTTTATATTTTGGATATTTATTATAAATTTCCTCTATAGTTAATTTATTGCTTTCAGCTAACTCAAAAGCATCCTGTAGGCATATGGGAAAGAAAGGAGTGAACATTGAAGCTTTTATTAAGTTTATATCCTTACTTAATAACCCTTTCAAAAAAACAATAATATTATTCTTTGCTTCATCACTTGATGTTAAATAAGTAGATGAAAAAGAAATACCATTTGCTTCTAGTTCTTTTGCAAACTTATATAATTGTGAATTTTTTCTTGCAATTATTGCTATTTCTTTATCTTCCTTCATTTGTAATTTTTTAATAAAATATCCAATATAAGAAGGCACATTATCTTTAATTGAAATAATTAATGGTTTATCTCCTTTCTTAGAATCTGCACTTTTAAGATCTTTAATTTCATCAATATTAGATTTATCTGCTGTTTTAGAAGAAAATAACTCTTTAGCATAATTTAAAATTTCATCAGTACTTCTAAAGTTGTCTGACAGAATAAATTCTTTAGCAGAACTGAATTTACTGAAATTACCTATTGAACCACCTTGAAAACCAAAAATTGCTTGTTTCTTATCCCCAACAACAACATACTTATCACAAACAGATAAAGCAATATCTGCTTCCATATCGTTAACATCTTGAAGTTCATCAACTAATACCCACTTAAACTTTGGTTTATTTTTTAAAATTAAAAAATTAATTAAAATATCTGTATAATCAAGGCCTCTCTTCTCCTTAAACTTCTCATATCTTTCAAATATATTAATAAAATGCATAAGGTAGGTTTCTAGTTCTGTTTTATTATATGTTTTAAAATCAACAATATAGGGTTTAACATCTTCAATTTTTATTTTATCAGGAGTTATTCCAAAACTTTTAAGATATCTTATTGAAGTTTCTATCTTTGGAACAATCGTATCAAGTAAATAATTATCTCCATAATTAAGTACTTGATTTTCAATTAAATAAGAATAAATTTCATATCTTAATGAATTAGCAGAAATAAGCTCATTATCTTCTAGATTATCCAAAGCAAAAGCGTGGAATGTTTGGATATTAATTTGAGTTAAGTCAATTGTTAGCTTTTCGGTTTCAATTAATTTTAAAATTCGCTCTTGCATTTCTCCGCAAGCTTTTTCTGTAAAAGTTAAACAAAGAATATCCTTTGGGGATATACCTTGATGTAATAAATAAACATATTTGTAAGCTAATAGTTTGGTTTTACCAGTTCCTGGATTTGCAATAACAATTGTAGAGTCATTGTGCCTTATTGCTAACTTTTTTTCTTCATTTAAATCTTCTACTTCATCAAGGAAATCTTTTTTAATTGAATCTACCATGAAATCATCTTTTAGTTGTACTTATGATTTAAGTTAAATATCTATATTTAATATCTATAGATTTCTTTATCCCCATAATATTACTTTGCATTTAATTTTAAAAGGTTACTAAAAACCTATAAAAGCACTAATTGCTTGATTCTAGGTTTTCTTGCTCTAGGATTATTGTTGTATGAATTTTATTAAAATATTGCTTTGCAATTCTTCTTACATCTTCAACAGTTATTGCTTTTATTTTATTTACTGCCTCTTCATATTCTCCCCAATATCCATATAATTCATTTTGTATAACCACTTCTTCTAATAAGAAAGAAATTTGATTTGAAATTTTATGAACTTTTAATAAAAATTTTTTAGCAAGGTTTAATTCCTTTGCTTTAATCGTTTCTAGTTTCTTAAGTTCTAAAAGTATTAAATCTATTGTTTCATCTACTTTTTCTTTATTTGTACTTGTGCTAATTGCAAGAAACCCTGTTTCTTGAAAATTAGTATTATTTGCAGAAATTGAATAAGTTAAAGCCATTTTATGTCTAATTGCTTCTAATAAGTTAATGTCTTTTCCTGAATTAAGGGTGTAATTAATTGCTTCAAAAATATACATATCTTTGTGAGTTTTGCAAACTCCAGGAAAACCAAGAGCAATATATGTTGCTTTTATGTTTTTTCCTACTTGTGTTATTTTTTGTTCATTAAAAATTGGTTCAACTAAATCTAATATAGGTACTTGTTTTGGTTGAAAAGTAAAATACTTTTCAATAAATTGTTCTGGTCCTTTTAAATTACCAACAATTGTAATAACCATATTGTTTGGAACATAATAATCTGAATAATGTTTTAAAAGCATCTCTTTACTCATATGTTCAATATTTTCTTGGGTTCCTATAATTGGTTTACTTATTGGATGATCTTTAAATAATTTATTAACTAATAATTCACCTATAAAATAATTTGGATTATCTTTATGATGCTTATATTCATCTAATATTATGTTTTTTTCTGTTTCTATCTTTTTTTCATCAAATTCTGGATTTTGGATAATCTCTGCTAATATTTGAACTGATCTTTCAAAATGTCTTTTTGGAGATCCAATATAATAACTTGTTTTTTTAAAACTAGTATTTGCATTATAATTTGCTTTTTTATCTTTAAGTTCAGTACGTATCTTTTCTTCAGTTAAGTTAGGTGTCCCATGCCAAAGCATATGTTCTAGGAAATGACTTACTCCATTGTTTTCTTTAGTTTCGTTTTCAGAACCTACCTTTACACTAACAGTTACATTTACGTTATTCATTTTATTTTTTATATGGATTATTCTTAATCCATTTGATAAGGTTTTTCTAATAATTTCTGACTTCATAGTTACCACCATTTTTGCGATAATCATAATCGCATTTTTTTTATTATTAGATGTGAGAGGTAAGTATTACATTATTAACTTAATTATTCCTTTCGTTGATTCATAAATAATCGCTTCTTTCTTTAGCTTGTTTATTGTGGTATCCCAATTATCTAATAACTCTTTATCTTTTTCTGTATCGAAGATTGAATAATCTCTGTTAATATAATTCAATTCATTATCGTGATCTAGTAATTGGATTATTAATCTTACTTCTGGGGTGAACTTATTTTCAAGCTCGCAAACTGCAATTTTTGTTAAAACATCTATATCAAAATAATTTGTTGCATTTCTTGAATATTTCATTGGATAAAAGGATTCCTTATCAACTACAGAAGAATATACAAAATCAGTTCTTGTAAGTATTTTTTTGTAATTTTTCTCAGTAACCCCTCTCAACCAAGATGGGTTCAAATTATAAGTAACTTTTAAATTCAAAAAAACATATAAAAAACGATAAAAATCATTATCTAGTTTATGTTCAAGTTCGATTAAAGATAAATTTGGTAAATTTATATATTGAAAGAAGAAATCTGAATCAAAATTAAGGTAGGCTTCGTGAAAATAATTGTAAATTGGAACTATTATTTTTTTATTATAATAATGATCTGATTGATATAAAACTATAGTACAATTAGAGTTGATTATGGATTCCTGATATTTAATCATATCCTCATTTGTTGGGTAAAGTAAGATTTGGGGAGTACATGAATCTACTTTTAGTTTATCAGGGGTAACAACATACTCCTTATAGTCAGATTTACTTAATAAATAATCAAAATAATAACCCCAATTATTGTATAATATTGTTCTTTCATAACGTCTAAAGTTAATTGCATCTGTTGATATTTCTACATCCATTCATCTCACCTTTTTTAATATTTTTTCATCATATAAATACTACTTACAAACTCTTTATAAACCAATCTACCCTTTTGTGGATTTGTTCACTATTAAGTGTACAAGGTTA
>Ga0172371_10007064_pt1 | contig 16107 bp, 17 predicted proteins | sample Lak12m_FD_114543 | JGI IMG/M metagenome (GOLD analysis project Ga0172371, IMG submission 114543) | Freshwater microbial communities from Kabuno Bay, South-Kivu, Congo - kab_022012_12m | ecosystem: Environmental > Aquatic > Freshwater > Lake | place: Democratic Republic of the Congo: South-Kivu...
AAATTGGAATTACATTTAACCGATGAAATAAGTCTTCACGAAAGTTTCCTTCTTCAATTTCTTTTTTTAAATTTTTGTTCGTCGCCGAGATAATACGCACGTCAACTTCAATTGATTTAGTTCCGCCGACACGTTGAATTTTTCCGTCTTCGATGGCGCGCAAAACTTTTGCCTGAGCTTGCAGACTCATATCGCCAATTTCATCTAAAAATATTGTGCCTTTATTTGCGAGTTCAAATTTGCCAATCCGCTGCTGCATTGCGCCGGTGAATGAACCTTTCTCATGTCCAAAAAGTTCAGATTCTATTAATTCATTCGGAATGGCAGCGCAATTAACTTCAATAAAAGGATTTTCTTTTCGAGCGCTTTGTTTGTAAATAGCTTTGGCAACTAATTCTTTTCCGGTTCCGTTTTCGCCGGTTATCAAAATACGAACATCTGTTTGCGAAACTTTTTCGATGAGCGATAAAACGTTTTTTAAAGCGCGGGAATTTCCTACAATTTCTCCCGGTTCAAGAAAAGTTTTTTTCATCTCTTCGTTTTCTTTTTTGAGATTAGCTTGCACAACGGCATTGCGCACCGTTATTAAGAGTTTATCGCGGTCTATCGGTTTTTCAAGAAAATCAAAAGCTCCTAACTTGGTTGCTTGAATTGCATTTTGAATATTACCGAAGGCGGAGATGATAACAATGTTCAAAAATGGAAATTCGTTTTTTGCGTTTCGAAGAACTTCAAAACCATTCATATCAGGCATTTGAATATCTAAGAGTACTAAATCGAATGATTCCGAAGAAATTTTTTGTAATCCATCTGTCCCGGATGTTGCAAAATCTGTATGGTAACCTTCAAAGTCAAGGATGAGTTGAATGCTTTTACAAATTTGGATTTCGTCGTCAATGATTAAAACGTTGCTCATAATTATGGTTGATATTTTTTTATGAAAGATGAAGGGAATAGAGTCTTATCTTTTTTCAAACTTTTTCCGAACGCTTCACCAAGTTGGTTTACTTTTAAGTCACGGTAATCAATTTGATTATCCGTCGTAAAATTCTCTTCAAAAACTTCTACAAAATAACCAATCGCTTTAGTTAAATCAAAGACCCGTGAAGTGTAAGCGACAAATGCATTGCCGAAGAAGTGCGCGAGTTTATCTTTATCGCCAAATTCATTTGTAGGCGAATCGGGCAAAAAATATTTTGGAAGATTTTTATTTTTCTGTTTGAAAGTTGAATCATCAGCTGAAATGAGAGGGTACTTAATTCTTATCACAAATTGAATTGGGACATATTTATACGGCACAACGGAAAAAGTAAGCGCCAACAACGCCTCTTGAATATCGTTTTCGGTGAGATGTAATGCTGTTGAATAGAGTGAATCAATTGCAAAAAATTCTCCTTGGTTTTCTTTTAAAGAGGTAAAAGAATCCGATGCAATAAAATCCGAAATTTCTCTAACGCGTTGCGATAGTTGGCTTCGTTGCGGAAAAGATGATGGCGTACAAAAAACAACCACGAATGCAAAAAAAAATAGTTTACAACTGAGGCAACTTTTAATAAACCGTAACATTAAACTTGTATCACGCCTACTTTAAACTCTGGCATTTCTGGATTATTGTGTGCAGCAGAAAGCGAAGCAGAAATAACTTTTCGTGTATCTACCGGATTAATTATTTCATCAATCCATAAACGGGCAGCTGCATAAAGCGGAAAACTTTTTTTATCGTATGATTTTTGAATATCACTCAACAATTTCTTCTTATCGGCATCAGAGAAAGTTTTATTTCCCAATTCTGTATTTGAAGCAAGTTGTTTCAGTTTTATATCAAGCAGTACACTGCTTGCTTGCTGCGCTCCCATCACAGAAATTTTAGCATTCGGAAAAGCAAAAATAAATCTTGGGTCATAAGCTTTCCCACACATTGCATAATTGCCTGCGCCGAAGCTATTTCCAACGATAATAGTAATTTTCGGAACGACAGAATTTGCAACCGCGTTTACCATCTTCGCACCGTCTTTAATAATCCCGCCATGTTCGGCACGGCTGCCAACCATAAATCCGGTTACATCTTGAAAAAAAACAAGAGGAATTTTTCTTTGATTGCAATTCATAATAAATCGTGCCGCTTTATCAGCGCTGTCTGAATAAATAACGCCTCCGACTTGCATTTCTCCGTTCTCAGTTTTAACAACTGCGCGTTGATTGGCAATAATACCAACTGCCCAGCCATCTATTCGTGCATAAGCTGTAATCAAAGTTTTTCCGTATCCGGCTTTGTATTCATCAAGCTCTGAATGATCTACAATACGGGCGAGTAATTCATACGTATCATAATTTTTAATCGGGTCTTCCGGCAAAATTCCAAGAATTTCTTTCTCGCTGAAAAGTGGAGGCGAACTCTCGGCTCTATTAAAATCTGCTTTTTGTTGATGAGGAAATTTATCAACTAGACTCCGAATTAGCATCAGACATTCTTTGTCATTTTTACAAATGTAATCCGTAACGCCGGAAGTATTTGATTGTACTTTAGCTCCGCCGAGTGCGTCATTATCAATAACTTCGCCAATTGCGGCTCTCACCAGATGCGAACCGGCGAGAAAAACAGAACCCTCTCCTTCAACAATTAAGGCTTCATCGCTCATGATGGGAAGATACGCTCCGCCAGCTACGCAAGGTCCCATAATTGCTGAGATTTGAGGAATTCCCATAGCGGAAATTTTGGCGTTGTTGCGAAAGATTCGTCCGAAGTGTTCTTTGTCAGGAAAAATTTCATCTTGCAATGGAAGAAATACTCCGGCGCTATCAACTAAATAGATCAACGGCAAGCGGTTCTCCATTGCAATTTCTTGTGCGCGGAGATTTTTTTTGCACGTTATCGGAAACCACGCACCGGCTTTAACAGTTGCATCATTAGCAACGATAACACATTCGCGTTGATGAATTTTGCCAATACCGAATATCGTTCCCGATGAAGCTGCGCCGCCATATTCTTCATACATTCCGTGGGCTGCAAACGTATTTAGTTCAAAGAAAGAAGTATTCGCATCAATCAGTAATTCAATGCGTTCTCGTGCAGAAAGTTTTCCTTTAGCTTTATGTTTAGTGAGTGCATTTTCGCCGCCGCCGAGTTTTACTTTTGTTCTTTCTGCGTCAAGTTTGCGAAGAAGGTTTTTGTAATAATCTTCCCGTTGAAGAAATGTATCATTGCTATTTACTGCTGTTCCGATTTTTTTCATAGTGCTTTCTACTAATTGAAATATAATTAGGAATTAGAAACTTGAATATTATCTGACAGTAGTTTGGAAGAAATTAAAGTATTAATTCCTAATTCCTCATTCCTAATTCGTAATTATTTTAAGAGTTCTCTTGCGATAACAAGTTTTTGAATTTCTGAAGTACCTTCGCCGATAGTTAAAAGTTTTACATCGCGATAGAATTTTTCTACGGGATAATCTTTTGTAAAACCGTAACCGCCGAAAATTTGTACAGCATCGTTTGCGGCTTTTTCCGCCATTTCGCTTGCAAAAAGTTTTGCCATAGCGGCTTCTTTGGTGTTTGAAAGACCTTTGTCTTTAATCGAAGCGGCTTTGAAAGTTAATACACGGGCTGCTTCAATGTTAGCAGCCATTTCAGCGAGTTTAAATTGAATTCCTTGAAACTCATTAATGGCTTTTCCGAATTGTTTTCGTTCGGATGAATAATGAAGCGCGGCATTCAAAGCGCCTTGCGCTAATCCCACACTTAACGCGGCAATGGAAATTCTACCGCCTTCAAGTACTTTCATCGCTTGGATAAAACCTTCACCTTCAACTCCGATTAAATTTTCTTTAGGGACTTTACAATTATCAAAAGACAGCTGAGTTGTATCGCTTGCACGCATTCCCAATTTATTTTCTTTCTTTCCGATAATCAATCCTTCAAAATTCTTTTCTAAAATAAAAGCAGAAATGCCTTTTTTCTTTTTCGATGTATCGGTACTTGCCATTACAACATACGTTCCCGCAACCGTGCCGTGAGTTGTAAAAGTTTTGCTTCCGTTAAGGTAATAAAAATCATCTTTTAATTCAGCTGTCGTAATAAGGCTGGCGGCATCGCTTCCGGATACCGATTCCGTAAGCCCCCAAGCGCCGATAACCTTTCCGCTTGTTAGTCCGGGTAAATATTTTTTCTTCTGATGTTCATTTCCAAATAGATTGATGTGGTTTGTGCAAAGACCGTTATGAGCCGCCACAGAAAGAGCAATTGAGGGATCAATTTTGGCAAGCTCTTCAATGATAAGCGCATATTCAATATAACCAAGGTTAGCTCCCCCATAAATTTCAGGAACGAGGATACCCATAAATCCAAGTTCGCCGAGTTGTTCCATTATTTTAAAGGGAAACGTTTGCGCTTCGTCAAATTCTGAAACGCACGGCTTAATTACTTTTTCGGCAAACTCTTTTGCTGTTTGTTTAATTGCTTTCTGCTCTTCGCTAAACTGCAGAAGAAATTGATGTTGTGTTTCCATTTTCATCCTTTTGGGATAAGTTTAATTTGAATGTATTTAAAATATCATCAGCTATTGTGTAGGGTGAAATTTTCTGTTCAAATGATTTTTCCATGAATTGCTCAACTAAAAAGATGCTCTCGTGCTTCCAAAGAACTTTGGCAAGTTTTTCTTCAACAATTTCTTTTATTCTGTCTTTCGTTCGTTGAATTCTTTTTTTTGTAAGAAGATCATAACTAAGAAGATGCGTTTGATGCCGTGCAATTTCCAAAGCGATGTCACTAATGCCACGATTTTCTTGCGCAATTGCTTTTACAATTTCCGGTAAAAAAGTTTTTTCGTCGTGATTTCTCAACGTCAAAATAGTTTTTAACGCGTTAACAGCTTGTTCAGATGCGGGTCTATCGCATTTGTTCATCACAAAAAAATCTGCAATTTCCATTAAGCCGGCTTTCATGGCTTGAACAGAATCGCCGGATTCAGGAACAAGCACAACCATTGTTGTGTCAGCAGCTTTCGCAATGTCAAGCTCAGACTGCCCGACGCCAACAGTTTCAAAAATAATGAAATCATAACCGGCTGCATCTAAAATGTCAGCGGCGTCAATAGCTTTTTTGCAAAGCCCGCCAAGGCTGCCGCGGGTTGCCATACTGCGTATAAATATATGTTCATTTTTGCCGATGTCGCTCATTCTAACTCTGTCGCCCAATAAAGCGCCGCCCGTAAATGGGCTTGTGGGATCTACCGCGATGATCGCAACGGTTTTATTTCTTTCTAAATAAAGTTTTGTCAGTTGATTAGTGATAGTGCTTTTACCGGCGCCGGGAGGTCCGGTAATACCAATTCTGTATGCTCTGCCGGAATGTTGGTGAATTTTTTTTAAGATTGTTTCTGCCTGTGGATATTCAGATTCCACGTACGAAATAGCGCGGGCTATCGTGCGCTTGTTCTTTTGCAGTAATTCAGAAAAAAAAATATCTGTATTCAAGTTGTTTTAGCGGTAAAGATTATTATGTAAAATATATTCTTTTGCGGCATAGGTAACCATAAAATCTATTGGCAAATTATTGGCAACTCTCTCACGAATATATGTAGAGCTTAACTCAACGTAAGGCGTTTGAACAATGGTTGCAGTTTTATAGTATTTGTGTTTATACTCAATATCTTTGTCTATAATACGCTTCATCACTACAATGTTTGTTAAGTTAAAAAGTTCGTCAGGGTCTTTCCACGAATCAAACACAATTAGATTATCAAATCCGATGATGAGATCAATATAATCATGTTGTTTTTTTAACTCTTTAACCGTATCAATTGTATAAGAAATTTTTTTACGTTTTAATTCAATTTCTGAAAAAGAAAATTGCTTTTGGTACTGGATTGACAATTTTAATATTTCTAATCGCTGATCGGGCGTTGAACATTTAAGATGCCTTTTGTGGGGAGAAATAAAGCACGGTATGAAAATAATTTTATCAAGTTTTCTGATTTCAAGTAAAGATTGCGCAGTAATGAGATGCCCAATATGAATCGGGTCAAAGGTCCCGCCAAAAATTCCGATACGTTCCATTTAGATTAGTTCCTTGTATTCGATGAAGAGGTGTGTAAAGCGATTATGCATTGGCTGGCTGCAATATGAATAATTTTCTTTACGTGAAAGCAGCTGATATAATTCTTTGAAATCAGTTGCATGAACAAGCGAAAAAACATTTTTTAAGTTATAGAATTGATATTCTAAACCGCATAATTTTTTAAGCGCTGAGTCGCCATGATAATTTTTTTTATAAAGCAGAGCAGGTATCTCCGCTCTAAATTTATTGCAGGCAAAAAACACATTTTTTTTATGAGTTGATTGCATCAATACTAAAACATCATCTTCAAGTAAAAAAAGATCAAGCGTTTGCAAAATGTCGGAAGTTGTTAAGCCGACAAAATCAGGCCTGACAAAAATAAAATTCTTTGCAGCCTGATTCCGTTTCTCAAATATACTAGAGCATTGGGCTGGAAACATATTTTCATCAAAGTAGAAAATATTTTCAGAAGGCAGCGTTAAAGTTGTATCATTTGAAAAACTTTCTTTGTCTTTTTCGTTCAAACAGATAAATAAATTTTCTTTTGGAAATATAGAAAAAAATATCTCATATAAGTTATGCAACAGCGTTACGTAGAGGAACGAAGAATCTTTTTTTGAAAAGTCCGGGAACGCCTGGCATGCTTCTTTATTAAAAATAGGTTCGGGCAAAACGAAAAAAACATTTGTTGAATTAGTCATCAGTCTCAACTCTTGTTACTAGCTGCGCTAATTCAGTTCTGTAAAAAGTTACTTCTTCGGAGTAGCTAAGTCTATTTTTTTTACCGGCATGGCGCAATTGCATTTTCCTGAACGCAAGAGCAGTAGCGACTTTAATATATTTTCCTCTAATATCTTCGTCAATCCATCCTTTTTTTTCACGCTGGATTGAACTTAAAATTGAAACGTGCTCAAACGGTAAAACGCCATTTTCTGCTTCATCATATAATTCGCGCATTATAATTTTTGCGTCGGAAGCAACAGCTAATTTAAATGTGATGATAAAAAGCAAAATCGAAACTGATAAAAAGAGAAAGCCGAGCAAGGAGGTTTGTGAAAAACTTACGCTAAGATTCCATGCAAAATGGATAAACATAGCCAACAGCAAACCAAGCGGAGGGAAGATAATTTTGAAGATTATCGGTTTGAATTTTGCGTAACCCAAAAAAGCCCCGAAAGTTGCCGTTGAAACGCAATGCATCACGGCGGTAAAAGAAGTACGTATAATTACGAGCATCATCCAATTCTCAAACGTTTTGCCATACGTTAAAAAATACGTGAAATTCTCCGTCATCCCAAAACCTAAGCCAATAGCTCCTCCGTAAACAATTCCGTCCGTTAAATTGTCAAATTTTTTATTTGAAATAGTGAATAGGAGAAACAGTCCTTTCATAATTTCTTCAATGAATGGCGCAACAAGTATCGCTTCCGTTCTAGTTTGAATATCTTGGTTTGGAATAAAAGAGGTGAGGATGAGACTGACGAGAAAACTTCCTGCTAACGAAAGCGTAATGGCTCCGATTGCTCCCCAAAGAAAATGTTTTAAATACAATCCAACCGGTTCACGATCAAAGCGGTCAAACTTCCACACAAAAAAAAGATAGAAGGCAATGGGAATAAACGCTGCTAATGCTGATGCAAGAACAGGCATATACTATTCTTTCTCTCGCAGCCAGGCGAAAAGCTCTGTTATGCTTGGCATTTTTCCATAAGACAAAATTCCTATCCTAAAAATCTTTGAAGATATTTTTATCACTACATAAATTGCAAGAAGTAATTCTGCTAAAGTTGCGGCGATTTCTATTGTTGAAATTGGAGCTGAATTTAACCGCAGAATCATCACTCCCGGCGTAGTTAGAGGAATGTAAGAAAAAACTCTCATCAGAATAGAATCTGGATTTTGCATAGCCGGAATCATAATAACAAGCGGTGAGATTGTTATCATTGAAAGGTAACCTGTTATTTGCTGCGCTTCTTGTTCTGTGGTTACCACAGAACCAACCCCAACAAAAATTGCTGTGTAAAAGACAAATCCTAAAATGAAATAAACCAGCAGCAAAATTAAATTTTGAAACGATGCGAACAACACTAATCCTTGTCCAGCAAAAGCTGTTCCGATTAATGCCCAAACTACAATTTGAGTGAGTGTCAATCCTGAAAGTCCGAGAATTTTCCCTTTCAGAATATCATCCGGTTTACAGCTTGAAACGATAATTTCAATTAATCGGTTAGACTTTTCTTCAACTAAACTTCTTACAAGCATACCGCCAGACATCATAATAACCATGAACAAGATCATAATAAAAATGAATGAAGAAAAATATTGAGATTTAAAGTCGGCGGAAGATTCTTTTCCTTTTTCGTCTAACTTTACTGTATTTATTTCTATGTTATTAAGTAAATGCGAAACTAAAGCAGTATCAATATTCGCTTTCTTAAATTCTTGCAACCTTCTTATTTTATTAAAACAATCTTCAAACCTTTTGTAATCATTAAAATTACCGAGGCTCAAACTTCGATACTCAAACACGGTTTCTTTTTTTCCATTTACCGTGAGGAAGATATAACCTTCCATTTTCTTTTTAACAACATTTCTGTTTGCATCAGCTTTTAATGAATCAATGTTTACGCCCGATTTATAAAGATTAACAACAAGATACCTGGGTTGTTTATCCTCCAATTTATATTCGCTTAACTTTTCAGCAAGTGAAGAAAAATAATTCTGCGTATCATCTAAAACACCGATAGCTTCAGTAGTGGCTTCATCTTTTTCCGCAAAGATGCTTGGCAGAATCGAAAACCCTAAAATGATTAACGGGGTTAAGAAAAATGAGATAATAATCGCTCTGGACTTTATCTTTTCCATAAACTCCCATTTTGCAATAGCAAATGCTTTTTTCATTTCTAATTCCTAATCCTTTACGGCGTCAATAAAGATTTTGTTTAAAGTGGGTTCAATAATTGAGAAATGCCTAATTTCTATTTTATCAACAAGCGAGCGGAGAAAATGCGATGGATTAATTGAATCGCGCAACTGGAGTTCAGCATAGTTTTGATACATATCAACATGCGTAACATCGCTATTTTGGTTTAAAAAACTTGCATCTCCTTGATATTCAATTTTTATAGACGGAGTGCCATAGAGGCGTTTTATCTCGCTTAAACTGCCGCTGCAAACTTCTTTCCCTTTATTAATAAGGAAAATATCGTTGCATAGCTTTTCCGCAAGGTCCATTTGATGCGTGGAAAGAACAATAATTTTTCCCTCGCCGGCAAGTGATAAAATAGTTTCTTTTATTAGCTGCTGATTTATCGGGTCAAAACCGGTAAATGGTTCATCAAGAATTAAAATTTTGGGATTGTGAAGAACCGCTGTGATAAATTGGATTTTCTGTTGATTCCCTTTAGACAATTCTTCAATTTTTTTATTCTTGTATTCAATAATTCCAAGTTTTGCAAGCCATTCGTTTGCTAATTGAGCTGCTTTTGGAGAAGAAACATTTTTTAGAGAAGCTAAATAAGAGATGACATCGGAGACGGTACTTTTTTTATAAAGCCCTCGTTCCTCCGGCAAGTAGCCTGTCAGATTTTGGATTGTCCTATCCATTGCCTTTCCATCAAAGAGAACTTCTCCGGAAGTTGGTTTTATAATGTTGAGTATTATTCTGATGGTTGTGGTTTTTCCGGCTCCGTTAGGACCGATTAGTCCAAATATTTTCCCGGGCTGGAGTGAAAAAGATATGTTTTCAATAGCAACAGTATTAGTGTACTCTTTACGAAGGTTTTTTACTGTAAGCATGTTCTTTCTTAAAAATATGGATAAGTTGTTTCAAATATATGAACTTTGGATTGTTTGTCAAATTTCAGTAAAAAAAAACCGGCAGAATTACCTGTCGGTTTCAATGTTCTAATAAGCGATGCATTAGAAAAGATATGTAAAATTATGTTCTATTCTTCTGTGGAAGAGAAAACTTTATTTTCTTTTGCCACAGTATAGAACTGAAGACAGATTTTTCGCACAGATTCACTTGGGTCTAAATAAATATTTTGCTTAACCGCGAAAAGACTTTTTCCCGTTCCAATTTTGGTTAATGAAAGCGCTGCCATAATTCGTAATTCATCACAACAAGTACTATGGAGTAATTTCATTAATGGGATAACGGCGGATTCACTTCTATATTCACCGAGGTAATATGCGGCGCTTAGCATAGCTCCTTCATTATTGCTTTCGAGCCCCAGAATAAGATTTTTTTCAATCAAATCTTTTTTAGAAGTAAAAGCTGTTGGAAGTTTGCGTCCGTCTGAAAATCCTTCAAAAGTAAAAAGAAGGATAAAAAAACTTGTCAGCAAAATTGTTACTCTGTTCATGTCTTTCTCCTTGAAGTTATTAATATTAATTCCGAACGCAACTTCGTATAAAAGAAAGCTTGTAAGAAGAAATTCTCCACAGCAGGAAAAATAAAATGATGCGGGGAGGTAATCCATTTTGAATGAAGAAATAGAGTTCGCTTTTTCAAAATATTTTAATAGTGCAAGCAAATTGCGTTGAAATTTTCCCTTCTTTTATAGCTTTCAATATTCTTTGAATTATCTCCCAAGCCTTTTTATATTTGATTAACCATTTAAAGGAAATTGAGGAATGAAAGGACAAATAATTCTTGAAACAAACTTTAGCGGGCTGTCTGCTCCTAAGCGCGGTAAAGTAAGGGATATTTATGAAATAGACGATAAATTACTTATTGTTTCAAGCGATAGATTATCTGCCTTCGATGTTATTATGAATCAAGGAATACCGAAAAAAGGAATTGTGCTAAACACGATTTCATCGTTTTGGTTTACTTTAACGAAAGATATTATTCCCAATCATATTATTACAACAGATGTTGACGCGTTTCCCGCGGTCTGTGCGCCGCATAAAGAAAGTTTGCGCGGAAGATCAATGTTAGTTAAGAAAACGAAAGTTGTTCCTATTGAAGCAATTGTTCGAGGCTATTTATCCGGTTCCGGCTGGAATGAATATCAAAAATCCGGTAAAGTTTGCGGGATACAATTGCCCGTTGGTTTAGTTGAATCAGAAAAGCTTCCAGAACCAATCTTTACTCCATCAACAAAAGCAGAAATTGGCGACCACGATGAAAATATTTCTTTTGAAAAAGCAAAAGATATTGCCGGTGTTGAAGTGATTGATAAAATGAGAAAAACCGCTATCGAAATTTTTAATAAATGCTCAGAGTTTGCGCTGCAAAAAGGTATCATCATTGCCGATACAAAAATGGAATTTGGCTTAGACGAACAAAATAATCTACTTCTTATTGATGAGCTTTTAACGCCCGATTCATCACGGTTTTGGCAAACTTCTACTTATGAAAAAGGAAAAAGCCAACAAAGTTTTGATAAACAATATGTGCGCGATTTTCTTCTTTCTATTAACTTTAACAAACAGCCTCCTGCGCCAAATCTTCCGGAAGAAGTTATCCGAAAGACAAGCGAAAAGTATTTGCAAGCGCTAAAAATTATAACTGCGATTGAGCTGTAGTGAAACCGTTAAAAATAAAAATCGCACAACATCAGAAAATGGTAATTACGTGGGAAGATAATTCTGTCTCAGCAATTAGTTTCCAAACGCTTAGAAAGCATTGCCCTTGCGCTACTTGCGATGAAGAGCGAGAAAATAGGGGAGCGGGATACATTCCTCTCTTTTTGGTAGAGCAGGTAAGTTTAGTAGCAATTGAGCCTGTTGGAAATTATGGTCTCTCGCTAAAATGGAAAGACGGGCATAGCACCGGAATTTATGAATTCCCTTTTTTGATTAGCTTAACGGAAGAGTGGTTGTAACAGTATCTATGATTTTACCAAACCAACTAACCGTATTACGAATTATTCTCTCTCCAATATTTCTCTATCTTTTTCTTTCGGGCGATGAACTGATGCAGCAAATTTCTCTTGGCGTTTATATTGTCGCCGCCTTTTCAGATTGGTACGATGGCTGGCTTGCACGTAAATATAATTTTATTACCGACTGGGGAAAGTTTTGGGACCCGCTTGCTGATAAAATCTTAACGGCGTCTGCTTTTATCGGCTTTGTTGCGCTTGGCGTGCTTCCGTTTTGGCTTGTGTTGATTATTCTTCTGCGCGATTTTACTATCACTGTCTTCCGCGGATACACTGACTCAATTGGAATAAACTTCATCACCAGCCGATATGCAAAGTACAAAACTTTTTTGCAGATGGCATTCATTTATTATTTACTAATTGTGTACATCCTTTCCAAGAATTCTTTCCTGAGCGAAAAGTATGAAACGGTTTTTGCGATACTTCTCAACCAAACTTTTGTTTTGATTTCAATGATAATTGTTACGTTTGTTACCATACATTCAGGAATATTATATTTTACGGATAACAAAGCGGCAATGAAGAAATTATTCAAACAGAAATGAAACTCACTTTACTACAAAAAGCGTTTGGTTCAACATTATTCAGCGGATATCTCCCGTTTGCCTCAGGAACATTTTCCAGCGCCGTTGCATTTGGATTTTACTGGTTACCCGGATTTGAAAACCCCGTTTTTCTGATTCCGCTTATTCTTTTGGTTTCAGTTTTGGGAATTATTATCGGTACAAAGTTTGAACATGAATATGGTAAAGACCCGTCGCAATGCACAATTGATGAAACGGTGGGAATGTGGTTGAGTTTACTCTTTCTTCCGAAACAAATCACTATTGCCGCAATAACTTTTTTACTCTGGCGGCTTTTAGATATTTTCAAACCATTTCCGGCAAGGCAGGCAGAACAACTGCATGGCGGAATTGGGATTATGGCTGATGACATTATATCGGCAAGCTATACCTGCATTATTATGAATTTTGTAATCATTAAGTTTTTTTAGGAAACAGCATGAAAGCGCAAATAATTACTATCGGTGATGAACTTTTGATTGGACAAACAATAAACTCCAATGCCGCTTATATTGGCAAAGCCTTAACCGAATTAAACATTGAAGTTCAAAAGCAAATAGTTGTTGGAGATGATGAGGAAATTCTTTTATATGAATTTGCTGAGGCATGGAAGAACTTTGATCTTATTATGGTAACCGGCGGACTTGGTCCTACACATGATGATATTACCTGCGAAACCGTTGCAAAGTTTTTTAACTCAGAACTTGAAAAAAATATTGATGTACTAAAAGACATTAAAGAACGGTTTACAAGATTAAATCGTTCAATGGCGGTTATTAATGAATCGCAGGCGATGATTCCCAAAGTTGCTTCAGTTATAAGAAATTATTATGGAACGGCTCCAGGGCTTTGGATTGAAAAAGAAAATAAAATTATGGCAGTTATGCCCGGTGTTCCTTATGAAATGAAACAAATGATGGCAAATTTCATCGTTCCTAAATTATCTGAGATAAACTCATCTAACGATACAGTAACTAAACGGCTGACTTTGCTCACTACAGGAATTGCCGAATCAACATTGTTTGCAAAATTTGGCGATATCAAAGAGTTTCTTCAAGGAGCTAAACTTGCATTTTTACCCAGTCAATTCGGCGTAAAACTTAGAATAACAGTTACCGAAGATGATGAAGAATCTGCATATAATAAATTAACTGAACTCGAACAAAAAATCAGGTCTTTTGCCGGAAGATATATCTATGGAAAAGGAGAAGAAAATTTAGCGGAGGTCGTCGGCAATCTTTTAAAAGAAAGAGGATTAACAATCTCCGTTGCCGAATCCTGTACCGGCGGGAATATTTGTAATCTCCTAACAAACTTTAGCGGAAGCAGCAACTATCTTGAACGAGGCGTTGTTGTTTATAGTAACGCGGCAAAAGTTGAGCTATTAAATGTTGATGAGGATGTAATAACGCAGCAAGGCGCCGTTAGCAGAGAAGTGGCTGTTCAAATGGCGGAAGGTGTTAAATCAATCAGCGGAACTGATATGGGACTTTCCATTACGGGAATCTTAGGTCCTACCGGCGGTTCTGCCGAAAAACCGGTTGGAACAGTGTTCATCGGTCTTTGCGATCAAACTCAATGTTATGTTCAAAAATTTAATTTCGGAGATGACCGAATCTTAAACAAACAGCGCGCTACTCAGGCGGCATTGGATCTTGTCCGGAAAAATATTCTTGGCATTCCTTTAGACGCTTGAAATTCATTAGACTTGAAAACAGTTAACAGCCAAGTAAATTATTTTTGGAACTAATCCAATTTTTTCGGAGCAGAAAATCAAAACAAAACGTCGTCGTCTTTTTATAGCTCTTCAAGTGCCTGAAGAGATAAAAGATAAATTAATTAAACTGCGGGATGCTGTTCCGGTTGATAAAGAGTATCGCTGGGAATCAAAAGAGAAATTGCATATAACCATCTGTTTTCTTGGCGACGTGGATGAAAACAAAATTTCGCAGATTGAAGATATTCTTGAGAAAGCTAACATGTTTTATAACTTTCAATGCGACATTCCGAAATTCGGAATTACTACAATGCCACCAAAGCACAAAATTCTCTATGCACCTGTAAGTTCTGACCAAATACTTTTCCGATTAGCAAACTATTTTTCGGAAAGTTTAGAAAACTTAGATATTTTAACAGATAAAAAACTATTAAAAGCTCACATCACGTTACTAAGGGCAAAAGCAAGTTTAGATGCTGGGTTTATAACTACGATTTCTTCGGCTCAATGTGAAAAATTTTCCTTTATGGCAAATGAAGTTATACTTTATGAAAGCGTTCTAAGTTCCGGGGGATCAACGTATAAAAAATTAAAATCAATTTATTTATCTAATTAATAGGATAGTTATGGCTGACGACAAAAATGCAAAACTGAAAATTTTAGAAGAAACTATTGCCGGAATTGAAAAATCATTCGGTAAAGGTTCAATTATGAAACTTGGTGACGGTGTCATTAATCCGGTTGAAGCAATTCCAACCGGCGCGCTTTCACTTGATTGGGCGCTTGGTATTGGCGGCGTTCCTCGCGGGCGTATTATTGAAATTTACGGACCGGAATCAAGCGGTAAAACTACTCTTTGCCTGCATATTATTTCTGAAGCGCAAAAACTTGGCGGGCTTGCTGCTTTTATTGATGCCGAACATGCGCTTGATATAAATTACGCTAAAAGGCTTGGCGTTGATTCTACTAATTTACTTATTTCTCAACCGGACTTTGGCGAACAAGCGTTAGAAATTGCCGACACTCTTGTCCGCAGCAATGCGATTGATGTAATTATTATTGATTCAGTCGCGGCGCTCGTTCCCCGCGCAGAAATTGAAGGCGATATGGGGGATGCACACATGGCTCAGCAGGCAAGATTAATGTCTCAAGCGCTTCGTAAACTTACCGGCGCAATCAGCCGTTCTAAAACTTGCGTCATTTTTACCAATCAATTACGAAGTAAAATTGGGGTAATGTTCGGAAGCCCTGAAACTACTACCGGCGGTAATGCGTTAAAATTTTATGCTTCCGTTAGGCTTGATATTAGAAGAATTGGAGCTATTAAAGAAGGTTCCGATGTTATCGGAAACCGAACGAAAGTTAAAATTGTAAAAAGTAAAGTTGCTCCTCCTTTTAAAGAAGTTGAGTTTGATATTCTTTATAATGAAGGCATCAGCAAAACCGGCGACGTGCTTGATCTTGCGGTTCTTCACAACATTGTTAAAAAAGGAGGATCTTGGTTTACTTTTGGCGAAGACCGGTTTCAGGGCAGAGAACAACTGAGAGCAAAAATGATTGAGTCTCCGGAAATGTATGAGAAGATGCTGAACGATGTTAAAGAAAAATTAGGAATGGCAGCGGTCAACACCTCAGAACGTGAGAAGGGAACTGCTGAAGCCAAAGCCGAAGCAAAATCAACCGCAAAAGAAAAAAAAGGGACTAAGTAACCGTTGGTTATTTTAAAAATTGTTGCAAAAAATGAAAAGAACGTTGTGGTTACTTTTGATGATGGCAGCGTTCTTTTTCTTGCTAAAGATTTAATTTATGAAACCGCACTAAGAAAAGGCGATGAAATTTCTGAAGACCTACGGTTACAATTTATCGAGGAAAACCAAAAATA
>Ga0172371_10007066_pt1 | contig 16107 bp, 12 predicted proteins | sample Lak12m_FD_114543 | JGI IMG/M metagenome (GOLD analysis project Ga0172371, IMG submission 114543) | Freshwater microbial communities from Kabuno Bay, South-Kivu, Congo - kab_022012_12m | ecosystem: Environmental > Aquatic > Freshwater > Lake | place: Democratic Republic of the Congo: South-Kivu...
GTCCCCGGGCACCCCTCCGTCCCCGGGCACCCCTCCGTCCCCGGGCACCAATCCGTCCCCGGGCACCCCGCCGTCCCCGGGCACCCGGCTCCCCAGGTCCCGCACTTGCGGCAGGACCACCAACATCAGGACCGCTGCTGCTGCCGCTGCGCCGAGTCCCAGGCCCCAGCCGCGAAGTCGGAAGTGGTGAAGCCAACGCGGACGCGATTCTGCATCGGCGGAGGTGGCGGACGACTGGGCGGCCACTGAGGGGAGCAGGGAAAGGGCGGCCAAGGAGGCATCGTGCCGGGCCAGGGTCTCTTGGAGGAGGATCTCGCTTTCGATGCCTAGGGCCGCCCCCGCGGGAAGGTGTGCGGCAGCCGCGGGAAGGTGTGCGGCAGCGCGCATGGCAGCGGCGAGCCTGCCGTATGCGGCCTTGCATGCGGGGCAGCCGGACAGGTGGGAGCGAAGGGTCTCGGACTCCTGCGGAGTCAGGCCGTCGAGCGAGAAGCGTCGTGCTGCCAGCTCCCGGGCCGTTTCGTGGCCTATGTGCAGGAGGTCACTCAATTCCGTGCTCCTTCAGGTATCGTCTGAGTCGTCGCTCGACCAGGGCAAGGATCTTTCTTATCCTGTAGCGGGTCCGTCCGAGGGAGTCAGCGAGACTTTCCTCGGAGAGTCCGTCCCTGTAGTGTGCGAAGAAGACTTCCCGCTCATCGTTGCGAAGCGTTTGGGGGAACCTGGACAGCACCTCGGTTTCCTCGCGGGTGAGGTAGACGTCCTCGGGGGAGGGGTCGCTGTCTTCCCTCCAATCGATGGATGCGGGCTCGATGGCGGGCTCACGGCATGCCTTGGAAATCTGCCTGCGGATCACGTTCCGGCCGATCCCGAGGAGGTAGGCGCCAAACGGGGTAACGCCGTCGTAGCTGAGCCTTGCGCCTTCCTGGAATGCGGCCAGGAAGGTTGCGGAGACCGCGTCGTCGACGTCGGCGGTTGCGGCGTGTCCGGTCATGCCGCAGCAAGTGCGCACGGCCAGGTTCCTCACCATCGGGTAGTAGAAGCGCCACACGGCGATCAACGCCTCCCGGTCTCCCTGCCTGAAACTCAGCAGCAGGTTCCTGTCGGTTGTCAGCAGGTCTGCATCCATCGCAGGCCGTCACAGGAGAGTTGCATGGGGAACGCCACTCCGTCGAACTATCTTTCAACCGCGGTTGCCAGCAGCGTGGCGATCGCGTCCAGGAACTGATCCGGGGTAAACGGCTTGCGCAGGGTGCGGGCGATCTTGTCCCTCGGCAGCACGTCGTGCATGGCCGTGAACGTGCACAGCATCGGGATGCCCGCGTCCATGACCTTGCGGCACGCTTCCATGGCTTCCGGATGGACCAGCTCCTCTGCGACAACTACCAGGTCCACCGGTGCGCTGCCGGCAGTCAGGATCCCTCTGGCTTCCTCGCAGCTTTCGGCGGTCAGGGTCTTGTAGCCGTTATTCAGCAGGAGCCAGACCAGCAGCTCACGCAAGCCGGGCTCGGCTTCGACCACCAGAACCCTCTGCCCTCTGCCCGCAGTCGTTGCGACCGCGGTGGCCTGCTCCCTGGTTTCGATGTCCTTTTCGGTGGCAATGGGGAGGAAGAGCCGGAACGTGGAGCCCTTGCCTAGCGTGGATTCGACGACGACGGTGCCGCCCACTTCCTTGAGCACGCCCCAGACGGAGCTGAGGCCAAGGCCGGTTCCACGGCCGTGAGGCTTGGTGGTGAAGTACGGGTCGAAGATCCTGGGCAGATTCTCTGGAGGAATGCCCACGCCGGTGTCCGACATGACCAACTCCACGAAGCCCTGCGGTGCGGACGCCGGCTCCAACAGCGCTTCCGCAGAGGCCGAGCCGGTGCGGGTGGTGGTGATCGAGATGGTGCCGCCGTCTGCGCTCACCGCGTCCCGGGCGTTGAGAAGGATGTTCAACAGTACCTGTTCGACCTTGTTGCAACTTCCACGCACAATATCGTCGCCCAGTGAGTTGTCCACTGTGAGACGGACGTTGCCCCTGAGCCCGTACGAGAACAGGGAGACGGCCTGGTTGATTGCGTCGGAGACAACGCATGCGCTTGTGTGCACCTTGCGCTCGCTGGTGAACGAGAGCATCTGCTCCACCAGCTTGGCGCCACTTGTTGCTGCCTGATCGATCATCTCCAGAGCGCGGGTTCTTCTTTCCTCTGAGAGTCCTTTCGACGTTCGCAGCAGGGCGGAGTATCCGACGAGGCTCGTGAACACATTGTTGAGGTCGTGGGCAAGCGAGCCGGCCAGCAGCATGAGGCTCTCGAGCTTGCTGGAACGCCGAAGCTGCTCCTCCACCTTACGCTGGGCGGTGATGTCCAGAGCGAGGCAAAGGGCACCGGTGACCTTGCCCTCTTCCACTATTGGGAACGCGCTCAGCCGGAGACCGCTCTTTCTGCCGTGCATGGAAACGTAGTCGAGGCTGATCTCGCCCGGCCTGCTTTCCTCCAGCACGCGGCGAAAGACGCGCTTGGCCCCCTCTGGGAGGGTCGGCAGGGTGAACACGTTGAAGAGCTTGGTGGTCGCCTCGTTGGGGCTTCCAAGGATCTTGAGCATGGCATCGTTGGCGCGCAACACGCGGCCGTCGGCCCCGACGGTGAAGACGCCGACGTCTCCCCGCTCGAAAAGCGCCCTTCCAATCTCTGTTGTATCTGTCAGCGGATTCGCCATCATTCACACGCAGTAGCAACAGCAGTCTACCCGTCGGGCGTTCCGCGTCAAGCGGATTGTATTGTGCCCTGGGTCATCAGCAGCTTTCTGGGCATGCTGGAAGCGAGCTTGAAGTTGTGCGTTGCGATGACGAAGGCGAGGCCCAGCTCGCGGTTGAGGCGGAAAATCAGGTCGTGCACACCTTCCGAGGTTTTCTCGTCCAGGTTGCCGGTGGGCTCGTCTGCGAACACGATGCGTGGGTTCATGACGAGGCTGCGGGCGACTGCGACCCGCTGCTGCTCACCGCCGGACAGCTCTCCCGGTCTGTGCGACGAGCGATGCGACAGCTCCACCTGTTCCAGCAGGGCCGCTGCGCGGCCCCTGGCTTCCCTTGCGCCCAGGCCTCCGATCAAGGCAGGGACCATGACGTTCTCCAGAGCGGTGAGCTCAGGAAGGAGGTGGTGGAACTGGAAGACGAAGCCGATGTGGCGGTTGCGGAACCGGGCCAGCTCCGGCTCGCTCTGGGCCAGCACGTCCTTGCCCCAATACTGCACTGCACCGCTGGTGGGGCGGTCGAGCGTTCCGGCCACGTGCAGGAAAGTGCTTTTCCCGACGCCGGACTTGCCGACGATCGAGATCATCTCTCCCGCGTGCACCGACAGGTTGAGGCCGGAAAGCACCTGCACCTCGTTTCCGAGGTGGTAGAAGCTCTTGCGTAGAGCCGAGATCTCCAGGATGGTCTCTGTCTCCCCTTCCATCGTTGCCCTCCCTCTGCGATCGTTTCCCGCCGCTTCAGCGCTCATGGCCGAGAAACCTCCGAAAGCGTTGCCGGGCGCTTCAGCGCTCATCCTTAAGTCCCTCTACGACAGTGACCCGCGACGCCAGCCGCCCGGGGTAGAGTGCGGCAAGCCCGATGACGGTCGCGGCCGCAAGCGCGATCTCCGCGACTTGCGCCGGCCGCACCGAGACCGGAAGCTGCCTGATATAGAACTCCCTGGGCAGCACGAGCCCCAACTGCGCCAGCACGCCGCAGCTCGACAGCCCCATTATCAGGCCCGACGCGATTCCGAACAGGCCCACTGCAGCGCCCAGCACGAAGAAGATCGCAGTCACCTGGCCCGACGTCGCTCCCGATGTCTTCAGGATCGCGATTGCGGAAAGCCGCTTCCGGATGAGGATGACCAGCGACGTGACGATGTTGAAGGAAGCGATCAGGATGATGAAGCCCAGCACGACGAACATGACCATGCGCTCCAGCTCCAGGGCGGAAAGGAGGTTCCGGTTCATCTCCTTCCACGTCAGGACCTCGGCCCCCTGCCCGGCAAGCGCTGCGATGCTCGCCGCTGCCGCGTCAGTCGCCTCGGGTTGCTGGAGCCGGACGTCGAGTCGGTCGATCGCGTCCCCGAGGTTGAAGAAGTCCTGCGCGTCCGGCAGGTACATGAACGCGAGCTTGAGATCGTTTTCGTACATTCCGGTGGCGAAGATGGCCGCGACCGTGAACGGCCGGGCCTTGGGCTGGACTCCAAGTGGTCCGACCTCGCCGTCGGGCGAGATTACCTGGACCCTGGACCCGACCCCGGCGCCAAGCGATCTGGCCAACTCCTGACCGATGATCACGGGGCGGAGGGCCGCGGCGCCGGAGCTTGCAGGCGGAGGCAATGGCATCGGAGGGGGAACGGCGGTGCCAGCGAGAGCTCCCCTCCCACCCGGTTCCCCCGCAAGGGGGGAACCAAGTGCCGAGCCAGGAGGCACCACCAATCCTGCGTCGGCCTTTCCATCCCCTCCGCCCACGAGGGGGGAACCAAGTGCCGAGCCAGGAGGCACCACCAATCCTGCGTCGGCCGAGCCAATCCCCTCCCCACTTGTGGGGGAGGGCAGGGTGGGGGGGCCCGCACCGGCAAGGCCCGGGAACGGGACCAGGTCCTCCGGATGCCGGAAGAGATCCAGGCTTCCGGCGACGATCAGGGGCTCAAGGTGGGCCAGGGCGCCGGGCGTGCGGTCCACGCCGCGAATGGTGACGGTTGCGCTGATGTTCACGTTTGATGACATCATCCCTTCGCCCTCGACGTAGGGGCCTGCGCTCTTCACGCCTGGAACCCGCTTCACGTCCGCTGCAAGCGCAATTGGCGCCGAAAGGGCCTCGCCAAGCGGCGCTTTCACCATAACGTGGTCGCGGGTCTTGAGGATTCGCTCCTTCAGCTCGCCGGAGAAGCCGCCCATCACGGAGAGAACGACGACCAGGGCCCAGACGCCGATGGCCACTCCGACAACCGAGACGAACACTGCGCCGCCGACGCCGTGCCGCAATCTTGTCTCTTCGGGAGGAGCAAGCGAGAGGTCCAGCTCCTTGGGAAGCTTTCCCTTGCGCCGTGCCAGGTGGAGCCGTCCCCGGTGCAGCGCCTGGGACAGCAGCACGAGCAAGCTCAGCAGGGCAACCCCCTCGATTGCCGCACCCAATCCTGCGTCCAACGCCTGGAAGCCCTCGGACCTGTCCATGCCGAACAGCCCGAGGCACGCAACCGCGACTGCCGCGGCTGCCTTCGGCAGGAAGTCACCTGCGTGGGCCCTGAGCGCTGAGACGGCAAAGAAGACGGCCGCTGCAAGCGGCACGCCGGAAGCGAGCAGGAATCGGACGAGGCGCTCGTCCCCGGCTCCTGTTGCCAGAGCGTCGTCCGAGAGCCAGGTGCCCGAGGTAGCGGCAAGCGAGGAAAGGAGAAGGGCAACGGCGCCCACCTTCGGAAGTGGTCGCCTGAGCACTGACCCCACCGGCGCCTGCGGCGCCACCTCCCCGTGAACGGGGAGGGCGAAACGCGGGTCCTCTGACCCCACCGGCGCCTGCGGCGCCACCTCCCCGTGAACGGGGAGGGCGACCAGGGCTCTTTTCGCCCGGAGCAACCGGGTCTTCCATGTGGGCACCAGGCGCTGCGACTTCAGGAAACGCCAAGCGACCATGGTGACGACGCTGCTTGTTGAAAGTCTGCCTGCGACAAGGCGGGCGGCCAGGAGCAGCACCGCACAACCTGCCAGCACTGCGTCCAGCGCAATTGCAGGTGCGAGCCACTCCCATGCGGAAGACGCACCCGGAGGAGCGAGCGAAAGGATTTCCCGGTAGGCCAGGTACCAGGGCGCAGCCGCGATCGGCAGGAAGAGGACATAGGCTTGCAGGAAGCTGGATTCGAGCTTCTCGAAAGTCTTCAGGAGAAGCAGCGTGAACAGCGATGCGACGAGCCCTGCCGCGACGATCATCCCTGCGACCGCGGCGCCAAGCGTTGCATCGAACCTCGCTCGTGGCGGGAGGTGGAACATCAGCACGACCAGGAACGGGGCTGCCAGCAGCGCTGCGGCGGCCCAGCTTGCGCCCTTGCGAAAGAGCGTGAGCTTGTGCAGCAGCGGGAGCATGGTCAGAGCGAACGCGCCCCCAACGTACGGCGCGGACGATGGGACCAGGAGGGCCAGCGCTGCCAGACCTGCTGCGGCTGCGACTGCGGCGCCCGCGCGCACGCTGTGTCTGAAGACGACGACCAGGACCAGGATCAGGGGCAACGCGACGTTAGTCGAAAGCAGGTACGGGCCAAGCTGCGCCAGGTCCGGCATCGCAGTCGGGCCTACTCGGCCTGCTCGGGCCGAAGCTGCGGGAAGAGGATCACTTCCTTGATGTTGTCGACGCCGGCAGCGAGCATGACGAGCCGGTCAATGCCGATTCCTTCGCCGCCGGCGGGGGGCATGCCGAATTCGAGGGCCCGGAGGAAGTCCTCGTCGATGGGGTGCGCTTCGTCGTCGCCCGCGGCACGGGCCTTCATCTGATCCTCGAACCGCCCGCGCTGGTCGCGGGGATCGTTGAGCTCGGAGAAGGCGTTGGCCATTTCGCGGCCTGCGATGACCAGCTCGAACCTGTCCACGACGTTGGGATCCTTCTCGTTGCGGCGGGAGAGCGGGGACGTTTCCGTCGGGTGGTGCATGATGAAGGTGGGCTGGATGAGCTGGTGCTCGACCCCTGCGTCGTACGCCTCGAGCTGGACCTTGCCCAGGCCCCACGAATCCGGGACGTCGACTTCGTGGTGCTTGAGCCAATCCGCCAGGAATGCCCGATCGACGGCCTTGTCGGGCGGGATGCCCGCGACCGAGGTAAGCGACTCGACGACGCCCAGCCGCTTGAACGGCGGGGCGAGGCTTATCACGTGGTCGCCCATGGTCACCGTGGGCTTCCCTAGATGGTTGGCGAACAGGCCGTGGATCATCTCTTCCGTGAGCGACATCAGCTCTTCGTAGTTGGAGTAGGCCCAGTAGAACTCCAGCATTGTGAATTCGGGGTTGTGCTTGTGCGAGAGCCCCTCGTTGCGGAAGTTGCGGTTGATCTCATAGACCCGCTCGAGGCCGCCGACAAGGAGCCGCTTCAGGTACAGCTCCGGTGCGATGCGGAGATAGAGGTCGATGTCCAGCGCATTGTGGTGCGTGACGAACGGTCGGGCCGCGGCGCCGCCGGCAAGCGGGTGCATCATCGGGGTCTCGACTTCGAGGAAGCCGCGCTGGTCGAGGAAGGACCTGATGTAGCTCACGATCTTCGTCCTCGCCACAAACAGCTCCCTGACCCAGTCGTTCATGATCAGGTCCACGTAGCGCTGCCTGAAGCGGAGTTCCACGTCCTGGAGACCGTGGAATTTCTCGGGCAGGGGACGGAGGCTCTTGGACAGCATGCGGACGCGCTCGGCAAGCAGGGTGAGCTCGCCGGTGCGGGTGCGCATGAGGCGCCCGGTCACTCCGATGATGTCGCCGACGTCGAACCGCTGGAAGAGGTCCCACGCTTCGTCGCCCAGGTGATCCTTGCGGGCGTAGACCTGGAGAAGCCCGGTGCGATCCTTGATGTGGAGGAACGAGGCCTTGCCCATGGCCCGGAGGCTCATGATACGGCCCGCCAGGCTGAACGACTTTTCGACTTTCGCCAACTCCTCGGCAGGGGTGTCTGGGTACTGGGCCTTCAGGTCTGCGGAAGCAGTGTCGGGCTTGAAGTCGTTTGCATAGGGGTTTACTCCGCGCTGCTCCAGCTCGGCGGCCTTCTGCAGACGTATGCCGAGGAGTTCATCCAAAGCCTTGCTCATCAGGTCTTCACTCCGGTCTCTGTTGTCTGTGCGGCCCTCTTTCGAAGCCGCCAGCGGTTCACGATGAAATGCACTTCGAGGTCGTCAAGCACGCGGTCTCCCTGCTTGGCGAATTCCATGATTTCCTTTACCAGGTCGGGCTCTGCCGGGATGCCGTGGTCTTCCAGCCAGCAGACTGCGTTCGAGTCGCCGCTCATGTGGCCGACCTCGACTTGCTGCGTGAGGCCGAACATGCCCGCGGGAATGCCGGAATAGATGCGGTCTGCGAGCCAGTTGGCGCCGGCCTTGCGTGCCTTCATGATGGCTGCGGCGTGCACGCCGGTGGACGTGCGGAAAGCGTCCGGCCCGACGACCGGGTAGTTGCTGGGGATATGGAACCGTGTCGCCAGCGCTGCCTGTTTGCAGTAGAGGAGGAGGCTGGACAGGTCGTTGTCGATTGCGCCCAGGAGCTTCAGGTTGACGAGGAGCTGGTCCAGGGGTGCGTTGCCGCAGCGCTCGCCGATGCCGAGTGCGGTGCCGTGGACCCGGGTGATGCCGGCTTCGATCGCGTGCAGGGAGTTGACCATGCCGAGCCCGCGGTCGTTGTGGCCATGCCAGTCGAGGCCGATGGATTTCCCCATTCCTGCGATGATGTTCTTGGTGAAGTTGATCAGGTTCTTGAGGCCGTCCGGGGTGGCGTGGCCGACGGTGTCGCAGAGGCAGATGCGCTCTGCTCCGGACTCGATTGCGACGTGGTAGAGCGGGTAGAGCATGTCGGGCTTGGCCCGAGTGGTATCTTCGGTTACGAAGCAGACTGGGAGGTTGTAGGAGCGTGCAAGCCGAATCGACTCCCGGACCAGCTTGTACATCCTGTAGGTGTCCCACTCTTCGACGAACCGGCGGATGGGGCTGGTGCCGATGAATGCGAGCACTTCGATTTCGACGCCGGCCTTCTGGGAGATGTCGATGATGGGCTGGATGTCCTTGTCGAGGGTGCGTGCAGCGGCAGCGGGCTTGATGGAGAGCTTGTTCCTTGCGATTTCGAGGGCGATGGCCTCGACGTGTCTTCGCGAACGCGGGCCAGCGCCTGGAAGGCCTACGTCGGCGTGTTGGATGCCGAGAGCGTTCATGGTGTGGACGAGCATGATCTTGTCCGCGACCAGGGGGTCTACGACGGACGGGGACTGGAGGCCGTCCCGAAGCGTCTCGTCCATGAACAGGATCTTGGACGGAGAGAGAGGTGCGACCTTGTTGACCGAATTCCAGTCGTAGATGATGTCGTTCTCGTTGAAATCGCCCATGCTCCACCCTCGAAGCAAGGCAACCAGCATATCCGGAACGGCGCTGGGCTTCAACAGAAAAACCCTCCGAGAGGGTCGGAACGTTCACGGAGTAAGTCACGGCCTCTGCTCCTTGGCTTGGGCGTGCAGATCGGCTATTATGGTTTTCGGGCATTGGAGCGTGAAGCGGATGCGGCCGGAGCTTGCGCGATATGAGGAAGGATGGAGGGAACGGCGGCGAAGGAGGGAAGCGGCCGGCAAGGAGCGGGAGCGGAGGGCCAGGGCATGCCTGCCGCGACTGGCTGCGATCCTCATGAGGCGTTTCGGTGCGAGCGGTGTCTGGGTGTTCGGGTCATTGGTCTCCGGGCATTTCGACATGGGCTCGGACATAGATCTGGCCGTCGTGGGGTTGGCCCGGGCTGATTTGTTCAGGGCCGGTGCCGAGGTTGAACGCGAGGCCGGGGAATTCCGGGTAGACCTCGTTCCGCTGGAAGACGCCCATGCCTACATTCGTGAGATCGTTGCTACCGAGGGAGATTTGATCCGAGATGAGTCGGCCGAAGGATGAGCATGCTTTGCGCAGACTGGCTGCGGAGATCCGGGTCGAGTCGGAGATGGTCGAGCGAGTCGTCTCGGATATTGGGCAAGGAGCTGCGCTCGCCGGCCGCCGGGGCCTTTCGTTCCTCGAAATCAGAGGGCTGGCGGACTTGCTCCACGATTTTTACACTGGCATCGAGAAAGTGTTTCGACGAATCGCCCCCGAGCTAAACGGCGGACTCCCGGAAGGCGACGCTTGGCATCGGCAGCTTCTGGACAACATGGCGATGGAGATTCCGACGGTCAGGCCGGCGGTCATCAGCAAGACCACGGCGGCGTCACTTGACGAGTTTCTCAGGTTTCGTCACCTTTTCAGAAACGTGTATGGTTTCGAGCTCGACGGGGAGCGCGTGGTCAGGCTTTGTGCCCAAGTCCCAGCGGCATGGGCCACAGTCAGAGAGGAATTCAGGGCATTCCTGGGATTCTTGGAGCAACTCGCTGAGGGAATTCGGTAGTCTCGCTGAATGGGGAACGAGAAGATACTGGACGTAGCGGTGGTAATTCCCGCACTGGACGAGGAGCGGAACCTGCCGCTGCTGCTGGACCGTGTCGTTCGGTCGCTGGGGGAAGCTGGGCTGTCCTTCGAGCTGATCGTGGTCCTGGACGGTGGGAGCGATGGGTCGTTCGAGGTGCTCCGGAGTACCCTTCCCGCTGGGCGGGGAGGTGGCCGCCAAGGGCGGCCGCAGGGGTCAGAGCTGCGGCCATCACTTCCGAAGGTGGGTGCTGCTACCCGACAGCAGACCCCCTCCCCCGGCGAAGCCGGGGACTCCCCCGCGTGTGCGGGGGAGGGGAGTCTGGAGGCACCTCTGGAGGACCGGGAGACGATGGGGGACTCCGCCGCGCGTGCGGGGGAGGGGAGAGGGAGGCTGGTAGTAGTGAAGTTGGAGAGGACGGTGGGGCAGCATGCGGCGCTGGCGGAAGGGTTGCGCCGGGTGACCGCGCCATTTGTAGTGACGTTGGATGCGGACCTGCAGAACCCGCCCGAGGCGATTCCGGCGATAGTGGAGAAGCTGCGTTCTGGAGCGGATGCCGTCGGGACGATACGAAAGGACCGAAACGACTCGCTTGGGCGCAAGGGAGCGTCCATGCTGTTTCGGGCAGCGTTTGCGGCGCTGCGGCCGAGAGCGCGGATTTCCGACCCCGGGTGCATGCTCCGGGGATACCGGAAGGAGGTTGTGGACGAGTGGCTGTCGCAAGACGGCAAGGCGTACTACCTGCCGCTTCAACTGGGGCTGCACGCCAAGACGTACGTCGAGATGGAGACGCCGCACTCGGCGCGCAACTCTGGGGACAGCCGGTACGGGCTTGCGGGGCTGGTGCGCCTGTTTGGCCGCGTCGTGCGGGGCCGTTTGGCGCGCTGGTCGCTTCCCCAGGCGGCACCGGTCGTCGCGGAGGTGGCGACCGGAGCTTTGGCCCCGGCCGCGGATGGGGTGAGCGGACCCCCGGTAGCCGATGCCGGGAAAGGCGGGAGAGGGACCGTGGTCGTCCTCGGCTACGGGTTGGTGGGCCGGGCATGCCTCCAGGCCGTGGTGGAGACAGGGGTGCGGGTGGCCGCTGTGTACACGCATTCGCAGGGGGCCGATCGGTGGCAGGAAGGGTTGGAGAGCGATGCGAAACGGCTTGCAGCGCCGTGCTTCGTGGACGTCGACTTCTCCAGGCCGGAGGAAATCGAGCTGCTCAAGTCGTTTGCACCGGACGTGCTGCTCAGCCTGTACTATCGGGACGTGCTGCCTGCGGCCGCACTGAGGGCGGCACGGCTGGGGGGCTTGAACCTGCACGGCTCGCTGCTGCCCGCGTACCGGGGAAGAGCGCCTGTGAACTGGATGGTGCTCAACGGCGAGGAGGTGGGCGGAGCCACGTTGCACGTGATGCGCCGCAAGCCCGATTCTGGGCCGATCGTGGGGCGGAAGGAGTTTTCGATCGAACAGCGGGACACGGCGTACGACGTGCTGCTCAAGGTGCGGGACACAGGTGTGGAGCTGGTGCGGGAATGCCTTGGCCCGTATCTGGCGGGCCGTATCGTTCCGGTCCAGCAGGAGGGCCCGGTCTCCACGTTCGGACGGCGAACGCCCGAGGACGGACGGATCGACTGGTCGCTTCCGGCACGAGGAATCTACAACCTCGTCCGAGCCGTGACTCGCCCGTACCCCGGGGCATTTGCAGACATGCCCGACGGCCGGAGGCTCAGGGTCTGGCAGGCCGAGGAAGCGCCGGATGCGGGACCGCTGGAACCGGGCGGGATGCGGGAGGAAACAGGAGAGGAAGCCCCGCAGCGGCCCTCCGGGGCTGGGCTGCTGGTCGGCACAGGAACGGTGCCGCTGCGGGTGGTGGAATGGGAGTGGGAGGGTTAATCCAGCTACTCCCTCCTCCCCGCCGGTGAGACCGGCGGTACTCCCCCCAGAGGGGGGAGACGAGACGGGGGCTGATCCAGCTACTCCCTCCTCCCCGCCGGTGAGACCGGCGGTACTCCCCCCAAAGGGGGGAGACGAGACGGGTGACCAAGGCAGCAGATCCTTCCCACGGTGGTGGGTGTGGGATACAATGCGGGGCATTGGAGGTGGAGCATGGGGCATGGACGCTGGGTTGGGGCGGTGCTTGCGGCGGTCGTAGGAAGCGGATGCGGCAGCTCGGGGAGCGGAGATCGTGACATCCCGGGGGAGGATATCCTTAAAGATGAGGTGCTGGAGACGCAGGTGGCGGGAGACGCAGGCGAGATTCTGCTTCCTGACCCGAGCTTCTGGGAGGAGGGCGACCCTTGCGGGCCGCTTACGCCGGTATGCAGCAACGATGGGCACTGCAAGAAAGGTGAGGTCTGCTATGCAGCACAGTGCATCGCTCCGGTGCAGGTGTGGCTGTGGCCGGGATGGCCGGATCTCGACTACGACGGAGAACCGGATCAGCCGGCGGAGAAGGCATCGGGGGGAGAAGGGGTGTTTGCCATCCACAGGGGCAAGATCGACGAGTTCGGGGCGACGATCCAGTGGAACCGGGCAGCGCTTCACGGCACGACGTTCAAGGCCGAAGGGGTCGAGGGGGTAAGCGGGATACTGAGTTTCTCGCTCCCCGACAGCGGTGAGCCGCTGGTAGTGGAGAGCCGTCAGGCCCGATACATGGGCGAGGTGGAGATCAAGGGCGGCGCCCTCTGGACGATTGAAGAAAAGGACGGGACCCTCGGCGGGCTCAAGATGGGGGGCTTTGCCCCGTTGTCGGACATTATGGAGCAGTTGGACGGCTACGCCCGGAAGTGCGAGTGTGCGGGGATCGACCCCGAGTCGCCGGTCATCGAATCCAAGATCGAGGGGGGCAAGTGGTCCAGCAAGTGCGTGCAGACGTCCGTTGTAACCGGCACTCCTTGCGATGCCTTCAAGCACGGGTGGGTCTGCTCACATCTTTCTCCGCTGTGTGCTGCGCTCCCGATCTTCGGGGCAGTGGCAGACGTTTCCAGCGGAGCAAAAGGGGAGGACGGCACGACGGCGTTGGACTCGATTTCGTTCGGGCTTCGAATGAGCATGGTCAAGGCTACGCTCGCAACGCCCCCGTTCACGCTGGCGCGATTTGCGACCGACGACAAGATCGAAGTCTGGCAGAGCGCCGACGAGGTGCTGCTGCACGTTCTGGAGAACGACGGCGACGCGGTCACCGGGACGCCTCGGGTGGCCTCGGTGACTCAGCCCGCACACGGAAAGGTGACCGTGGAAAACGACGGGACGCGTGTGGTTCTCCAGAAAGATCCTGCATTCGATGGCTTGGACCAGTTCACCTACACGATCGAGGGGGAGAGCGAGAAGGGGACTGCAACCGTCCTCCTGCTGATCCGCAAGCCGCTGCCTCAGGCCGAGGACGACGAGCTGGATGCGACTCTGAATCGGGGCCCGGTCGAGCTGGACGTGCTTGCCAACGACCATTGGGACCAGTCCGACGACCAGTTCGTCCGCATCGATGGCCCCAGCAACGTCTCCGAATCCGGTGCATTCGGGTGGACGACCCCGGACCAACGCCTGCTGGTAATCTCTCCTGCCCCGGACAACTACTCGGAACGGACGGTAGAATTCCAGTACGGGCTGATGAAAGGCATAAGCGGCGGCAAGACCATGGCCGCGGTGAAGCTCAAGCTGAAGCGCCCTCCGGTCAAGTGCGGCGACAAGTGGGTGGACCCGTGGGACGGCGAGACTTGCGACGACGGAAACACGAAAGACGGGGACGGTTGCGACGCTGCCTGCCACTTCGAGGCATGCCCAGGGGGAACCGAGCCGCTCAAATGCTTCGTTGACGCGGACCAGGACGGCTATGGCGACCAGACGGACCTCTCCTACTCCTGCGAATGCCCGGCAGGAAGCGTGACACAAGGCGGGGATTGCCGCGACGACTTGATCAACGTCAACCCCGGATGGTCCGAAACGGGGGTGGAAATGTGCGCCGACGGCATCGACAACAACTGCGGGTTCGGGACAGACTGCGGCTCGATGACTTGCGAATATGAGCTGCCTTGCGGGGAGTCGGGAACCGCCTGCAGCAACGGCAAGGACGACGACGGAGACGGGGCAAAGGACTGCGAAGACCCCGACTGCAACGGCATCCTGCCTTGCCGGGAACAGGATTGCACCGACGGCCTGGACGACGAGGGGGACGGCTGGCCCGACTGCTTCGACTACGACTGCATGGGCAGCGAGGCTTGCCCCTGGCCGAGGTGAGCAAGGCAGCAGATCCTGCCCATGGCCACCCAGGGCTGCGGCGCCGGAGGCGCCTTGCCCTGGGCTACCTTAACGAAGCGCCCCGCGGGCGGGGCGCCAACGGCCCCATCCGCGTTGGCACTGCCCGGCTACAGGGCTGTGCCCTGCATCGCGACAATGCCGGGGCGGCCGGGGACGGGGCCTTGGACGAGCTCGCAGACGGGCAGGGGGCCGGAAGCACGGGCGGAAGCGAGGAGCTGCGACACGGTAACCGGGACCAACCCCGCTTCCTTGCATGAATCCAGGAACCGCTCGAGGAACTTGCCGAAAAAGCGCCCTTCAAGCTCCGCGTGGGCCGTGTAGAGGGGGTACGGTTGGGAGCGGGCAGCGGTGCACAGGGCTTGCAGGTCGTCGTCGGACGGGGGGAGGCCACGGGGAAGCTCGTCCAGGGTCGGAAGCGTTGTCGGGACCTGCGGAGTCGCAAACGTGTAACCGTGGACACGTGGGAGAAACGGGCACGTGCCGCGGGTGTCGGAACCCCATTCGAAGCCAAGCTCGTCCGTCACGGCCAGGCTCGTGAACCCCGCTTGCCAGCCGGGCGCCGCAAAGCCTGAGGGCCGAGTACCACACCCGCGCTGCACCGCGTCGAACGCCGCGGCCATCTCGGCACGCACTTCCTGCGGGGCCATGGAGTGGAAGCGGTTGTGCCAGCCCGTGTGGTTGTGGCCGTGCACGGCAAGCTCGTGGCCTGAAGCCACCGCATCGGCTATTGCCGGCGCGCAATGCAGCACGCTCGGGGCGCCGATGGGCAGCAGGGAGAAGGCCACGCTGGGTGCGTAAAGGAGGAACGCACGGGTGCGCCAGAGCTTCTCGATGTAGCCCTTCTGGGTGAAGACCCGGCCGAGAGCCAGTGCGCTCCGGTCCGCACCTCCCGGGATGCAAAGCGTTGCCTTGGCCTGATGCCTGTCCAGCAGGGCGAGCAGCCGGGGCAAGCCGATGGCAGCACCCTGGGCGGTGTCTACGTCGATGCGGAGGCCGATGCAGCGCAATGGAGGCCCGGTCGTCACGGACGGTGTGGTGGGGGTGCCCCCGGGGTGGTGGTCGCTCAAGGAACACTCCCGCTCACGGTCGGACGGTGCTCAGGCGTGCTGCTCCTCGCTGGGATAGAAGCGGATCTTCTCGACTTGGCAGTCGGGGCAGACCCAGGTTTCCGGAAGCATCTCGAAGACGGTTTCGGCCTGCACCCCGGACTCGGGGTCGCCAAGATCCGGGTCGTAGACGTAATTGCACACTGAGCACACGTATCTCATGGCAACCCTCCTTGGCCGCACGGCCCTTCCTGCGAGGGTCCGGCGCCAGTCCCCCACTCCCTGCCGAAGGCAGTATGCTATAGGATGATCCGTGATGAAAGGAAATTCTGCATGGCGTTCGCAATCTCCTCGGGATACTCGACCGCGGCGTAGTGGCTGGCATCCTCGAGATGCAGGTGCGAAGCTCCCCGGATACGGCACGCCATCTCCCGAGCCATGTGGGGCGGCGTAAACAGGTCACGTCCGCCGGAGACAACCAGGGTGGGCACCCTGACGGTTTCCAGCATGTCGCCCGCATCGTGAGTAAGAAGTGTCTTCACGCAGTCGCGGTACGCCTCGAAGTCGAGGTTCACGAAGTCGCCGGCCAGCCCTGCGAACACGCTCTCGTCCAGCCTGGGGGAGACGAGGCCGACCACTTTGGCAGCGGCGACGGGCCAGGTGGCGCCCGTAAAGGGGCGCACGAGCGGGCGCAGCAGCCGGTGGGTGCGGGCGAGCAGGCCCA
>Ga0172371_10007067_pt1 | contig 16103 bp, 7 predicted proteins | sample Lak12m_FD_114543 | JGI IMG/M metagenome (GOLD analysis project Ga0172371, IMG submission 114543) | Freshwater microbial communities from Kabuno Bay, South-Kivu, Congo - kab_022012_12m | ecosystem: Environmental > Aquatic > Freshwater > Lake | place: Democratic Republic of the Congo: South-Kivu...
CTGGCACTGGCCGCCGACGCACAAGTCGTTGGTGGTGCACTTGTTTCCGTCGTCGCATGAGCCGAGAAGCGGAGCGCTCTTGCAGTTGCCTTCCGCGTCGCACTTGTCCTCAGTGCATGCGTTGTCGTCGTCGCAATCCTTGGCCGCGCCTGACTTGCAGCTTCCAAGAGAGCAGACGTCGCCCACGGTGCATGGATCGGCGTCGTCGCACGCCAGGGAGTTGTTCGCATGCTTGCATTCGCCGGATGCGATTTCGCACGAGTCGGTGGTGCATGGGTTCCCGTCGTTGCAGTCGAGCAGGTCCGCCCCTGCCACGCACTTCCCTTCCGAGCAGTGGTCGCCGAGCGTGCAGATGTTCCCATCGTCGCATGGCATCTTGTTAAACGGGAAGGAGCAGCCGGCAGCGGGGTCGCACAGATCGTCCGTGCACGGGTCGGAATCCTTGCATTCGACTTTTTGCCCCTTGCACACGCCATCCACGCACGTGTCGCCGGTCGTGCACTTGCTGCCATCCTGGCATGGCCCCAAGAGCGCGTCCACCTGGCAACCTTTGCCGGGCTCGCAGTAGTTCTTGGTGCACGGATTCCCGTCTTCGCAGTCAAGCTTGGAGCCGATGCAGACGCCGTCCATGCATACGTCCGGCCATGTGCAGGGGTCGCCGTCGTTGCAGTCTCCGACCACGGGCTCGTGCAGGCAACCGACGTCCTTCTTGCAGAAGTCCTTCGTGCATTCGTTGTCGTCGGAGCAGCCTGCGGGCGCTCCGATGCACTCGCCTTCCTGGCACTGGTCTGCGGCCGTGCACGCGTCTCCGTCGTCGCACTCGATCCCGTCATTGGACGGCTTGGCAACGCACTTGCCCGTTGCGGGTTTGCACTCGTTTGGCATGCACGGGTCGGTTGACGGAGCGCACTCGACCACGGAATCGGGATCGGTCACGCACTTGGCGTCTATGCATACCAGCGTGCCGTCGCACAGGTCGGAGTTCTCGAATTCCTGGCATGTGAGGTCGGTCACGCAGTCGCACGTGAGCTCTCCGGGCACGCAGCTCCCGGCCTGGCAGTGGTCGCCGGAGGTGCAGACCGAGCCGTCGTCGCAAGGCCCTTCGAGGAAGACGTAGTGGCACCCGGTCACCGGGTCGCAGTCGTCCTGCGTGCATGCGTTCTCGTCGTCGCAGACCTTGGCCGTGGTCTGTGCGCACACGCCGTCGAAGCAGGCGTCTCCGGCGGTGCACACGCTCAGGTCATTGCAGTCCTTCTCATCCGCGACGCCGCTTCCCTCATCGTTGCAGACCTTGGCGACCGAGCCTTCGCACCAGGAAGCGTTCGGGGTGCACTTCCACGGGAGACACTTGTTTTGGAGGCAGTACTTGCCTGTGTCGCAGTCGGCGGATTCGATGCAGTCGACGCAGACCCCCGAATCCGGGTCGCAGATCTGGCCGGCTGCGGTACACTCAGGGTCCGAGATGCACGCACCCTCCGTCTTGATGCACTGGCCGAGCTGGCACTTGTATCCTTTTGGGCAATGGGAGTTGATCAGGCAGGCTACGCATTCGCTCGTCTTGGGCTGGCAGTAGTAGGGCGCACAATCATCGTCGGACAGGCAGCCGGTCCCGAGGTCCGCGGGGACCTGGTATTCCGATTCTCCGTCGAGGACTCCGACGGTGTCCCCCGGCCACGTTCCGTTTCCGGAATCGAGCATGATGGGCTGTGAGGACGGCCCTCCGCCGCACGCGGCGACAAGACCTGCGGCCAGGATGGCGCCCCAACCGCCCACGGTCCCTCCGCCAGTCGCAATGCTTCGCATGATGCACCTCCGCCCCCGAAGCCGTGGGGCATGTGGTCCCCCCATTCTAGCCGCAACGGTCGTTATATGGAAGCAAATGCGGGAGGGGGAAAGGAAGCGATCACTTCTGAGGGGAGACTTCGACCATCGTCCATCGACCATCGTCCATTGGCATGGCCGGCATTGCGGGCCAGGACATCAAGTTCCCCCAAGACTGGCGCGTTACCTGATCACCGAACTTGTTTCTTTTCCTCGGTCACGGTTCCGGTTAGGATGGACGGTCGCAAGGAGGCGTATGGCAGGCAGGGTCAGACACTTGTGGGGAACGTGCTGCGGCGAAATCCTGCGGCTGCCTCACGTGCTGTCCCGAGCCGTGCACGAGTTCAGGAGCGACGGCTGCGTACGGCATGCGGCCGCGACGTCCTACTTCGCGATCCTGTCGTTCCTCCCGTTCGTGGTGCTGATGCTGTCGGGCGTGGGATTCGTGCTGTCCGCTCTCGGGTCCAGTCCGGAGGAGGAGAAGCGCCTGCTGGACGGGATTCTCAGGACGACGCAGGGGTTTGCTCCGTTTCTGGAAGAGGACCTGCGCCAGCGGGTTCGGGACCTGGTCGGCGTGCGGGAGGCGTTCGGAGCGGTCGGGGCGGTGGTGCTCCTCTTCACGTCCAGCCTCGTATTCGGAGCGATCGAGGATTCGCTTGGTGCGGTCTTCAGGGCACCTCGGCCCCGGCACATGGTCGTGTCCAAGTTGCTGGCGCTGGTATTCGTGGCTGCGTTCGGGGTGCTCCTCCTTCTGGGCAGGTGGGCCCTTGCGCTGACCGATGCGCTGCTGGATGTAGCCGGCGTCGCGACGCTTTCGGAGAGCATGATCTCGTCCGACGCGGTCGGCATGGTGTTGTCGTTCATCGGCACCGTTGCGGCCTTCGGGATCCTGGTGCGCTACTTCGCGCCGATGCGGCTTGCGTACGGCAGGCTGCTTGGCGGAGCCGCGGTCTTCTTCCTGTTGTGGGAAGCCGCAAAACATGTATTTACGGTCTACCTTGCGTACGTGGCCCGTTTCAGCATGCTATACGGCTCGGTGAGCGCGATCATGGTGCTGGTCATCTGGGTATTTTACAGCGCGTGCATATTCCTCTACTGCGCGGAAGTCGTGAAAGTGCTCGAGTCCGACGCAGTCGAACGGAGGCAGCCCAAGCTGCTCTAGGAGGCAGCCCAGGCTGCGATAGGAGGTTGCAGATGTTGTGGAGGACAATGTGCTCACTGGCGCTCATCGGCTCCCTTCTCTTGGCGGCTGCGGCCGAAGCGCAGCCGACGGGAACGGAAACAAGCGGAGCAGACGCCCAAGCTCAGGCGGTGGGAACGGCAGTAGGGACGGAGGGAACGGCGGCAGGGACGGAGGGAACGGCGGCAGGGACGGAGGGGACGGCGGAGGGGAAGGCGGGAACGGCAGTGGGGACGGAGCAGCGCGAAGCAGAGGCAGAGCTACTGTGGCGGAAGGCACAGCAATGGCTCGGGGGCAAGGACGAAGCAGCGGGGCGCCTGCTGGTCGCTGACGTGGCCCGCGACTATCCCGAGACCCTGTACGGGAGGGAAGCCGCGAAGTGGTTGGAGGAGAACAGGGGGCTTGACCACTCCGGGCGCACCGAGCTCATCGTCGGTGCGACCCTGAACGGCACGCTGCTCGGTTTCTCTGTGTCCGCAGGCCTGGGCGACTACTGGCCGCGATACCGCGGAGAGGTTCTCGCCTGGAGCGCGGTCGGCGGTGCGCTCGCGGGGCTTTCGGCGTCCGCCATAGTCAGCGGCTATGTCAACGTGTCCGACTCGCAGGCGTGGCTGTTCGATTTCGCTGGCATGTGGGGCTGGTGGAACGGCTTGGTCATCTACGACCTGCTTTATCCCCTGGACGACGCGGACAGCATGCTTGCGGCTGCCGCGGGATTGTCCGCGGGGACCGCGGCCACGCTGGCGCTGTGGCCGCACCTGGACGTGGATGAGGGGGCCGCGTCCATGGCGACGTGGATGGGAATCTACACGTTCGAGGTGGCGCTGCTGTCCAACTACGCGATCGGAGGGGAAAGAGTATTCCGCGACGACGAGACTGCCGCGCTGCTCGGGCTGCTCGTCCCGTCCAACCTGGCGGTGGCGGGAGGGTACGTCGCCGGAAAGGAGCTGCGTTGGACCTCGGACGACGTGACGTTCATAGCGCTGGGAGGGTTCCTGGGCAACCTCGTGGGCGCCGCGCTCATCGCCACGGTGGACAGGTTGCAGGATTCGGTCCAACCCGCCATGGCGACGCTGCTGGTCTCCACGATCGCGAGCCTGGGCGTGTCCACCGTCATCGTCAGGCCTTGGAGGCATGCGGGGCTGGAGTCCCGTCGCGACCCGCTTCCGGCATGGGCAGGCCTGCTGCACGTGGACGAGAATGGCACGCACGTAAGCACGCCCGCACCGACATTGGTGCCGGTGAGTTGGCGCGGCGAGACCGGCCTGGGGGTGGAGGTGCCGATACTGTCGATCGGGTATTGAGTTGCGCGCATTGCCCGCCTTCGCCCACCATGTGCAACGGCCGATGTTGCGGCAGAGGGCAACAGCGAAAGAGGAGTCGATGCCGCGCTGGTAAGGCTGCGGCGGGGCGGTGCAACGGTCTAATTGACCGTTGCACCGGATGACGGGATGGGGGTACCGGTGGAGGAGCCGTCGGTGGGGGTGGCTTCGCAGCTAAGCAGCGAGCCGTGGGACATGCCCGTGGAATCTAGCGTCGATGCGGTCTTGCCTGGGATCTCGGCGCCGTTTGCGAACCAGCGGAAGAGATAGCCCTCCTGGTCGTCGTCCGGGTCGAACCAACCTGAGGGCTCGCACTTGAAGGATGTGCCCGGGGGGCCTGTGGGCGGATCGATCTTGACCTGACCGGCCAGCGGCGGGGAGTTGTCGATGGTCACGGTCTGCGAGTCAACGAACTTGCCGAACTCGTCGCCGTTGAGCGGTGCGACCCGGCAGCGGATCTGATCGGCCTTGTTGAAGGAGTCTCCATCGAGGGAGCCCGGCATGTCGAAACCAAGGCTCTCGTCGTTGACGAACCAGCCGTATCGGACCTGGAACAGGTCGCCGTCTGCGTCCTTCCAGCCGAAGGGATTGCAGTAGAAGATGGTCAGCTCGCCGCCTGCCGCCGGCTTGATCTCCGCCCCGTCGAGAGCAGGGAGTGCATTCACGATCTCAACCGTCTGATCCGACTGCACCTTTGCTGTCTCTGCTTCACCGTCGGTGCCGAGTGCCGAGCAGGACACCACGTCCCCGCGCACTGCAACTCCTGCAGGCAGAATCGAGTCCGATTGGCCCGGAGCGTCCTTGTCGTTGATGGTCCATGTGAACGTGAACGTGAGCTTGTCTCCGTCGGGATCAAATGCTTCGGGCTTGCACCCAAGAGGGGTCTCGACCGTAGCAGATTCCGGCCCCACGGAGACGGCCGAAAGTACGGGCGGAGCATTCCCGATGACCACGGCTTCCGACTGCACCGGGACGCCGAGCGCTTCTCCGTCCGACGGTGCTGCCGCGCATGCAAGCGAAGTGCCCTTCGACATCCACGACGGAACTATCTGCGGCTCGTTGGGCCCTTCGGCGATAACACCGTCCGCCAGCCAGTAGAACTGGTGGAAGACCATGTCCGCGTCCAGGTCGAAGTCGCCCTGCACCTCGCAAGTGAAGACCGTGTTCTTGTCGCCGGTCTGAGGCGTGATCGTCGCGGTACCCCCGACGGGTGGGGTGTTCAACACGAACGACTCGGAGCTGAAGACGGATGCTCCTTCGTCCAATCCATCCTTCGGGGTGGCACGGCAGACGATCTTGTCGCCCTTGGCCGAGGCATCCGCGGGGAGGCTGGACGACGCGCCAACGGCGAGTCCTTCAACGGTGGCCGAGGGCACGGGCATTCCGCTGACGAGCCACTCGATCTTGATGGTAGGTGCATCGGTCTCGTCCGGGTCGCTTGCTCCGTGAGGGAGACAGACGAACTCGGTGTCCGTCGGTCCCGATTCCGGGGACAGGTCCGCGCCCTCCAGTGCGGGAGGAGTGTTCAGCACGGTCACCTTGTCCTGCTTCGCATCGCCCCAGGAGAGGCCGTCGAACGAGCGAAGCACGACGGTTACCGAGTCTCCCTTTTTCGTCAGCTCGTGGGGTAGTGTTTCCGAAGTCTGGCCGACCAGTTTGAGCCCGTTTGCGAACCATTCGAGAGACAGCTCCACCGGATCGCCGTCTGCATCGGCAGCGTCGCCGATAATCGTCGCGTGGAGGGGGGTGAGCGTACCCGGGGTCTTCTCCTCGATGACGATCTCGGGAGTTACCGGCGGCGTGTTTACGTGCACCTCGATCGATGCAGACGTGACGTTGCCGTGAGAATCCTCGACCTCGAAAGTAATGACGTGAAGGCCCAGCGTCAGGTTCGCGATGATCATCTCGGAGTAGCCGTCAGCGTCCAGCGTAGTTTCGTGCAGGGGACCGTCCTTGTCGGACGACCAGCGGGCCTTGAGCGTTTCCGGCGGGTCGACGTCGTCTCCGCCTGCGCCCATGAACACGGTCTTCTTGCCGACGTCGATGACTGCATCGTCCTTGGGCTGGACTATGCCCGCAATCGGCGGTGCCGAATGGGGCACCTGGTCATCGACCAGCTCGACGGCAGTTGTCTCTGCGTCTCGTCGGGCGTCCGGCACCTCGGTATCGACGCCGCTCCGGTCGGGCACCCCACCCGAGTCCTCAAGCGTCCCCTCGCCGCCGGCGTCTCCCCTGCCGTCGGCAAGCGTCTCCGCATCTTCGTATCCGTTGCCGCTTCCGGCCCCGCCACACCTCGCGGCCAACACCACGACCGCGATCAGCATCGAATCTGCAACCCGCATGTGCTCACCCGCGCTGTCGCAACAACTGTATCCGCAAACGCCTCCCGGCACAACAGCGCGTCATCAGCGGTCGGGCGAGGACCCGCTGTCATCCTGCCTTTGCACGTCTGGCTGTCCGGCCGTGGGTTTGACTGGGGGCGAGGTTAATGGTAGCAGCAACGCGCCCGTGCGAGCTTGACTGATGGGATGGCTGGGGCGCAAGAGAGGTGCGAAGTGGGACGCGAATTGGACAAGAGCTACGACCACAACAAGGTCGAGCCGAAGTGGTACCCGGTCTGGGAGCAGAAGGGCTATTTCAGGGCGAAAGACGAGAGCGACAAGCCGCCGTTCTGCCTGGTGATCCCGCCTCCCAACGTGACCGGGGCGCTGCACATGGGGCACGCGCTCACCTACGCAATCCAGGACTGCATCATCCGCTGGAAGCGCATGTCGGGCTGCAACACGCTCTGGCTTCCCGGCTGCGACCACGCGGGCATCGCTACGCAGATGCTCGTTGAGCGGAAGCTGGCAGCGGACAAGGTGAGCAAGTACGATCTTGGCCGCGAGAAATTCGTGGAGAAGGTGTGGGAATGGAAGAAGCAGTACCACGCGCGAATAACCGCGCAGTCCAAGCGCCTGGGCATCTCGGTCGACTGGGAGCGCGAGCGGTTCACGCTTGACGAGGGGCTGTCGGCAGCGGTCCGCGAAGCATTCGTCACGCTTCACGAGCAGGGGCTGCTCTACAGGGCCCGGCGCATGGTCAACTGGTCGCCTGGGATCCGGACGGTCCTCTCGGATCTGGAAGTGGAGCACAAGGAGGTCAAGGGCTCGTTCTGGTACATCGCGTACCCGTCGGTCGATGATCCGACCCGCAAGATAGTCGTGGCGACGACGCGGCCGGAGACGATGCTGGGCGACACCGCGGTGGCGGTCCATTCAACAGACGAACGATACCGAGATCTGATCGGAAAGCTTGTTCACCTTCCCCTGACGGGCCGCGCCATTCCGGTCATTGCAGACGACATCCTGGCGGACCCGACAAAGGGGACGGGCGCGGTCAAGGTCACTCCTGCGCACGACCCCAACGACTTCGATTGCGGGGTCCGCAACGGCCTGGACTTCATCGACATCCTCAACGACGATGCGACCCTCAACGGCAACGTGCCTGAGAAGTACCGCGGCATGGACCGGTTCAAGGCCCGGGAAGCGGTGGTCGAGGATCTCAAGGCACAGGGGGTGCTGGAGAAGATCGAGGACCTGGTCCACATGGTCGGCCACTGCCAACGCAGCGGCGTGATGGTGGAGCCCAAGGTTTCATGGCAGTGGTTCGTGAAGATGGGCCCCGCTCAAGACCCGTCGAGCATCGCAGGTGCTGCGATCGCTGCGGTCCGCGACGGCCGCATCAAATTCGTGCCGCAGCACTGGAACGCCGAGTACTTCCGTTGGCTCGAGAACATCCGCGACTGGTGCGTGTCGCGGCAGCTCTGGTGGGGGCACCGGATTCCGGCGTGGTACTGCTCGGCCTGCGGCAAGGTGAACGTGTCGCGAGAGGATCCTGAGGTGTGCGCGTTCTGCGGGTCTCCCGACGTCAAGCGGGACGAAGACGTTCTGGACACGTGGTTCTCGTCCGCGCTGTGGCCGTTCTCTACGCTGGGGTGGCCGCAGAAGACCAAAGCACTGGAGACGTTCTACCCGAACGCGATCATGGAGACGGGGTTCGACATCATCTTCTTCTGGGTCGCCCGCATGATCATGATGGGGCTGAAGCTGGCGGGCAACATCCCGTTCTCGGAGATCTACCTCCATGCGATGGTCCGGGATGCCGCGGGCCAGAAGATGAGCAAGACCAAGGGCAACGTGGTCGATCCGCTCGACGTGTGCGAGAAGTACGGTGCGGACGCGCTGCGCTTCACGCTGCTGGCCATGACGGTCCAGGGCCGCGACATCAAGCTCTCCATGCCCGCGATCGCGGGCTACCGGGCGTTCATGAACAAGCTGTGGAATGCGTCGCGCTTCGTGCTGATGAACCTCGGGGACGAGGCCGGCTTCGAGCATCCCGCCGCGCTCAAGGATCGGCTCGCGGTCCAGGACAAGTGGATTCTCTCCAGGCTTCAGAAGGTGGTGCAGCAGTGCAGCGAGGCGCTGACCGAGTATCGGTTCAACGACTACGCGACGGGCATCTACCAGTTCACGTGGCACGAGCTGTGCGACTGGTACGTCGAGCTGAGCAAGCCTTCGCTGTATGGCACGGACGAAGGTGCGAAGAAGGTCTCACGCAGCGTTCTCTGTCACGTCATGGACACCGTGCTGCGCCTCATGCATCCTGCGTCGCCGCACATCACGGAGGAGATCTGGCAGATGCTCCCGAACCGCTCGGGCGAGAGCATCACGATTGCCTCGTTCCCTGCACCGGATGACGGGTTGAGCTTCGATGAGGACGAGACGAGATTCAGGCCTGTCATCGACGTGATCGGTGCCATCCGGTCCGTGCGCTCGCAGAACAACGTCGTCCCTTCTGCGAAGGTCAACGTTTCGCTGAAGCCGACGAACGACGGGGCAGCGGAGCTGCTCGAATGGGGACGGAAGTTCATCCAGGACCAGGCCCGTGTCGAAAAGCTGGTGATCGATGCTGCTGCGTCGCGTCCTCCGCAGTCGGGCGCTGCGGCAACTACGGTCGCGACGCTTTTTGTGGATCTTGCCGGGCTGGTAGATCTGGAAGCGGAGAAGGCCCGCATAAGCAAGAACATCGCGAAGTTGGAGGAGCAGCTTTCGTTCATCGAGAAGAAGCTCAACAGCCCCACGTTCCTGGAGAAGGCAGCGCTCTCGGTCATCGAGGAGCAGGAGACGAAGCGTGCGGATACGGCTGCCCGGCTGCTGGGGCTGCGGGAACACCTGGGATCGATCTCCTAGCGCCTTCCCAAGTATGCGTCAAGGAGCACAGGCGGCAGGTCGGGATCGTCGATCATGGGGTCGAGGGCCAATGCCTGCAGCAGCTTGGCCCGGTCGTGCTCGACGATGCCTGCGACGGACAACTCGTTGATCAGGATCTGGCGCCGACAGAGCTCGGCTATCGGCCCCGGTAACCGGCCCACATTCTGGAGGCGCGGCTCACCGGCGTGGAAGACGGCCGGGGCCTCTACGATCGCACCGGCGGGGAGATTGGCTATCGCGGCGGGACGGGCCGTGCCGGACAGTGGCCCCCCCACCCTGCCCTCCCCCGCCTGGGGGGATGGGCGGCGTGAACGGCCGGCCGTCGCCGAAGGAGAGGGGGGCGAACTACGGCCGGGGCCGGCGTACGGCGGACCGTTGGGCAGGTTGAGCGCTTCGTCGGAGAGCGGGGTCCCGTTGATAATGGCTGCGGCCAGGGTCTCCGCCCGTTCGCTTCCGACCTTGTCCAGGAGAAAGAGGTCCTTGTCGTGGATGATGCGGCGGACCTTGCGGCGTGCGGCATCTCTGCGGGCAGTGGACCAGTAGAAGTCGTACATCTGGATGTCCATGCGCTCCCAGGTCCTGCGAGAGAGGCTGTGCGTGAACGGGAGATACTCGCACAGGTGAGTGTCGCCGGGGATTGGAAACATGCCGAAGAGGTCGAACACCCTTCGGGTGAGCGGCTCGAAAGGGACCGTTCTGCGTGGGATCCGCGGAGTGGAGCCGACCTTTCCGGCGCCAAGCCGGACACCAAGAGCCGCGTCGAACGAGGCGTTGCGTTCCCGAAGGGCCGGGTAGAGGTCCTCTCCGTTGCTGCGGCGAGCGACCGAGAGGGCCCAAGTGAAGTGGTTGAGCCCTGCTGCTGAGATGGCCAACTCGCGGTGGGCCGCGGCAGCGATCGCGTGGGTTTTCTCGATCGCTTTGTCATTCCACTTGAAGTGATAGTCGCGGGGAAGCCTGATGCCGAGAAGGTCGTGCAGGAGGACGCCTGCCATGTAGTAGCCGTGATCGAGTTGGTGACACACCCCGATGCAACGGATCTTCGAGTACTGCCTGACCGCGGTGCACATGCGGGCGACCGGATTGGTGTAGTTGATCAGCCAGGCATCGGGGCACTTCTTCTCCATTTGCGCAAGGATGGGCAACAGCAGAGCGATGTTGCGGGCAGTGTGCGCTATTGCGCCCGGGCCGCCATTTTCCGCGTAGTGGTTGATACCGTGGCGGAGTGCGATTTCCCTGTCGGTCGCCCACGTCTTCTCACGGTCCTGCGCTATGGACAGGACCACCACGTCCGCTCCGTCCAGCGCCCTGGCCGGGTCGGTCGTGCTTTCGACCGCCTTCCTGAGCCCGCGTTTCCTGACCGCCAGCGTTGCGAGCTGGTGCATCCTCTCCAGCGCTTCGGCGTCTATGTCGTGCAACCTGATCCGGACCCCATCCAGGTCCGGCGAGTAGAGAAGGCCCTTCAGCGCTTCCAGCCCGAAGGAAGCGCTTCCGGCTCCGACCACTACGATTGTGCGCACGGACATCTCCGCTCCCTCCACAATGCCCGGCGGATGTTCGCGCAGGTGCACCGCCAAGGCAACGCGCGGCTACTGGAGGGAGACTTCTGCGACGGGTTCGGCCGGGTTGTCGATCGTGGCGATCTTGATGACGTCGGATGCAACTGAGTAGACATAGTCGTCCATGAAGACCGAACGCTTCACGGTGGAATTGGAGTCGGTCCACCAGTTGTAGCACTGCGAGTTGTATTCGTAGTCATAGTAGTAATCGTCTTCGTAGTAGTTTTCCTGGGTTGCGGTCTGATGCGGCACTCCGCCGACGTACTTGAACCCGTCTGCGACCGTGACGTTGTAGAGCATGAGCCCATTGAAGGTCATCTGGTCGCCGTAGTCGCCATCACCGCCCCCCTCGCAAACGACCATGGGAAGGGCCAGCATGTCCTTGGGCTTGAAGAAGTTGAATGCGAGGTGATTGGTGGCCGCGTCCGAGGTGGTGCCGCGGGTACCGATGGTTTCCTTATGCATGAGGATTGGATTGGTGATGTCGGTGACGTCGAAGACCTGGAGCATGATGCCGTCGAACCATGCGAAGGAGCCCATGTCGTCCGCGTCGTAACCGATGGAGAGGATGTGTCCCGGGTCGATGAAGTGCATGTAGGTCGAGAACCCGGGGATCTTAAGCTCGCCCTCGACCACCGGAGCCGTAGGGTCCGAGAGGTCGATCACGAACAGCGGATCGGTCTTCTTGAACGTGACCAGGAATCCGAGTGTCCCGGAGAACCGGGCCGAACGGATGTCCTCGCCGGGAGCGAGGTTGTCCAGCGTGCCGACGATTGCGAGCTTGCCGTCCTGGATCTTCATTACGAAGACGGAGTTGTGTACGTCGGGGTCCGGGAGGTGACCGGTGGTGGTGGCGATCCTGAAGTGCCCTTCGAAGTCGCTCATGGAGAACTGGTTGAGGATTCTCCCCTTGACCACACCGCTTCCTGCGTAGCCGGTCTGGGGTGAATCGGAAGCCATGAGGAACTTGTGTACGGTGGTGGTCTCGTCCGCGTCTGCGTATTCTGCGAACCAGTCCGGCATATTGTATTTGTAGTGCCTGGTCGCAATGTAGAGGGCCTGCTTGGAAGCGTAAATCGCACCGGGCCGGGCGACGATGCTGCTTGCGGCGATCTTGCTTCCGCCGGATGCCTTGGTCAAGTCGAAGGACACGAGGGAAAGGAGGCTCAGGCCGTCGCCGGTCTGGGACAGGAAATAGCCGGAACAGTCGGCGAGGGGATTCGGCTGGAGCGTGGCGACACCGCCGTCGATCACGTTGTCCTCAGCCTGAGGAAGCCAGGAGGCGAAGTCCAGCTCATCGATGAGAGCGATGTTCTCCTGCCTGAGCTCCTCGAATAGCGCCTTGATCTTGCTTTCGGAGAACGGCAGGTTGGGCTCGTCCCCTTCCTTTTCGAGGCACGTATATCCGATCTCGGCCAGCTCGTCCGGGACGGTCTTCATCTGGGGCATTGAGGGGTCGTTGTGGTACACGATTGTGTATACGAAGTCCTCGACGCGGCGCGAGTTGAGGTACGACCCGGTGAAGCGCACCTCGCGGACGGGCTCCGGGTTCTCCAGGTCCGTGATGTCCAGGACGGTGATCTTGACCGGGTAGCCGTCGCCGGTGAATTCGCAGTCGCCGCCGTACGAGTATGTGCACTCGTTGAACTGGTAGCCGGACTCGGCTCCAAGCGAGGAGTAGACCACCGCCAGGTCCTTGTGCACATAGAGCTTGCGCGGCACGCCCTCGATCTCGGTGTCCGAGACGATGTGCGCCTGCTCCGGGGGCCATGCGTCGATGATTCTGAGGAGATTGCCGGTGAGGACATAGATGTATGCGCCGTCGTTCTTGAGGTAGTCCGCTTCGTCCACCCCCGCTTCCTGGGTATTCGTCTCGGAATGCTCCTTGGCCTTCTCGCCGTTACCCCCTTCCTCATCGTACGCAGATTCCGGCACTCCGGCGGCGCAGTCGGCGGACGGGAGGTACACTTCGCCGTACCCCCAGTCGTCGTAGCGGTAGCAGACCTCCGGGTGCAGGATGCTGTCCATTTTCCCCTCGAGCTGCGCCTCCATCAGCTTGATGGCCTTGTCACGCCAGAGCGAAGTCACTTCCTCGCACGTCTTTGCGGGCTTGAGCGCGTAGAGTCCCAGGAGCGCTGTCTGGAGGTGAGGCTCGTTTCCGTCCTTGTCGAAGTCGTGCGGGGTTCCCACGACCTCACCCTCTTCGTAGACGCCGCCCGCGTCGTTGCAGCCCCAGCAGACCGATACCGCCAGGATTGCTGCGGCCCCGAATCCGACTACCCTACCCCACCCTTTCGCCGCCCGGTACTTCGCGCTCGCCGCCATCGCCACCCCTCCCCGTTTGACTGTCGATTGTCACAACTGCGCCGACGATGCCGAGCCCTGCACGAACTGTGCCAAGGGGGAAACGCTGGTGAATGGGCGGATCTTGGGCCGGGCCATGTGCGCCGGCTGCACGACCGGGCACATTTTCTACACGGACGATGGGAGAAAGGGCAGGATGCGGTCAGCGACGGAATTCCGAGCGGCGACGGGCTACATGGGCATGCAGCAGATCTGGTTCTGGGGGCAGCCGGGCATCCAGACAGGCTGGGAGCCGGCCGGGCACGGCATGTCGCCGGGAAGCGGGACCGAGCACTTTCCGCCCATGATGTTGCAGTCCTGGGGCTGGGGTTCGGAGCAGTCCTGGGGGCAGTTGCATTGGTGCTCGAACATGCCGCAGATGCCGTCTCCACATTCGAGGCATTTGTAGCAAGGGCAGTTGGGGCAGGCGCAACCTTGCTCATCCATGATGCAGTCGTTGGAGGGGACGAGGCCCGGGCAGCACTTTCCATCGGTGTTGAAGTCGGTGAAGCTTTCGCCAAGGCCAAGGCAGTTCTCCACGCATTGGCCCTGGTAGTTCATGGACATCTGTGCTGCGTGCAGCTCGCACAGGTTGCCGTAGGTCTGGCCGTCGCAGCCGCAGACGGGCTTGTACTCCTGGTCGCAGGCGAAGGGGATCTGAACGCACTTTCCGGTACCGCCCAGGAGGTCGCACGTGCCGTTCGGGTACTGGCAATACGTGCCTTCGGGGCAGGGCTGCATCGGGCCATAGCATTCCATGGGGGGGAGAGCGCAGTCCATTGGGCAGTTGCAGATGTTCTCCCATTCCTGCTGGCAGGCTCCGTCGCCGCAGTTAGCGCAGATGGAAGCACCGACGGCGGAGGAGCACGCGCCGGAAGCCGGGTCCAAGACCGCCGGAGGAATCGGAGTCAGGCCCGGGCAGCACTCGGGTGCGTTGGGAACCACGGGCGTGGTGCCGCCTTCGGGCACACATTCGCTCTCCTGGACACAACAGACTTCGTTCTTGGTCTCGCACATGTAGCCTGACGGCCCGGTCCCCATTGGGCAGTCGCCGTAGTCCGGCGTCCACGGTACGCACAGGCCGCCAAACATCTGGCATTCGGTTTCGGGCCCGGTGGGGACGCAGCAGATTTCGTTGAGGCCACAGCCGGCCAGCCACACGGGGGCCATGTTGTCCGGGCAACCGTCTCCGTCCTGGTCGGGAAGCGGGATGGTGCACAGGCCGCCGGCCAGATCGCAGGAGTTGGGGCCGACCTGGCAATCCTCCGGGCAGTTGCAGACGTTCTCCCATTCTTCGCAAGAGCCGTTGCCGCAGTCTGAGCAGAGCGCTGCCCCATCCAGGAACATGCACGTGCCGTCCTCGGAAATCTCCGCTGTCGGGATCGTCTGGAGCCCCGGGCAGCATTGCTTGGCGTCGGGCATCACGGGCACGAACTCGCCGGCACCTGCACATGCCTGCGGCAGGCAGCAGACCTGGTCGATGCAGCCGAGCGGGTCCCGAGACGGCATGAAGCCTTGTCCGCATACGATGCCTTCCGGCTCGGGTGTCGGCTGAGCGCAGAATCCTCCCTGGGCTTCGCAAGGAGTCGGGATGCAGCCGGGGACTGCGAGGTGCTGGCACTTGCAGGTGTCCTGGTTGCAGGTATCCCCGGTGCATTCGTCACCGTCGTCGCAGTGACCGTCGTTGAGGCACTCGGGATTCACCTGGCAGGAGGTCGAGTCGTCATCGGGCTTGTCCGCGGGCACGTCCTCGGCTCCGCCGTCCTTCCCGGTGTCGGTCGTGCCGGTGTCCTCCCCCACGCCCTCCGCCGCTGCGTCCTCGGTCGACGCATCGCCTTCTGCGTCGCCCGTCACTGTCTCCTCCGTTCCTCCCGAGTCCTTCAGCGCGGTTTTCTTCGCATCGAAGGTACAGCTCGTCAGCATCGCCAACAGTGCGACAAATGCGAAAACTATGAAGGACGGTCTCATGCTGCCCCCTCCGCTCAATCCATCAATGGACGCCATGTTACTCTCGCTGCCATCCGTCGGCAAGCCGGGGCCGAGTTGTCGGTCGCCAACTCCATCGATTGGGGCGAGACTCGTCCCCACGGGAGCCCCCCCTCGTCGACAAACTGCTCGACGGCCAGGGGAGAGCGGGCGGAGCTTCTGCGTTGCCTCGGCAGCAGACGCCAAGGTTGGATTTTCCACATTGCCTCGGCAGCAGACGCCAAGGTTGAATCTTCCACATTGCCTCGGCAGCAGACGCCAAGGTTGAATCTTCCACATTGCCTGGGCAGCAGACGCCAAGGTTGAAGCTCCCCTCTTGCCGCGGCTGCAAACGGCCGCGTACGATTTTCTGACCACTTTTCCGATTCGCTTCGATAAATAGGATGGAGGGAGTGCTTCCCTCTGGGCAGGAGGACAAGCCACGGCCCTGGCGATGCCCACAATGCTCAGTCTACGCACCGCGACTGGTCCGCGTGGCGGACCCAACGGCCGGGGTGTGCGACCACCCGACGAGTACGGTCCGCGTGGCGGACCCAACGGCGGGGTGTGCGACCACCCGACGAGTACGGTCCGCGTGGCGGACCCAACGGCCGGGGTGTGCGACCACCCGACGAGTACGGTCCGCGTGGCGGACCCAACGGCC
>Ga0172371_10007068_pt1 | contig 16102 bp, 15 predicted proteins | sample Lak12m_FD_114543 | JGI IMG/M metagenome (GOLD analysis project Ga0172371, IMG submission 114543) | Freshwater microbial communities from Kabuno Bay, South-Kivu, Congo - kab_022012_12m | ecosystem: Environmental > Aquatic > Freshwater > Lake | place: Democratic Republic of the Congo: South-Kivu...
AAAAGGGACAAAGAAGACCATGAAAACCCGCGATATACGTACAATATTGGCGGATATCAATCGATTTTTTGCTTAATGGCGACTGCGAGAAAATTTTTAGCAGTTGATCAGAGTCTCCCTAGAAAAATATAGTCTAAATCAAATGATCGCAGAACGCGCTGCCGCTGCCGCCAACCCCTCATCAGAAGCCAGCACCAAAGCCGTCTTATTCCCTTCCCGGAAGAAAACCCAGGCGCCATCAGGACTGCTTAAAGCAGCGACCGGGGCTCCGGTAAAGGAACCAGAATAACGCTTCGCCAGAACTACCTGGATGCCGCCGGCGAATTCGTCTGCATCCTTGTCGGAGTCCCACACCAGAGACAATACGAGCAGCGGCTGACCGTTGCGCTCGTAGTAGCGGTAGGAGCCGCCGCCCCAGCCCGCCGCCGCGGTCCGCGCGCGGGTACGTGGAAGTTCCGTACCAATCAGCTCGCGCACATCGAACTCACCGATGCTGTCTTCTGCCTGGATGTTCCAACCGCTACCGATGGCGCCGCTGAGATCGGGAATGGCCACCGTCACCGGCGCTTCGCCCGCCAGATATTTATCCGGATGCATCACCTGTTCGGTCGATGCCGGCGGCTGGGCATAAGCCTGGTTGACCGCCTGCCAGCCGCCCTGAGAATACAGCGCATTGACGAACTCCGAACCAGTGAGGTATGGGAATTCGATCGAGTGCAGCAGATACGGCGGCGTGGTGCTCGTCGCTCCGAGGGCGCCCAGCGAGCCAAAGAGGGCGCTGGCGAGATCCATGCCGCTCATCACCTGCATCGTGTACGCCTGCTCGACGACGGTTGCATCCCCTTCGATCAGCGACAACACCGCCGTATCGCGATCAGCGTCCCCGCTGCCGGCCTCACCTGTGAGCGCCGCGAGATCGAAGTTCTGATCCTCCACGGCATGGGTGATCTCATGCGCCATCGTGATCTCATTGAGCGGCGTGATGGCCTGGGTATCGCTCACGACCTGGAGCTGCTTGGTCCCGTCGTCGTAGTAACCGATCACGCCTTCCCCCAGGGCACGCCTGAACTCGGACACCAGGTCCACGTTCCTGTCGATCAGTCCCAGATATTTCAGGACCCTCTCTTCAGGAATGGCCTTTTCGGGTGGATATGACTTGGTGATCTGCGCATCCAGTTCCCCCCGCAGCTGGTCACGGTTAATATAGGAAACAGGGATCTCGGCCGGCGGTGGCAGCTCACGGATGGCCGCAACCGCCTGCTCGATCGATTGTACCGTCGGCATGCGGCCCGCGGTCGTCGCGGTCGTGGACGTAGCTGCAGTCGTCGCGGTGGTACCGTCCGTAACAACGTTGCCTTCGCCGTTATAGCTGCCACATGCAGAAAAAAATAGCGCCGCACTCAGCACTACTACCATCACCACGGTCACGATCGTCAACCGTGAGACCGCGGCGCGCAAGCGAGAAACTGGTTTAAAGAATGTGGGCATTGGGCTAGTATTCACTATCAAGACTTGGTCAAACCACCTGCCACGGAGAACACTATGCCAAAACTCTCTGATCCACTAGCCATTAACGGACTCGAGCTGAAAAACCGCATCGTCATGCCACCGATGGCAAATGATTTTTCCGGCCCTGATGGGGAAGTCAACGATCGCCATCTCGATCATTACCGGCGCCGCGCTGAAGCCGGTGTCGGACTGATGATCATCGAGCACAGCTATGTCGTCCCCGAGGGGAAGATGTCCGCAAAGCAGCTGGGCATCCACGATGATTCCCTGGTCCCGGGGCTGAAGCAGCTGGCAGATACGATCCGCGCTGCCGGCTCCCGGAGCGCGATCCAGCTGACTCACGCGGGTGCGAACACCACTGCTGAAGTCTGCGGTTGCCAGCCGGTGGGGCCTGCCGATGTCGCCATCCCCGGCCGCGGAGTCCAGCCCCGGCCTCTGGAAGCCGCCGAGATCGAAGAACTGGTCGTCAAGTACCGGGATGCGGCCCGCCGCTCGAAAGAGGCCGGTTTCGACTCGATCGAGATCCACGGCGCCCATGGTTTTTTACTTTGTGAGTTCGCCTCGCCCTATACCAATGTGCGCACCGACCAGTACGGCGGCAACACCGAGAACCGGATGCGCTTCCCGCTGGCAGTGGTTGCGGCGATCCGCGACGAAGTCGGCCCTGATTTCCCACTACTCTACCGGTTTGGCGCCAGTGACCTGATGCAGGGAGGCCTGGCAATCGACGAAGCCCAGCGCATCGCAGCCATGCTGGTGGGCACCGGTATCGATGCGCTGGATATCTCGGGAGGCATCTGCGGCTCGCGGCCGAAAGAGTTCAAGGACATGCAGGGCTTTTTCGTGCCCCTGGCGATGACGATCAAGGAAGTCGTGGAGGTGCCCGTGATCGCTGTCGGTGGCATCACTGACGCAGAGTTCGCCAACAGCGTCATCGAAGAGGGGAAAGCTGACATGGTAGCCGTGGGCCGGGCGCTGCTCAAAAACCCGGATTGGGCCCGGGAGGCGCTGGCACAACTGGCCGGGTAGACAGTGACTCAGGTAGCCTGATACCCGGGAGAGCACGTGGCAGCACATCATCCCCACCAGATACCGCAGCATCTCACATATCCACAGATTCCCCTGCAAGGGTTGCTCGAGGATTCAGCACGCCGGCATCCCGATGCGACCGCGACGGTTTTCTTCGGTCAGACATTGACATTCCGGGAGCTGGACGCAGAGGCCAACCGTTTCGCGCAGGCGCTCGGCGGTCTGGGCGTTGCCCCCGGAGACCGGGTGGCGATCCATCTCCCTAACTGCCCGCAACTGCTCATCAGCCTGTACGGCACCCTGAAAGCCGGGGCGATCGCCACTATAGTGAGCCCTCTGTACGAGGCCCAGGAGGTCGCGTTCCAGTTAGCAGATTCCGGCGCCCAGGTGATGATCACGCTCAGCCAGGAAGCCATTCTGTCAAAAGCGATGGCCGTACAGGAGGAATCCCACCTCCATCACCTCATCGTCACCAACATCAAGGACTATTTCCCGGCAGCACTCAAGGCCCTGTTCACGGCTTTTAAGGAGAAGAAGGAAGGCCACCGCGCCCACCTCCATCCCAATCGCGGACAGTTATGGCTGAAAGACCTTCTCAAGAGACAGGATGGCGTCTTGCCGGATCTGCCAGTCGATCCTTCCCATACCGCTATCCTGCAGTACACCGGCGGCACGACGGGGCTGCCGCGGGCTGCAGAACTATCACATATTAATCTCATTGCCAACTGCATGCAGGCCCACGCCTGCTTCTACGACCTGATCGAGGCGGAAGAGCGCATGTTGCTGGTAGCGCCGCTGTTTCACGTCTATGCGCTCACCTGCTGCAACATGATGATGCTGACCGCGGGTTCGGTGATCCTGCTGCCGCGCTTTGACCTACCTGAGGTCCTGCGGACGATCACGCGGGAACGGCCCACTGTATTCCCCGGCATTCCCGCCATGTACGCGGCGATCAATCATTCCCTGCTCAGATCTGAAGACAAAAATGCGGCCGATCTGTCGTCGATCCGTTACTGTATCAGCGGTTCGGACAAACTGCCCCTGGATGTCAAGCAAGAGTTCGAGCAACTTTCCGGTGGCAGACTGATCGAGGGCTATGGCCTGACGGAGGCATCTCCGGTCACACATGTGAACCCCGTCTACGGCGGCGACCGCGCGGGCAGCATCGGCTTGCCCGTACCAGACACTGAAACGCGCATCGCCGACCTCTACTCTGGAAAAGACGTTGCTCCCGGTGAAACCGGCGAGCTCCTCGTTCGCGGCCCTCAGGTGATGAAACGATATTGGCATAATCCCGAGGAGACCGCGGCCGTGCTCAGCCCGGATGGCTGGCTCAGCACCGGCGACATCGCGTACCAGGATGAAGATGGCTTCTTTTACATTGTGGACCGCAAGAAGGACATCATCATCACCGGCGGGCAAAATGTCTATCCCCGCGAGATTGAAGAGGTCCTCAGCCAGTTTGACAAGATAAAGGAGGTAGCCGTCAAGGGCATCCCCCACCGCTTGCGGGGAGAGATCATCAAGGCTTACGTGGTGCTCAAGGACAATGAACAGGCCACCGCGGAAGAGATCCGGCGGTTCGCCGCCGATAAGCTAGCCGATTACAAGGTGCCCCGCAGTGTGGAATTCCTCCAGGAGCTGCCAAAAAGCGTCTTGAGGAAGGTTCTCAAGCGCAATCTGTAGCCTGCTGCGCGGCCTCAAGATTACATAACGCCTCGTAATTTACACTTTTTTCCGTTTTACCTCCCGCATCCTGAACCTGGGCCGATAATTTAGTTAAGGGGAGGCCTGGGAACCAGGAGGCAAAATGGGGATCCACCCCACACCAGATCCCGGGCCACAGGGGCAAAACTGCTGTCCTGTGCACCCTTCAGAACCTATCATCGGCCTTTGTGGCTGCGGTGCGCTTTTCTGCCGCAAGTGCTCTCCTTCCGCTGTATTTTGCGCCAGATGCCATGCGCAGCATGAGAATCTGACGCGTAGCCGCAGCCAGGCAGCCGTCATTGCGGCTCCCGCATGGCCCGCGGTAAACAGCACTCGCTTCGGCGCCGTCCACGACCATCCGCATGGTCCACATGCCCGGCCGCTGTCGCAACGCGTCCTGCTTGAAGCGCTGACACTGACGATACTGACCGTTGTCGTCTTTGGCATGATCTTCCAGATGCAGAATCGGGCCTTCTCTTTCTCCTCAGCGGGTGACATTTCAGGTTACGGCATCAATGCGGCGGCAGAGCCGATCCAGAAGCAGACAAATCCTTTCAAAACCATCCTGGCGGTCAGCGACGGCGAAGCGACGCTCTCCAGTGATGCTTCATATTCCATTAGCGCTAAAGTCGAAAGCGCCAAGGCTTATGACGACTCCATCAGCTCAGTTATCCCCTACGACCTGCTCCTCACCTGGGGAGATATGGCGGATAGCGATGTTGACAGTAAGCTGACCTGGGAGCAGGGCAACCGCCAGGGTTCGGTTTCCGGCACGCTGGGTGGCGGCGGCGCTGATGTGAGCACTTCCTATGTCATCAACCATGTCAGTAATAATCATCTGGTCCCGGCTAACGACCGGATCAGGGAAGCGATGGCAAGCATCCGTCCCGGCGACCTGGTGAAGATCGACGGCCGCCTTGTGGATGTCCGACTGCACACCGATGACAGCCGCGTCCTGGCCGTGAACACCAGTAAGACCCGCGTGGATCAGGGTGACGGAGCCTGTGAGGTCATTTACGTGGAGTACCTTAAGATCAACGAAAAAAGTTACCGATAATTATTACACGCGAACGCCAGGGTGAGGGAGCGGCCCCCGAAAGGGGGCCGCTTACTTTTCCGGAAGCCTTTTAAGCGTTTCCGATCCCACCGGACGAACCAGTGCCATAGCGGCCCCGAAATCTGTCTTGCCCCGATCCAACCAGTCAGCACGGTCAGCCGATGTCACGATGAAGGGCATCCGCGGATGCACTTCTCCCACGATCTCGTTCGGCTCCAGAGTGATGATGCTGCAGGAGAGGCGGCTGTCGTTCCTGTCCCGCGGATTCTTCCAGACGCTATAGATGCCGCCCAGGAACAGGATCTCCCCCTCGCTGTGGAAAAATTCATAGGATTCGCGCGACTTGACCGCCCGTCCGTCCGGCCCCCTGCGGCTTTCGAAAAAACTGGTGGCCGGCACCAGGCACCGGTGCCGCGTGAGCAGCTCCCGGTTATGTTTCTTCGGGAGTGATTCCCGCCGGGTGTTGAAGTTGGTGTAGGTGGACTCGAATCGCTCGCACCAATAATGGATCAGCTGCCAGTACATCGTGACCAGCCGCAAGCGGCCTGATTGATCCTCGGCCAGCACCGGTACATCGTTGTAAGGGCGAAAGGTCGTATCGACGGTGAGCATCTTAATGGCCTCCGCCGCTGCCTCCGCAACCGGATGCCCGGCCTGGCTGCCGATATCGGTGTAACTTTTAATATCCGGGTCAAAACGGTATCTGCCGCACATCTCAGCTTATTCTATGCCCCTCAGGACTGGACTTTAAGCGGATTTTGCGGTTTAATTCCTTCTCTGCGGCGGTTCCATTATGCTCCACCTATTTGATATGCAAATCACTGTTGACGCCATCTGCAAGGAATTCGATATCCGCGCCGAGGAGATCTTCGCCTTCATGGACGAAGAGAACATCCATCTGGGCGGCAGCCTTATGCATGATATCTCCATGGATCTGGCTGACTTTCGCAAATTTGTGGAATACTACCGCCGCCAGCTGCAGCAGAGGATGGAAAACACCCAGCGACAGATCGACAAGCTGGACAGCAAGGTCGACCAGTTTTTACGTATCAAGGGGCCGGATAGCGGCGGCCTGACGGGCAGGACCCGCCTGGACAGGCGGCCCTCCGCTCAAGACGACTGGGGATAGGCCTCCCGGCGCGCCTTCTCAAAGTCACTCCGCACCAGATCCCTGATTTTATCCGCGGCTGCGCTGGCGCCGCCCTGACGCAGAACATATGCCGGATGAAATGTCGCCAGTATCCTCGAGCCGAACGGGCCGTCGAACCACTCGCCCCGCTGACCGGTGATGTTGAAACCCGGATCGATCATCGTCCTGGCCGCGACCGCGCCCAGACAAACAATGGTGCGAGGCTGGACGATCCTCAGCTGACGGACCAGATAGGGCATGCAAGCGCTGATCTCCGGACCCTTGGGCGCCCGGTTCTTCAGCCGGCCGCCCACCACGTTGACCGGGCGGCATTTGACCACGCTGGTGATGAAGACTTTGCCGCGCCTGATATCGGCGCTAGCCAGCATGCGGTCAAGCAACTCACCGGATTTGCCTACGAAGGGTAAGCCAGCGGCATCTTCCATGCGGCCCGGCGCTTCACCGACGATCATCATCTTGGCCCTGGCGGAGCCCTCCCCGGGAACAGCGCGGACCCGGTGCACATGTAACCCGCAGCGAACACATTCGTGCACATGGACACCGATCGCCGCTAGCCGCTGCCCGGCTCCTGAGATTGTGTGCAGCTCCGCGTCCAGCTGGTCGGACTGGCCTGCCGCATCAAGAAATATAGACATGAGCGCAAATCTATCACAGCCGCCCGGCGGGACCCAGATTTTGCCCGCCGCCCGGCCATCTGTTAATCTGGGCGCATCATGCTGGCAGGAGAAGAAGAAGCCTGGAAAAAACTCGCCACTCTCGATCCGGAAGCGGTCGCTGAATGTTCCGGCGCTGAATACTGGGACGAGGAAGACGTATATGTTGTGCTCATTTTCGGCAAGCCGTATCTGGTCGACTATAACGAGCGGCAGATCCGGGAGATCGGGCCGGAGTATAATTTTCATTTCGAGGATGCTACTCATTTCGGCTTGCTGGTGCCGCTCTACCTTTCATCATGCCAGCCAGCCCCGCCAGCGGGGCGCCTGGTCTCGCCCCGCTCACTGCCGCACGGGGAAGCTTTCTTTAAGGGTTCCCACGATATTCCAGAAGAGGTGCTGGCGCACCATTTCGGCTCCAACCCCCGCAAACTGATCGAGGTGGGCGAGAAACTGGGCGGCTCCCGCACTGAGGGCGGTGACGCCGCGGTTGTGATTCCCGTCTTCCCGATGCTGCCGGTCACAGTCATCCTTTGGGTTGGCGACCTCGAGTTCCCCGCCCGCGCCCAGATGCTCCTCGACGCTACCTCCGAGAGCCATTTCGGGTTGGACGCCCTCTGGGCGACGCTGATCATGACCGCTGAGGCGATCACCCATGTCGCCGGCCCGCATCACTAACCGCTGACTCATCGCACATCACAGCGTCTGGCGCTGGGGAATCTCATCTCCGGCTCTTCCCCCCCCCGCTGTTTAAAAGCCATGCTCGCCGGGTAGCAGACTATTACGACGTTGAAGTCCCGAAATCATCCGGAGGTAGCAACATGGAGAAAGTCTCGTCCATCAATCAGGTCCAGGACATCAGCAACATGACTGATCTGGAAAAGAAGCATGTCCCCATGATTCATATCAGCGGTACCCCTAAGGCCGGCGAAGTTTTTGAAGTGACGGTATGGGTCGGCGAGCAGCTGGCGCATCCGATGGAGGCAGAGCATCACATCGAGTTTATCGATCTGTATGCGGATGACATGTTCATCGCCCGTTGCGATCTCACCTGGAGCCACACCATGCCGAAGGCCAGTTTTAACGTCAAGCTGGACCGGCCCGGCAGCCTCAGGGCATTCGAGCGCTGCAATCTGCACGGCGACTGGACGTATAGCGTCCAGGTAGACTTCTAGACAACCTTTTTGCCGGACGGCACCCGGCAGAATAATGGGTCCTGGACCCGAAAGCCCCTTCGGGGGCGCCTGTGGAGGAAAAATAAAACCCCCGTCTGATTGGCGAGGGTTTTACTTTGTCATGCCGGATTAGTGATTGCGAATCAATTGTTCACGAGACTCCTGGTGCCCGCACGTTCAGTCTGCTGATGAAAAAGACCAGGGTCAGGACGGCGCCTAGAGAAATGGAAATCAGCAACAAGCCGATTCCCATCAGTTGCCAGCGGTCATTGCCGGCTTGACGGTTATCGGCATCAACATGGGAGGCGTCATAGTCTGAGCCGTTGATCGCAGCCGGCTGATCTGACCAGTTTCCGGGGTCAAGTGTCTGGTCGGCGGACGAACTGGCCTGGCTGGCTGATTGTCCGGCTGCGGCATAGCTGCCACCCGGCCGGGAATCATCTTGGGCGGTGCTGCCGCTATCGCTCTGTGCGGTTTCGTCTGCTGGCAGTTCCCCGCCTGGCCCTTCAGCATTTCCGCCGGGCAGTTGTGCGCCAGCTTCTGGTTGCGACTCCGGATCCGGAGGAACGAAATAGTCTTCGTCTGCTTCCTGGTCTATCGGCGCCGCAGTGGCCCATGAGGTCGGAGCGGCATCCCATATTATCGTGCCCTCATCAGGAGCGGCGCCCGCGGGATTCGGCGGACCGGCTAGGGCGCTCCCGGCGCCCGCTGACAGAGACATTGCCATAGCCGCTGCTATCATGATTATTGTTACGGTTTTCATCTTTAGCCTCCTCGTCATCGTCCCCATGATCCTCGGGGTGTGTTTGCCTGATAACTCTAAGACGAAGATGGCTGCGAAAAATTACGCTGCCTGCGAAACTGAACAGATCAGCGGACGGTAGCGATCACATCCAGAACCTGAATCAGCTGGGTCACCACGATGCCGTCGGTGCCGGTGGCAACCGCATAAACGTCGTATTTGCCGCTGGTCAATGTTCTGGAACCTGACCATAATTCTCCCGCGCGGTCAGCGCCGTTCAAGGTCAAGCCGTAATCGGCGGCGATTGCGCCGGTACGCACGTTAACCGCCCGGATGGCGACATTAACCACGCCACCGGTCACATACACCTGAAAGGTGACCGGCCGCGTATCATACGCCGGGCTGGGATACAGATAGCCTGAGCTGATGTCGACGTTTGAAGGCGGTGTCGTTATCGTGGTAGCCGTCACTGCAGGTGTGACTTCCGTAGTAGTGGCCGTCGGCTCATTCGCAGCTGCGTCGGTTTCGGCGCCGGCTTCATCCGTTACTGTGGGAACCGTCGCTGTGGCGGTTGGCGTGGTTGCTGTGCGCGGTCTGGTTGTGGTGCCCGTCGTAGCTACGACCGCCGGGGTGCTGCCGGTTTCGTGGTCGCCTGAGTCTTCCGCCAACAACAACGCGCCGCACACGAAGATCAGCACGGCTCCGGCTCCGGCCCAGAGGAACTTGTTTTTCAGTATCTGCAGGAGACGGGACGAGCCTGCACCCGCGGCGCCTGACGTCGGCTGCGGCGCATCGCCGGCGCCCGGACTCTGACTGAGCGATAAAGCGTTGCCGGACTCCTGTGCGGACAGACCATCCATGTGACGCGTGACCGCCTGAGCGACATCGGTTGGGGGTATCACGGGGATAAGAATGCGGAACGATCTGGAAGCCTCCTGCATCTCATCCAGCGCCGCGGCGCAGAAGGTGCAATCGGCGCAATGAGCCTCTACGCGTGCTGTCGCGGCCTCCGGCAGCTCGTTGTCGATGTACGGGGACAGTAGAGCGATGATCTCTTCGCATTCCGGCGGAACTGCCTCTGTTTGCACCTGGGCCATCCTAAGCTCCTCTCTGAACCGGAGGCGGGCCCGTGACAGCAGGGCTCCGACTGCGTTCCGGTTCGACTCCAGGACCTCGGCCATCTCGTCATAGTCAAGTTCCTGCAGTTCCCTCAGCATGAGGGCGGCCCGGTGGTTCTCGCTCAGGTTCCCCACTGCCCGGCGCACGGTGTCGATCTGTTCGCCCAGCATCAGCGCCCTCTGGGGGTCCGCGTAGATATTGGGGTCCTCAGGTGCGAGGATCTCATGATCCACGTCGGCAAAGCGCTGGCGGCGGCGGATCTCGTCGTAGGCGAGGTTGCGGGCCGTCCGGTAAAGGTAGGCGGAGAAATTGCTGATGTCTCTTTCCCCCAGGGCGGTGAAGACCTTGATGAAAGAGTTCTGGACGATGTCGGCGGCATCTTCGGCGTTATCGACCATCCGGTATACGAAGTTGTATACCGGCCGCTGATAGCGCTCAAAGAGCGTGCGCCATGCGTTTGGGTCGCCCTGACCGGCCAGCGACGCTAGCTGACTGTCATCCATCTCCACGTGCAATCTCCCTGCCTCCTCGACCTTATGACGGAGAGGAAGCGATTATATTACGATTAGAATAACCCATCATCGGGAAATTTAATGCTACTTGGCTGGCATACGGATATACAACAGAATACTCGCGGCATTACCCGCGCGACGGGCGGGGAGAGTGAGTGCCGGAATAATCGTCGCCCTTTCCCTCCTGGCCGCCGGTTGCAGCCTGCGCCCGGACGAGCAATATGTCAAGGTGGAAACATCCGAGGTCTCTAACTGGCGCCAGTATGTCGGTGTGGCGGTCGCGGTGCAGTTCCTCCTGCTGGCCTGGGTATTCTGGACGACCCACCGGCGGGCCCGCATGTCACGGCTGTTTTTAGCCCTGTTATTCCTGCCTCTCGTCTGGACCAAGATCGGTGAATGGGTGTACCGGTTAGGGCTATGGGTCCTGGACCTGGGATTCGTCGGACGGCTGGCAGCGATCTTCCTGAGCTTTCTCGGAGGCATCACGGGCACGTCGAACGTCTATTCGTATGCCCTCGGGGCGACCTTCAATGACATTGATTTCCTGCTTTACTGGGTGGTGCCCGGTGTAGCCGCTTCGTACCTGGCAGCCATGGCTTACCTGATCAGGGGGCCGAAGAAACCGAAGTAGCGGCAGTACCGGCGGCCGCCTCACCCTCCCCGGCACCGAACAGGCGCCTGGTCACGGAGAATTCCTCGCTGGAACCATATATCGCGATGGTATCGACAGCCAGCAGTTTCTGCGGCTGCTTCTGAATGAACAGGATGTGCAGGGTGTACGGCACTTCCCCATCGGCGTCGAAACCCCGGAAGCCACCGCCACCGGTCGAGCCTCCATCGAGAAAGACCGTGCCTTGCTGGAGGCTGATCTGCTCCCGGTGAGTGTGCCCGTTCAATACTACGGGCACCACGCCCGGCAACCTGGCTGCCTGTTTCGGATCATGCACCGCGACGATGAACGGCGGGTCGTCCATAGTCGTGATCATTGACTTGATGCGGTCCGCCTCTACAGCTTGCACGGCGTCGGATGAGGGTGCGGGGTTCAGGCTGGCAGCAGCAGGATCGGGAAACCCGCCGATCTCCAGCCCGACCAGGTTAACAAATCCGCTTTCCAGCACCGTAACTCCCTGGATCCCCTTCATGGTGTTTGTGATCGTGGGTGAATCGTGGTTGCCTGCGACCCAGATAACAGGTTTGGTAAGCGGCAGATATGTTGCGGGATATCGCGCCTCCAGCGGGGTTCCCAGATCGGTCTCATCGCCGGTATTGACGATAAGATCCACGGCGTAGATGTCAGTGACTTGCCGGACCAGCCGGGCGGCCTCCTCGCTCGAGTGCATGTCGGTAACGTGCAGCACCCGCACAATATCCGAGCCTGAATAGGACGGGGGCAGCTGACGCAGGTCGCCCATTTGCCAGGTCGGCCGGGTCGGGATGTTCGCCACCAGTTGGCCGGCCGTGGCTTCTGAAGGTGAATCGAAGGTCAGAGCAAGGTAGGCGAAAGCAGCGGCGAGCATCACTGCCCCGGCGCCAAACAGGATGACCTTCCATGGCGAGCGGCAGGGCGGCCTCTGATCCTTGCCTGAGGCTCGAGATGCGGGAATTAGAGGTTCTGGCATTGAGAAATACAGTCGGTAAACAGCAGGCTTCCAATTTTGAATTTACCACATATCGGACCCGGCGATGTAAAATGTGCGGTAACCCCCTATGGTTCGCTATTTCGAAAACAAACCGAGGCTGACCCTTGGCCTCAAGCTGCTGTTCATCGCTCTCGTTGCCGTGGCGATCATGGTGCCGTTCGCGAGCCAGCCCTTTTCTTACGACGGCCCGCTGGTGCTGGATTTTGCCGCCGCGCAGGTTGATCATCCGCTACAGCAGCACATTGACAATTTTGACTACTTTGGCATTCATTTCGACCGCTATACGAATACCCATCCACGCTTTCTTTCCTTTTATTTAAGCCAGGTGATCCGCATCAGTGGCGGCATCTTTGAGGTGCCGATCCACCTTTCCCTGATTGTTTTCCCGGTGATCGGCGCTTTCGGCATGTTCTTCCTGGGCCGCCGGTTCGGGGTCAGCGGCATGACGGCCGCGCTGCTGTTCCTGGCCAGTCCGGTCCTGATGATCGCCTCGCATACCGAAATGGTGGACGCCCCCGGGCTATGCTTGTGGCTGGGCGCCATGGCGGCATTCATTTACGGGGTTGACCGTAATCGTATCTGGTTGCTGGTATTGGCCGGCTTGTTGATGCAACTGACTATTTTCACCTTTTTCCAGGGGCTGACCGCGCTGGTGCTGGCGATGATCTATCTAGTGCTGAAGAACAGGCTTCGCATCAGATACCTGCTGCCGATCTTCACGCCCGCCCTGGTGTTTGCCGGGTACATCCTCTGGTTCTTTTCCATCTATGGCGAAGTCCCCCATTTTTCCTACCGCATCGTTTTGAGCTACCAGAAGGAGTTCCTCGCACAGCTGCGCGGCATCCTGATCGCCATGGGCAGCACCATGCTCTTCCCCTTGGCGCTGCTGATTGGTTACTGGCGCAACTGGCGGGCCCTGATCGTTGGGGCGCTATCTGCCGGCATCGCCGTTCCCTGGCTCGTGGTCAAGGCTCGCGCCGGCGACTATTCCACATCCGAGACCGTGCTGCTGGCCACTTTCGTCGTCAGTGGCATCACGATCTGCTATGCCATGCTGGAGTCCTTTGGCATCGGCATCTTCAACTGGATCAAGGGGCGGGACAACGATAACCTGCTTCTTAGTGCCTGGTTTCTGGGCGTCTTCGCCTACTGCATGATTTTTCTTGGCTACCCGGCGCCCCGCTATTTCCTGCCGGCGATGCCACCTGTCATCTTATTGATGTTGCGATTCTGGCGTCGCACGATGGTCCGCTGGCCAGTGGTGCGGATCGTCCTGGCGTCAATGGCTATCGGCCTGACTCTTTCCTCGGGAGTAGCCCTCAGCCTGGCCTACAAGGACTACGCCCTGGAGGCCAAGGAGACCGCCGACTGGGCCAAGGCGCGCTACGGTGAATGGCAGGGCCGGGTCTGGTTCAGTGGTGAGCTCGGTTTTGCGTATTACATGAGGAAAAACGGCTTCTCGATGGTGCCCGGCATCCGGGGGAAGCGCTATCCCGCAGCCGCCGACGTGCCGCCGCCGGAAAGTCCCGCGACAGGTGATATCATTATCTACTCTCCGCTGGCGGCCTCGTGGTTGCCGGAGCCTGACGTCCTGGCCCGGACCAGACCGATCGATAAACGCACGACCTGGTCGGAGGGGCCGATCGCACTGATGGGTTTAAATCAGCGGACGCAATGGGGCATTATCTTTTTGCTGCCTTACGGCTTCATCGAAGAACCCCAGAAGATGGATGACATCTTTGTGGTCTATGTCGTCGATGAGGCCGTGCCTCTCCCCCCTGAATTACAGGAAGAAGTTGATAAATGGAAATAGTCGAAAAGATCCTGGGTTCTGAATCGAAGCGCCGCCGGGTTGAGGTGGCGCTCCTGTTACTGCTGATCCTGGCCTATACCTTGCCATTTATCGGTCAGGCCGTCCATCACGACGCGCAACTCGACCTGGACTGGGCCAAGCAGGAACTCGAGCACCCGCTCTGGCAGCACATTCCTGATTACGATTACTTCGGTCGCCACTACGATCAGTTCTTCGATACCCATCCCCGGCTGCATTCCCTGTATCTGACCTTGTTCTTGCGCCTGGATGGCGGAGCCGTCTCAGAACCGCTGCTCCATCTGGCGGTGATCCCATTCCCGCTGATGGCGGCGCTGGCGATGTACTGGCTGGCGCGCCGCTTTAAGGTAAATGCCTTTATCGCCACCCTGTTGCTGCTGATCTCACCGATCTTTCTGGTCAATACCCACCTCATCATGTATGACATACCCGGCATCGCGCTGTGGCTGGCCGGCCTGGCCTGCTTCATCAAGGGTGTCGACCGCAGCCGGCTGGCTTTCCTGCTGCTGGGCGCCATGTTCTTCACGATGAGTATTTTCGTTTTTTATCAGGGAATGGCCGTCATACCGCTCTCGTTCCTCTATCTGGTCCTGCAGCGGAAGGTAGGGGTAAAGCCGGTCATGGCGCTGGCGATTCCGGTCGTTCTCTTTCTTGCCTTCATGGCCGCGCACTTTGCCTATTACAGCAAGTTTCCTTCGTTCTCATATTTTGAGCCCATCGGACTGCCGATGGCGCTTAACTGGGTGCTGCTGAGGATACGCGGGGTTCAGGGTGTACTGGGCGCCGCCGCCCTACTGCCCGGTCTGGGGATCTTGCTCTTTCCCAGATCACGCGCTTCGATCTACGCCACCGGCGGCGTCTTCGCGGTCTCGTTGTTATGGATCTCGTTGCTCTACATGCAAGGGACAGCGCCGGTAGAGCAGATTCTGTTGATCCCCCTCTTCCTGTCCTCTGGTTTTGCGATCACCTGGTATTTTGTGACCACTTTCCTGAGGAACTTTCTGCCGGGCCTGCAGGCGAAAAGCGGCCAGGATCTCCTGTTTCTGTCGACCTGGTTTCTGGGCACCCTGTTTTATTGCAGCATCCTGATGCCCTATGCCTCACCGCGCTTTATGATGCCCATCCTCCCGCCGCTGGCGATCGTCACCGCCATAAAGATCCATGAGCGCTGGGGAGCCGACCGGAACAGATTCATTCTGTCCGTGACCTTCATCGCTATCGCTACTTTTGTGCTATCGATGTCGATTGCCGTGGCCGAAAACCAGCGGGCCAATTACAATATCGCGGAGGCTGAATGGGTGCGCGACAATTTGGGAGACCCGGACCAGCCCGGCAAGGTCTGGTATAGCGGGTATCTGGGATTCCAGACCTATCTCCAGCCGTACGGCTACCACATGTTGATGGTCGATGAGAATGAGCCGGCCAAGGGAGATCTGATCGTAGAGACCCTGTTTAACGGCCGCTGGATCTTCAAGCCGGAGCTTTCACAAAGGCTGCAGCTGGTGCAGACCGTCGATTTCGAGAGGAACTGGCCGGTGATCACCTATAACACGAACTCCCGCACCAGCTGGATGGGCTATCTGGATCTGATGCAGCCCTATGGATTCGCCGGCGACTTCGTCGAAAGAATGTACGTCTATCGCGTTTCCTGTGACCCCGGAATGGTGCTGGAAGAGGGTCAAAGCAACTGCATTCCATATGAGGAAGAGCCCGAGGATAAAGACGCTATCGAAAACCGCAATAAACCTTGAGTTAGAGGAAGATCGCGGCCGATACAGAAATTTGACACGGGAATTCAAAAGTGGAAGAATTTCCGTTTAAGCGAATACTTTTTATGGGGAGGTGAAAAGTTTGAGCAAAGCACTGATTCTTTTGGGCGTATGCCTGTTGGTGGTCGTCATGGCGATGATGTTTGTGTCGCAGTTTGCCTTCGCGACAGTGACTGACACAGCAGGCGCCAGCACGGCACCTCAGACCG
>Ga0172371_10007069_pt1 | contig 16102 bp, 9 predicted proteins | sample Lak12m_FD_114543 | JGI IMG/M metagenome (GOLD analysis project Ga0172371, IMG submission 114543) | Freshwater microbial communities from Kabuno Bay, South-Kivu, Congo - kab_022012_12m | ecosystem: Environmental > Aquatic > Freshwater > Lake | place: Democratic Republic of the Congo: South-Kivu...
GAACGCCCCCGCGGCCATGCCCACGAGGCCGTGGGCGCTCCAGCCGGATGACCGGGGACTGCGCGGTCGCAGGGCGCGGTACCGGCCAATGCTCTACGACGGACGTGGAATCGGTATGAGAGGTAGGGGGCAGGGCGCGGGACACTCGTGGGAAGCGAGGGACGCGTTGATAGGGGCGGGTTGGAGACGGTCCCGAGCAGGGCAGGCGGAGCCTGCACACGACGCGACGCGGCAACGTCTGAACCGGGTAGGCCGGCTGGCTTGTCCCAGTCCCTGGCCGGGCGGGTACTGGATGCCCTGCCCGACATCTCTGGCGCGACCTGACCCGCCGGGTAGGAACCCGGGGCCACGCCCCGTCGCACCGCGAGACCGACCGTTGCTCGGTCGGTTGGGTCGCGGACCCACCGCCAGCCCGTCGCCGCCAGGGAGGAGGCGGGGGGGGACCACGGTTTACGCCCTCCCCGGCCGGTACCCCGCCCCCCTCCGAGGGGGCCTTGGATCCACCTCCCGACCAGACCCCCGCTGACCTCCTCTGCTCCCTTGGGTCTCTTGCCGTCCCGGGCTACCGTGACCAACTCGTTCCGAGGGGACATCGCCGGGTCATGAGGCGACGAGCCCGCGGTACCGCGACAACGGGAGGAGCCTAACGGGGCGACCGCCGCACAGCGACCTCCCCGTTCGCGCGACGTGCCAGCGTCGCGCGAACCGCACGGAGCAAGCGCGGCCGTAAGCCGTCGCGTGTATCCGACGTGTTGGGCCTGGCTGTGAACTCACGGGTTGTCTGTGATGCGCGCCACGGCCGCCTCCAGCTCGGTGATGGCCTGCACCTCCAGCTTGGACACCCGCTCAACCATTGCGGTGTATTCGGAACGTACGGTTTGCTCGTTTTCGCCGCCCTTCACACGGTTGTAAGGCAAGCCCGGTCTAGCTGCCTCATCGACGATGCGCTGGTAGAGATCGGCGGCGGCCGAAAGGTGTGTTGCCGCTGCGCCGTTGTGTCGCCCGGCCATGTCACGCAGGTAAGCCACGGCACTGCGCCGGTTGTAGCGCAGGTGGATCAGCATGTTGTTGTCGCACGCTGATCCACTGCGGAGTAGACGGAGCCATTCCGTCCAGGCTTGTCGACCTGAGAATCGTGTCTTGGGCGCGTCGGCTCCTTGCGCCTTCTCGTTGAACAGGGCAATGATGTGGCCTAGTGACGCCAGATCAACGTCTGCGACGCGGCTGGCCGGCGTCTTCTCGCCGACGATGTACAGAAGCCAGGGATATCCCTCAATGCGCGCCGTCTGTTGACCATAGCTCGTGGATTTGCCGCGCGTGCCGTAACCGAGAAGTGGCGGTTCCTGTTCATCCGTGCTGGTGCCGATGAAACCCTCCGCCAGCACAGGCTTGCCAGCACGAAGTGACTGCTCGACGGCAGACGCAAACGCGCGGCGGTATTCGGCGGCGGGATCCGTCTTGTAGACCTTCCTATCGGAGGCGAGTCTGCGGAGTTCCCAACCCACGGCCTTGGACAGCACTGGCAAACCCAGTTCGAACCCCCAGTCGTCATTGGGCCACCAGGCACAATCAAGCTCATTGCCTGGGAGGTAGGGCCCGCCGGTATCCACTTGCAGGATGAAGGCCACGCCAGTCAGACCCATGACCCGATCGTAGCTGACGTCAGTACCGAGGTACGACAGGATGGCTGACATACCCCGCGCATAGGTGTTGCCTGATTCGCTGGCAGGTGCGGGCATGCTGACCTTACTCTGCAGTCGTTCCTCCTTCGGCTCTTCACCGTGCGCAGGGGTCATTACTACGCAAGCCAGTGCGAAGACGGCAACCATGGTTGCCATGTTGTTCATATGCATCTCCTTGTTTGGCCCAACGTGGCATTTTCCGGACAGTGAACTGTTGGGGCGCATCCGCCCGCCACCGTGGGGTGCCTCCTACCAGTTGGTACGGGTACGGTATGTTACGGCGCAGGCAAGTCAATAGCCAGAGGCAGGAGGCCCCGCCGGGGAGGCTGGTTCCCAGGGGAGGGCCGGCGGGAGTCCCTGTACCGTCGCGAGGTCGTCTGGCTATTCCCTGGTGCCACCTGGACGCCCGCGTTGCCATGCGGTCCGGGGCGTTCGTGGGGCGGAGTGCCCAGGGCCCACCCGACGCGGCTTGGGTCCCCGGCGCGCCAGCGGTCCCGCCCTCGGTCTTCCGCGGACCTTCGCCATGCACACAGTCACCGGCCATGGACTGCCCGGACATCAGCGGGCCACCTGGGGCCCCAGACTGGCGGCGTGGGGGGGGTACCCGCGGGACACCGGGGGCTGAGAGACTCCGTACCGCCTTCCCGCTGGGATCGGGTCGCTTGCATGCCCCCGCGCGAGTGCCTTCGGGGGCTGTTCCGTTGCATCACCCGCCGGGCCGCCGTATGGTAGCCGCACGGAGCGGTCGGCCAGAGGCGGCGTGTGAGGAGATTGGCCCCGGCCCATGGCCATGGTCCCGCACGCTTGCCGAACTGTGAGTGCCCCTTCGCATCCCACCGGCTCGGCCGGTGGACTCGGCGAGGTTCCACCTATGCCGAGTGGGTGCACGTGTGGCGCCCCGGGTGGGATGCGGAGGGGAACCTACGGAAAAGGCCCTGTCCGCACGGCATGAGGAGTCCGCGGTCGGCGGGCAGCACGGGGCTGCGGGCTGTCGCTGCTCGGGAGTGTGATCCCGGACGGGAACAGGCTCCAAAACCACTGGTCGACCTCGACCGTGCCCAGATGCCGGGCGTAGTCAGCCAGGTAGTCTTCAGGGCGGTAGGTCTTGCCTGCATCGTAGGCCAGGCCCTTCCAGGAGTCGTACTTCCAGGAGCAGGTGCCCAGCCGCAGGCAGGGACGCAAGGGTCCCGGGACCGAGAAGTCCAGCCCACCACCCGGGCCGCTGGACTGTGGGGAGCCGAACAGATCAGGTTGCTGGCCTGCGGCCATCCTTGGCCTTCGGCTGGGGCACCGCTAGCGCCGGCACTCCGGCCTGACCTCTTCCCGGCGGGGTCCCGGTCCGGGCCCAGGCACACGAGTCACGGCAGGATGGCTTTCACCGCGGCCGCCCCAGCCTCCAGTCCGGTGATGTCCGGCGCGCCGACGAAGATCGCGTTCCTGCCAACAGTGAAGGGCGACCAGGCAATCTGGATCAGCGCCTTGCCGGGGCCTGGGTACTTTGCGTCCGCGACGCGGGACAGGATCTCGCTGGCCTGAAGGACGGCGGCAATCTGGCTGCTGGCACTGTCGCCCAGCACAACCAGATGCGAGTCGCAGGCATAGGCCTCCGGCAGTTGGGGCGGCAGTTGGTAGTTGCCGACGTAGCTCTCGAGGCGCGTCCACGGCCTGCACCACAGCATCCGGAAGGCGCTATCCGCCCTGACCTCAGCAGCGCTGGCGTTGAGGACCGTCACCTGTCGGTGGTCGTCGACGTACAGCCGGACTCCCGGGCCGTACGCCGTTTCGCGATCCTGGCCCGCCCAGTCAAGAAAGCCGTCGCCGCGGACTGTGACCAGTGTGTTGGGCCGCCGCCATTCGCCCGCGGTCGTCCCGTCCAGGGCGAGGCGCTCCCGGACCTCACCGGGCGCGGGCTTCTCCCCGCCGCCGAGGGTGTAGACCGTCACGTAGGGGTCGAGGACGCGTGGGTAACTGACCTTGGCGAGGAGCCCCACCTCAGGCCGCGCCTCCGCCTGGACGCCCCGTGCGCTCAGGGCCGCCGCCAGGTCTTCGGCGACGCGTCTCTGAACGTCGTTGGCATGGACGACGGTGACTTCCGGCCGGCCGGCGAGGAATCCCCTGATCGCTTCCCGGTCCACGACGCAGACGGCACCGGTGACGGTGGTCGCCAGGACCCTGCCGACAGCACTCTGTGCCCTCGCTTCGGCCTTCAGGTTCCCGACTGGGCTTGCGACCGCGACGGAGTAGCTACCGGCCGCCGCGTTCATTCCGAGCGGGAGGGCCTCGGCATAGCGCCCGTCCCGATCCGTGGACCGATGCAGGCCGTAGAGTGGGTTGTGGTCGGGGCCCCAGATGGTGACCTGCAGCGGCCAGGGCGCGCTCACCCTCCTCCCGAGGATCCCGAGCAGCGAGTGTCCCTGCAGCGCCGCGGCGACCGCCAGCCGGCCGTCGTCGATCCGAGCGGTCAGCTCGATGGCCCGTGGCGTGGCCGGGACCACGAAGTAGAGCTTCATCTCGCCCGCGGCGAAGTCGGCGGTGATGGGGGCCGAGGGAGCGGGGAGTCGTCCGACCGTGCCCCAGCCGAGGCCCTCGATGCACCAGACTGAGGCGCCGGGGGGAATGCCCTGGAGCGTGTAGGTGTGCCTGGCGGGGGCGGGGTTGTAGCGGGGGTACTCACCGTCCGTCGGAACGTTGGTGGGGTACCTCTCAGCGCCGTTGAGCACCATGATCAGCTCGCTGTCGCCACTCCGGTGCCGCTCGACACTCAGGTCCACGGAGTCGCTGGTCACAACGGGGCGGGCACGGGTCAGCGCCAAGGCCGCCTTCACCGGGGGCACTGCCTCCCGCCAGATCTCGTTCAGGTGCAGGTTGGTCGCGCAGACACTCGCCTCGCGTTGGCTCGCAGCCTGCCTGGCCAGCCGTTCATTCCGAAGGGCGAAGGCACGCAACCGGTGGGCCCCCAGGTCCACTCCCAGGCCCACAGCCCCCTCGATACGGACGCTGGAACTCCGGTCGCACAGCACCATCCCGCCCTGCCGGACGAAGTCGGCAAGGGCGTCCCTGATCGGGGCAGGGAAACCCGCCGTCTGGCCGACGATACAGAGAACGCGGTAGCGGCGCAGAACGCCGGAGGACAGCAGGTTTTCATGGAGAACATGCGCAGCATAGCCGGCACGACGGAGGACCTGGTGCAGGCCGAGGACCTGGTTGGCATAGGTGCCGCCGACCTCGTAGGCGTTGCTCTGCAACTCGGCCTGCGTCTGTTCGGCGCCCTCCGGCATGGGGACCATGAGCCTGATCTGGCCGCCGCCCTTCCTGTCGGACTCCAGCCGGGCCATCTCCTTCTCCCGCATGGCCAGTTCGCTGAAGCTCCAAAGCACTGCCAGGTCATGCCCCTCGGGTGCCATCTCCCGGAACCACGGACCCCATTCTGCCACCGGCCGGTTCACCGCCTGGAGGTCATCGCTGGCCATGCCGGCGGTGTTCAGCCACCAGTTGCTGGCCAAGCCTGCCTGGAGCATGCCGTTCATCAGCCAGTGGTAGAGGGGCCGCTGCGGCCCCCGCACACCCTCGAGCTGGCCGTTCATGGCGTGGGCCACTTTGGCCGTCGGGGCATGGCACTTCTCGAGGTAGAGCTGTCCCGGCACGCTCATCGGCCCGCCGGACCAGTCGAAGAACACATGGGTGGTCGGTATCTCGTTGGCCTGCTGGTTGAGCCCGTCGGTGCCGTCCATGATGGCATGCAGCGCGTAGAGGTCCCCCGCAAAGGGGGTGCCGGGCCAGACGGTCTTGAGATCCTCTTTGGCCTGCTGGTAGCTCTCCCTGATGATGCCGCAGCGGATGGCCAGGTACTTCAGCCAACCGGCGTCGGACTGCCCGGCGATGTCCTGGGTGAAGGACCACCCGCGGTGCTCGTACCACGGTTGCTCGTCCCAGTTGGGGAAGCCGCTGGCTGTGCCCCCGCCGGGGGGCCTGCCCCAGCTCAGCCCCGGCTCATCAATGGGGCCCACACCCAGCCACAGCGGCGCGTAGCGGCGCAGGCGTTGCGCCGCGCTGAAGCTGAGCAGACGCATCGCTTCCTGCAGCGCCGCGTTGGGCCAGCTCTTGCCGCTGCCGAAAGGCTTGTGGGTGACGTATCCGGTCCAGTACATGTAGCAGAGGGCCGGGTACCCCGAGGCGGCCGTCCTCTCGAAGCTGGCAATCCCCTGCGACCTCCTGCCGCGCACGTCTCTCAGCGGCTGCCCGTCACCATCCAGGAGGCCAAAGCAGAACGCGTTACTGACATAGAAGTTGCCGCCGTCACCAATGGGCTCCTGCGTGGTCTGCGACAGCGGCATCGTGGAGGACCGCACGCCGGAGACGATGGCCAGCGGCACGGCGCCCTGGCCGTCCAGCGCCACCGCGTAGCTTCCGGGCGCCAGGCCGTCTGGGGGGAGCACCCCGGTCACCGTCCCGCCATCGCCCACGACCAGCCATGACACCGGCCGGACCATCCCGGCTGCGGTCGGCACGATCTCGACCTTCGCCTGCTGGCCCCTGGCCAGACCCGCGACGGCGACCTCGACCGCTTCTCCGGCCCAGAACACGTTGCGCTCCTGCGGCAGGACGACCGCGGCCGCCCGGAGCACGGGACCGCACACCGCCATGGCGCCCAACAGGCCAGCCGCGACTCCCACGCCCAACGTCATCCCTGGTCCCATCCTCGCCGCGCGCCCGTCGCCTCGGCCAGTTCCGCCCTCGCCGCCGCGATCGGGGTCAGGTGAACGCTCCGTCCGGAAAGGGGTTTGCGACGCGAGATAGCATAGAGCCCGACAGGGCCTGCTTCCAGGAGGTTGGCGACACGCCCTCACATCCCCTGGCCACCGCCGGCAGGACCCGTCGCGTCACGCTCGGAAGCCAGGGCCCGGCCGAGCAGCACAGTCGTCGCGCCGCAGAGCAGCAGCACCAGCGTCATGGCGGCCTCCTGCGACCTGCGGTACCGGGCGCTATGCATGCACCATGCTCCGTCGGCACACCGCATACCAGCGCCTGCGCTTCCAGCCTGAGCAGGCTTGACACACCTCACGCCGGCAATAGCGTAGAGCCGTGCCCCTGACGGACGGCCTGGCATTCGGCCGCGGTCCGTCGCGCAAGGCAAACAGGAGGACCACCGGCCGGTAGGCACTGACCCTCTTTTCTGACAATGCGTTGCGGGCTTGGGCGATCGCTCTCCGAACTACCCCATCCGTCTGCTATCGCCAACCACGAGCCGCACAGGTACCGGACGCAGTCCTCCCCTCGGGAGTGCGGTCCAGTCTGTGTTCATGGTTGGGGCCTGGTAGCCCCGAGCGGCGGCACGGGGGGATTGTACTCCCCTTTCATCTTGAGGGCGCCCGTGCGACGGCCGGGACGTCGTGGGCGGAGAGGAAAGACAGGACGCTGCTATGCAGGTGACTGACGGGAAGGCACTGGCGGGCACACTGGCGCATGCGCGGCAGGTGCAGGGGGCGCTGGCTGCGACGGGCCGCAAGGAGAGCGCGAGGGGACTGTGTCGGGGACCCAAGTGCCCGCGGGAACCGCGCAGTGCCCAAACGTGTGGTGCCGCTCCTCGTACCTCGGGCCGCCCGGCCCTTGGCGCTGGTACCGTTCGTAGGGATATGAGCCATCTGGTCCATCTGATCCGGTCTGTCATCATGCGACCTTTGGGCAGCGTGCTTCTCCTCAAGATGGCAGTCTTGCCTGCTCTGGCGGACACGGCGAGATCCCGCGACCCGGCCGTGTGGCCGTTCGACAGCAAGAGCCTTTGGAATCAGCCGATCGGCTCGGACGCGCGGTACGAACCGATCCGGTGCGGCCTCGGCAACGCCGTGCCCGGCTGCGAGGGCAACCGCCCCACCATCAACACCCACACGTACAGCGTCAATCTATACTTCTCCCGCCCAGCCGATCCGAATACCTTGATGCAGAACTGGTTCGGCAACGTTGGCAACCAGTGTGCTGGCCAAGCCATCCCGATTCCCGCCGAGGCCGAACCGTCGAAGGGGAGCGACGGACACATCGCGATCCTTGATCCCAGCCACGTCTTCGTCTACGAGACGGGTGCGGTGTACCACGAGCGCAAACCCGGGTTGCTGGGCTATCCCGGTGGCGTCATCAACGGCTGGCTCTGGTTCAGGAACGACACGCGCGGCATGGGAATGGGGAGAGGGGGGGCGGCGTGCGGCACCCGGGCCAGCGGCTTCCCGTCGATTGCCGGCCTGATCCGCAAGGGCGAGTTGGCGAACGGCGTACCGCATGTCCTGGCGCTGGCCACGAGCCGCGCCAACCTGTGTCCGAATGGACCAGACGGCAGGAGCTGGGTCTGGCCGGCATTGTCTTCGGACTACGTTTTCCCGCATCAGTACTTCCCAAAGCGTGAGCCGCTCCCGAAGGAGTTGGCGACCGAAGGCTGGTACAAGCGCCAGGACGGTAACCTGTTCGTTGGTTCGCTGGTCGCCATTCCGGCCGGAGTGGACATCGAGGCGTTGGCCTTCCGGACCGTCGGGGGCAAGGCGGTGGCGAAAGCCCTGCAGGACTATGGGGCCTATGTCGCCGACATGGGTGACGCGCCATTCGCTCTCTTCGCGGAGCCGGGCGTTTCCGGCGAGTGCGGCATGGGGGAGGTGATCGGGGATCTCCAGCAACTCCAGCCCTTGCTGCGGATCGTCGCGAACAATGCCCCGGAGAAGCCGGGTGGCGGCGGGACACCGCGCGCGCCTCTTGCGCCGCCGATCGATCCGGCCTTCTACGGTCCGGGGCTGCCGCCGGTCGATCCCGGTTTCCTGGGTCTTCCACCCTCACCGAAAGACGTGATGGTGCTGGAACGGGAATAGCCGTCTGCGGGGTCCAGAGCTCCGGTCCCCTTGCAGCGGAAGCACAGTCGTCCGTAGCAGAGGCCACGGGGAGCAATCCCACCGATGCCGGTCGTGGGCGGGTGAGCCTGTCGAAGGGCCTGGATCAAGCCACGGGCCAGCCCGTGGTCGATGACTGCACCGTTGAGGCAAGTTCCCGGCCAAGCCGGGAACGCCTGGAGGCGGGTTCTCCGTACCCCGCCGCCGGGATGCGGCCTGTCCCGCCATAGCCCGGAGGGCGACGGCGGAGGATCCCGGCCTCCAGACCGCTGGGAGCGCTTGGCGGTTTGAGGCGGAGCTTCGCTAGCGGTCCCGGGGAGGTCGTGTCCTCGCCGCCCCTGCCGCCTGCGCTCTCGGCCTGCCGGAGACTCCCTACCACTGCCGCCGAGCCGGCCGCAGGGCCTCCCCATCTGGGCCGCTCCTGTCTGTTGACCCGGACGGTTCGCGGCTGCACCTTATCCGGTGGTCCTGGAAACGGGGCCACGTCAGCCGGAGGCAGCACGCCGCGCCGGTTCGATGGTCCGTTGGCGGAGCCGCGCTGACAGGGCATCGTCGCTATTGCTGTAAAGGAAGGTACTGCTGTATGGTCTTGAACTGGAAACCCATGGCCGAAGGGGGTGGTCGGCGATTCAAGTTCATTGGGTGCGAGATCATCTACCGGGAGGCCTGCGCCTTGGCGGCCTCGGTGCCGCACCGTGTCGATGTCGAGTTCCTGCTCAAAGGCCTCCATGACCTGCCCCGGGCGGACATGCTGGCGAGGATCCAGGCCGTCGTCGATGCCGCGGATCCGGACATTGGTTACGAGGCGGTTCTGTTGGGCTATGCGCGCTGCAACGATGGACTGGTTGGCCTCAAGGCCCGACGGATCCCACTGGTCATCCCGCGTGCGCATGACTGCATCACGTTCTTCTTTGGGTCGCGGGACGCTTACCAGGCGTATTTCGACCAGCACCCGGGCACCTACTTCATGAGCACGGGTTGGACCGAGCGCAACCAGTTCGGCGAGAAGGGCTATGCGCGGCCGGCGTACGGCATGGAAGGGGTCATGGCGAAGCTGGGACTGGCGGAACCCTACGACGTGATGGTGGCCAAGTACGGCAAGGACAATGCCGACTTCATCATCGAGAGCCTTGGCGGGTGGCAGAAGAGTTACTCGCGCAGCCTGTACCTGGAGATGGGCGTCTGCGACGAGCGACCGTTCATGGAGTCGGCTAAGGAACGCGCGGCCCAGCAGAACTGGGAGTTCGAGGTTCGCAAGGGCGAGTGGGGCCTGCTGCGCAAGCTGTTCTGTGGGGAATGGGATCAGGATTTTGTGGTGGTTCCCCCGGGCGGCATGATCGTGGCCCGTAACGACGGCAGCGTCCTCGATGTCGAGTTGGCGCCGGCCACGGCCGAAGCGCAACCCGGCTGACACGGCAGCGGGTCGGGATCTGCTATGCTCTTCTCCGGGCCCATGATGGAACGAAAGGAGCAGAGACTGCCGTGGGAAACACCATCGCCGAATACGAGATCGCCGACATGCGCCTGGCGCTCGTCCGCGGTAGCAGCGGCACCGTCGGACTGGAGCTGACTCCCGCGGGTTCCAGACACGACACGCCTTACTCGGCCGAGTCGTGCGTGCAGGTGCACATCGATGGGGACATGGCAAACGGCGGTTTCGGGAACGGCCAGACGATGAGGAACAGCGCCTCAAGCACGTCGCTGAGGTACGACAGGCACGAGTTCTCCGGCACCACGCTGGTCGTCTTCATGGCCGGCGGAAACGGCAGGTACGCGCGCATGACCCTCGCGCTCAGACCGGGCGAGAGGGCCCTCCGCGTCAGCACGGTGTACGGCAACGCCGGCGGGGTGGCCATGGCGCTCGAGATGCTCTCGAGCTTCTCCATCGGCGGGATCATCCCCTCCCAAGGCACCCTCCTTCACCGTTTCCGCAGCAAATGGAGCGCCGAGGGCAGGCTCGTCAGCGAGGACCTGTCCGATCTCCAGCTCGACCCCTCATGGGCGAAGCACTGCGTGCGCAGTGAGAAGTTCGGTCAGACCGGCTCCATGCCGGTGCGGGGTTTCTTCCCCTGCATGGCCATCGAGGACAGGCAGAACAACGTCATCTGGGGTGCCTCCCTCGCCTGCCCCTCGTCGTGGCAGATGGAGGTCTACCGCCGTGACGACGCTCTCTCCCTCTCCGGCGGTCTCGGCGACTACGAGTCCGCCCACTGGAGGAAGACGCTTGCGCCCGGTGCGGAGTTCGCGGCTCCCGAGGCGTATATCACGGTCTGCCGAGGTGGGATCGACGATGCCTGCTCGCGTCTCGTCTCCGTGCAGAAGCCCTTCGCCGGGGCCATGCCAATCGTCTACAATGAGTACTTCACGACCTACGGCGCGCCCACCGAGGAGCGCACCGACAGGACGCTCCGCGTCCTCGGCGGACACGACATCGACATCTTCGTGACCGACGCGGGCTGGTACGGGGTCAGCACCGGCTGGCACCGGACGCAGGGGGACTGGGATGTCAATGTCGAACGGTTCCCCCATGGGATGAAGGTCGTGGCCGACCGGATAAGGGCGCATGGACTTCTCCCGGGGCTCTGGTTCGAGCTGGAGGTCTGTGGCCCCGATTCCGGGGCGTACGCGATGACCGATCATCTCCTCAGACGGAACGGGAAGGTCATCGATGTCGGGGAACGGCGTTTCTGGGACCTGCGCGACCCGTGGACCCGCGACTACCTGAGGAAGAGCGTCATCGGTTTCCTGAAGGACAACGGGTTCGGCTACATCAAGGTCGACTACAACGACAGCATCGGCGTCGGCTGCGACGGCGCCGAGAGTCTCGGTGAGGGTCTGCGGCAGAACCTGCTCGCCACGCAGGACTTCTTCCGCCTCATCGCGGAGGAAATCCCCGGCATCGTCATCGAGAACTGCGCCTCGGGCGGCCACCGCCTCGAGCCGTCCTTCATGGAGCTCTGCGGTACGGCCTCCTTCTCGGACGCGCACGAGACCGAGGATATCCCGATCATCGCCGCCAACCTCCACCGGCTCATCCAGCCCTCCAAGAGCCAGATATGGGCTGTCGTCCGCAAAGGGGACGACCTGAAGCGCGTCCGCTATTCCATGACGAACATCATGCTTGGGACCGCCTGCTTCTCCGGGGTGCTTGACGAGCTCTCCGCGGCGCAGTGGGCCCTCATCGACGAGGCCCTGGCGTTCTACCGCAAAGCGACTCCGGTCATCCGCGAGGGCAGTTCGAGAATCTACGCGGAGTACGGCAAGAGCACCCTTCATCCGAACGGACGCCAGGCCGTCGTCCGGACCTCCTCGGATAGCATGAGCTTACTCGCGGTCTTCCACGCCTTCCGCGGCGCCGGCGGAGGCATGTTCCGCGTTCCTGTCCCCGAGGGGTATATCATCAGCGACGTCCTTTCGGGCGCCGCCGACAGGTTCGAGTACGGGAACGGCATCCTCACCGCGGTACTGAGGGAGGACATGAGCGCCGCCGCGGTGCTGCTGCGACGCGAGACGGCTGCGCGTGGCGGGTACGGCTAAGCGGTAGCCAGATCGGTTCCGCCACAGACATGCCATGGTCAGGGAGTACGAGGCGTGGACCCGGTCGAGGGGTGTTCTGATACTGATCCTGCATCCGTCGTAGAGCATAGGCCGGTACCGCGCCCTGCGGCCGCGCAGTCCCCGGCCATCCGGCTGGAGCGCCCACGGTCCCGCGGCCGCGGGAGCATGGCCGCGGGGGCGTTCGCCCCTGTGGCCGCGGCCGGTCCAGCAATGCTCTACGGCTGACGTCCAAGTGGTATGAGATGGGCTCGGACGCGCCTCCCGGCGTCTCCGTCGGGGCTGCGCGTTCGCCAACCGGAAGTGCCTTGGGTGCGGCGGGATCTGCGCCCTGCGAGTTGTCACAGCTCGACGACTTGGCCGAGCCCTTCCCGCTCGGCGTTCTCGAAGGCACGGGCGGCGGCGGCGAGATCCTGGACGGCTACGCCGACCGACTTGAACAGCGTTATCCGATGTCCCGAGGGTCGGCCATCCCTGTTCCCGGCAACGATCTCGCCCAGTTCGGCGTGGATGTCGCTCTCCCTCATCTGGCCCTTGCGGATCGGGATGATGAGATCGCCCGCTTCGGCCAGGACGGATGCGCGGTGGTCGACGACGATGAGGGCGCGCAGCACCGTTTCCTGCGGGATCTCCCGCACCTCGGGTTTGTACGAACCCACGGCATTGATGTGCGTGCCCGGGGCGAGGTCGGCGTCGTCAAACACCGGAGTCGCCGATACCGTCGCGGTACAGACGACGTCCGCCTCGCGCAGGGCTTCACGGGGAGAGCCTGCCGCCGCGACCTCGATGCCAAGAGCACCACCCATCTCGGCGGCGAAGGTGGCGGCGGCCGCCGCCACCGGGTCAAACACCCACGCCTTGCGGATGGCCCTCACGGCACAGACCGCCTCCAACTGCGTACGGCCCTGGACGCCGGCGCCGAAGATGGCGACCGTGGCGGCCGCAGGCCGGGCCAGCAGGTCCGTTGCCGCGCCGGAGGCAGCGCCGGTACGCAAGGCCGTCAGGCACGTGCCGTTGAGCAGGGCCAGCGGACTGCCCGTCCGGCCATCGAACAAGCAGACAAGGCCTTGGATGCGGGGGAGACCCTCTGCGACGTTGCCGCCGAAGAGACCGACGACCTTCACGCTGATCCTGTCGGCACGAGCCGCATAGCAGGGCATGAACAGCGCTGTACCGGCGTGCGCGGGGATATCGATATGGGCTCGCGCGGGCATCGTCACCCGGCCGCCCGAGAGCTCCGCAAACGCCTCCTTCATCGCAGCGATGGCCTCACGCATGGGCAGCGCCCGGCGGATATCCTGCTGCGAGAGAATCCGGATCTTGGTCCTGCCCATCGCTCAGCCTCTGGTCTGGCCTGGTGACGTTCGTGCCGGGGCTTCACCCGTCGGTCGGCCGCCGGCGCCCCAGTCTGGCCTCGATAGCCCTGGATGTCCTGGTGATGGAAAGCCCTCCCAACCCCGTGCAACGCAACTCCTGCGGCAGGCTGCGGCCGACGGTGTCCATCGCCTCGATGACCTCGTCCAGTGGGATGACGGGATCGTAGCCGGCCAGGGCCATGTTCGCGCAGGCCAGTGCATTGGCCGCCGCCATGACGTTCTTCCCGAGACAGGGAACCTCCACCCGATTGGCCACGGGATCGCAGACCATGCCAAACGAGTTCTGCAACGCCACCGACGCCGCAGCCACGGCCTGCTCTGCACTGCCAGCCCCGAGTGTTACCAGCGCGGCCGCGGCCATGCCCGAAGCGGCCCCGCACTCGGCCTGGCACCCCGCCAGTTCTGCCGCAAAGGTCGAACTCGTGGCGATGAAGACCCCGATCATACCACCGGCGAGCAGGGCCTGGGCCATGGCGTCGTCGGTGAGTGCGCGCGCATCTGCCGCTCCCAGGATGGCGCCGGGCAAGGCGGCGCATGCGCCCGCCGTCGGCGCCGCGACGATGACGCCCATCGCGCTCTTGACCTCCATCAAGGCGGTTACGTATAGGATGATCCGGTTGAGCACGCCTGCGTCAAGCAGGCCTCCGTCGGTCATGCTCCGCGCGAATCGACGGCACTGGCATCCGAGGATGCGATCCTCGCACTCGGTCCCCTCCAGCCCTTGCACGAGTGAGGCCCGCAACGTCCGGACAACCTCCCGCATTCTCTCCAGCACGTCCTCCTCGGTCAGGCCACCACGGGCAGACTCGTACACCGTCGCCAGCTTCCACAGAGGCCAGTCGTGGTCCCCCTTGTGATGCAGCATTCCTTCGCACGTGACAAATGGCGGTTCGAGGCCAGCTCGCGACCGGACGGGGAGAACCGGCGAGAGCGTCTTCACGGCGAGCACGCCATACTGCCGTTTGACCGCCGCCAGGGCGGCATCGCTCACGCACTCCTGCCCCTTGAACTCCACAATCTGTCCGCTCGGGGCTTCATGCACCAGGACCTCGTCGGCGTGGGCCGCGGCGCGCAACCGATCGGCGACCGCCCGTCCGCCGGCACTGACAAAGACCAGCGTCTCGGCGTAGTCCCCCGCGATGGAGACGGCAATGCCGTCGATCTCGGTGACCTCGACCATGCCGCCGCCGGTGGAGAGAGCGGTCAACCGATGCCGCTCCCGGTGGTTGCTCAGCGTCAGACGGTAGGTACTGGGGTGCCTGAAGCCGAAGTCGTCGATCGTGATGTGGACGTCGATGCCCGCGCTGCGGATTGCCTGGCCCGCTCTGGGTAGGCGCTCGTCGTCGGCCTCCCAGCCCATAAGCCCGCCGAAAAGACCCATGTCCGAGCCCTGGCTCGCGTGCGTTGTCGCCAGCGCCCACTGCCGGTCGAACTCGACCAGGACTTGGCGGATGTCGCCCGCCATCAGATCCCGCCCCAACCGGCCGATCCGCAGCGCTGCCGCACAGTGCGAGCTGGACGGCCCGCGCATCACCGGGCCAATGACGTCGTTGAAGATGCTCACCGCCATGCGGGATCCTCGCCTCGTTGTGCGCTAGACACCGCGTCACCTGCCGGCATTCTCCTGGCGTGTCACGATCGGCACGTAGCCGACCTCCAAGCCTCTGGGCGGCGTCACGAGCAGGGCCGGATCGAGTGTCGCCAGTGCTCCCCGGCTGGGAGGTTCCATGTAGTCGCGGTCAATGGGCCAGCTCGCATGGATTCTCTCGACGAAAGCCTGCAACGCCGCCTTCTTCCCGGCGCTCCAGTCGTACTGCTGGAACGACGGCTGGTCCACAAAGCGGTACCACGCGTAGGTCACGAGGGAGCCATCGGCCAACGTGGCCGTAAACGGTCCGTTCTTCGGGCCGGGCCGGCTCCAGGCACCGATGGTCGGTGACGTGTAGGGCTGGCCCCGCCCCGCCCGTTCGAACTCCTGCTTCAGCAAGCCGGTCTCCGGGGGCACATCGGCGGCCGCCACCACGACGCGTTCCTCAGCGACCTGTCTGAAGTACTGCGGGAACAGCCCCCTCTCGTTGGGATCGCGGCTGGACCATTCCAGACCCCATAGGCTACCATCGAGGACTCTGGTGTCAAAGACGCGCTCAACGCCGGCAACCCTCTTGCCGGCTTGGTCGTAGCGCGTGGTACGCGTCGTCAGCGTGGACTTCCAGGCGCCCTCCGCGGCGAAGGTCCCGGAACAGGCCGGCCCGCCGTCGCGCCAGGCTCTGAAGCCATCGTACAAGGCCGCCTTCGAGTAGTAGGTCACATCCTGCACGAGGAACGACCTTCCCTGGTCATCCACCGGAAACCGCAGCCTGGGGACCTTCGAGTAGACGACCCCGCGTGCATCCTGGGCATCGAAACGCGGCACGGTGTTGATCTCCATGGCGCCGCCGCCCATGTCGCCCGGGCGTGAATCGAGCCCACGTCCGTAGAGGAAGGGACACGCAAACAGCGTGCCGATCTTGCTCCAGGTCTCCGGAATGTAGTAGGCGATCGGCCCCTTGAAGTTGGCCGTGTTCAGGAAGCAGGTCCAGCTCTGGTCGCCGGTGGGGGGCTCTCCCGTGGTCGGGTCCGTAAA
>Ga0172371_10007071_pt1 | contig 16099 bp, 11 predicted proteins | sample Lak12m_FD_114543 | JGI IMG/M metagenome (GOLD analysis project Ga0172371, IMG submission 114543) | Freshwater microbial communities from Kabuno Bay, South-Kivu, Congo - kab_022012_12m | ecosystem: Environmental > Aquatic > Freshwater > Lake | place: Democratic Republic of the Congo: South-Kivu...
CCGGCAGAGTGATCGGCCTGCTTGCCCCGCACGCCGGGCACCAATATTCCGGTCGAACAGCTGCCTACGCATTCAAAGCGATCCAGGATAAACCCCGCAAGATAGTGGTGATACTTTCCCCATATCATCCCTATTCCAGGGACGATCTACTTACAACCGCCCATGCAGCCTATCAGACGCCACTTGGAAAAGTGCCAGTCGCACAAGCAGAATTATCTGCTCTGGGTGAATTATTGAAAGACCAGGGTTTAAAAATATCTCAAATTTCAATGGATGAGGAACATTCCCTGGAGATCCAGCTTCCCTTTCTCCAGCATGCCTGGAAAACCGAGTTTTCGCTGCTGCCTTTAATGGTCCGTTCTCACGATCCGAACTTTCTCAAATGCATGGCAGAAGCACTTTGTCATGTGATCGCGGAAAAGGATTTTCTTTTGGTCGCGAGTTCCGACCTGTCTCATTTTTATCCATTGGAGTCTGCCGAAGCTTATGATAGCGAAATGTTACTTCGGATAAAATCATTCGATCCAGATAGTGTGCTTTCGGCAGAAGCGGACGGCAAGGCATTTGCCTGCGGTGCAGGTGCTGTGGCAGCCATGCTTTGGACTTCAAAATTAGCCGGTGCAGACAAAGTTCAGATCCTGAATTACAGCACATCTGCCGATGCCACAGGAGATCCCAGTTCAGTGGTGGGTTATGGTTCGGCAGCTATGATGGCTTCATAATCAATTGCTCCATGAAAGAATTTGCCAGAGTCGCGGTTAATGTCCCCCGGATCAGTGATCTTTTTGATTATGCTATCCCGCAAGAAATGATCGCTTCGCTTTCCATAGGTTGTCTGGTTGAAGTACCCTTTGGAAAACAAAATGTGCAGGGGATCGTAACTGACCTATTGGATCGTACCGAAGTACCCGATACTAAACCGATCAATGCTTTGCTTGATGCGTTCCCGGTTTTAACCAAAACTCAATTAACCCTGGCATTTTCACTGTCAAAAAAATACCTTCAGCCAGTGGCTGAATTCTTTTCAGCCATGCTGCCCCCGGGCTTGAGCCAACGGTCAGACTCACTTTTTAAAAACAACTTACCATCTGAATTTGACATTGGATCCCTGCCAGTCATTTCCCGGCGGATCATTAATTCGCTTATCGAGCACGGCCCGCTTCGCGGCAGGCAGCTGGAAAAGAAATTTAATTCAATTGACTGGCGAAATTCAGCCCGGATATTGGTCAGAAAAGGTTTGATCGTCAGCCAGCCAATTTTGTCAGAGCCAACAGTACGAAATAAGAATTCCCGCCTGGTTATGATCTCGTTTCCTGTTCTGAATATAGAATCAGTGCTTGCATCCCTCAATCTAAAACAAACAGCCTCATCAACCCGAAAAGAAGCAGTCTTACGGCTGCTTGCCAGTGAAAAAGAACCGGCGGAAGTTTCGTGGGTCTATGCCTCCACGGCCGCCAATTCATCTGATTTGCGTTGGCTTGAACAGAAAGGGCTCCTCACTTTTCAATCCGAAAGGATTTGGCGCGATCCCCTGAAGAATACCAAAGCTGACCTCCATTACTCGGACGCACCGCAGCTGACCTTGGAACAGGATTCGGTTTGGATGAAAATTGAAGGTTTGATCGATAAACTAGCCTTCGAAAAACCCATTCTGCTTCACGGTGTTACAGGTTCTGGTAAAACAGAGATCTATATGCGCACCATTGAAAAGGTGCTTGCTCTCGGACAGCAGGCGATCGTGTTAGTCCCTGAAATTTCTCTGACACCCCAGACGATCGAGCGCTTAATGGGGCGCTTCCCTGGCAAGGTGGGGATCATCCATTCAAAGCTTTCGCCTGGTGAAAGATATGATACCTGGCAGCGTGCCCGCGGAGCCGATTTCTCGATCGCCATTGGACCTCGCAGTGCGCTCTTTACTCCCTTTCCCAATATCGGTGTGATCATTCTGGATGAATCCCATGATGAATCCTATTATCAGGCTGAGATGGGACCTGCTTATCATGCTGTGGAAGCAGCAATGATGCTTGGAAAATTAAGCCATGCGGCAGTGATCCTGGGGTCCGCTACTCCGGATGTCAGTCTGTACTTCCGTGCAAAATATGAAAAATGGCCGCTGTTGGAACTGCCCACGCGTGTCGCGGCTCAGATCACTGAGGAGCCAAACAGTGAAATTGCTGATTCAGCACCCCTTCCCCGCGTCGAGATCGTGGATATGCGCGTAGAGCTAAGGGAGGGAAATACTTCTATTTTCAGTCAAAGCCTGACGCAGGGTTTACAGGAAGTCCTGGCAAAAAATCATCAGGCGATCCTTTTGCTTAACCGGCGCGGCAGCGCCAGCTACGTCTTCTGCCGGGACTGTGGTTTTACTCTCAAATGCCCCCGCTGTGACTTTTCATTAACATATCATCGCAATTCATCTTCGCTGGTTTGCCACACTTGTGGATACACGCGAAAGATGCCTGGCAAATGTCCCAATTGCAGCAGCAGCCGCATCAAGCAGTTCGGCACCGGAACCGAAAAAATCGAGGCCGAAATCCAAAGTATGTTCCCTTCAGCGCGCCTTCTGCGCTGGGACGCCGATACCTCCAGTGCGAAAGGTTCTGAAGAAGTGATATTGTCACATTTCCGGCAGCACAACGCGGATATTCTTATCGGAACCCAAATGCTGGCAAAAGGTCTTGACCTTCCCCTGGTTACACTGGTTGGGGCGGTTCTGGCAGATGTAGGAATGAACTTTCCGGATTACCGGACAGCCGAACGAACCTTTCAACTTCTTACCCAGGTCGCAGGCCGTGCAGGGCGCAGCGCGTTGGGCGGCAGGGTGTTCCTGCAAACCTACCAGCCAGAGCATTATGCCATTCAGCGCGCAGCCCGCCATGATTATGCCGGTTTTTATTCTGATGAATTGGCTTACCGCCGCGAATTGCGTTATCCACCCTTTGTGAAGATGGTGCGCTTCGAAATTCGGGATACTGACTCAGTAAAAGCGCATCAAGCATCGCTTGAGTTATTCGCTCATTTGGAGCGCCTGGTGAATGTCAGCAGGGACAAAACCCTTGAACTTTCCGGACCCGTTCCTCCCTATTTTGCTAAGCGAAACGGTTTATTCCGCTGGCAGGTCATTCTGAAAGGAACGGACCCGGCAAAACTCCTTGAAGGTGAGATTTTTAATGGGATCCGTGTTGAAGTTGATCCGCCAACCCTTTTATAACTTGGGATGAATGCCTGACTTCTAATAGCGTTATTTGAGGATTATAATGCCGAAAAGATCCCGGTTTCCCGGGATTTTTTTTACTGCAGTACTTGCCAGGGGTTGAGGAAACCGCCATTTTGGCGGATTTCGAAGTGAAGATGGGCTCCGGTGGAATTGCCGGTACTTCCGCATGCGCCGACAACCGTGCCCTTATTGACCGGTTGGCCGCAGGATACATTCCAGCTGTTCAAGTGGGCATACAGTGATACATATCCATTTCCGTGATCAACAGCAACCATATTCCCATACCCACCGCTGATAGGTCCGGCATAAATGACCATTCCGGAATCAGATGCGAATATCCCGTCCCCCTCAAAGCATTGGGCGTCAACAGCAGGATGACCAGACCAGTAATCATTGCCTGAAACTTGACCGGGATAAGGAGCAGGCCAGCCAAAAGAACCAGTGCCAAAGTAAACACCAGCTGGCGTACATGAACCGGGACCGTTGATAACTGCCGTTGTCCCACCCGATACATCTGCGGCTTGCAGCGGAACAATCCAGCTTTGTTCCAATTCGCGGTATCCACCCGGGATCATGATCAAAGTGCCTGGTTCTATGACCGGATTGGTGATGTCGAGATCGTTACCAGGATAGAGCAGGATATCTTGAACATCTACTTTGTATAACCCCGCAATATGGTCCAGTTTATCCCCGGCTTTCCATTCGTATAAGATCCCATCTTCAGGGGGAATTTTTAAAGTCACTCCCAACGAAATCATGTGAGGGTTATCATGCAGAGCTGTGAAATTTGCCCATAGGATGCTTTCAGGTTCCAGCGAATATGATTTCGCCAATCCAAAAAGCGTATCGCCGGATTCAACTGTATATTCGGTCACACCTTTTCGAATACCTGTTGGCAGTACAGTTTGGGGATCTGTACTGCGGGCAACCGAATTATAGGCTTTGGTTGGTGCGAATTCTGGCAATGCAGAAGGTGCTTGAGATTCAGCACTCGTCGCTGCAGGTATTTTTATTAATGCCAGCAGGGAACGCCCGCTGAAATATTGGTATAAAGAAAAAACCAGCAAGGCGATCATCATGAAAGCGATCACCCAGGTTGCAGCAAGCAGCCATACAGGCAATGATTTAGTATTGCCGGATGTGTTTTCCGGTTCTTTTTTATTTCGTGCAAATATAGGCAATTTAGCTATCCGCAGTCAGAGCTTCGAGGAACTCAATGTTGTCTTTGGTCTTGCTCATTTTATTTAAGATCGCCTCAGTCGCCACCGCAGGATCCATACCTGCTCCTTGCGGAGCTTGGCCGATCATTTGCAGATACATGCGCCGCATCAGCCAGATCTTCTGCAGGGTATCCGGTTCGATAAGAAGTTCTTCCCGGCGTGTGCTTGACCTTTCAATATCAATGGCTGGGAAAATGCGCCTTTCCTGCAAACGCCTTGAAAGATGAAGCTCCATATTGCCAGTACCTTTAAACTCCTCATAAACAACATCATCAAGGCGTGAACCAGTGTCAACCAAAGCTGTTGCAATGACGGTTAATGACCCGCCATCTTCAATATTGCGTGCGGCTCCATAAAAGCGTTTCGGCGGGTATAGCGCTGAGGGATCCATACCGCCCGACAGTGTGCGTCCGGAGGGATTGACCACCATGTTATATGCACGCGCCAGACGAGTAAGACTGTCCATAAGAATTACCACATCATGTCCTATTTCAACAAGCCGTTTGGCACGATTAAGCGTTATTTCAGCTGTTCGCACATGCTCAGTGACCGGTTCATCAAAAGTAGAAGCAACAACCTCGCCGACAACTGACCGATCCATATCAGTCACTTCTTCCGGGCGTTCTCCGATCAAACTGACCAAAACGTGTATATCAGGGTTGTTATCTGAAATTGCATTTGCCAATTCCTTGAGGATGGTCGTCTTGCCTGCTTTCGGCGGCGAAACGATCATTGCGCGCTGACCGCGTCCTATTGGAGCAACCATGTTGATCAGCCGGTTCGACAGTATGCCTCGTTTGGTCTCGAGGTCGATGCGCTTATCAGGAAAGATCGGGGTCAGGTCTTCAAATTTAATGCGATTCCGGGCTTCTTCCGCGGGTGAGGCATTGACTGTTTCAACTTTTACCAGGCCATAATGTCTTTCGGATTCGCGCGGCGGCCGGATCTCGCCAAATATCATATCCCCGTTACGCAGGTCAAAGCGGCGTAATTGGGCCTGGGAAATATAAATATCATTTTTGCCCATGTGGTAATCTTCACGCAGAAAACCGATGCCCTCAGGCATGATCTCCAAAATACCGCCGCCTTTTTCCACACCTTCTTCACCATGCGTGCGGCTGGCGATGGCAATTGATAAGAATTCTTTCTTCTTGCGTTTGGCATCAGGTATGCCCAGCTCTTCGCCCATCTTATGCAGTTCAAGCAGTGATTTTTTTAATAACTCGGAAATTTCCATTACATTTGCCTTTTTTAATAATAATTGAGTTGTGAACGCATACGCCGCCCAAGTGTGCGATTCACCTTAATAAATTGATAATTGAATAAATCCTGTTGGGGTAATTATGGGCTGTTTCCCGTTATTTTGGATTGAGCCTGTTACTGGATGCGGATATGTTCACGCTTATTACTTCGGCATTATAACATGCACTATTTTTACTCGCAAGTTGTGTATAAACCCAAGATTAAGTCAAGTAATCACGTAATTGGCGGCTGCGGGTTGGGTGCCGTAATTTGCGCAGCGCTTTTGCTTCGATCTGTCTGATTCGTTCGCGCGTCACATTAAAAAAGTTGCTCACTTCTTCCAGGGTATGGTCCTTGCCGTCGATCAGACCAAACCTTAACTCAAGCACCTGCCTTTCGCGCTCAGTCAATGCACCCAGTACACTCTGCACCTGCTCGCGCAGCATATCCCGCGAGGTAGCATCCATTGGTTCCACGGCTTCATTATCTTCAATAAAATCTCCAAGCTGGCCGCTGTCTTCATCTCCCACCGGCTTCTCAAGCGAGATCGGCTCTTCAGCTGACTTCAATATATTCTTGACCTTCTGAGATACAGTTGCCCATCGCTTCTGAAGGTCGGGAGGGATCATCCCGCCGTCTTTCATCCCCCGCTTGATCATATTTCGTTCATCAGCAGTGATATATTCGGATTCAAGCGCGATATCTTCTGGTTGCGGATCGCGCCCAAGCTGCTGCACCAGCGTTCGCTGCACGCGCAGCAATTTTGAGATGGATTCAAATAAATGGACCGGTATGCGAATTGTCCTTGCCTGTTCCGCAATATGCCGGCTGATGGATTGCCTGATCCACCAGGTGGCATAGGTGCTGAATTTAAAACCGCGCGCAGGATCAAATTTTGACACTGCCCTGAGCAAGCCAATATTGCCTTCTTGGATCAGATCCAAAAAAGAAATGCCTCTCCCAAGATACCGTTTTGCCACACTAACGACCAGACGCAGATTGGCCCGTACCAAAACCTGGGTTGCTTCTTCGGAGAGCCTGTTTATCTTTTCGATCGTCTTTTTCAGGTCAGTATGGCCTGGAAGGTGCGCAAGGCAGGTCTTTTCCAAAGGGAATTTTCCGCGGGTTCGGTAATAATCGATCAAATAAAAAGCGGTTTGTTCCGGCAGCAGGTAACCTGCGAGGTAAAATGCATAAATTTCCTGAACCAATCCCGCCAGGAGCTGCAGACGTATCGCATCATTTGATCGCGCAACCTCCTGCCAGAAATTATCAAGGTATTGGCGTGTATACGATGGCGTGTCACCATACCAATTGGTGCGCAGAGCCTGTGCTTCAGCCAGGACGAGCGTAAAATCCGGCAGTTCAAACGCCTGGCTGTTTTCACAGAAGATCTGTAAATTCTTATTCGTTTCAATAAGATCATCCAAAACCTGCTTAAACACATTGTGGGTTTGATCGGTTTTCCGGGGATTATCTTTTTCGCGGTTCTGCAGCCAGATCAAACGCTTCTTGGCTTCATTTCGGGTGGCTAATCTAAATTCGCTTTCAGCATTTAAAAGTTCGATTTGTCCGATTTCCTTTAAATAAAGCCGGACAGGATCTTCTGAAAGTTCGCTGGCTGCAATTGGCCTGGTAATAATGTCAACGGACTCATCAGAAATTTCTGCTTCTTCCAAAATATCCAACTCTCCTTCTTCAGGAAGGAGGGCTTCGTCTGTGACCTCATCAATTGTCTGGATTTCTTTAACAATTGGGATCAGTTCTTCAGGAAGAAAGGGGATCTCCGAATTCTCTAATTCCGGAAAAAGGTCATTCGTCAGGGATTCTTCTGACGGGTTATCCTCGCCAGTTTTCTTGCGGCTCATGAAATTAATTATACATGAACGGTTTTTTAGTCAAGTATCATTGGTTTTGCCAATGCTTTATCCAGCAGTCCCCGTGACCTGACCAGTTTCATGAAATTCTCCTGCTGAGCTTTTTGCTCCAGTTTGTCAGGTTTTTCTTCCTGGTTGGATTCCAAAAAGCGCAATTGGCTGATCAGGCCGTTTACCTGGATTTGTCGAAGCTGCATGATCAGGCGAATGATCTCTTCAAGCTCGCGATCGCTTGCATCCTTTTTTTCTTTTTCAGTCTCAGCAGGAATCAATTTGATGGGTTTTTCGAGGACCAGATCAACGTCTTCGGTAAGTTTTTCCTGAATAAAATGCACAGGGTCAAGGTCATCTTGCATGAGGGATTTGAAGATGATCTCGGCAATCTGGCTGTGCTCAGAATAAGAAAAATCCATTGCCGAAATGCGATCCAGGGCTTCTTTTTGCAGCCAGCGGTTAATTCGGTAGATTTTTTCGGGGTCTTCCAGAAGGAAAGCCAGCACCTGTTTTTCCATGGCAAAAATTTTTTCCTGTGCATTCGCTTCTGCAGGTTTTTGCGTTCCTGGTCCAGTACCATTTGCATCTTGCCTGTCCAGCCGCCTGCGGGGTCGGGCTTTTTGGGTTGTCAATTGTAGCAGCGCGCTTTCATCCACCTGAAGTACTCTGGCAACCTGCTGCCGATAAGCATCACGTTCAACCGGGTTGGGAACATCATTGATCAATGGCAAAATCCGCATGGCAATCTCGCTTTTGATCTTGGGGTCGCGCAGGTCTTGGCCTTTTACCAACGTGTCTAAAACGTGAAAAATGATGGGTTTGGAATCAGCAATTATGCGGTTCCATTCTTCCGGATCGCGCAGCACAATTTCATCCGGGTCCATGCCATCGGGTAAAGCACTGACCCGCAGGTCGGCCTGCAGACGGGCCTCATTGTGAAGCAAACCGCGTGCGTCAAAGGTCACATCGCTGCTGTGGTCCAGGGATTCGCGTGCCACTTCCAGACCGCGCATGGTCGCTTTTACGCCTGCGGCATCCGGGTCAAGCGCCAGAACGAAGCGGCGCGTGAAACGTTTCAACATGCGCATCTGGGCTTCGGTCAGTGCAGTTCCCATGGGGGATACTACATTTTCAAAACCCTGCTGATGGACCACCACAACATCCAGGTAACCTTCAACGATCACCGCCTGATTCGCGCTGCGAACTGCTTTACGTGCCTTATCCAAACCATAGAGCAGGCGGCTTTTATCAAAAAGAAGCGACTGAGGTGAATTCATGAACTTGGGGACATCCTCCGGATTCAGTACCCGGCCGCCGAATCCCGCCATTTCACCATTCGCATCCCGGATGGGGAACATCAGCCGGTGCCGGAAGCGGTCAAACACGCCCCCTTCCTGTTTCTCCGAAAGCATCCCTGCATCCATCAGGTCAGCCTGGGAATACCCCTTTTTCAGGAAGTAATTCAATGTTGTGTCCCAGCCCTGAGGGGCATATCCCAAGCCCCAGATCTCGGCAGTTTTTTGAGTGATGCCTCGTTTCTCTGTCAGGTAACTCAGGGTTGCTTTTCCGGATTCGGTTTGGGTCAATTGAGATCGATAAAAAATTACCGCATCTTCCAGAAGCTTGCGAAGCTGGTCAGCCCGCTCATTTTTTTCTTTAAATTCAGGGGTAAGCGGCTCAAGTTTCACTCCGGCTTTTTCCGCCAGGAATTTTAACGCCTCCCTGAAATCCCAGCCTTGCTTTTTCATTACATATTTAAATATGTCGCCGCCCTCATTGCATTCGCCAAAACACCGCCACGTGCCTGAATCTGAGAAAACAACAAAAGCTGGCGTGCGGGAGTTCGCATGGAAAGGACAGAAACCGGTGTAATTCTTCCCGCTTCTTTTCAGCCTGACATCTTCGGAAATGATATCCACGATGTCAAGACGGCTTTTAATTTCATCCACTGTATTCATTGGTTGAATAAAAAAAATAAAACCACCTTATTGATGGTTTTACTTTAATGTATTAATCCCTTGATTGCAAGGGGATCACTTGTGATCACGCAAGCAGTTTGGCCAGTTCCTCGTGCAGTTTTGCAGGGATCGGCTCCAGAGCCTTTTCGTCCAGGTCATCACTTTCTGCGGATACAGTAGCGCTGCCGTCGAACATACTCACAACAACATTTATTCGTACTTCTTTGCCTTCATATTCACCCGTTCCCAAAACCAGGCGCGCAAGGTCACGGACCTTCCATACCGAAAATCCTGCATTGACGATCGCCTTTTTGGAGGCTTCAAAAACCTCGCCATCGGATTTTCCTTCATATTCTTTCTTTAACTGAATTGATGCCATTTCTTACCTCTTTCTTGGATTGCTTAAAATCCTTCAAGTTGTGAAAAATCTGCCTTGCCTTTGGTAAAACCGGCAATCGCCTGAAGCAGCGCCAGGCGGTTCTCGCGAACTTTTTGGTCTTTATCCATTACTAAAACTGTGTTGAAAAAACTGTTGATCGCCGGGACCATTTCAACAAAAGCCGTCAGGAAGGCGCCTAAAGATGCATCTTTGCTTATCGAATTTCTGGCTTTTTCAAACGCATTATACAGGTCTTTTTCCTGGGCTTCGAGCAGTCCTTTGGGATCAAGCGTGTAAATTTCCTTAAGATCACGCGTAATGCGTGCGCAGCGTGCAAAAGAAGGCAGGATCTCACCCCAATCTTTTCTGGCTGTCCATTGGGCAAGGTCACGGATGGCGGTTAGCGCGGCTGCAGGATCATGGGCTTGTTCAGCGAGAACAGCTCTGACGATATCATGTTTGTAACCTTCTTCAAGGAGCAAATTCTCAAAACGGCCGGTAATGAACTCGCTGCATGCTTGCAGTACTTCCGGTTTTAACGGCATGGGGAGCAGATTTGACGCATCCTTCAAGCTTTGCCGCAAGTCCATCGAAATACCCTTTGCCATCAGGTTTTGCACCAAACCAATGGCTGCTCTTCTCAAACCGAACGGGTCCTTGGTTCCAGAAGGAGCCATCCCAACCGAAAACAGGCCTGCCAGTGAATCCAACCGGTCAGCCAAACCCACTACCAAACCTGGTAAGGATGCAGGTGATGAATCACCAGAGAAGCGCGGATAGTAATGTTCTTCCACTGCCTGGGCTGCCAGTGCATTTTTCCCGCTCTTTAGTGCGTAATATCGTCCGATCACACCCTGAAGCGCGGTCATTTCAACCACCATCTTCGTCACCAGGTCAGCTTTACAAAAGCGTGCGGCTTCCAGGGCGGCAGTGTGATCTTCAGCAGATAGTTGAAGTTGTTTGGATAGCTTTTCGGTCAGCTTGACGATCCTGTCAGTTTTATCCAGCATGGAACCCAGTTTGGGATGGAAGATCAGTGTATCCAATCGCGGGATGAAATCATCAATGGTATGCTTGTTATCCTCCCGCATAAAGAAAGCCGCGTCTGCGAACCGGGCTTCAATGACCTCTTCATTTCCGTGGGCTACCATTTCCAAGTGCTGGCTGCCGCCATTACGGATGGTAATAAAATGCGCCATCAATTTTCCCTGAATATCCCTCACCGGGAAGTAGCGCTGGTGTTTCTTCATTACTCCAACCAAAACCTCGGGAGGCAGAACCAGGTGACCCGGGTCAAAATTTCCTAATAATGCCGTGGGGGCTTCAACCAGATTGGTCACTTCAGCGAGTAAGGGACCATCGGCATCTGGCGTCGCTTTTATAGAGGTTTGAAGGTGAGCCACCTGGCCGGCAATTTGTTCTTTCCGCTTCCGAGGGTCCGCCAGGATTCCCTGCCGCTCAAGGAAATTAAAATATTCTCCGGTATCTTTTAATGTGCAGGTCTCATTTTCACTGAATCGTAATCCGCGGGTTTCTCGTCCAGATGTCAGGTCTGCATATACAAACGTGATCACCTGACTGCCAAAAAGTGAAACCAGCCAGCGGATCGGCCGAGAGAAGGCCGCACCGCTCGCGTTCCAGCGCATGGTTTTGTCAAATCGGATGCTGGCGGTTAACCCTGCCAGTTTTTCAGGCAGTGTTTCAAAGACCGATCTGCCCGTTTGATGGACTTCTGCCATCAGGTAAACACCGCCATCGATCTCTTCTTTCTTCAGATCCTTTACATCAATGCCTTTTCCGCGTGCAAAACCGATCGCAGCCTGGGTGGGGGTACCATCTTTGTCGAATGCCCTGTCAGCCGGCGGGCCTTTAACTTTTTGCGTCAGGTCTTGCTGGGTTGGCGCCAATGCTTCGATCCAAACCACCAGCCGACGCGGTGTTCCAAGAATCTTTATTTCACCGTGATCCAGCCGCATGTCAGTAAGCAGCGCCGGGACAAGCTGTTCAAGCTGCTGGATCGCGTTTTCCAGGTCTGCCGCAGGCAGTTCTTCTGTACCAATTTCCAACAAGAAATCAGCCGGGGAATCTGCCTTTTGATCTGTTGGCAAGCTCAACTGAGGATCAGGTTTTTTAATTTGGCTGCTTGCTGCGGTTTGTTTTTGAAGCCAGGGGAAACCCAGCGCTTCACGCTGCGCAATGTAAGCTTCAGCGGAACGCCTGGAGAGGTCGCGCATGCGGCCAAACATGGCCTGCCGTTCTGTCACGCCAACCGCGCCGCGGGTATCAAGAATATTAAAATTATGGGAACATTTGAGAATGTAATCATGTGCAGGCAGCACAAGCCCTTTATCTAAAGCCAGGTTGGCTTCTTCTTCATATAGTCGGAACATCTCACGTACACGTTCAATGTCAGCGATCTCAAAGTAATACTGGCTGTGTTCTTTTTCTGCCTGATAATTTACATCTCCGTAGGTGTAATCCGGGCTCCACTGGATCTTTCTGAAGTTGTAGCACCCCTGCAAAGCCATTGCGATACGTTCCAAACCGTAGGTGATCTCCACTGAAACGGGTTCAAGGTTGAATCCACCGGCTTGTTGAAAATAGGTGAACTGAGTAATTTCCTGGCCGTCGAGCCAAACCTCCCAACCCAACCCCCATGCGCCCAGCGCCGGGGATTCCCAGTTATCCTCTACGAAACGGATATCATGTTCAAGCGGGTCGATTCCAAGTGCCTGCAGCGATTGCAGGTAAAGCTCCTGAGGGTTACCTGGGTCTGGCTTGAGGATCACCTGGAACTGGTAATGCTGCTGAAGACGGTAGGGGTTATCGCCGTAGCGTCCATCATCCGGACGTACTGAAGGTTCAACATAGGCTACATTCCAGGGTTCCGGGCCAAGCACACGCAGGAAGGTTGCAGGGTTCATTGTGCCCGCCCCCACCTGTGAGTAATAAGGCTGCCAGATCAGGCAGCCTTTATCCGCCCAGAAATGCTCCAAAGCGAGCATGATGGATTGAAAATTTAAAGGATTATGCATTAATTCTCCAAAGACCCATTGAATTGGAAAATTATACCAATCTATCCTTTAAGGCATACTGCTGGATTATGTGATTATTAACATTTCTATAAGACATTTGTCGCACCCTGCGGGAGTTAAATAGGATTTAATATGATTATGAATGGAATTATCACTCTCGAAAATAAAGGCGAGGTTTTAAAGCATGTAATGCGGAATTGGGCATCGGGCGTTGCCGTGCTTACCAGCAGCTGCATGGGGGCACGCGCCGGCACAACGGTCAGTTCATTTACTTCACTCTCACTTGATCCGCCGTTAGTATTGGTGAATATCGCAAATGAAAACCCTCTGCAAACGATGATCATGGAAAGCGGATTCTTTGGCCTTTCGATTTTGGATGATGCCCAAAGGGAAATATCCAATTTGTTTGCCGGCTTCGGCAAACGCATTCAGGATCGCTTTAATGAAGTTGAAACATTCACTCTGACGAGCGAGTCGCCTTTTCTCCTGGGTGCAATTGCCCACCTGGATTGCAAGGTCTATGACCGGTGTGAACTGCCAAAATCAATTGTGGTTATCGGAGAAGTGATCGATGGGACCTTTACCGAAAATGACAACCCGCTATTGTATTTCAACCGGGATTATGCCGGGCTGTGCCGACCCCAGATAACGCCTGAAGACAATAGCAATTAATCAATTTTAGAATATACGATCAACTCATTCTTTATACCAAGCAGCTTAGACCACCAGACTTCCCGGCTCCATTCAGATTCAAACTCTGACCAGGGTTGGGACTGAAGTCGTTTTTCCACAGGGAGGTACGCGAGGAATGGGTTGGGGTCGATAAAATAGAGCCGGTCTTTTTCATTTGAATACCGCACCAGGGTTACCCAATGCGCTCCGGCATTTTTCCATATTTTTAAGGCGCTAACCGGTTTGCCCATCATCAATGCCTCTATAATGTGCGCCCGCCTGGCATGGCTTCTGCGTTCCGCGCGCCAATCCAGATTTAATCTCGATGCCTGAAGGTTGAATGCTTTCTGCATTCCCCAGGGGGCGGTCGCTCCGCCGACACCAGGTATCCAGTTGGGAAGCCTGTCCCAAAAAATCAAGTGGGAAGCTTGGATCACAGTTTCCTTCTCAAGCATGGATGCGCCAAGGTTCGCCTGAAAAATAAGCATATTCAAGGTTACAGCCAGGCTGGTCGGGCCGCAGTCATTGGTCAACCCTTGTTTCTTATTAAAACCCTGAGATAAATAAAAGCGGCCAAAATACTGCCGCTCCGCCGTCCAGTCCGGAAGGCTGTTTAAATTCTTTTGGCCATTCGTTTCTGCATCCATATTCTTTATGAATATATCATTAATAGGAAGGGATCATCGTGGTGGTAAAAAAGCACAACCCTGACGAGGCATTTTTTATAAAGCTCTATGATTCTCTGAACTGCCTTAATCGCACCTGAAAAGTTATAATTTCTGAATATGAGATCTCATTATTGTTTGCTTTTTGGGATTGCACTATTGGTTGCCTGTTCACCCATCGATCAGTCTGAGCAACCAGTTGATGCTCAATTGACGCCCTGGAATACGGCCACCGTCCTGGCAATGCCGCCTGCAGAAACCCCTGAAATCCTGGCTTCGACTCTCTTGCCGGCGCCTTCGCCGACTCCCACGATCCATATCGTTACCCTGGGTGAAACGATCTCATCCATTGCACTGCGGTATGGGTTGGACATGAATACACTTTTGGCAGCCAACCCTGAAATTGACCCTTATGCACTGATCGTTGGGGATCAGGTGATCATCCCTGCAGGAAGCGAACAGGTGCAGATTGGTGGTTTAACTGAACCGCTTGCCCTGAAAATCAGCCAGCCGGAATGCTTCCGGACTCCTGAAGGCGGTCTTTGGTGTTTTGCCATTCTCTCCAACCCCCTGACCGAAGCCGCTTCAAATCTTGCTGTGACCTTTAAGGTAAAAAACTTATCCTCTGAAGAAATCACCAGCCAAACTGTTCCGGCTTTAATGAATAAGCTGGATCCGGGACAATCCCTTCCTGCTTCGGTTTATTTTTCCAGCCCGCTGCCAGCTTCCTTTAATGTGACTGCCAGCCTGGCATCTGCCTTTCCTGCAAGCCAATCCGGAAAGACGTTCTTTTCTGTTGAAACAGGCAGTCCCACGATCGAAATTTCAGAGCGTATGGCGAAAGTTACTGGTGAAGTGAAACCGGCTGCGGAAGCAGGAAAAACGGTGGATGTTTGGGTGGCTGCTCTGGCTTATGACGTCAACGGAAATATGGTAGGCCTGCGCCGGGTTGAAAACCGGGTTACGCTTGATGAGGGCAAAGGTTTAAATTTTAATTTGTATGTTTATTCGACCAACGGTGTGATCAATTCGGTTATCATCAAAGCCGAAGCGATACTTGTAAAGTAAAAAGGTGAGGTCATAAATATTCGAACAGTACTGGTCACAGGCGCAACGGATGGTATAGGCAGACAGACAGCAATCGAACTGGCCCGTCAGGGCAATAGAGTGCTTATTCATGGAAAAGATAAAGTCAGAGGGGCAAAAGCGCTGGATGAGATCAATCGTGATAATTGCAATGAGAATCTGGTCTTATATCTGGCCGACTTTTCCTCTTTCTCGGATGTCAAACGTATGGCTGATGAGATCAAGCGCGAACAAAGCGACCTGCATGTATTGATCAATAATGCGGGCACTTTTTCAAAAGAAAAGCTGCTGACGAAGGATGGGCTTGAAATGACCTTTGCGGTCAATCATCTGGCGCCATTTTTACTAACCATGCTGCTCCTCGACCTGCTCAAGGCCAGCGCCACCGCCCGGATCATCACTGTCTCATCCAATGCGCACCGCAATATATCTGAAGTTGACTTTGGCAATCTCCAGGCAGAGAAAACTTATGATGGTTTTGAGGCTTATGGTTTGTCAAAATTAGGGAATATTCTTTTTACCAATGAACTCGCAGAGCGCCTGGAAGGCAGCGGGGTTACTGCTAACAGTCTGCACCCCGGCGTGATCAGCACCAAGATGCAGCGCGCCAGCTACAATCTCGACGGTGCAAGTGTGGAAGAAGGCGCTCAAACACCTGTTTACCTGGCCACATCCCCGGAAGTTGAAAACGTCACCGGCAAATACTTCAGCCGTATGCTCGAAAAGCCAACCTCCAATCTCGCCCAAGATAAAG
>Ga0172371_10007072_pt1 | contig 16097 bp, 19 predicted proteins | sample Lak12m_FD_114543 | JGI IMG/M metagenome (GOLD analysis project Ga0172371, IMG submission 114543) | Freshwater microbial communities from Kabuno Bay, South-Kivu, Congo - kab_022012_12m | ecosystem: Environmental > Aquatic > Freshwater > Lake | place: Democratic Republic of the Congo: South-Kivu...
ATCTTATAGTTTCACTAATGGCTAAAACCACCCTTATTACGAACGATTAACCGCAGTTGTTAATTTGCCCTTCGGGTTATTTTCTACGAAAATAATTCTAATCTGCTCCTACGCTACGCTTAAGCATATAACAAAATCAGAAATCAAACCGCTTAATCTCGCTTAAACGTAATTGTCGGAAATATGAAACTTTAGAATTCGCATCCCCCGACCACCCGCCTCAATTTAGTCGCCTTCGGCAATAATACAAAAAATTATCAGAAAACAGAGGGAAGGTGCGTGGGAGAAACAATTAAAAACCATATCCACAGATTTTTGATATGAACACAAAAACAAAGGATATCTGGGTTTTCCCCGGCGGAGGAAATCAAACTGCTTACGCTTGTGGTGCTTGTAAAGCAGTAAGAGATTTAGGAATTAGAAAACCAGATTTAATTGTTGCTTCATCAGGCGGTGCAGCGAATGCTTTTTATTATTTGGCAGGACAAATAGACAAAGCATGGGACATTTGGGGCAATCACATTTCCACAAAGAAAATATTGAATGGGGCTAGAGTATGGAAAATGTTTAATCGCGATGCGATGGTTGATGGAGTGTTTATGCAACCACCCGAACCTCTAAATCTTCAGCAAGTAAAGATGTCCCCTATTAACATTTATGTTGGAGTTACCAACCAAAAAAATGGAAGAATGGAATTCTTTTCAAACAGGGATGGAATAGATTTATTACAATTGTTAAAAGCATCAATGACTGTTCCATTTTTTTCAGGTATGTTTGAAGATTTAGCTGTTCCAATCAATGATGGCAGATATATGGATAGTCGGGTTTCATCAAGACCAGAATTATTGTTGGAAAGGGCAATATCTTTCGAGCCAGAAAGGATTTTAGTTTTTGGCGGATCTAGAACCCACAAATATCGTTATTGTGGAAATGCCCTTTATGATTTGTGGGTTTATAATAGGGAACTAAGGACTTTTGGAAATGGGTTCGCCAAAAATCATTTTGAAGCCATGCAAAGACAAAAAGATTTTCAAATTCCAGCATCTGTTGATGTATTGTATTTAACACCTGATGAGAAATTTAAGGTTGGACCTTGGGTTAATTCTCAAAGATTCTTACAAATGGCTCTTGAAAGAGGATATGCAGACACTATGCAAAACCGACAACTTACAAGACTTCGATAAAACCAAAGCGCACCTTCCCACCACCGCGAATTCTAAAACAGATAACAATAACCGACAATCACGCTCCGGAGCAGATTTACGAACAAATTACAACCTCCAAGGCACTTCGTGTGCAACTTGGACACTGCGTGGCCGGTTAATCTCTGCTAAACAATAAGCAATGCAAACAGAAAGATATATATAGTTGCTATATAGTTAGTTATATATGGCAGAGGTATCAACAATTATACTTGAACGAAAGGTAATAGACTTACTTAAAAAGGCAAAGGAAGATCCAAGGCAGACATATAATGAGTTACTTGAGAAAATGGTTAAATGGTTCATTATTATTAAGGAAAGAAATCAGTATGATGAATTTTTGCATAAGATTCAACAGCCTAAAATGAAAGAGCTGTGGGATAATAAAGAGGATGAAATTTGGGACGCAGCATAGGTTTGGAGAGATAATTTTAGCAGAGGTGCAGTATACTGATACTTTTGAGGTTAAAAAAAGACCTGCCTTGGTTTTGTTTCAGGAGTATGGAAATATAGTTGTTGCAGGTATAACTTCTAACCTGCAGATGAAAGGGGTTTTAGTTACAAAAAAAGAGGGATTGCCTAAAGATAGCGTTATAAAACTTAATTATATCTTCACTATTTCTGAGAAGATGGCAGAGAAAGTTGTATCTGTGCTATCTCAGAACAAGAATGATTTGGTTAAAAAGGAACTGATAAAAAGATTAAGGTAACAGAAAAATAATTAAATGCTAGATTTTATGGATTGATAAATAAGTCTCTTGGTAAAACCTATAACTCCAAGAGTTTCAAAGAGGATGGAGTCTCTTTGTCATACTAGTGCTGCTCGGAGAATTTTAGGTCGTCAGGGCAGCACACTCCTTTTTATTACATGAGAAGTTTTAAATAACATAAATCTTTTGAGTTTTTGAGCGCTCGTAGTTAAATGGTAGAACATCTGGTTGCCAATCAGAGGACACGGGTCCGATTCCCGTCGAGCGCATTTCTGTTCTAATATGGTAAAGTTGTTATCTGATGTAGTCCATTATAATGTTAAATGTTATAAGGGGATTAGAGGGTTATAGATAACGATTTGATTATTTGGAGATTTTTATTATTAAGGATTTAAAGCTTTTCGCAAGCTTTAAAAAAGAGCAAGTCTAATAGTAAATATGCAAAAGAGGGTTTATTCGAAATGGGTTGTAGGGTTTATTGTCGCTCTTGCGGTTATCGCTTACATCTCTTTAGGAATAAGATTCGGGAGTCTTAGTATTCTTTCTAAAGCGGTGATGACCATTTTGTTAATTGGCATCTTATTATATTCATATCATCGAAGTCTTGAGGAGTTTTATCTCACTTTATTATCTGGCGGAAGTATCTTTTTAGCATTGGTTAATTCTTTTGGCAGATTATACGCGGGAGATTCTCCTCTATCATTAAAAATTGCTCTTGGGCCTTGGGCACTGTTTTTGATTACATTTATTTTAACTGCTTTGGTTTTATTGTGGTATGAGAAATCTAGGTATAAGGATAAATTTCCATTGATTTTGTTAGTTGTGTTTGTTTTTGTCTGGATTGTTCTCGCTTTTAATACTACTTATTTCAGCGATTGGAAGATGGAGAATTGGCTTACTGTACCATTTATTATTTTCTTGTATATAATTCATAGGTGGTTTAGGCTTTCTAACTTGTCTTATGGATTGATTTTTGCTTTTATGACTTTACATATAGTCGGCTCGCACTATACTTATGCAGAGGTTCCATTCGGTTATTGGCTTTCTTCATTTTTAGGATTGGGAAGAAATCAATATGATAGAATAGTTCATTTCTCTTTTGGGTTATTAATGGCTTATCCTATGAGAGAGGTTGTAATAAGGATAGGGCAAAATAAAGGTTTTTGGGGATTATATGTTCCTGTTGAGTTTGTCTTGGCTACTTCTTGCGTTTATGAGCTATTTGAATGGGGGGTTGCTGTTATGTTTGGCGGAGATTTGGGCATTGCGTATCTCGGTTCTCAGGGGGATGTTTGGGATGCACAGAAGGATATGGCTGTGGCTGGATTAGGAAGTGTGGTTGCAATGTTTGTTGTTTTTCTTGTTCATATGGTTTATAATTCTAGGTCTTTCTGGAAAGAATTTAAGGAAAGTTTTCATGTCAAAAAGAAAATGCTTGGGGAAAGAGTTATTAATAAATGGATAAAGTGATTCAGTCTTCAGAGTCTTCTTCTGGCTCTTCGTCTAAGTCTTCATCGTCGTCATCGTATGACCATCCTTCTTCTTCGTCACTAAGCTCGACGTCAATGTCGTCTTCCTCTGCTGCTTCTTCATGTTTTGCCATTTTCACGGGTTTTTTTATTTAACCTTGCTTAATTTTAAGTGTTTTTAAACCTTTAGGACGACTATTTAGTGATTTATTTTCTTGAGATATAAAGGTTTAAATAGGATTTTTATTTTAGACAATCAGCCCCCTATAGCTCAGCGGTAGAGCATTCGGCTGTAGATATTTAATATCTAGCGCAGATTTTCCCTTGGGAATAAAGATGAAGCGCGATAAGATCGCACTCGTTAGAGTGCGGCAGAACCCGAAGCATCCAAGTTCGACTCTTGGTGGGGGGATTTAGAAGGATTTAAATATTAATTTATTTCTGGGTTTTGATGGCATTAACAAATTTTAAGAGATTAGTGGATGCTATCGCTGAAGAAGGTTCCTTTGATGACGCGGAATATGTGGTTCCTGTCGGGGCTGTTTTAGATGTCGAGCTTCAGGGGGCACCAGCATTCACCATCAGAGCAGGGGAAAGAGCGATTGTCAGTGGTTCTCCAAATAGGGTAGGCAGAACTGATTATCAGCATCCGTATACTTTAACTGTATTGAAGGAGGATATTAGAAAGGGGGGCGTTTCGACTACTGTCGATTCGATGAATCCGCAGTATTCTGAGAGGGGGGATGTTAAGAGGCTGACTCTTCAAGGTATGTGTGCTAGTAATGGTAAAATTCTAACTTTAACTCAGTCTGTAGTGCCTTAAATTTACTTTAGAATATTAATAATACCTTTGTCGGCATCTACTTCTACTAATTGATTGTCTTTTAGGATTTTTGTCGCTATTTTAGTTCCTATGATGCAGGGTTTGTTCATCTCTCTGCTTACGATAGCGGCATGGCACATTATTCCTCCTTCGTCTGTTACAAAAGCAGAGGCTTTTTCCATTGCCGGAACAAAGTCAGGAGTGGTCATCGGGGAGACGAGAATTTCTCCTGCCTTTAGTTTGTGCAAATCCGAATTATCAAGAAGTATTCTTACCCTTCCCTGTACTCTTCCTTTATTCGCAATATTTCCTTTGATGATTGTTGTTTTAGTTGACGCATCTTCTGTTTCATCTTTTTTAAAGGAGGAGATTAACTTATTTCTCATCTTTTCTGCGTCATTTCCTTCTAAATAATATAATTTTTCTTCATAGCCCCTGACAATTATTGCTTTTGATCTTTTTCTTATCTCATTTTTTGATGGGAAATTGAATGTTGAAACTTCATTAGGCAGGCATTGTATAACATCGCTTAATTCTAAATTGTTTCTTTTTGCAATTTCGGTAAACAATGGAAAATAATTCGCGAATATATTGCTTAAGATGTCTGTTCTAAATGTTCTTATGTAAACGTATGTCCTAGCCTGTTTTACTATTTCTTTCTCTTTATCAGTTAATCCAATTTCTTTTGATATTTTATCGAATTTTATTCTGTTCTCTTCTAATATCTTTTTCAAATTACGAATCTTTTCAGAGGGGTTTTGATTTGAGAGATAAGAGATTCTCTCTTTTACCTCTTCTTTGGTCCATAAACTGCCAAAGCCATACTTTACTCCAAGACAGCTAAATTTTTTTAGGTAATCTTCTATTTTTTTGTCGATTTTTTCAAATGAACCTGATTTTTTGAAGTCTTTTGCAAGGTTTAGTATAGTTAACTGTTCGTAAGTTCCCGTGTTTTCTTTTATAGGACTTGAGAGAATTGTGAAGTATTCATGTGCTTTCTGTTCGTTCTTTTATCATTTCTCTTAGTTTTTCCTCAAGATAGCTTTGCAGGGACAATGGGAATAAGAGGTAAGAGGAATAGTTTACCATGGAAGTGAGGAGTCTTGAAACCAATTCTTTTAATTCATTATCTGTTGACTCTGAGAAGCTTTTTTCTTTAAGCTTAATGCTTTCTTCAAATATAACATTTCCTTCGTTTTCGCAGTTTTTTGCTATTCTACTAAGGTATTCGTGGTCGTGAGAAAGTCGTTTTATTATTTGCTCTCTTTCGTGTTTCATCGCTACTTTATCTCCAATGATATCTCTCCAGCAGTCGTAAATTGGCTTGTGTTCTGTAGGAAATCCAAACTGTTTCAGATAGATTTTGTCGTTGCTGTAGCCCATTGCAAATATGCTTAACACCAAGACAGCTTCCTTTCTTGAAATAAGCAGGTAGTAATCCCTGTCTTTCTTTATTTCAAATGGTCCATCATTCTCCGCTCTTATAACTGCTTTTTCAAAGTCTATTTTTGACATACTTGGCTAAGAAAAAAGGGATTTATAATATTTTGTCTTTTAGTTCGAGACAAAGGTATCTGCGAGGAAGTAAGTTTTATTTGAGAGCATCTCATGCGTCTTGCCTTCTCTTTCAAATATTGCTGTTGCGCTTGGGAGTTCAAATCTTCCTACAACTGCGACTTTAGAGTATACTATGTAAGAGAATACTCTTTCTTCTCCTGGGCTTAGTGATGGGATGTCCCAGAACAATCTTCTTGTTGCATGCTCTATTCTGTCAGGGGCTCTTCCAAAATTCTCATACAGCTTAGACATTCCCGGAAGCCTATCTATAATTTGGACGTTATTAACGTGCTTCTTCGCTTTAACCAATAATTTAACTCTTAGCGCGAACTCTCCGCCCTTAGTTTTAACTGGTGAGACACTCTTTTCTACAACTACTGCTGTTCTTGTGTACATTCTGACTAGGAGGATTATTACTATGATTAAAATTATTATTACAAAAGGCATTGTATAATTTGTAGTTGCAGTTATACTTACTGACTCCCCCGGCTGAATTCTCTTTTCCCAGGAGTATTTTACGTTAAATATTCCTCTTTCTGCAGTTGTCGGGGAAGCCGAATAAGTTGTGAATAGTCTTGAAATAATATCTTTTGATAATTCAACTTTGGCTAATGCTGCGGTATTTCCTTCGTTAGTTTTTGTTATTGTTGTTCTTTTTATTATAAGCCCTGATTTTGTTTTATTTACTGAGATTCCTTCCTTTTCAAGGTAGTCTATTATTCCCGAGATTTTAGCTTCTTCGCCCTTTACTGATAATTCTCCTGTTACTACGTATGGGCCAGCAAGCAATTTTTGTGCCTTTGCCGAATCTATATTAAGTGTAACATTTATTGTTTCATATGGTTTTAATGAGAGCGACGCAGTCGAATCAAAGAACGAGGAGAGCAGGTGTAATTGCATATCATTTATATTTGCATTCTCTAAATTTTTGATAGGGATTACTATTAACTTGTCTCCCGGGAGTAAATTCGCTTCTCCTATCGTTATCGCTTCTTCTAGAGGGACTATCTTTATTGTCAACGTGTCATTGAAAATTCCGGATTCACTTCCCTTTATTTGATATTCAAATGCGTAATATCCGGATATTTTTTTCCTTATTGATTCATCGGGATAGACTCCTATGTCCATTGTTGTTCTTCCGGGATTTATCGCAGTTTTTCCTTTTGGAGTTATGGATACACTCACAAGGGAATATATTTCTATTTCTTGCGGGTCTCCTATGTTATTTATATCAAGTTGGAACATTGCAGGGTTGTTTAATTCTGATATCACTACAGAACCCTTGTCTGTCTTTTCAACTTCTATGATTGATGTTGCTGCAAATACAAACGGTATTACAAGGATAATCAATACTCCTAATAATAAACTCTTTTTCATAATTTTTTTACAGTATTATCTTATATAAATATTTGTGTCTTGCAAAACTTGGTTTATCGAGGGTTTTTTTTATATTGTCGACGGTAATTATCTCTTGCCCATTAAGTCTAGGAACTGCTTTAAGTCGTCTTTGAAGTCTCTCGCGTCATCAACTACTTTATCTTCCATATAGTCAACTCTTCCTGGGATTATGTATTTGTTATAGAAATCTCTTAGAAATCTATACCATGGGGTTATATCCCATTTGCTCTCAGGGTCTTTTGTCAAATATCCCTTGATTTCGACCCAAACTCTTCCTTTCTGCATCTTTCTCTTTACTCCATCTATTTCTACTTCAACGTCAGCCATTCCTCTTACTTCAAACTTAACTTTCTGTTCAACTTTGAAGTAATCAGAATATGGTTTTGATGCAACCCATTCTATATCTATGTCTCTGTCACCTTTAGAAGAAACTTTTTCAGTATACTTTTCTTCTATGACTGCATAGTTCTCCTTCTCTTTCAGCCACCAGTGAGCATACCTATATAGCCCTGCAAAGTCAAAGAATCCTATAACCTCTGCTCTTTCTTTGCATAGTCTTTCCCTGTCCGCCATCTTTTATAATAATATGATATATTCAGAGGGTTATTTAAAACTTCTGTTAAGGGTTTATCTCTTACCGATCATATCAAAGAATTGCTTTATGTCTTCTTTGAAATCTCGGCAATCATCTGCGACTTTGTCTTCATAATACTCAACTCTTCCCGGGATTACATATTCATTATAAATATGCCTCATCCCTTTCATGAACCTGCTTTTGTCCCATATATTTTTGTAGTCTTTCATGAGCCAGCTCTTTACTTCAATCCAGATCCTTCCTTTTTGGAGCTTTTTTTTCACCCCATCAACTTCTACTTCAACTTCTGTTAATCCTCTTATTTCAAATTTAATGATATGGAGCATTTTAAAGTAATTTGATGTCTCTCCGATGTAATCAGAAGTTTTTGTCGCCTTCCAAATTATGTCTACATCCTTGTCGCCCTTGGCATTAAATCTTTCCGAATATCTTTGTTCTGTTACTCCATAGTATTCTTTTACCTTTAGCCACCAGTGCATATATCTATATAGCCCTGCAAAGTCAAAAACCCCTATTTGCTCTACTCTTTCTTTAGCTAGTCTTTCAATATCCATCTTTTTGTATTTGTTGTACCAAGTTAATATATTATTTAAAGATTTGCAGGGCAAATCTTTAGACCCCAAAATCTTGATTTTTGATGTTTAAATTATGCAATTAGGGATATTCTTGCCTTGTTATTCTCCGAGTTTAGCTCTGCTTCCTCTGACTTTACTACAAATATTAGACTTTCTGCACTGCTTCCTGCTTTCAAGTTCTTTATAAATATCATCCTGCTCATACCTATACTCATTTGCTCTACTTCGATATCTTTTATCTTAGTTCTATCTGTGCTTATTGAAAGTGTAGACGCTCTGGCGTCTTTTAGTCCGTTGTTGGCAATTGTAATGTTAAAGTCAACGTATTGCCCTCTTTTTACCGCAATTAGTTTTTCTATTGATAAATCTGGCAGGGAATCTACTTCATATAATTTGTTTATTTCTTCTATAATGGAATCATCTATTCTTTGATTACATGAGGTTACCGGGTATAAAATACTGTTCGGATCACTTCTATGCTCAAATCCTAATGTATGAAGTATCTCATGAATTGCTATTTGCGGTGTTTCGCACTTGTCTGAGCGGTAGAGAGAAACTTTTCCTGAAAAAATAACCCAATAAAGGGAAGTATTCATTACTTCAACAGGTCCGCCTTCTCCAGCTATAAAGTGATTTTTCTCTTTTGCCGATGGGGAGATATCGGAGCAAAGTATTTGTATCTCGCCATTTGAGGATGGATAAAATTCTAGGATTGTTTTTTCATCAAGAGTGCTAAAAGCAGATTCAATTTCTGCTTTTTTTGACTCAGAGCAGGATTCTGATATTTTGTAGCTTATTATCCTATCTTTATATCTCATATTTGGATAAAATTGGGATTGATTTGAAATGTCGTAATTGCTGATGTTTATATTAAACTCTTCATAGAATTTTTCTGTTTGGGGAGCGTTTAACCAAAGGGCATAAACCCCTAGAGAAAGAACTAGAATAAGCATTAACAGAAATAATATCTCTAAAAACCTCATTTTACTTATTTATTCTGTTTAGTATATAAAACTTGTTAAGGATAAGCTTATAAGTTTGATTTCCTGATTTTACTTATGAAGAAATTTGAGCTTTTGGAGCATACGGCAGATATTAAATTTAGGGCATGCGGGAGTACAATGAATGGGGTTTTTGAAAACTCGGCTTTAGCTCTCGCTAGCTATCTTTCTGATAAACCGATAAAAACACTAAAATCAAGATCTATCTTTGTTTCAGGGACAGACAAAGAATCTTTGCTGAATCATTTTCTTGATGAAATTCTGTATTTGATTGATGCGGAACATTTCATTGCGGGAAAAGCGAAAGTTAATGTTCTCGGTTGTAACCTTAAGGCGGATTTATATGGCGATGATTCAAAGAACTACAAAATAAATCAGGTTAAGGCGGCAACTTATGCTGAAATGGAAATCAAAAAGATTAAAAATGGCTTTCAAGCCATTTTTGTTGTAGATGTTTAACATGAAAATAAAGAAAATATCTGAAAATGTATGGGAAATTCCTAAAGAAGGGAAAATGCTAGTTCCAGGAGTGATTTATGCATCTGATAAATTAATGAAAAATATAGAAAAGGACAAAACTCTTGAACAGGTAAAGAATGTTGCTCAATTGCCTGGAATTGTAGGAAAGTCCATTGCTCTTTCGGATGCTCATCAGGGTTATGGATTCCCGATAGGAGGGGTAGCGGCATTTGACTTGGATAAAGGAGTGATAAGTCCTGGCGGAGTTGGATATGATATAAATTGCGGGGTTAGGATGCTCGTTACTAATATTTCAAAGAAGGAATTTATGAAAAAAAGAGAGCAAGTTTTGAATGAGATTTATAAATTAGTTCCTTCGGGGGTTGGAGAAGGGACAAAAGAGAAATTGGATATGAAAGAATTGGATAAGGTTTTAGTTGAAGGAATGCAATGGGCTCTTGAGAATGGATATGCAGTAAAAGAAGATATGAAAAATACGGAAGATAATGGGAAAATTGAAAATGCGGATGTATCAAAAGTATCTCAGAAAGCGAAATCAAGAGGGAAAGATCAGTTAGGAACTCTTGGTTCGGGAAATCATTTCTTAGAAATTCAAGAAGTAGAAAAGATTTTTGATGAAAAGACTGCTAAAAGGTTAGGATTAGAAAATAGTAGTATTGCAGTCATGATTCACACAGGTTCAAGAGGGTTGGGACATCAAGTTGCATCTGATTACATTGCAAAAATGGAAAGAGAATACGGATGGAAAAATCTTCCGGACAGAGAATTAATATGCGCGCCTATTAATTCAAAATTAGGGGAAGATTACAAGCAGGCGATGGCCGCTGCGGCAAATTTTGCTTTTGTTAATAGGCAGGTTATTGCATTTCAAGTAAGAAAAGCGTTTGAAAAATTCTTTCTTAGGGCGAAATTGGACTTATTGTATGATGTTGCGCATAATATTGCAAAATTTGAAGAATTTAGTATAAATGGAAAGAAAAAAATGCTATGCGTGCATAGGAAAGGCGCAACTCGGAGCAAACCAGAAATTCCAATCATCCTTCCGGGGAGCATGGGTACCGCTTCTTATGTTCTTATGGGAACAAAGGAAGCTGAGGAATTATCTTTTGCATCAACTGCGCATGGTGCTGGGAGGGTTTTATCAAGAAGTTATGCAATTAGAAATTTGAATGAAGCTAAGTTGAAAGACGAATTAAAAAATAAAGATATTGTTTTGAAGGCGGGAAGTATGAAAGGAGCATTAGAAGAAGCTCCAGAGGCGTACAAAGACATTGATGAAGTTGCAAGGGTAAGTGACGAATTAGCAATCGGGAAAATGGTTGCTAGACTAAAGCCTCTTGCTGTTATGAAAGGTTGATTAACAAATAGATTTGTACCATTCAAAGGTCTTTTTCATCCCGTCATCTAATTTAATTGAAGGATACCAGCCAAGTTTATTTTTTATTTTATTATAATCTAAACAGCTTCTCAATTGTTCTCCTGCTTTTCTTTCTTTTCTTATCGGTAAAAATTTATTTTCAAAAAAAGTATTGATATTGGAGAATATTTCATCTATTGAGGTTTCTATTCCAGTTCCTATGTTATAAAATTCATTTGAATTGTCTTTTAATGCTATAATGTTGGCCTTTGCAACATCTTCGACGAAGACGAAGTCTCTTGTTTGATCTCCTCCAAACATTGTCGGGTTTTCATTGCTTAGCATTTTATCAAAGAAAATGGCTATTACTCCTGCTTCTCCTTTTGGGTTTTGTCTTGGGCCGTAAACATTAGAATATCTTAAGATAGTGCTATTTAGTCCGAATACGACGTTGTAATAATAAATATATTTCTCGATTGCCAGTTTTGCTATTCCATAAGGGGAGATTGGTTTTTCTGATGTTCCTTCTTTTGTTGGAATCTCTGCATCCCCATAAATTGCTCCGCCTGTTGAAGAGAAGATAAAATGTTTTATTTTATTTTTTATGCATTGCTCTAACAAGTTTACCGCATTAACTATGTTTTGCTGTGCATCCCAGACAGGGTTCTCTACAGACTTCCTTATATCAATTTGTGCCGCTAAATGAAATACATATTCTGGTTTTTCAAATTCAAATATTTCCTTTATCTTGATATGATTTGATAAATCTTCATTATAAAACTTGGCACTTTTGTTCACATTACTTATGGAACCCGTGGACAGATTATCTATTATTATAACTTCATGCCCTTCTTTTATCAGCTGGTCTGCAACATGGCTTCCTATAAATCCTGCTCCGCCAGTTACTAGGGATTTCATGATGATAATTATATGTTTTAATATTTAAAGTGTTATATTCTGGACTGATATTAACATTTAAAAGATAATTTCCCTACTATTAAGCGTGGCTATTTACATTATCGAGCATTTAGAACCTGAATTGTATGAATGGTGTTTGATAGAGTATGAAAATATTTCTAAGATTGTTGGGAAAAAGAGATTGTGGTTTACAAGTGTTAAACATACGAAAGACAGAAGGGCATTGAGCAAATTTGGAAAGGCGTTTAGTGAGAGTATTAGAGATATGAAATTGGACAATGATAAGGTGTGCGTTTTGGATCCCGAGGTTGATGAAACATTGACCCCATTTGATGCTAAAAAGTTTGATTTTTTTGTTTTTGGAGGGATATTAGGGGATTATCCTCCTAGGAAGAGAACTAAAGATGAATTGACAAAGTTTCTTCCTGAATGCCAAAAAAGAAACATAGGGAAAGAGCAGTTTAGTACCGATAATGCTGTTAAAGTTGTTTCTTTAATTGAAAAGGGAAAGAGATTTGAAGATTTGGAATTTCAGAATGGGGCTACAATAAAGATAAATAAGATTGAATCTGTTGATTTGCCTTTTTTTTACTATGTGGACAAGGGAAAGCCTTTCATAAGTGGCAAGATTGTTTCTTATCTGAAAAGGAAAAAATATTTTTGATTTAATAGGTGCATAATTGTTTATGGGCTTTCATTAACTCTTTTGCTCTTGCTTGAGCCTCTTTAAGAAATCCTCCACTCATAAATTCTCTTACTTCGCGTGCGAATCTTGGATAGTCGCCATTTTTGTATTCGTATGTTTTTTGGTAAGGGTTGTACAGCAGCATATCCTCATACAGCTTATCATTATTTGGACTGACCTGTCTCGCCAATAAATCTATAAATATATTTGTTGGGCGTGATGAGATTACATAAATGTCTCTTGCTCTTAATCCTGTTTTCATTAATTCTCTTGCTTGGTTCATCATAGAGAGGATTCTTTCATTCTGGACTGCTTGCATTAACTTATCATGCATCTTAGCATCCAGCCTTGTTACATTCGCTCTTGCCTTTTTGAATGCGTTAACTACTATTTCACATAACGGTCCGCTTCTTTCGGTCGGACAGTAGACAACATTTTCTCCTGCAACATTCTCAACTGATCCATACATTGGATGTAAACCCCCAATCTCTCTTGCTTTCTTTCCATAACTATCCATATACGGAAGCGACATGCTTTTTACTCCAGTGAAGTCCATTAGTGCTCCAGTACAGTCTGGAGCTACAAGTCTTATTGTTTCTGGAGTATTTCCTATTGGGACTGAAATAATGGTTATGTCGCTTTCTCTTGTCGCATCAGTTGCGTCTACTACTCCCTCTCTTGGATTGTTTACTGAAGATAGAACTACTTCATGTCCGGCTGCTTCAAATACGGGTTTATGCACTCTTCCCATTGGTCCTGAGCCGCCAACTATGTTAATTCGCATTTTCTCCAGTTCCTATTTGGATACGAACCCAATACTTGTATTATCTCAGGATATTTCATATTAGGATCTAATCCAAATCTTATTAAGTGAAGTGCTCTTTGGACAGTTTCATCATCTACATGCCCTTCAAGTTCTTTATGTAAGCATGAAGCATCTGTCCCATCCGGACTTGAGTGGGTTTCTAATAAGTTTATGCGATACTTTGCGAAACCATCAGTTATAATATTCTCTACTCCAGATTCATTACTATGCCTAGGATGAAATGCAATCCATGTTTTGTAAGGGCCATCTCCTTCTCTTTTATGTATCTCTTTTTCTACAACTGCGAATCTTGTTATACAACCTTTTGATATATCTTTCGCTAAAACTTCAAGCCCGCCATTTAGTAATCCTTTTTCTGATGCTATTGCCGCAGCGTGGAGCATTTGTTTGTCGCGTATATCTTTTGCGGCCCTGGCAGTGTCTCCAACATATACTAATTCTGCTTCGGGATAATGTGCGTCAATATAATCTGGGCATTGCCTTATTGCTTCTTCCTTTGAATGAACTTCGGTTATTTTTTCATGACCTTTCAGTGCACCAAAACAGTGAATTACTTTTAATGGGAACTCTGCTATTATTTTTGTTTGGGGGAATCTAGTTAGATAATCCAGAGTTTCTGCCACCATTCCGATTTTATTATTTTGAAGCGGAACTACCCCTGCGTCATATTCGTCGAATGCAACTCTTTTGATAACTTTAGATATAGTGTTGCACGGAGTTAGCTCTACTTTTTTATCTTTGAAAAACATTTCTGCTGCTCTATATGAATGTGCCCCTGGTGAACCGTAATGTGTGACTCTCATGGTTATTTTTGCTGTATAATCGCATATTTAAACGTTAGCAATATATACACTGTTTTTATTATTTTTTATAATCTAAAGATTTAAAAAGCGACTTTTTCTAAATTAATTATGCATAAGATAAAGAGTATAAAAGCGAGGGAGATTTTGGACTCGAGGGGAAATCCGACTATTGAAGCTGATGTTATCTTAGAGGATGGCAGTTTATTTAGAGCTGCTGTTCCGAGCGGCGCTTCAACTGGCAAACATGAGGCGTTGGAATTGAGAGATGGAGGAAAAAGATATGGGGGGAAAGGAGTTTTGAAAGCAGTTGAACATGTTAATAAAATAATTGCTCCTCATTTAATTGGGAAAGATTGCACAAAGCAGAGAGAGATTGATGAAATAATGATAAAGCTTGATGGAACTGAAAATAAAGATAAACTTGGAGGAAATGCGATTCTTGGAGTTTCAATGGCTGTGTGCAGGGCGGGAGCAGCTTCAAAGAATATGTCTTTATACAAATATATAGGTGAATTAGGGGGGAATACTAATTTTGTTCTTCCTGTTCCAATGGTTTTGGTTCTTGAAGGGGGGAAGCATGCAGACCAAAGTTCTGATGTACAGGAGTTTATGATTATGCCTGTGAAGGCTAAGAACTTTAAAGAAGCGATAAGAATTGGTTCTGAAATTTATTATTCAATAGGCAGAGTTTTGAAGAAGAGAGGATTTAATATTAATGTAGGTTTTGAAGGAGCATATGGACCGCATTTAGGAAGCAATGAAAAGGTTTTCCAGGTACTTGTTGAAGGAGTAAAGGAAGCGGGATATAAACCTGGAGAAGAGATTTTTATAGCAATAGACCCTGCTGCATCAGAATTTTATGAAGATGGAAAGTATAATTTAAAGGTTGAGAAGAAAAAATTAACTGCGAGCGAGATGATTGGTTTATATGGTTCTTGGATTGAAAAGTATCCTATCATTTCTATTGAAGATGGGTTAAGTGAGGATGATTGGAAGGGATACACAGAGTTTATGGAAAGATTAGGAGATAGAATTCAGATTATGGGCGATGATATATTTGTCACAAATTTAAAGAGATTGAAAAGGGGAATTGATGAAAATGCGGCAAATTCTATACTTATAAAGTTGAATCAGGTCGGGACTGTTTCTGAGACTATTGATGCGGTGAATCTTGCGAAGGAATACGGATATACTTCAGTTGTAAGTCATAGATCTGGAGAGACAGAAGATTCTTTCATTGCAGATTTTGTTGTTGGAATGGGTACTGGGCAGTGCAAGTTTGGAGCTCCTGCGAGGTCAGAGAGGGGAGCGAAATACAATCAGTTGATGAGAATAGAAGAAGAACTAGGGGATAAGGCGACTTATCATGGTGTGAAGATTCTAAGGGAATAGTTTTAAATAGGATTTTGTTTTTCTTGGCGCATGAAAAAGGGAAAGAAAGTTTTGTTGTTGGTTCAAGATGGATGGGGGGTTGCTCCTAAAGGTCCTGGAAATTATATTGAAATGGCGAGAAAGCCAAATTTTGATTATTATGTTAAGAATTATCCGCACACTATTAATCTCGCTTCAGGGAATGCAGTTGGATTGCCTGATGGCGCACAGGGAAATTCTGAAGTTGGACATTTGCATATGGGTGCGGGGAGAATTGTGTGGCAGATGTATGAGAAAATTAACAGGGCAGTTAAAGATGGGAGTTTA
>Ga0172371_10007074_pt1 | contig 16095 bp, 14 predicted proteins | sample Lak12m_FD_114543 | JGI IMG/M metagenome (GOLD analysis project Ga0172371, IMG submission 114543) | Freshwater microbial communities from Kabuno Bay, South-Kivu, Congo - kab_022012_12m | ecosystem: Environmental > Aquatic > Freshwater > Lake | place: Democratic Republic of the Congo: South-Kivu...
AGCCATTGCTCGGCAGAATGCGCGGCCAAAGCATCATTCAGCATCACAACGCGCGCAAGTGCAAGATTGCCTAGATTCAATGCGAACGCGTTGGACTGGCTGAATGCAAGAGCGGTCAAGAGTGCGACCAGCAGGATTCTTAGCAGAAATACTCTGGAAATTGACATATGCCCTGACTTTTCAGACTTTCTTTCGAACCACTTGGAGTAAACCCATCACCGCGTGTTTTTCCGTCTCACAAAAGACGCCAATGACAAAACCGGCAATGGTGTATGCTGATCCCAGCACATTATACCAACAAGCTCCAACCCAAGCCAGGATGTGGCGAACGGATGCGCCAGAAACGTCAAACATCTATTGTCATTTCTTTGATGGAAGGAGCCGTTGCAAAGGAGGACAAGATCATTGTCGTGATCCAGGTTGCATGAAAACCCAGTCCCTCATTGACCTTCGTTTGCGGCGAAAAAACATCTGTAATGATAAAGGCAGGGCCCGGAATAGTCGGTACCGCAGATACTTTAAACGCGGCGTGACCAACCAGCGTCCACTATACCGGGCTTGCACACGCAAAGTCTCCTGCCAATGCCGTTCTGTAAATGCTGTAGTTTTAGTCGACGGATGCAATGTGAAACGCGCGAGCGGATGCGGCACATAGACCATTTTACCCACCTGCGCCAAGCGCAACAGGAGGTCATAATCCATCGATAATTCTAAAGATTCGTCCAATAAACCGACCTGTCGTACGAGTTCAGCACGATAGAACGATGCGGGTTGCGCAACATACCAGATTTGCTCACCACGTAAAAGCCGCTGAAAATCGCACGGCGCACCCTTTCCATAACTTATTTCAGTGCCATTGGCATCGACCCACAGCCAATCCCCATGGACTATGCACGTATCGGGATGAGCCCGGAATGTATCAACCACAATGCTCACCGCATTTGGCGTCAACATGTCATCGGAATTCAGGTAGGCCCAAATTTCTCCAGTGGCACGCTGCCAACCCTTATTGATGGCATGGGATTGCCCTCGGTCTTTCTCGCTCACCCAATATGCCAGCAACTGCGCATATTTCTGAATAATATGTACACTGCTATCCGTTGAGCCACCGTCCATCACAAAATATTCCAAGTCAGGATAGCCCTGCAACAAAACGGAACGGATCGTCTCTTCCAAAAACTGCGCCTGGTTGTACGAGGGCGTAACAATACTCACACGAGGCCATGGTGAACCATCTGGCATAACACCAGGGAGTCGTGGAGTCTCTTCCGTCCATGGCCAGCCTGTTTTGTTTGGCGGCGGTGGCGGTAATTCATTCAGGGTTGGACAACGCATCTGTTGTAATCTCCGATGATTGGCGTCTAATTCGGCGAATGAACTTGGCCGGATTGCCAGCGTAAATGGTCTCAGCAGGAACATCCCTAGTCACTAATGAACCTGCCCCTATAATTGCATAATCACCGATATGTACACCCTTCAGGATTATCACATTAGCTGCAACCCAAACACTTTTCCCAATCTTTACGGGAGAGTTGGGCGCTGTACATTGCTCATTAGGCTTACCTCTCTGTTCAGGATCTTCCGAATGAAAATCCGTATCATACACACAAACATTGACACCCAAGCCTACACCATAATCGATCTCTATGGAAGTAGCTGCAGCTAGAGTCGCTCCAGATATCCCCCCATCTGCTCCTATAACAATTGTGCTATTAGGGCACATTGTGGCCAATATCGTTCGATGGTTTATCCCTGCCATGTTAGCACGAGTATCAGAGACAATGGTGGTACGGGCCCCAATAATAATGTGCGACCCTGGCGCACGCTGCACTAGTGGAAACCCGATAAATACAGCTGGACCTGTCGGAAACTCAACTCCTTTAATATATTGCAGATAGAGCATGATGAGATAACTTTTAAATTTGGCGAAGAAACCCATTCTATCTCCTTCGTAAATGCAACACAGGCAACTACATGGCGTCCAGATAACAGAAATTTTAAATTTCTGACAAGGATTCCGATTTTCTTGCGAGAACAAAAAAACCATCTGGCACGAACGGGATACCTATTTTCGCTCTTGTGATGACCACTGCCAAATTATTCAACGCCGTACTAGGCCAGCGAGCAAGTGGGGTTCTTGAAAAATTTATCCAATCCCAAAACAACGGACTCTGCCAAACAACACTTACCTCAAAGCCAGCCTTCTTTAGCAATAAAGTAAGCCCCGCTATACTAAAATGAGTATAATGTTCAGATGGCACCCACCCATACCAGCGGGTACCTAGAAGATGTGGAATTGTACCGAAATAATTAGTTTGTCCCAAAAAGAGATACCCCCCAGGCTTAACAAGATCACGAGCGATTCGCAGCATAGCCTCTGGATCGGCAGAGTGTTCTAGAACATGGTTCATCGCCACAATGTCAAAAACACTATCAGCAAATGACCCTTGTTGTAAGTATCCTTCTTGTACGCGCAATCCGCGTTGACGCGCAGATTCAACAGCTGAATGCGAGGCTTCAATTCCTTGCGCATCAAACCCTGCCGATAGAGCCTCTTCAATTAAAAAACCATTACCAAAACCCACGTCAAGAAACGTTCCACGACACCCAGCGCCTGTCACAAGCCCAATAATCTCTGCCGCCCCCTGGCGCCAGCGTATCTCTTTATCATCTGAGATTTTAAAGAATGCATGGTCATCATATTGTAAGTCGTTTGCCGGAGCAGGAAAAGTAAAAGCGTTAGTGCAATCTATACACGCCCAGATTGCCCAAGTAGATCTCCTCACAACTCGCTTAAACGACGTACCGCCACATATTGCACATTTACTAAGCATAGTAACACCTCAACATGACACCTAGATTAGGACACAACGTTAACGCTCTTTGCCAGTTTGGCCAATAACAATTGCAACAATTTCTTCGGCGCTTCGAGTTCTGTAGAGCTAAATACACCAAGCCACCAGCACATAATACCATAAACACATGCGGACAACACCATTACTAGCAATGTTTCCAGCAAATTTCCAATTTGTTTTGATACAAATATCCAAACCATACCAGCAAGTACAATACCAATCAACATAGGTTTCAGAGCAATGTGACTTAAAGTGCGTAAAGAAATACCAATAAACCGCCGACAAACAATCAGATAAAATATGATCGTAATAATTACACTAACAACCTTTGCCAATGCAGCACCATTTATTCCCCACAATGGAACAAAAAGAACATTACTAACTACGCTAGCTAGCCCTATAACTAATGCACCTAAAGTAGGTATCTGAGGATATCCCATTCCTCCCAAAATACTGCTTGGCATGGCAGTTAAACCATTCAGAAAAAAGGCCATCGACAATAAAATAAGAACTATCCATGAGTTAAGAGCAAGTTCAGGCGATACCCAAAACTGAAGCAAGGGGTATGCCAAGGATATAAGTGGAACCGTTACTGCCATACCAATTACGATGCTTAACTTTGCTCCGCTATAAAAGAGTGTGTGTAGTTTTTCTTGTGCTTGAACCGCTGTAAGCTCGCTTGCCATTGGAAACACAATCTGCATCATTTTACCGTTCAAGCCATGGACCATTTGGGCAACCTGCTGAGGCACTGCGTAAAAAGTAATGGCTGACGTACCAATCCACGCCCCAATCAGAAGGGTGTCCAATTGGACAAACAGGAGGCCAAAAATGCGAATAGCCACCATGTACAAGCCAAACAAAACCGTGCGTTTGAACATATCCCATTGAAATGAAAAACGCAATGGAACACTGGGTAATAACTTCTGTGCGGCAATCCAATAGGCGATGATAGCAATGACATTGGAAAGCAAATTCGCCCACACAACCCCCAGCAAGCCATGTCCAAGCAGGACTGCCGCAAGACTTCCAAGTGTGGTTAATGTCCCAAAGCCAATCGAAATACCATTGAACACATCGAAGCGCTGAATACCGGTCGGAATAGACGAACCCCACCAAGTAATCATGCTCAAGAAAAAACCAACGCCGGAGAGTCGAAAAGCCCAAATACTTTCCTGTTGAAATTGAGGTGGGATCGAGAATAATCCCGTAGTAAACCACCCTGCTAACATCCAGATTAGCATACCACCTATCAGCCCCAACACCGTATAGGTCGTCAAGGTTGTGCCGAGCAGTTCAGCCATTTGAGGATGATCATTTTTTACATGATATTCGGCGAGATATTTTGTGACTGCGCCATTTAACCCCAAATCCAAAATCGCAAAATAACCTGTGATCGAAACAACCAGACTACGAACTCCATAAGCGTCATTTCCCAGGCCGCGCACAATCAGAGGTGTAGTAACAAAAGAGAGCAAAACGGGCCAACCCCAAGCCAAGGCGCTGGTCAAGAGATTGATAATTGCCATTTCAGAGCGAGACAGGGATTTGCTATCAAACATGCTTAATTACCTCAGATTGTTCCCATTCCTGTAAAATAGATTCGCGAATATCCTGGTATGTCTGTAACGCTTTTGAACGACGTAATTCCCATATATAAACAAAACGCAACATCCAATAGGTCACGTAAGCCATCGCCAATGCAACACCATCCCAACCCATCAGATAACTCTTGTGCCTGAATAGTATGCGAACAGCAGAACTAACAACTGGCTTGATCGCACTTAACAGCGACTGGTCTGGTGAATAAAGTTTCCCCTCTGCTCGACAGTAACGCAGGTGACGTTCCATCATACTATCAATCGTGGCATGGGTCAGGTGGTACATATAAGCATTGGTCGAAACGGGCATCTCATAATAACGCTTGGTATCAAAAGTAAGTGCCCCATGCACATCTTTTTGAATCCTAGCGACGCTCTTACGAAAAACAGCAGGATGTCGCTCGCTGTACCATGGCGAATATTTCGTTTCCAATCCAAGCACATAACGGCGATAGGGTACATGAATCACATCATAGGGAAAGTCACGTTGCTTAATCAGATTGCGAATCTCAATGGCAAGTTGAGGATGGATAACGTCACTTGCGGTCAACAATATCACCCACTCACTATTGACATTATCGAGAAGGATTTGTAATTCAATCGGGTCGAATTCCTGTTTTGGCAGGATAAGAACTTTATCCGCATACCGGCTGGCTATTTCACGCGTTTTATCAGTGCTGTTCTTATCCAATACAATAATCTCATCGCACCACGTTGCACACCGCAACATCGTTTCAATGCGCGCTTCTTCATTGTACACAGGGCTTATCGTACTGATGGACATTTATGCACCTTCCATATTAAGGGGCTTTACAAAAGGCCACATCTGCGTCAGGGGATAATCAAATGCACTCTTGGGAGATGCTTTGGTCATCAGGTCAATTTGAAACAGGAGCAAAAAGGGGATCCATGGGATATTTCCACAACTGTGATAAGCGGAGTTAATTTGAATCTTCATTTTTGATCATCATAGCCTACGCTACCTAAGCAAATTCGACGTTTTGCTCTAAGAAATTTTCGAGAAAATAAAACGCATCTTTCTATATACGGAAATGGGTATTTCAGTTAAAAAATAAGGCGTAAATAAGAGTGGAAGATGCAAGAGCCAAAATGTCGGTTTTCGATAAAAAAAATGGATCATTAGTATGGCTGTAGGAATATTATCGCTAATATGTTTTGCACGAAACGTAAAAATATTTTGCAAATTTGTATTAAATCTATCATTAAGATAGAAAGCGAATGTTTCATAACTGTAACCCAAGTCTATCATTTCAGAAAATAGTTTCAAATGTTCCATTCCAACATATAATCCATTTCCAAAATTCTCCTGCCATCTGGGATTACTAATTCTCACGGTTACTAAGTTATCAGATATGATATAAGCCCATTTATCTTTTTTTAATATATTCATGACAGCGGCGACATGTATCCATTGATTTTCTGCATATTTTAAGAGGTTTTGTTCCAACCAGTCAGATTTTTTAACAATGATTGAAGAAATAGCAGATGTTCCCCATTTACTAATTTGAAAAAAAGAATCGCCATCCTTGCACAATTTATCACTGTCAAATTTTAATCCTTCGATTTCCTTATCAGTACGTATATCTAAGAATGAAATAGAAAGCAAAACCACAGATACATCTCGATTGGTATCAAGAACATTAAATATTTTTCTGAGCGAATTATTTTTCAGATAATCATCGTCACCAAGAATCTGAACATATTCTCCACTGGCTTTTTTGAAGATCGTCTCGATATTTGCAGCAAATCCAATATTTGTTTGATTGCGGTGATATGAAATTAACTGGGGATATTTCTCTACGTATGCATGCATAATACTGGAAGTGTTATCGTTTGATGCATTATCGGAGACGAGAATTTCTAATCGCCCATCTATTTCAGGATAAACATTACTCAAAACGCTCTCAATAGCGCCAGAAATATATTTGGACCCGTTAAAAGTTGGAATTCCTATCGTTAGCTTATGCTCCATAATATTTAATTATCCTTTGCAAGCCACTTTCTATTGTAAAATTTGCCCGCCAACCCAAATTTTCTAATTCTTGAATGTCCGCTTTCGAGTCCATTATCTCGTCGCTTCTATAGGGTATAGCCCCAAAATTCAATCTTGTGTGACTATTTGATATTTGCTTTATTTTTTCGACGAAATATTTAATTTCATGGGAAACACCGGTTCCTACATTGACGGTTTTAAAACTGAATTTATTGGATAGACTATAATCGATAATTTTTATATAAGCATCAACGACATCTGCGACGTAAATAAAATCTCTTTTTTGATTGCCATATGTTAAATCTACTGAATCGACTTGAGTAACTGCAATATCTCGTATCATATTCTCGACAAACTTGCCATAACTATCGTCCTCACCATACATATGTTCTAAGACTACATTCACGACTTTAAGTTTTCCAGAAAAACTTTTCAACCATGGTAATAAACTTTTCTTTGATAAGGAATAATCAAGCAAATAGCTGTATGAGAAATGATCTTTATTAAAATAAGAGTCTGTATTAATGAAACATTCTGTACTACATGAAATTGCCAATTCTATTATTTTAATAGGAAACAGGAGGTTTGCCTCCAATATTTTATGCACTGAACCGTCTTTTCTTCCATACTCAGTAGCAGTATGAATAACTAGATCAATTTTATTATCATTAAATATATCTTCAAGCGCAATTTTATCAATATCATAAAATAAAACGTTGGAAAATTTTACAGAACGCACCCTTTTTAGGTCCGAAAAACTCCTTTTTACAGCAACAATTGTGTATTTGTCTTCGCTATCTAATTTTTTTAATAGATGACTTCCTAAAAACCCAGTAGGTCCAGTTAAGAGAATTGTTTTTCTATTCATTGGCTGCACGCTTCCTCGTATTGTATCAGTAGGACGATCATCAGAAACCACTTTTTCACAAAAAATATAGCCTTGTTTCAGGAATAAATCCAATGTCCTTGCAATGCTTTTATGTGCCTTCCATATCAAGAGGCTTTACAAAAGGCTCCATCTGCGTCAGGGGATAGCCAAAAGCAATCTTGGGATAGGCGTTAATCATGGGGTCAATATCCACTTGAAGCAAAAAAGGTTCTGCCGGGTCTGCCCATAATTGCGCCAGCCCGCGCTGAACAGATTCTCCCGTTTTGCCAATGGTCGCGGCCTGAATGCCATAAGCCTGCGCCACTTTTTCAAAATCTGGCGCGGAATAGCCCTGATAGGTTGAAGCGTAGCGCTCATGAAAATAACTCTGCTGGAACTGCCGCACCATGCCATAAGAATGGTTGTTCAACACCACCATTTTAATGGGTAATTTATGATGGGCAATGGTCTCAAGTTCTTGAATATTCATCTGCATTCCGCCGTCCCCGACAATCTGGACAACCGGGCGGCGGGATGATGCAAAACTGGCTCCAATCGCTGCAGGAAGCGAGAAACCCATGGCCCCCATGCCCCCCGAAGTAATAAATTTCTGTTCAGGGCCCAAATTCAAAGACTGTGCGGCCCACATCTGGTGATTGCCGGTGTCAATGGCAAATCCCATTGCCTGGCTGGAAACAAGGGACAATTCATGCATAAAGCGATTGGGATTGATCCCCTGACCAATCTTTATTTCATCCGTATCGGGCCATTTTTCCCGCAGTTGCTTTATTTCATCCTGCCAACCAGGGTGGCCGCTAAAAGCAAAGCCCTTGGCAGCTTTTATGACTTCTGGTAGAAAGGAACGCAAATCCGCCCGTACCGCAAAACAACCTTTCACGCGGTTGTTTATTTCACCGTCTTCGCAATCAACGTGAAAAATTTTTCGCTCCGACTGGAAAGACGCGACATCCGCCCCTGTTTGACGGATATCGAGACGGCTTCCCAGAACAAGAAGCATATCGCTACTACCAAGGGCCATATTCGCCCAGCGATTGCCGTAAGAACCAATCAAACCCACCCGCTGCGGATGGTTATGATGTAAAACGTCTACGGCCATGAGGGAATTGACAACAGGCACTTTCACAATGTCAACCAGCTGCCTGAATAATGGCACGACGCGGGCCGAATTAATGCCTCCCCCGGCCAGGATAAGAGGCTTCTTGGCCTGATTTAAGGCGTTAAAAATCGCATCGAGCGCGGCGGCGTCCTGGAAATCATTAACATAAACATTCTGGCGATCTTCCACATTTCCCGGCACGTCCATGCGCTGGACATCCATTGGAATATCCAACAAAACAGGGCCCGGGCGGCCAGATAAGGCGATACGGAAAGCTTCATCGAGCGCTTCTGGAATTTGTGCGGCAGATTGAATCATCCATGCGGCTTTTGTAACTGGGCGGGCCATGCTGACAATATCCGTCTCTTGAAATCCCAACTGACGAATTTGCCGCGTTCCCTTTTGTTCGTGAAGATTGACCTGCCCGGTGATAAAAATCGCCGGAACCGAATCAAAATAGCAGCTTCCGATACCTGTCAGCAAGTTGACGGCTCCCGGGCCGCTGGTTCCCATGGCAACTCCGGGGACACCGGTCATGAAACCCATTCCATGAGCCGCAAACGCTGCGGCCTGCTCATGGTGAACGCTGACCAATTTCATTTTCCCGTGCCGGTCAGCAGAATCCACCAAATGGGTAATCATGCCTCCGATCACTTCGAATATATGGGTAACGCCTCTTTGATACAGGTAATCAATAATGTAATCAGATGCTTTCATATGGTTGGAACTCCTGTTGTCCACTCTTCTTGGTCACTTGCGTAAACCATCACTGAGCAGTTTCCAAATACCACTGGTTAGTCTTAACAATAGCCACTTCCAAATTAATCCATTGCGACAGGCCCAATTCATTCCTCGCAGTTTTGGTTGAAGGAATATATTGTTCCCCAAGAATATTGGAAGGAATGGGATAGTTAATAGAAATTTCCGGCGTCGGTTTCGATAAACCAGCAATAACTTTTGCCAAATTCGCAATATTTATGGCAAACTCTGAGCCCACATTATAAGGCCGAAGTACACTACCTCGCAAAAGAATGGTCCACAGCCAAATGACAAGATCAGCGCCGTATAAGTAAGAACGCAAGGGCGTGCCATCGCCCTGAATGATAATTGGCCCGCCTTTCAGCCCATCGCGGATAAAGTTGCCGATGGCAAAATGCGCATCGAGGGGTAAATAGGGGCCCACAAAGGCGAAACAGCGCACAATTTTGGGCTGCAGGCCATCCGCGCGAGCATATTGAACGCAGAGGTGCTCGGCCAGGCGTTTGCCCTGTCCATAAGCCGACTTGGGGTCGAGCGGGTCGGGCGCGCCGGGGTAATCTTCAGGAATATGAGTCACATCACTGGGTTGTTTGCCATAAACCGCGCCTGAACTGGTCAGTAGGAATCTTTCGGCCTTGCAGTGGACGGCAAAGTCGAGCGTGTGGCGTGTCCCCTCAATAATCGTGTCCAGCATCAACAAGGGATTTTCTGCGTTGAGTTTGGCGCTGGCATCGGTTGCAGCATGGATGATATGGGAAAACATCCCAGCGGGGAAAGCAAAGTTTCGCACGTCGCCTTGCAGCAGGCTGACATTATCCGCCTGCGCCAAGTGCGGGGTCTTTCGCGCAAACGATTGCGGGGAGCGCGTCAAAACAGTGGCGTTCGCTCCTAGGTTGAGCCGCTCATTCGCCCAGAGAAAACTCTCCAGCAGCCAACAGCCGAAGAAACCCGTCCCACCTGTGATGAAGATGCGCTCGCCACGCAAATCCTCCCACAGGTCACGAGTGTGATCAAGGATGTGATCGAGATCGTCAGCCAGCGGGTTTTCAGGCATACTCATTCCCAGGCGTCGGTCAAAATTTTGGTAGCAGGGATGTGACGTTCAGCCAGTGCGTCAGAAAGTGTCTTAATCATGATGGGCGGGCCGGAAAGGTAATATATCACTGCCTGCGGATCGGGAAGGGTCTGCCATACGAGGTCAAGATTAATCCGGTCGGAGGTGCAGCCAGGGGCCTCGCCTTCCTCAGCAAGAAAATAAGGATGCAGGTTGGGGCACCGAGCAGCCGCCGACTCGACCAATGGACGGTAGATGAGCAAATCCGGGCGGCGTGCGCCATAGAATAAGTAGACAGGATGTGGGTAGTCCGAGGCAAGCCCGGCCAAAAAGGCGGTAAAGGCCGTCACACCGGTTCCACCCGCCAGCAAGCAGACGCTGGCCTCTGTGCTCACTGTAAATTCACCGTAAGGAAGTTTGACCCATACGTGAGCGCCGGGGTGCAGTTCGGATTCCATGCGCGTGGTGAATTGGCCTTTGACAGCATAGGTAATGCGCAAGAGGTCGCGTTCTGCAGGCGTGCTTGCGATAGAAAAAACGCGTGAATCAGGCCAGAAATCGCCGGGATTGTACTCATCCAATGCCAGATGAAGGAATTGGCCGGGAAGGAAGCGGGGTACCAGGCGCGTCGGCGAAAGGGTCAGGCTATAGACCTTTTCGCCATGATCAATGATTTCCGTCACCTGGCAGCGCAATTTTTGCGGCATCAGTTTACTCGTTCTCCGCGCATGAAGCGCTCGAAGGTTGAGCCAATATAATCGAGATGGGCGTCATTGATACCCGGATAGACGCCAATAAAAAACGTGCGCTGCATGATGATATCGGTGTTGGTCAAGTCACCAACCAATCGTTTCTCAATTTCCATGAAAGCTGGCTGGCGCAGAAGATTGCCGCTGAAGAGATTGCGTGTCTCAATATGATTGGCCTCGAGGAAGCGGGTCAGCTCATTACGTGAAAAACCTGCATCCTCCTGGACAGTAATAATAAATCCGAACCAGGAAGGATCGGAATTAGGCGTTGCAAAAGGTAAAAGAAGCCGGTCTTGGTAAGGCTCAAGCATGGTATGCAGACTCTGAAAGTTGAATTTGCGGCGGGCAATAAAACCTTCGAGCTTGTCCAACTGTGCAGTACCAATGGCAGCCTGCATGTCGGTTACTTTTAAATTATAGCCAATGTGACTATAGACATACTTATGGTCATACGCGTATGGCAAATCGCCAAACTTCTGGCTAAAACGCTTCCCGCAGGTATTATTTTCACCACCGGCACAGTAGCAATCACGACCCCAATCGCGCATAGAACGGGCAATACGTCCCAAAAGCTCGTCACCTGTGAGCACGCAACCACCCTCTCCCATCGTGATGTGATGCGCCGGGTAGAATGAAACCGTGGCCAGGTGGCCAAATGTTCCGGTAAGTTGGCCGTGAAAGCGAGAACCAAGTGCGTCGCAATTATCCTCCACGACCCATAAATCATGTTCGCGGGCGAGGCGCATGACGGTATCCAAGTCAAATGGTACGCCCATGGTATGTGCCATAACAATAGCACGCGTTTTCGAGCTAATTGCTTCTTCGATCCGCATAGGGATAGCAGTGTAATCGCCCAGATTTACATCAACAAAGACAGGGACAAGACGATTTTGTACGATTGGGGCAACTGTCGTTGGAAAACCGGCTGCTACCGTGATGACCTCGTCACCGGGCCGTAAACGCCGATCACCAAGCTTGGGCGAAGTCAGCGTTGAAAGCGCCACCAGGTTGGCGGACGAGCCTGAGTTAACCAGGAGCGCGTTGGAAAGGCCAAAGAATTCAGCAAAGTCTGTTTCGAATTGGTCGGAGTAGCGGCTGGCTGTCAGGAAGAAATCCAGGCTCGAATCCACCAGCCGCACCAGTTCATCTGCATCAAAAACACGCCCAGCATAATGAACCGGATCCGTCCCCGGTTGGAATGGGTGATCTGCAAAGCGTTCCTGATAATATTCCTCGACTAGCCTGAGGATCTCAGCACGAAGTTGTTTGTCTTGTTTCATCCGGTAAACCTACTCTCTTAGAAATTCGCGGTACCAATTTATGGTCCTTGCAAGTCCGCTCTCGAGTGTAAATAATGGCGACCAGCCAAGCATTTGGCGCGCCTTCCCTGCGCTTAAATACTGATGGCGGATTTCGTTGCTGACCTCGTTGAGAATCTCCGGTTCAAGGGGCGAATCCATCAGTGCGAGGATTTTTTTGACAATCTGAAGCACAGTTACTTGAATCTCGTTGGAGAAGTTAAAAGCCCGTCCTCTGAGTTCCGGGCGCTTCGCCAACTGCTCTGCTAAAAGCATGTAGGCCGCCACGCCATCTTCTACATAAAAATAATCGCGAATATATTGACCGTCCGAACGGATAATAGGAGATTGCCCGCCCAAAATAGAACGGATTGTTCCAGGGATTATACGGTTCCAATTTAAATCGCCCCCGCCGTAAAAGTTGCCGCAACGTGTGATCGCAACAGGCAGGTCATAACTCTTGGCATAGGTGTGCGCGATCAAATCCGCAGCAGACTTGCTGACATCATACGGGTGCTGTCCCTGCAAAGGAGTATCTTCGTTGTAAGGCAGAACTTCCTGATCGCCATAAGCTTTATCCGAGGACGCCATAACAATTTGCTTTACCCGCGGACTGCGACGACAAGCTTCCAAAAGATTCCAGGTGCCGGCGATATTGGTTTCAAAGGTGGAAACAGGGTTGCGATTTGCAATGGTGACGATCGTTTGCGCGGCAAGGTGAATCACCGTATCAATTTCAAATTCGCCCAACGCGCGCTCAAGCATGTCACGGTCGCGGACATCCCCACGCACAACTTTTACTTTTTCAATCGTACCCGCACGGACGAGTTCGCTTTGCGGCACCCAGTCACGGACGAGGCAAACCACGTCCGCACCGGCTTGCACAAGCCGCTGGATCAACCACGAGCCGACCAGCCCGGTTCCACCCGTAACAAAAGTGGGGCGGTCCTGCCAGAAAGTTTTATTTACCATATTTTCCATGGAGCGTTACCACCATCCCAAAGATTATTTAATAATTGAACGTCGCGCAAAGTATCCATGCACTGCCAAAAGTCCTCGTGCTGATAAGCCATTAGCTGTCCGTCCGCTGCCAGTTGCTCCATCGGTTTTCTTTCCCAAGCGATTTGGTCGTCATCAATATAATTGATAATTTCTGGCTGCAGGACAAAGAATCCGCCATTGATCCAGCCTTCGCCGGTTTGCGGCTTTTCCGCAAATTCGACCACTCGCTCATCCTCCAAAACGATCTGCCCAAAGCGGGCCGCTGGATGCGCGGCGGTCATGGTTGCCAATTTTCCATGGCCGTGGTGGAACTCGACCAATCGGGAAATATTCACATTACTGACGCCGTCGCCATAGGTCAACATAAAGGGTTCGTTTCCGATGAATTCACCCACACGTTTCACGCGTCCGCCAGTCTGTGTTTCCGCCCCGGTATCCAAAAGGTGTACAGTCCAATCTTCACTATCACCATTATGGATGGTGGCTTCGCCGGTATGTAATTTAACGGTCAGGTTTCGGGCACGCGAGTGGTAATTATAAAAATAATCCTTGATGATCTCGCCTTTGTACCCCAACGCGATCACAAACTCCTTATACCCATATGCGGCATAAATATTCATGATATGCCAGAGCATGGGCTTACCGCCGACCTCAACCATTGGCTTTGGTTTTACGATCGTTTCTTCAGACAATCGTGTTCCAAGTCCACCCGCAAGAATGGCAACCTTCATATTGGCACTTCCTTTTTTATTTCAAGATTCATTAATTCCACTTCGGCAATGTAATAAGATGATGCATAATACCAGGGAAGCATCCACTCTTTCGACATTGCGTATGAATATTTAAAGGGACAACCTGCCATGACCACAACAATCCGTCTTGCTCTTCCTCAAGCCATCAGTAGCGTTGTTTTTTCGCTAGCTATGCTGGTTGGGCAATGCCATCGCCTTGTCAAAATAATTATTAACCATAGTCTAATTTCTTCTATCTACAAGGAACAATGCATAACAAAGTCGTCTTGTCGATTAACTCCTAGAATCAATACCTTGTTCACGAATTCCGCTCTTCCTGTTGGTAGTTCTTTACCTGCGACTCGATCCAGGGATAGGTTAGTGCAATCCCATCATTGAGAAGAAATTTTGCCTGCCAGCTGGTGTTATAAATGCGCTCATTGCTGAAGTTGCGCGACTGCACGCCCACAGGACCTTCGACATATCGGACTTGTATGTTCTTTCCTGACGCTTCCACTACGGTATTAACCAACTCATCCACGCTGACATATTGGGGGCAGCCAATGTTGGCTGGCTCATCCAGGTCAGAGTGCATCAGCAGATAGATACCCTCCACCATGTCGGTGACGTAAGTATAAGAACGGATCGCGGTTCCATCCCCCCATACTTCGATCGTGCCACCGTCTTCTGCCTCTGCCACCTTACGGCAAATCGCAGCAGGGGCTTTTTCTCTACCACCCCGCCAGGTCCCCTGCGGACCATAGCAGTTCTGGAAACGGGCGATCCTGACCTTCATTCCATACCGACGGCCGTAAGCCAAGGCTACGCGCTCGGAATATAGTTTTTCCCAGCCATATTCATTGTCCGGATGGGCGGGGATAGCTTCATCCTCGCTCATCTCAGCTTCGCCAGGTTTCATGTCCCGGTAAACGCATACCGAAGAAGAGAAAAAATACCTGGGAATACCCATTTCCGCAGAGTTATGGATCATATGAATGTTTATCAGGGCGCTGTTATGCATGATCTCGCATTCTGCTGAATGGATGAACCCCATCCCGCCCATATCCGCTGCAAGTTGATACACCTCATCGAACCGACCTTCATCCAATCTCAAAGCTGCCTGGCAGTTTTCCTCTTTGCGCAGATCCAGTAATAGGAATTCGTCTGCCTGGGTGGGCGCGAACTCGTGCTCCTTAATATCCACTCCCCGCACCCAATAACCTTCCTTTTTCAATTTCTTGACCAGGTGACCTCCGATGAAGCCGCCTGCTCCGCATACCAAAGCTCTATTCATTCTTCACCTAAACCTTTAAATAATATTTGCACCTAACATTACCCAATGCATGAATAAGACTGGGGACCAAGGACGGAGAACTTGGGGAAAGGACGAAGACATTTATGACTCGCCAAGCCACTCTTCGCGTGTGACGCCAGCTTGCTGAAGGAGGCGCGTCATCCGGTAGGTGTATGGCTACTTGTCCTAAAGTCGGTATGGGTAATCCATTGGCGATGCTAAACAGAATCCAATTATACAATTAATCTATCAAAGAATCATACTTGATCTTCATTGCATTCACTTTCACAAAAAATTTATCTCCATTCTTAGTCGGAACAGTTGAGATAATACTCTAATAAGCGCGCTCCGCCCTTCCGACATAGCGGAGTTATTTCAAGCAATCGCCCATTACACAAAAAAACAGTTGTTAGATACCAATAAACCCAATACCAACTAACCGAATTAGGTTATGCAAAATACAGAACCTATCCGCAACCCCCTTTTCCTATTTAGAAAAGAAAGGGAAATCTTGTTGTTGAAAACGACTAACTATAAAAATCTATCAGATTTGTCAAGAACTGCACAAATTTTACCTCAGCAATAATAATCTCGCAAGGGTACTTATTTATTCTTCACCCTGCTAACATATTATGCAACAAACTCATTTTAGCACAAGTCAACCATTCGCTAATCGTCACGCAAATCCCATTCCTTCATACCTTCACCAATTCACTATTTATGAATAGCTACTCGCGTTTCCTCAACATTCTA
>Ga0172371_10007076_pt1 | contig 16094 bp, 8 predicted proteins | sample Lak12m_FD_114543 | JGI IMG/M metagenome (GOLD analysis project Ga0172371, IMG submission 114543) | Freshwater microbial communities from Kabuno Bay, South-Kivu, Congo - kab_022012_12m | ecosystem: Environmental > Aquatic > Freshwater > Lake | place: Democratic Republic of the Congo: South-Kivu...
AATTTTTTGTTGGTTTATTGAGCTGATATTTCGGCTTATTATGCCTTTCCTGATATGTTATGAGCCAATATTTTATTACGAACACCGAAGAAAAATCCCTGTCGAAAGTTATTCAGGGGATATGAATTGAAATATAATAGATTATAATTATAAAGACTTAATTGAAAAATACAGAATTCTAATCTGAGTATATAAATGACACGTTTACAAAATAATAAAGTTGATATCAAAGAAAACTGGTTTGTCAGTTATGACAAACAAATTTTGAACATCCTACTGAAAGATAACACTTCAGGTCAGAATATTCTTTGGGCAACAGATATATATTGTGAATTGGGTTCTGATTATGAAAGTGCGAAACAAATTAAGCCGGAATTGATAACCGGCAAACGTGGCAATGTCATCAAACCTAGGGTTGAGAAGAATAAAACCGAACAACTCACCAGGGTTCGTGAAAAGGCTGAAGTTTTTACTCCTTCCTGGATTTGCAACAAGCAAAACAATCTGATAGATGAAGCCTGGTTTTGTAGGACTGATGTGTTTAATACTGAAACTGCAATCGGCTGGATTACCAAAACTGACAAAATTCAATTCCCTGATATTGATGGAAAAACCTGGCAGCATTATATCAATGATATCCGTTTAGAGGTTTCCTGCGGGGAAGCACCCTATCTGGTAAGTCGATATGACACGATTACCGGAAATGTAATTCCTGTGATTGAAAGGATTGGGCTATTAGACCGAAAACTTAGAATTGTGTCGGAAAATGCCGAAGATGAAAATGACTGGTTTCAATGGAGTAAATCCGCTTTCCAAAGTATTTATAGCTATGAATGGCAAGGAGATAATTTGCTGTTAGCCCGGGAGAATCTGCTGTTTACCTTCTTCGATTTTTATGAACTTAAATTTGGTCAAACACCTCCGGTTGAATTTGTCCGAGAGATAGCAGCAATCATATCGTGGAATAACTGGCAAATGGATGGACTGAAAGGGGTTATTCCTGATAGCTGTAAAAGCAAAAAATCAACTTCCATCGATTTATTCGGAGGAGAAGAAGTGAAAACTCAGGGATGCAAAGGCTGTGAAAAAAACAACATACAGATACACAACGGAATAAAATGTAAAATTAAAGACTGGAAGACAGGAGAAGTAAACTTCTTTGTTTCGTTAATTAAATAAGGAGACCTATGAGCGCAAAATTCACATCAACATTTGAGCACAAATTAATCTACATTTTCAGAATCAACGATGATGTTCACAAAGGCTTTCTCAAAATTGGTGATGCGACCATTTGCACCCACGATACACAACTTAAAAACTCTTGTCACGAACTTAATCAGGCTGCAAAAGCCAGAATCAATCAATACACAACCACTGCCGGAATAAGCTACGATTTGCTGCACACCGAAATGGCCGTTTATGAAAAAGAAGGGAAAATAAAAGCATTTCGCGACCATCAGGTTCATGATGTGTTGAAACGTTCTGGTTTTAAACGCCATTTTTTCAGTACAGATGGCAAGCAAAATGAATGGTTTCGTACCGACCTCGAAACGGCTGTCAATGCTATCAAAGCAGTTAAAGAGGGAAGAAAAACCTTAAGTCTGACTGAAATAAGCACCGATAAAAATCCAATAATCTTCCGTCCGGAACAACAGGATGCCATCAAAGAAACTATCACGCAATTCAAAAAAGGCAACCGAATGCTCTGGAATGCTAAAATGCGTTTCGGAAAAACTCTGGCAGCTTTGCAAGTTGCTAAGGAAATGAAATTTAAAAAGACTATCATTTTTACACACCGACCGGTCGTGAGTGATGGTTGGTTCGATGATTTTGGTAAGATATTCTATGATGCCGGAGATTATATATTTGGTTCGAAACAGGGCGACAAAGGTATTTTGATTGACGAACTTGAAAAGTCAGGCAAGAGTTATGTCTATTTTGCTTCAATGCAGGATTTAAGAGGTTCAATACTGGTAGGTGGCAATTTCGAGAAAAATGAACTTGTGTTTAATATTGCCTGGGATTTTGTTATCACTGATGAAGCACATGAGGGAACTCAAACAGAACTTGGCAAGAATGTGATCAGCACCCTGGTTAAACCCAATTCGAAAGTGCTTGAATTATCAGGTACTCCTTTTAATTTATTAAGTGATTACGAAGAAAAAGAAATCTATACCTGGGATTACGTCATGGAACAGCGTGCCAAAAGAGACTGGTACCTGAATCATTTCGGTGATTCGAATCCATATGAGGAATTACCTGAATTGAACATCTTTACCTATCATCTCAACCGGGTTTTCAAGGAATATGAAGATTTGGAAGACAAGGCATTCAATTTTCGGGAATTTTTTCGCACATGGACAGGGGATGTCAGAATCGACAGAAAACATTTGCCGGAAGGAGTTAAAACCGGAGAATTCGTACATCAGCATGATGTTTGGAGTTTCCTGAATTTAATAACCAAGCTGGATGCAGGCAGTAATTATCCATTTTCAACCACCCAGTACAGAGACTTTTTCAGCCACTCATTGTGGATGGTACCCGGTGTGAAAGAAGCCAAAGCATTGAGCGCATTGATGAAAGCACACCCGGTTTTTGGGTCAGGTGCATTTGAAATTGTGAATGTGGCAGGTGACGGAGATGAAGAAGTAAACACCAAAGATGCATTAGACGCTGTTCGCAAAGCAATTGGAAAAAATCCGGAAGACAACTATACCATTACATTTTCGTGTGGAAGGTTAACAACCGGTGTTTCTGTTCCGGAATGGACTGCAGTGTTTATGCTTTCGGGAACCTATTCCACTTCGGCTGCCAACTACCTGCAAACCATATTCAGGGTACAAACTCCGGCCAATATCGGTGGAAAAATCAAGGAGAAATGCTATGTGTTCGATTTTGCTCCCGACAGAACCCTGAAAATGGTAGCGGAAGCCAGCAAGATTTCAGCAGCAGCGGGCAAAACGTCTTCCTCCGACAGACAGATTATGGGCGATTTCCTGAATTTCTGTCCGGTTGTTGCCATCGATGGCACAAAAATGCAGCCTTATGATGTGGACGGTATGCTTCAACAGTTGAAACGTGCCTATACCGACAAGGTTGTAAGAAACGGATTTGATGATAACCATATCTATAACGACAATCTGTTGCAATTGGATGGATTGGAGCTGGAAGAATTCACAAAACTCAAAGAAATTATTGGCGCCAGCAAGCAAACCCAAAAATCCGGTGAGATTGACATCAACAAACAAGGATTTACCGCCGAAGAATATGCAGCATATGAAAAACTGAATAAAAAACCCAAGCGGCAACTTACGGACGAAGAAAAGAAACAATTAGAAGCCCTAAAAAACAAACAAAAACAGAAGCAGACCGCCATCTCCATTTTACGGGGGATTTCCATTCGCATTCCATTGCTGGTTTACGGGGCAGATATACCTTATGATGAAGAAATTACCATCGAGAATTTCACTTCGTTTTTTAAGGAAGATGATTTATCGTGGGATGAGTTTATGCCCCGTGGTGTCACCAAAGAACTGTTTAAGAAATTCTCCAAATACTACGATCCCGATATATTTGTTGCAGCCGGACGACAGATCAGAAACATCGCAAAAAGTGCCGACAGTCTGCAGCCCACCGAAAGGGTGAAGAAAATTGCATCCCTTTTTGCGACCTTTAAAAACCCCGACAAAGAAACAGTATTGACACCCTGGCGGGTAGTAAATATGCACATGAGCGACTGTCTGGGCGGTTACGACTTCTTCGATGAAGGACACAATGCCATACTTGATGAACCCCGGTTTGTTGAACATGAAGAAGTTACAGCAAACACGCTCAGCAATCCCGATGCAAGGATACTCGAAATCAACTCCAAAACCGGACTTTATCCGCTTTATTTAGCCTACAGTATTTTCCGCACCAAATGTAATGCATACGACCCTTCAGAAATTGATGCAACAATTGAAATGAAGTTATGGAACGAAACTATTTCACAAAACATATTCGTGATTTGCAAAACACCCATGGCAGTAAGTATTACCAAACGTACCTTGGCTGGATTTACTCAAGCTAAGGTAAATGCACATCATTTCAAAGATTTAATTAACCAGATTACTCACAAATCCGATAATTTCATGTACAAAATACGTAATGGCAAGGATTATTGGAAAGCAAATAACGATACAAATATGAAATTCAATGCAATAGTCGGGAATCCGCCGTATCAGGTGATGGATGGAGGGAGTGCAGGTGGGGCAATGCCTGTCTATCATAAATTTGTTATGATTGGGAAAAAACTCAATCCAGACTATTTGTCTATGATTATGCCATCTCGTTGGTTTGCAGGCGGAAGGGGATTAGAGGAGTTTCGTAATGAAATGCTAACTGATAAACAAATAAAGCAAATGACAGACTTTCCAAAAAGTAGAGATTGTTTTAATGGGGTAGATATTGCGGGAGGAGTTTGTTATTTTATTTGGGAAAATGGTTATGAAGGGAAATGTCATGTTACCACAAAAATTGGTGATAAAGTAACATCAATAAATCGGGATCTAAATGAATTTAGTATTTTTATTAGAGATAATATCGGATTAGGAATTATTCACAAAATAAAAGCAATCGGTTTTAAGCCGATGAGTAAATTAGTCGAATCAGTTTCACCATTTGGATTAAGATCTTTTGTTAGAGGTGAAGATGTTAAATTTCATAATTGCGTTACTTTAATTTCTAGTGCTGGCAAGAGTTATATTAAGCGAGATGAAATTAAAAAAGGGATAGATTTGATTGACAAATATAAAGTTGTTGTTGGATATTTAAATCCCGATAGAGCTGGTGTAAACAATGCATCAGATGGTAAGTCAAATGTAACAACAAAAGTTGCCATCTACGAACCTGGTGTAGTTATTACTGAAACTTATATAATCGTCGGAAGTTTTGATACTTTAGAGGAAGCCCAAAATCTGGCATCTTATATAAAAACAAAAACAGTAAGATTATTGGTTTTTTTAACCCTGTCATCAATGCACATTACAAAATTGAACTTTCAGTTCGTACCTTTTCAGGATTTCACCAAATCCTGGACAGATGTAGAGTTGTATGAGAAATACGGGTTAACGGATGAGGAGATTGGGTTTGTAGATGGGATGATAAAGGGGATGGAGTGAATATTATTTTGATGTGGAAATATTAATATATAAAAATCTAATTTATGAGTACCTATGATTTACTTACAATTTTTATTGGACTATTTTTATCAATTTTATTAATTGTAAAATATCTCGAAACAAAATCTAATCAATTATTAAATTATATTCCAAATATTTGGACTTCTCTTGGCATACTAATGACATTTTGGTCAATTGTTAATACATTGACTTCTATAGACTTAGGAATATCTAAATTAGATAGCAGTAAATTGATAGCTGATTTAATTATTGGCATCTCACCTGCATTTAGCACTTCGATCATTGGAATTATAGGAAGTATTATTTCATCTATTGCAATCCGTGTACATTATTCTTTGGAGGAAAAAAATGAATCTGGTTTAATACCAGTTGATGTTACTCCTGAAAAATCATTATACGATTTAAACGAAAATCTTTTAAAAATGGATAAAAGTTTATATAAACAATTAGCAATAATTATAAATAATCAGATTGATGCTGAAAAAAATGAAAGTTTGTTAACAGATAAATTAATTACTACTTTAAATCAACAAAGTTCTATTTTGAAATCATTTGTTGATGATTTTGTCGCAAATATGAACAATTTATTTGAAGATTTGAGGAATGCATTAAATGTTGAAATATTAAGTTTCGGGAAAGATCAATTTGATAAAAGCACTGCTTTGATTGAAAATTTTAATAAACAGATTCATGATAGAAATAATATTCTTATGGAAGCACAATCTAACAATATTGAAAAATATTTTGAAAGTAATAATAAGAAAATGAGTGATATATCAACACTTCTTATGAATATTGTTGAAATTAATAATAATAATGTGATGAAGAAGTTTGATGATTTATTGAATCTCCAGGGTAAGAATATGAAGGATTGGTCCGATAATAATCATGCGCAACTTACAGATTTGAATAATAAATTCACTTCTGCTTTTGATGGAATTACAACACGCCAAGTTGAATCATTGAATCAAATGACTGATCTTAGTAGTGCTTATCAAAAGCTAACTGAGGTAATGTATAGTAAAGTCGTTCAGGCTAATACAGATTCAATTTCAGCATTAAATCAACAAATACTAAATTATGGTGAACTTATTAAAACTGAATTTGTGTCTTATTCAGAGCAAATAAATTCTGCTTTAACAAATAATATTGAGGAACTTAAGGGTAGCTACAATTATTTAAAAGACAGATTAGCTCAATTGATTGCAAATTACGAACAAGCTACCGAAGCATACTCTGATGCAGTCCAAAATGCTCACGATTTAAATACGAGTATTGAAAAATGTGTTGTACTCGTCGGAAAAAATATTGACAAAAACACTACTACGAACGAACAGCTTGGTTTGCTAATCTCAAATGTTGAAGAAAAATACGTAAACATCGAAAACCTGATATTCAAAATTAAAGAAATCCACGATGTTATTGATGTATTATCACAATTAGAAACACACTTAAATAAAATTGTTAAACATGAGAAAACTGTTTAAGAGATCGGAAGAAGAAAGCAGTAGTTGGCAAAGCTATACTGATTTAATGGCAGGATTTCTCGCGGTATTTATTATTGCTGCTATTGTTGGAGTTATTAGCATTAAAGGTTTGGTTGGTGAAATAGGAGAATTGGGAGGCTCAATAGGAGAGATAAGAGTTAAACTTTTAAAATACAAACAATTAAGAGACATTGACAATGCAATTAATAGTTTAGACAGCAGTAAATATTTTTTCTATAACAAGAAATATAGAAGAATTGAATATAAAAAGGACATCTTATTTCAGCCCATGAATCCTGCAATACCTGTTGAAAACTACAATGATCTTAACTCTGCTGGTCGGGAAATTGCTACATTTGTTAACACACGAGCTAAAATTGAATACCTTGGATTCAAAGTAATTATAGAGGGAAGAACTGCAAATAGTCATTCGAATCCCGTAAGTTATCTTCATGAGGATAGCAAAATACTGAGTTTTCAACGTGCCATGTCTCTATACTACTTATGGCAATTAAATGGAATAATAGATGAGATAAAAAAAAATGAAAATGTAGAAATATTTATTTCTGGATCTGGCATGGAAGGCAAAGGAAGATATAAGGGATTAGGACCCAATGGTGAAGACAGAAATAAACTATTCATTATTCAAATAGTACCCTATCTAATCATTAAGTAATATGAAATATCGTGACCTTGAAAAATATGTTGAATTGTTGACCGGAATACACAGAGAAGTTGAAATCGGGAGCGACAACGAACCGCTATTTGTTGATTTATATGGGAACCATGATTCAGTGATACAAAGAATCACTACCATAGCCAGTTTTGCCGGCAATGTGCACGAGCAGATATTCTATGAGTTTGTTCAAAACGCCTACGATGCAGATGCTGATTCGTTAATGTTTTTTGCAAACGAGCACTTTTTGATAGTTGTTAATAATGGAAAGCCTTTTTATACCGACTACTATCATGAAGACCGGACAAAGAACCGACCAGGTCAGTTGTATGAGTTTTTGGGAAAGGGTAAGTCAGCAAAATCGATTAATGATGAGAATCTTGGTTATTATGGGCAGGGATCAAAACTGCTCTATAAGTTGATGCTTGACAATTCTAATACTTCGGATGAAGAACAATTAAAAAAAGCTATATACTTTGATAAAAAGGGGCCCTATATTATAAGCTGGTCAAATGACGTGCAGTGGCAAAACTTTGTTAGTATTCCCCAAAGTTGGGAGAGTGGAGACCCCCTGAACGAAAAGGATAATTTGTTGGTAGCCAAAGTTGTTTATGGCTATTATCCCATAGCTCCCACTCAAAGAGAAGAACTATTTTCGAGGACTGAATTAAATAAAATCATACTCACCTTTGACGAATTAATATCGCCTCGCAGAAATCACAATTTACTCAAGCAAGGAGCCGCAATTGTAATACCTTTAGGTAAAGGTAAATCTGAAATACTGCTGGAAGAAAAAAATATTGATAATTTAGAAAAACGTTTGGGTGGATTTGCAGCATTAATTTCAGAAAGCAAAAAACAACATTCTAAGCTCGAAAAGAAAATTGATATATTTAACCGTCAGATAATTAACCTAAAAGCCCATTCAATAAGGGTATCCTTTGAAGAGGAGAGCGAAAAATTTAATTTTCATTTTGCCTTTAACAGAGAATTTGTAAACAAGGACTTTGTGAGTCTTTACAAGCATTTACCCATTACAAACACTTGTTATCGATTAGGATTTCTTATCGATTGTGCAAAGTTTGAGGTGGATAATGGTCGTCAACGAATTACAAACGAAGGGAAAACTCAAAATCAGTTGATCACTGCCTATGAAAAACTAATTGATGAACTTGAGAAACTGCCACATAATGAGTATAAAGAGATTTATAGTGCTATAATATCGTCCCGTCCGAATAACAGCGATGTGCATGCATTCATAAAAGATTCGTTTAAAACGGTAATTGTACCATACCTGAAAGAAAATATAGCTACACTGGATGGAGAATTTTATCCTCTTGAAAGCGTCAGACAGCTTTCTGGCGTGACAGATTCTAAGGTTTACGAGCTTATTGAATTTAAAAAATGGGGCATAGATGATTTTAGTTGGTTAGATTACTCAAAAATAAAAGACTTTAATCATCACAGCATAACGATTAATGAAATTACCTGGGCAGAATTGCTAAGCCTTGCAGAACCAGAAATGCTTAAAGAATGGATTTCCGAATTGAGTTTTGAGCAGTATACTGATTTTATTCATTGCCTGGAGGATGTAGACATTGAAGAGGAAGAATTAAGTTCTCTACCCTTATATCGAACCAATAAAAAACAGATTCTATCCTATGACGAATTGGTAAGTGACAATCAAGTGCTGTTTTTTAATAGTGAAGATAAATTTTCCGCGAACATTTTAAAAATCTATCCGGAAGCCGAGTATTATGTTCTTCCTTTCATTATTGATGATGTTGAGTCAGTTCTTTTAGCTAAGATCCGGGCAAATTATGAAAATTTTCGTGTAAGTAGGTCGGGTGTAGAAATGATGTGTCAACTACTTGCTGGAATCGCGGATAATGACCCAAGCCTTGAGGGGCAAATAATTTCAAAACTGTCGATACTTAAGAATCGCAAAGGAGAATACAAGCCATTTAACCAATTGTTTGCCAGCAGACCAGAAGGTACTGTCCTGTTTGATGACTTTTTACTTGTTGGCAATAAGCCTGAATCTCTGAATGATAATTGGTTTATTAACACTCCGCAAAAAACATGGAACTGGCTTAAGGAAAATTGGGACACTATAACTGCATTAAAAGGTTGGGGCCAGGAAACGGATTATTATTTGGAAGATATCACAAGTATATCCTCCAAAATACAATCATCTACTGGACAGGAAACAATACAGTTGTTTTTATCTAAGGAAGGAATTCCTGTTGAATATGAACAGTTTAAGATTTCAGGAGCGTATATTTTGACTTCAAATGAATACCAGTTAATGGAGGACTGTTTTCTTGCATATAACTTCATTCCACTGAAGTTCTCCAAAAAGATGAGAACACCACCATTCACTTTTAAGTCCTTACGCTTATCTGATTTAATTGAAGAAAAACTGGTAGAATATGAATTGTTACCCATATTCATTAAATTAGAATCTAATTTTTTTAATCAATACCAGGTTGAAATTACTGAGAACCAATTTAATGTTAAAGAAGTATACAACGCAAGTTTCTATTATTTAGACGTAGAAAATCATGAAATTCAAGAGATTCTATCCGAGTATAATTATTTAAATATTCCTGCCTCAGTTGTTTCATTAATCCCGGCTGATCAGATAGATTCATTTTCTCTGATTAAAAACAGTCAAAAAATGGAGCGTTTGATTGACCAATGTAACTCTTACGATTTACTTATTCTGTATCCTGTAATCAAACTATGCAATTGGAATATTGTAAAGCTGTTCTACAATAAACTGCGTAAACTCGAAATTAATGAGAGAATAAATGCAAATGATGTAAGTGGCAAATAATACTGGATGCAGAATACTATTCAGAAAACAATACGCTTCGTAAAGTTATAATGCATAACGATCAATCTTTACCTGCTACAATCAAATCAAAAACCCTTCATTATAATGATACAGAATACAATCTGTATGAATTGCTTGACGAAATACAAACCAATAATAGCATCATCGATAGTTTTCTTGATTGCTTGCCTAATCCCCAATATTTTAAAGACAAATTTTACACAAACCAAATAGAAACCGATGCATCGGAAGTTTTTGATGAGATAAGCACTAATTACCTTTCGATATATCAACTAAACTTTTGCCTTGATTATTCACTTACTGAAGACGTTAATATTGATGATTTAGAATTAGAGGAAAGTGAGGATCTATCCGATGCGCTGGAAATGATCTATGAAAGGAAGTATGTTGGTTTTGATGAACGTTTTAAAATTCCGGATTTTGATAAGAACACACAAGTGTTTGCAGCTGCCGAATTGTTGCTTGAATATGAAATCTTACCTGAAGCTTTGCTGGATTGGTTACATAAACACAATGATGCGATTTTGCTTATTGACGGATTAATGACTGAATATGTTCCTGTAATTTATATACGTAAAGCAATATCAGGTGCTGTATTCTATTCAATATCTGAATCAGACATGGAGAAAAATCCATCGAAAACAAAGGATACACTTGAATGGATCCTAGAACAGGAACTTACAATCATTCATGAATCAGAACTATTTAAAACAATCTTCAGATTGATAGAACAATTACCTGAAGGTCATGAACCTTTATTATTCCTGAAATACTCAGGTGAAATATCAAAAGACAACGAAGGTGTTATTTATCCTGTTTATAATTTAGAAGAGTTTAATAAGGAATCATATTTTTACAGCAGTTTTAATGTTTCTCAGGACTTTAAAAAGATGATAGAGACAAACGACCGCTTCAAGTATTTCTTAAAGCATACAAGCGTCTATTTGTACAGGGAAAATGACCTTTTACCAAAGCACAACCTACATAAACATCCTAAGTTAACCGTTAAAAGCAACATTTCTCTGTTGCAGGGTAATGAATGGGTAAATCCGGTATATTTAGAATGGAAGAAACAACCAGTGTCAAATGGTATTACTATTAAATTAACTTCAACAGACATAAATATACTTTTTCAAGTAACATCAAACGACGAGGTACTATTTTCAGAACAATTGATTTCAAAAGATATTGGCTATACAGATGATCTTAAAACTATTATGGTGAAATGTAGTACTGATGAAGTTGTAGAAGTGAGAACAAAATTAAGTGAAAGGATTGAAGATATTTGGTTTTTTAAAACTCCTTTTATTGCCCTGATGAGTATGTTGATGGATAGTATGGAGAAAATTCAAAAAGATAACGAAGGGAAGTTAATTGTAGATGTCAATGAAGGTTTAGACACAAACCAGGTAAAAGACCTCTTGTCTAACCTAACACAACAGAAGCTGGACAGAATAAAAGTAACTATTGAAAGTGATGAAGCAGAAAACCGCACAAATTTACCAGAAGAGCTTGTAAGAGAGTTAGAAAACCTGGACGAAGAACAAATAAAGTTACTTTTGAAACACAAGGATAAACTTAAAAGAATTATTGCTAAAATTTTAGAGGATGAGCTTCAAGAAGATGAATCATTAGTTCGTAAAACTATAGGTTACATTGGAGAGTTGATATTTGAACGGTACCTACGTGACATATCGATTTTAAGCTACAATTATGCTGCAGCAGAGCAGATTGGTGAATATGACTTTTATGTAGATGTATCTGATAGCAATCAGCTTTATATTGATGTAAAAACAAATCTCTACAGCCTTAAAGATGGCACAGCCCCATTTTATTTACATAAATCTCAAAATAGGTTTATGCAGGAAAAGCCCGAATTGGATTATCGTATAGTCAGAATTTCTTTGACAGATCTCAAATTAGAAAAATCATATAGACATATACGGGATTTATATGGTGCTGAAGCTGATCCTGCTGAAAACGAAGCATTAAAAAAAGCATGTATAAAACTTGTCGATAATTATTGGAAAAAGGCTAAAGTAGATGAATTTATTGCCTGCTCTCCGGAATACGCCATCAGAATTGAACAACAAAAAAACCGTTTGCTAACTAAATGAATCACCTGACACCGCATCAACAATACTATTATGCCTGGTGTTTGTCACATAAAAAATCTTATGGCGACGACTCAAGATACACCGGTGTGCTTTCCGAAGCACTGGTTGATCTGAATCCACATCAGGTAGAGGCTGCTTTATTTGCATTTAATTCCCCTTTGAGCAAGGGTGCAATTTTAGCGGATGAGGTCGGATTAGGAAAAACGATTGAAGCCGGTATTATACTATCACAGTTATGGTCTGAACATCGAAGACGCATTTTAATCATTGTACCAGCATCGCTCAGAAGTCAGTGGAGCAATGAATTGTTTGAAAAATTCCATCTTCACACCACCATCCTCGACAGCACCAGTATTGATATTAAAAAAAATCAGATAAAGAATCCCTTTATTCAAGACTCACTCATTATTTGCTCTTATCACTTTGCGGTAAAATATATTGATGAAATTAAGAAAGTCACCTGGGACTTAATTGTTTATGATGAAGCACATAAACTGCGTAATGTTTATAAAAAAACAACTCTAATGGCAAATATTCTTAAAAAAGAATTACAGCCATTTAAGAAAATTCTTCTTACTGCAACACCATTACAAAATAACCTAAAAGAACTTTACGGTTTGATTAGCATCATTGATGATAATTTTTTTGGATCACCTGACATTTATTCAGAACAATATAATGCATTAACACTAAGAGATAATGCCAGATTTGGATCATTAGCTCATAGATTACAACGAATTGTACATCGAACACTGAGAAGTCAGGTTCAGGAATACGTTAATTACACTAAACGTATTTCTATTGTACAGGATTTCAAAATGTCTGATAAAGAAAATCAATTATATATCCAATTTGGTGAATATCTTCGTACTGAAGGCAGTTTGGGATTGCCCGATAATCAAAAAACACTTTTGATTTTAGTGCTAAGAAAAATCATGGCCTCATCCTCTTACGCACTTAGTTTCACAATCGAGAGGATGATTGAACGAATTAAATCAAAACACAATATTAATATTGTTGACTTGTGTAGTTCCGTAGCGACTGAAAATGATGATTGGATTGATGAGGATATATTTGACGAAGCAGACATATACAACTCTGCTACATCTCTACCTGAAATATCTGAACTCGAACGATTTAAATCAATGGCTCTGTATGTTGGAGTCGAATCTAAAGCAAAAAGTCTTTTGAGTGCATTGGAAATTGGATTTGCTAAATTGAGAGAATTTGGTGCGAATGAAAAAGCTTTGATCTTCACTGAAAGCATTAGGACACAGGAATATCTTAAAAAATATCTCGAGGATAATGGATTTTTAAATCAAATAATTAGTTTTAACGGGACAAATAATAATCCCGAAGCAGTAAATATTTTCAAACAGTGGGCAATCCAAAATCAAGGTTCAAATATAATTACCAGCAATATTCTAATAGATAAAAAACAATCTTTAATTAATTACTTTGAGAATAATGCAAAAATAATGATTGCAACTGAGGCTGGAGCAGAGGGAATTAATCTTCAGTTTTGCTCATTAATTGTGAATTATGATTTACCATGGAATCCCCAGCGCATTGAACAAAGAATTGGGCGGTGTCATAGATATGGACAAAAACATGATGTGGTAGTTATAAACTTTGTAAATCAAACCAACGTTGCAGACAGACGTGTTTTTGCTTTGCTTAATGAAAAATTTAAACTTTTTGAGGGTGTGTTTGGATCCAGCGATGAAGTTCTTGGAAGTTTAGAATCTGGAGTCGACTTTGAAAGAAGACTTGTTCAGATTTATGACAAATGTCGAACTGAAGCAGAAATAAATTTTGCCTTTGACCAACTACAAAAGGAATTGGAGGAATTAATATCAGAAAGAGTTTCAAAGACAAGAAAATCATTACTGGAAAACTTCGATGAAGATGTTATTAACAAATTAAGGATGAGAAAAAAGCTTGATGATGAAAGGCTCGATAAACATCAACGCTATCTTTGGAAACTTTCGCTTTCATCTCTTAAGGATCAAATTCAGGATATCGACGACGCTAAATGGTCATTTAAATTAAATAAGATTGTATCCAATGAAATACCCCCGGGAATTTATTCAATTAATAAAAACGAAACATCTTACCATCAATTAAGAGTAAATTCGCCTTTAGGTCAACACATAATACTGAAATCAAAATCAGCAGAAATGAATAATGCTGAAGTTTCATTTAATTTGAGTACACATCCTTATAGGTCAGCTTTACTGGAAAGATACAGAAACACAAAAGGTTTCACTCTTGGATTAAAACTGCAATCAAACAACAAATTGGATGAAGATGAAACCCTTATATTGATAAGTCAAACAGTGGATAATGAATACCTGCCGCTTGAATTCGGGATTAAACTATTTGATTTAGAACCATCCAGGTATAATGAAATTGAACTAAAACAACACATTCATTTTGTAAACCAGATAATATCTGAAACTGAAAATTACCGAAAACACATAGAAGAAAGAACTCATAATTTTGTGCTAAGGGAGATAGAGCTTTATGAATCATGGGCAGATGATCAAATCATTCCCCTTGAGAATGAAGTTGTTCTATTAAGACGTGAATTGGACAGTCTTCGCAGAAAAAGCAGAAAAGAATCCAATATATCAACTAAATTGGATTATTTGCAGCAGATCAAAGAACTTGATACCCTTCACAAGAAGAAATATCAAAAACTTATGATGCTTCAGGAAGAAAATGAAAAGAAGGGTGATGAACTGATTAAACAATTGGAAAATAGTCTAAAATATGAAATTAAGGTTGAAAGAATCTTTTTGTTGAAGTGGAAGATTATTTAGAAAAGTTATTGTAAATAATTAATATCATCAATAATTGAAAATTGCTAATTTATGAAATCTGTTTTCATATCATATTCACACACACCTTCATATCTGAAGATTAAAACATTAAGTTTAGTTGACAAGTTGTTGGAAGCTGGTATTCGCATCACAATTGATCATTACGACTTATTTTTTGGGAATGGATTAAATAAATTCATGTCAGAAATCTCAAACGAAAAAAAGTATAACTTCATTTTGATTATTTGCACGAAACATTATTACGAAAAATCGACAAACAAATTAACTGGTGTTGGTATTGAAATGAATGAAATAAGTAAATTACTTGAATCACCAGACCAGGAGCGGGTTGTTCCTATATTATTTGAGGAAGGCAGTGCAATAGATGAAATACTACCAATTCTGCTAAAGGATTTTTATTGTGTAGATCTTCGTAATGAGCCCAATTTTGATGGTAATGAAACTAAAAAATTAATTGACCATCTCAAAGGTATAAAACCTTTAAAACCAGAAACAAAAGAAATTGTATCTTTAATGCATTATGCTACAGGTGAATATCCAGGGTTGCCGTTAGATATTGCTGTGCATTTAAAACATGATTTAATTCTGCAAATATTCGCAGAATGTTGGAGATTATACAACCTAATGAATTACCATAATATTTGGTTGAATGAAGATCAGGATAATACAAAGGTATTGAAAAAAATCTATGATGAAATATGTTTATACTACAGATATTTTCCTGAACGAGATATATCAATTTCTGTATTGCTTCTGTTATGGGAAATTTATGATAATTATCCAAATCCTGAACAAGCGCTTAAAGTGGATATTCCGGAGCATACTGACCCCCAATTCCGGTGATACTGACCCCCTGGGGAATCCCGGGTGTTCATTTTCTTTTCTGTCATTCCGGCAGATATTGACCCCTCTGGTGTAAGACAACAGG
>Ga0172371_10007079_pt1 | contig 16091 bp, 13 predicted proteins | sample Lak12m_FD_114543 | JGI IMG/M metagenome (GOLD analysis project Ga0172371, IMG submission 114543) | Freshwater microbial communities from Kabuno Bay, South-Kivu, Congo - kab_022012_12m | ecosystem: Environmental > Aquatic > Freshwater > Lake | place: Democratic Republic of the Congo: South-Kivu...
AAACTATGTAGCTTTCTCTAGTTGTATCTTTTTCGGAAATTTTTATAGCTGCGTACATCTTGCCCGTTTCCAGCGACTCGCTTATTGAAAATTTCGCGGTGGTTGGCTCGTAAAACAATGTTATTGCCGAGGGGGCTGGTGCCGCTAAATTTACAAGTTCGTATTTATACGTGATTGGGAGTGTATAGGTGTTAAATTCTTCGCCTGTATTGAATTCGCCTTTTGTCCCTAATGCATCCGCAAAGATTTTGACGGTGTTGTCTGCCGTATTTATATACGCGCCGTATTTATACGGGACGACGCCTTCGATTAATTTGTTTGAAAGAGCCGCATTCCTTACTTCGCGAATTATGTTTGCGGTGTCTTTTACCGCGCCGCGGAATTTTAAAACTGCTTGAGATTTTACAATGCCTGTGAGGCCAGCCACAGCCAAAATTCCAATTATTGTAATTACAATAATTAATTCAAATAATGTGTAACCGCCTTTGGAATGAGGATTCCTTTTTGGCATGAGCAAATTATATTACCTGTTTCCTTTTACAACAAGAACGAATTCGCCTTTTGGATTCTTTTTTTCAAAATGTTCAATCGCCTGAGTGATTGTGCCTCTCATTACTTCTTCAAACATCTTTGTCAGTTCTCTGCAGACCGCTATTTCTCTGTCGCCCAAATAAGTTTTTAGATCGCTTAATGTTCTCGCGATTCTGTGAGGAGATTCAAAAATCACAATGGTTCTCGGCTCGTCCGCGAGACTTTTTAATAATGTTTGGCGGCCTTTTTTTAATGGGAGAAAGCCAAGATATAAGAATTTATCCATTGGCAGACCGCTTGAAACTATCGCCGCGAGCAGGCTTGACGCGCCCGGGATCGGAGAGACTTTTATTCCTTCATCCAGCGCTCTTCTTATCAATGTGTAGGCCGGGTCGGAGATGCCCGGAGTTCCCGCGTCCGATACAAGCGCTACATTTTTCCCTTCTTTTAACATTCTTACAATATATTCGAGTTTTTCGTCGCTCGTGTGTGAGTGAAAGCTCGTGACGGGTGTTTTTATTTCATATTTATTCATGAGTATCTGCGAGTGACGCGTGTCTTCGGCGGCGATCATGTCGACTTCTTTTAGGGTGCGAAGTGCGCGGAGGGTGATATCTTCCAGATTTCCGATGGGTGTTGAGACGATGTAGAGCATTGGTATAGAGGTTATTGGCTCAAGGGCTACGGGCTCGTTCTGCAAACTCGAGCAGGCTCGGGTTTGCAGTGTTAATAAGGCTTTTTTATATAAAGCGGTTCGACTATTTTTTCTTTTTTTAAAATTTTCGGATTTAAATTTGCGATCACTTCGCCGAAAGTTTTTTTCGATTTTATTAATTTTATTTTTTTGAAGAATTTTTCTTGCTCGGGGAGAATTTCGCCGTACGCGGTTTTTAAGAATTTTTCTGCGTCTTCCGCTTTGCAAATCACGTGGGATTCTTTTGCGGATTTTTTGATATAAATTTCTTTTCTCCCCGCGTATAGGACGATTGGGTATTTTTTATATTTTTCATGTAAATAATCGAATGTCGTAAGCGAGTAAATCGGCACATTTAACAGATAAGAAATGGTGTTTGCTGCGGCGACACCCACTCTTAAACCCGTGAATGTTCCCGGACCTTTGAGGACAATTATTTTTTTAATTTCTTTGAAGTCGGTTTTTGCTTTTTTAAAAGCTTTGGCAATTTCCGGCATTAATTTTTCCGCTTCATTTGAAAACGACCCCCATTTTCTTTCACAAATAATTTTTTTGCCTTCTATCAAAGCAATTGAAGTTTCTTTTATCGCTGTATTTATCGCCAAAATTTTCATTCCCAAAGCTTGGTTACTTCTGTTTCGGTGTAGTAGTATTTTAAGATTTCTTTGTAAGTTTTGCCAGCCTTTGCCATTCCTCTTGAACCACAGCCGCTCATCCCGACTCCGTGTCCGCTTAGCGTGCTGCCTTTGCAATACGGATCGTCCACCGAAATTAAATATGGCGCGTCCCAATCCCAAACGTCTTTTGCGTTTTTTGTTTTGCCGGCGTCAGAGCTGAAATATGGGGTTTTTATCAGTTCTCCCATGTATGTAACTACCTCGCCTTTTGTTTCATCAACCGCTTTTGCGACGTTTGGGGCTCTTTGTTCGTAGCCATAACCAAGATATTTTTGGCATTTTGCCGGGTCGTCGTCCATGTTGTACGGCATGCCCGGAAATTTTTCCGCGTAGTGCATGTAGAACTTCGCATAAGATCGCGCCGCCACCATGATCGCTTTTATTTTTTCAAATTCTTCATTGTTTGGCTCTTCCGCAAGTCCTTTTAAATAATCTTCCAAATAAAGCTCGTTTATCACCGCGTATTTTCCGTCAATGTATTGAGCTTCCAGCGCGCCTCGGAATTTATTGTCATTGTATGACGAATTCCAGTTTGACGTCCGCGTGAAGTTTTTTATTTCCAGAGCGTATCCGTCTTTTGCCACAACTTTGAGAGGCTTTTTGCTTGAGATGGTTTCGCCGTTTGGAGAGATTTTCGCTTTGTAAGTCGTCCCTTGTTTACTCAATGTCACCGTCTCCTCGGTTTTTAAATCTTTTAATTTTTTACTCCCTTCATATAAATAAAAATCTTGATCGCCTGTGATTTCCGGCTTGCTAAAAAAGCTGATTCTTACCCTGACTTTCCCGCCGTTTTTTTCTGATAAATCTTCCGGATCGACGTTAATATCCATGCTGCGCGCGTAGACTTCTTCATAGGCCGCTTTTATTTGATCACGAGCACTTGTGCTTCCCGTCACCACGTAGGAGACTTTTATCGGGTCAAAGTTCGGTATGGAAATTGTCATTATTTTGTTTCCTCCCGTTTGAGCGGTGTCCCCTATTTTTACTGACAGATTTATCGTCACTGTTTCTCCCGGCTTTGTTGTTGTTTTTGATACACTTTGTTCCTTCAATTCAATTCCGCTCTCCGCCTCCAAAATCGCTTTCAGATCTTCTTTTTTCCATTCCTGCGAGCCAACATTTCTTAATTTCATCCAAACAATGTACGACCTGCCTTTTTCAAAATTCATACTCTCGCTTTTTTCCAAAATTTCGCCGTGAACACCTTCTTTGTATATTAGAGTTTTATACGAAATTGGTTTCCCCACTAAGTCGAAGCCGTTTTTTGACGTCACAAAAAGTTCGTTTTCGAAATATCCGGATTTTTTTGCGGGGATTGTGAGCGTGAATGTTCCTATGCCATTCTTTTTTACAATTTTTTCTTTCAGTCTCCCCACCATAGCTCCATCAAGAGTGACATACACTTTGTTTTCGCCCAATTGCGACCACTCGATGTTCCCTGTGTTTTTTAATTTTATGTAACCTTTAAATGTTTCCCCTTTTTTCATCGTGCTTGGAGGGAGTTTTGACTCCACGATCGTGTATGTCATCTCCGGATAATTGACTTTTATTGGAAGAACTTTGTACTCGTTCGGTTTTTTCTGACTGTTTATTACAGGTGTTAAATTCAGGTATACAAGTCCGCTTTTTTGCTTTGCTTTTATTTTGAATTTAAAAGTCGCGGTATTGCCGGGCTTCACAGAAGACTCGCTCATCATCGCCAATTTCAACCCGATTTTTTCCGGATATTCGACTGTCGCGTCGGAAGCTTCATTCTTATTTACCGTGAGGTAGGTTGTATTGTCCCATGTTAATTTCCCGTTGTTTTGAAGTTTTAATGTTACCGTTTTTGTTTCGTTCGGATCCATTTCAACATAAAAAACATCCGACTTGTCGATGAAGTCGTAGTCGGTGACAAATTTTTCTTTGTCCTCCGTCATCATGCTTTTCGCCATTGATGTCACAAGAGGGAGTTTGCTTTTCAAGTAAGTCCCCGGGCATCTTGTGTTCATAACTTCATAGTGACCAAGAATCGTTTTTTCCGATGGCGTTATTTTGTGGATCTTTGATTTTATCGCCATTAAACGCGCCAAGGATTCGACTGCGGCTTCCGGGATATCCGTATTGTCGTAGTTGCCGAGGATTGCGATTCCTATTGAACCTTTGTTTCCCGGACCTGCGTGTCCGCCTACAACTCCTTCGCCGCCTTGGCGGCCTTCATAGACTCTTCCTTGCTGATCGATAATGTAGTTGTAGCCGATATCGCCCCAGCCGCGCGTGACAGCGTGGTAGTAGTAGATATTTCTAATGGCTTGCCTCGGGTCGTCCAAACTGCTTTCCGTGGCGGTGTGATGTATTATAAATTTATCTACTTTGTCCGTGTACTCCAGCGGCCATTTTAATTTCTTTCCTTTCGAGTCGTAGTTTATAATTTTTATAATTTTTCTCTCATTTGAGCTTTTTGTGGAAAAATCTTCGTCTTCCTCCAAGTCCGGAGTCGCATCGTTTTTGTCCTGATACAGATACGTATCAGAGGCTCCCCACTCCGCGCGCGTTATTATGTCAGCTTCGGTTTTGAAATAGCTTGCGGCCTGAGCTTTTTGGAAATCGAGATGTGGTAAAATCAAAAGTGAAAGGATGAGCGCTGATAGTATTTTTTTTATCTTCATGTCCGGCATTATACCTTTGATTATTGACATTGTCAGCTGTTTTACCTATAGTACCTCCGCTTTAAGAAAAAGCTTTTCTTTTTAGGGTTCGTTTTCGGGGGTAACAAGTCATTTTATGCAGGTCTCTTATAACCTGAAGTATCAAAAATCGAATTTTCTTAATAAAGTCTTAATTGAGAAGGAGGGCGAGATCGTTGTTTACGATAAAGGTTTTCGCCTCAAAGGCAAAGGAGCTCAGGATAAAGGCGAACTGATTAGTTTTTCTGATTTAAAGGAGTTCTTTTACAAAAATGACAAGCTGTTTTTTATAACTTTCAATAAAGAAAAATATACTCTGAGTAACCTTGGAACACTTTTTGACGAATTTTTGCTAACAATTTACAGGGCGCGGAATGAATTTTTGATAGATGCTTTGTTTATGCGACATGGAAAATCGAGATATGAGTTTGAAGGGAATTTTGAAAGGGTCAGCAAGTTCAGCAAGCTCATAAATAAGGGCAAGTGCAAGATAAAACTTTATGAAAGAAGTCTTGTTATCGTACCTTCAAGCCAGGACGTTTTTAGTTTGAATTTTAATTTTGTTAATTATCACGAGTTCAATGAAGACGAGTATACTTTTAAGATAATGATGGATGACGGAGTTTCGGTGTTTATTTCGCAGTTGGGCAATGATTTTGAAACTTTTATGGAGAGTGTTCAGAATTTACTTGGCGGAATGTATGAAAAAATCGTGAATGAGGATTTGAAGAATGTGTTTTATGAATTCGACTCGGCTACTCTTTTGAAACTTGCTTACAAAGTGAAGGGCGGGAAGTCTATATCACTAAAAGAGATTAACAAAATCGATAAGACTCTGGCTGAAAGAGTTTTTGAATTCTTTTTTGATGATAAGGTTTTTGCTGAGAAATGCGGGATGTTTGACGAAATCACCGATGAATACAGCAGATTTTTTGGAGTCGCGAGAGACCCCCTTAATCCAAATGGATTTATTAGGTGGGTTATGTATTCCGTCCCGGCGAAAAACATTGTCGCGTTTTCCATTTTGCCTAGGTGGGTGGACGCTGATCCCGGAAAACCAGCTGAGACTACGTGTTCTAAAACCGGAGAGCGCTGTCCTTCGGGCGCGCTGCACGAGATGTATTTTTTCAAAATAATTATTGAAAAAGGTGTCCCGTCCGAGAAAGTTGAGGATAAAATTTTGGAGATAGAGCAGGCGTTGGTAAATTTAAATTTCGCAAAAGATCCTTGTTACAAAGACAAAAGGGAATTAAAAAATTCTCCTTTTAAGTACGCGATCCGCAAGCTTCCATTTTTGAGAATTTTGAGAAAATCCTTTTCTGGGAAGGCGTCTGCCAGTGATGTAAAAGAGTGGCAAAAACAAACCAATGAAATTATGGAAAAATCAAAAATCCTTTAACAATTTTTAAAATGACCCAACATTTCGATGACGCAAATTTCGCGGAAGACGTCCTAAGAGCAGAGAAGCCTGTTCTTGTTGATTTTTACGCAGAATGGTGCGGCCCGTGCAAGATGATGGCTCCAAGCATTGACGAATTGGCCGAAGAATTAAAAGACACTCATGTTGTTGGGAAAATAAACGTTGATGAAGCTCCCGAGACCGCGGCGAAATACGGAATCCAAAGCATCCCGACAGCGATTTTGTTTAGCAAAGGTGAGGAAGTAAATCGTTCGATCGGCTTTCAAAGCAAAGAGGCGCTAAAGACTATGATTGAGGGATAGATTTTTGAGTTTCCTGAGCGGCTTTTAGCGCAATTTTATCCACTTTGAGGTTGTATTTGTCTTCGTGGTGGGCTTTTACCCAATTCCATTTTATGTTTAGCCAAGCCGAGAGCTTTTCAACTTCCGCCCAGAGGTCTTTGTTCTTTTTCTTTTTCCAGCCGGAGTTTAAAGTTTGGACAATGAGGTTTGAATCTATGAAAAAATTAATTTCCAATTTTGTGAGTTTTTCCTGCGGATATTTCTTTTTTAAGAATTTTAAAGCTTCGATGATCGCCATCATTTCCATCCTATTATTCGTTGTGTCTTTTTCGCCGCCCGATATGTCTTCTTCCTTTTCAGCGATGATAATTGCCGCCCAGCCGCCCGGTCCTGGATTGCCCAAGCAACTTCCGTCTGTATAAACTTTGATTTCGTTCATGGTTTTGATATATCATAGAGCGGATGAAAATCCAAATAATACAGATAGGCAAGTCTAAGGACTCGTATATACGCGAGGGCGTTGATGAATTAAAAAAGAGGCTTTCGATTTTTGCGCATGTTGAAATTTCAACGTTGGATAAAGGAAAAAATTTAATTGAGGAGAGTTTGAAAATTCAAAAAATTATCCCAAAAAATTCTTTTATTGTTGTTTTGGATGAAAAAGGAAAAGAGTTCGGGTCCATTGAGTTCTCGAAGGTTTTAGGGGATTGTCGAGATAAAGGGATGCGACTTACTTTTGTAATCGGAGGCGCTTTTGGTTTGTCTGAAAATTTAAAAAATAACTGCAATTTATTATTATCGATGTCTCGCATGACATTTACGCATCAAATGATAAGGCTCTTTTTGTTGGAGCAAATTTATCGCGGATTTTGTATCTTGGGCGGGAAAGAGTATCATTACTAGGTTTTTAATTTTAACTTTAAAAATATGAAAAAAATTCTCGCTGTTCTCGTTCTTGCGGCGCTTTTTGTCACACTTTTTGTTGGGTGTAAAAAGGCCTCAGAAAAAACTTCCGAAGAGCCTGCCGATGAACCTAAAGAAGAGCAGCAGCTTATTACTTTTTTAGGTGAGCCTGATGACGTGGATTACAAGACGATTTTTTTTGGGGATAAGATGACTGTTTTGAAAAAATATTATGGGTGGTCGGAAGACAGCAAGGAATTTGTTTTTGATGAGTATACTACTCCAAAAGTTTATTTGACGGGAACTTTTAATGAGGGGAAATACGCTACTCAAAAACTGTATTTATTAAAACTCGGATGCGCGGAGATGTGCATGCAGATGCCGTTTTATAGGTTTACCGTGAATACCGATGGAACATGGACTTTGTTTAAAAAATATTCTGACGAATGGGGGGATTGGATCATAGACTACGCCGGAAATTTATTTGATATTTCCGATGGAATGGCAATTGACCAATTTGGTTTTCCGGAGACGATTTCGGATCCCGAGAGCGGAGTTGTTTTCAAACGCGCAGAGAATAATCCGAATGATTTCGTAAAAGATCTTTCAAAATACAAAATTTTTGAAGACAAAACCGTTGGAGTCGCATATATGGATCGTGATACCGAGTGTACTTTTGTGGCAAAACCCGACGGGACAGTTCAGCGTTACGACATGCTTATAAATTTTTCTTTGGGGGCAAAAAATCCGGATGTATATGACGGACCTGACAGCGGTGAAGTCTTTAATATCACGTGGAACGATGGGACGAAAGAAGCCGGATTGTATTCTTATGAGGGAGCCTATGGGTTCGGGCCTTGTTTTTATGTTAGAAATTCCGAGTATCCGATGGAAACACTCACTGAAATTGGAAAAACCGGGAATGGAGATCCCGTTTATGGTTTTTCATATCCCGACCATACCGCTCTTAAAGGTATGTATGACATGGCTTTCCCGGAATATATGGAGGGGACCGATAAACTTTCTTATGATGATTTCTTGGCGAAACATCCATTGTTTTATTGGAAAGACGCGTACGGAAGGCTAATTGAATTTGGGAGAAGTGAATTTAGACCTATGGCAGAAATGGGGAAGCCGGTGATCTATTTGTATCCGGAGAAAGATATGGATGTGAATGTTCGCGTTGAGCCAAAGAATGGATTGTCTGTGAGCGAGCCTGCGTATGGGCGCGACGGGTGGAATGTTTTGGCTAAGCCTGATGGGACGCTCGTAAATTCTGATGGAGTTAAATATCCATATTTATTCTGGGAGGGATTGAATTTGGATTACAGAATGCCTATGAAAGGGTTTGTTGTCGCGGACAGAAATGTTTCCAAATTCTTGAAAGAAAAATTGGCTGTGCTTGGACTGAATGAAAAAGAAACCGCCGATTTCATGGAGTTTTGGTATCCAAAATTTGATAACGCGCCATACTACTACATCACGTTCATGGAGAAATCTGAGTTTGATAAATTGGCTCCTTTGAGTGTTACGCCTGCGCCTGACAGTGTTATTCGCGTTTATATGGATTATGCGCCGCTTATGAAGCCGGTAAAGGTTGAAGCTCCTACATTGAAAACACCTGTGAGAAGCGGATTTACTGTTGTGGAATGGGGCGGCGCTTTACACAGATAATTTATGAGCAAAATTTCAATCATTTTGGGCTTTGTTGCAGCCGTAGTACTGCTGGTTTACTTTAGTCCGCAGGAATTGATGACTGTGTCGGTTGAGAACGCGGGGGCTGTAGTTAGTGGAAGTCTGCCCGGGCAGCAGACACGAGCGGAGCGAGTGTCATTGAGCCTGCAGCCCGAAGCTCTGCCAGCAAAGCCCGCTGTTGGCTACTTTAAGCCTTATAATTCTCAAGAAAAGTTTTATGAAAAGGCTTATAAAAATTTGGCTGACGCCGAGTCTTTTGAGCGAAAAGTTTTCGCCGGAATTCTCCCTCATCATTTGGTTTTTCCCGAATATATCGCCGAATATTTTGAAAGACTTTCAAAAACACAGGATGTGAAAACTTTCGTGATTGTTGGGCCAAACCATTTCGGAGTCGGAGAGAACTCCATTTGTGTTTCCGAATACGGTTTTGCAACTCCGTATGGAAATTTGGAGCCTGATTTTGAAATTGTAGATTCTTTGATCGCCGGCGGCTATGCAGGCTGGGACAAAAAATGTTTCGCCGATGAACATTCTATAAATTCTTTGACTTCGTTTATTAAAAAGAGTTTCCCGAATGCGAAAATCGTCGCCGTTGTTTTGAAAAATCAATTAAGCGAGAAAAAATTGGATGAATTTACTAATGGGCTGGATGACCTTTTGAGTGCGGGCGATTTCGTTTTGGCCAGCATAGATTTTTCACATTATATGGTTCAAAACGTCGCGGATTTTCATGATGAGACGACTCGCAGTGTCATCGAAAATTTTGATTTTGAGGGGATTGACCGATTGGAAATCGATTCAAAACCGACTCTTTATACTGTCATGAAATATGCCGAAGTTTGCGGCCTTACTCGCGCTAATATTTTGCATCATACGAATAACGCTGAGAAAATGAATGGCCGCGAGTTTGTTTCCGAAACAACCAGTCACTTTTATGTTTCGTTTGATGGAGGGGCAAGTGAAAGTTCGCGCAATGTCACAATTTTGGCTTTGGGCGATGTAATGCTCGGACGATATGTCCGCACGTTGATGGATTCTTCCGGGAACAACAATTATCCTTTTGAACTAATAAAAGGAACCGAAAACAGATTCTTCAGCGGCGCGGATGTTATTTTTGGCAATTTGGAAGGACCGATAAAAGGCGAAGGGTACAAAAGCGGCACATCGTTGATATTTGGCTTTCATGAAGACACCGCTCCTCTTTTAAAAAGCTTTGGATTTAATGTTGTGTCTGTCGCGAACAATCACACCATGAATCAAAAAGCCGATGGGCTTGAGTCAACTTATTTAAATTTGGCGGCGAATGATATCGACGCGTGCGGAAGTCCCGTAAATTCCTCCGACCATGTTGTTTACAAAACTTTTGGGGATAAAAAAACGGCGTTTGTTTGTTTTAATGACATAGAGACCCGTTTTGATCCGGATTCTGCGGTCGGGCTTATTGAAGCTTTGGACCCCACCGTTGATTATGTCATTGTTTCTATTCATTGGGGCATTGAGTATCAACATACTCCCAGCGAATCAAAGCAAATTACTCCAGCTCACAAGTTTGTTGATGCCGGGGCGGATTTGGTGATCGGGCATCATCCGCATGTTGTTCAGCCTTTTGAAGTTTATAACGGTGTTCCAATCATTTATTCGCTTGGAAATTTTATTTTTGATCAATATTGGTCGTATGATACACAGGAGGAATTGGGCATGGGAATTGTTCTTGGCGACGAAAGTACAAAACTTTATTTATTCCCTATTCTCAGCCGAAAAAGTCAGCCATATTTAATGGATTATGACGAACGACAAAGGTTTTATGACAGGTTTTTGAGCTGGTGGGATTATTCTCCCGAAATGGCTTCGCAAATAAGGAGCAGCTTCGTTGAGATTTCTAGGTAAATATGGTATAATATACCTATGTTAAAGATTAAATTTTGCGGAGCCGCGAAGGAAGTTACTGGTTCAAAACATTTGATTGAATTTAATGGTAAGAAAATTCTTTTGGACTGCGGAATGTTCCAGGGAAAACGTAAAGAATCCGCGGAAAAAAATGCCGTATTCCCTTTTGATCCTAAAGAGGTAGATCTTGTAATTCTTTCACACGCCCATATAGACCACTGTGGAAGCCTTCCAATGCTTGTTAAGCAAGGATTTTCGGGGCCCATTTATTCAACTTTTGCGACGCGCGATTTGTGCAATTACATGTTGATGGATAGCGCTTACATACAAGAAAAAGAAGCCGAATATTTGTTGAAAAATAAAAAGGAAGTTGTTGATCATCTTTATACAATTGAGGACGCTGAAAAGGCCATGACTCTGTTCCATGGAGTTGGGTATGAACAAAGTTTTGTAGTGAGCGATGGCGTTGTCGCGTGTTTTTATGACGCGGGGCATATTTTGGGATCCGCGCTTGTGCATCTCATTTTTTACGATAAGAAAACTAAGAAAAGAATTTCTGTTGGGTTTACCGGAGATCTTGGAAGAAAAGGTCTTCCGCTTTTGCGCGACCCGCAGTTAATCGAGAAAACCGATATTTTAATTACCGAATGCACTTATGGAGATAGGCTTCATGATTCCTTGCAGACAATTGAAGGCGAGTTCGCTGACGTGGTCAATGATGTATGTAAGAAAGGCGGTAAATTAATTATTCCCGCGTTCTCTTTGGAGCGCACTCAGGAGATCGTTTATTATTTGAATAATTTAACGAAGGCAAAAAAAGTTCCTGAAATTCCTGTGTATGTGGATAGTCCTTTGTCCGGAAACGTTACCGAAGTTTTTAGAACTCACCCCGAATGTTTTGACCAAAAGGTTTATAAGGAGTTTTTGGAGCATGGAAAGGATCCATTTGGTTTTGAAAAATTGATTTACACACGTGATGTTAATGAATCAAAAGCTTTGAATGGCAAAAGTGGACCGATGATTATTATTTCCGCTTCCGGCATGTGCGAGCACGGGAGAATTTTGCACCATTTGAAAAATGAAATCGAGGATTCAAGAAATACAATTTTACTTGTCGGATATCAGGGAAAAGATACGTTGGGCAGGAAAATTCAGGATGGCGAAAGTCCCGTAAAAATATTCGGTGATTTTTATGATGTAAAGGCTACTATTCATACAATTGACGCTTTCTCCGCTCACGCCGACAGGACCGATTTACTCGATTATATCCACCGTGTAAAAGGCATTAAAAAACTTTTCCTTGTCCACGGTGAAGATGAGCAGGAGAATAAATTTAAAAACGCTTTAATTGAGAACGGTTTTGAAGACACCTACATCCCTTCTCCAGGAGAAACGGTGGAAATCAAATTCTAGATTTGCTAGACTCGACGCATGAAAAAAGTACTGGTTGCAATGTCGGGAGGCGTTGATTCTTCGATAGCCATGATTCTGCTTAAAAAGCAGGGGTATTCGCCGATTGGTGTTACATTGAAGCTCGTTGATGGGTCCAGATGCTGTGATGTGGAAGCCGTTTCACACGCCAAGTCCGTGTGCAAAAAATACGACGTGCCTCATTATGTTTTTGATGTTTCAAAGGATTTTAAAAAAAGTGTTATTAATTATTTTATTAAAGAATTGAATTCCGCACGGACACCTAATCCATGTGTCATGTGCAACAGATTTTTGAAGTTCGAGGAGCTGTTTAAAATCGCGAAGAAATTGAAGGCTGATCTTGTCGCGACCGGACACTATGCCGCGATTAAAAATAGTGAGCTTTTTATGGCTAAGGATAATACTAAAGATCAATCGTATTACTTATCGTTTTTGAAAAAAAGTTGGCTCAAAAAAATCCTTTTTCCTCTTGGGAAACACACAAAAGACGAAGTTTATAAAATGGCCGCGAAGGAGGGGTTGGATTTTTTGGTTAAGAAAAGGCAAAGCCAAGATTTGTGCTTTGTTGACCCAAAGTTAAAAAATCTGTTTGTTTCGCGTTTAGTGAAGGGGAAAAAAGGGAAAATCGTTGATGTTAGAGGGAAAGTTTTGGAAACTCATAATGGCGTCCATAATTACACGATCGGCCAGAGGAAAGGACTGAATCTTCCCTGCGGGCCATGGTTCGTGGTTGGATTTAAGGGTAATGATTTGATCGTAAGCCAGGATGAAAATGACCCAAAACTTTATTCAAGAGTGGTTAAATTGGGGAAGGTTAATTTTCTTTCTCCTAAGCCGCGCGGGAAAATCGACGTTATGGCGAAAATACGGTATCAGCAAAAACTCGCCAAAGCCGTTCTGATAAACGGAAAAAAATTAGAATTTAAAAAACCTCAAAGAGCTGTTACAAAAGGGCAGATTGCCGTATTCTACCATGGCAAAAAATGCATTGGCGGAGGTGTAATTAAATAAAAATGGAAGACTTGGTAAAAAAAATAAAGGAGCTGAAAAAAAAGCGAAACGCTGTAATTTTGGCGCATAATTATCAGAGGCCCGAGGTGCAGGACGTGGCTGATTTCGTTGGAGATTCTTTGGAATTGTCACGCGAGGCGGCAAAAACTTCCGCTGACGTGATCGTGTTCTGTGGAGTTAATTTTATGGCGGAGACCGCGAAGATTTTGTCGCCCGAAAAAACAGTTTTAATCCCTGAGAAAAACGCCAAGTGCCCCATGGCCGCAATGATAAACGCTGAGGAATTAAGGGCTCTGAAAGCCAAACATCCAAAGGCGAAAGTCGTTTGTTATGTAAATACAACGGCCGAAGTAAAAGCTGAGTGCGATGTTTGTTGTACGTCTGCGAATGCGGCTTCCATTGTTGAAAAAATTGCCGCTGATGAAATCATTTTCGTACCGGACAAATATTTGGCCGCGAATATTAAAACTTCAAAAAAAATAATTCCTTGGCAGGGTTTTTGCCCTACTCATTTAAAAATAATCCCGGGTCATTTAAAAAAATTGAAATTGAAATATCCTAAAGCTTTGGTTGTCACCCATCCGGAATGTACTCCGGACGTCAACAGGTTTTCTGACGCGGTTTTGTCGACTTCGCAAATGCTTAGATTTATAAAAAACAGCAGTGCAAAAACTTTCATAATTGGGACGGAAATTGGAATAATTCATCGGATGCAAAAAGAAAATCCCGACAAAAAATTTATCCCAGCGAGCGAGCTTTGCGTCTGTCCAAACATGAAAATGACAACTCTTGAAAGCGTGTATGAGGCGCTTAGGGATATGAAAAACGAAGTAAACCTTGGCAAAAATGTTATCAAAAGGGCTAAGTCGGCGATAACCTTGATGATGTAGAGGGTTTCTTCCCCAAAGCGCTAAGATATGTCTCCATGAATTTGTGTCTCACCCACAACGGCAGTGTGTCCGTTGTCGTTTCCTCTATTTCTTCTTCCATGGAATCAAATATCTGCACAGCGCGGCCTTTCCAATTTTCCGGGTACCTTCTTGGGTCTCTAAGCGAGTTGAAAACCGGGAGCATTCTTATCATTCTGTAGACACCATGGTTTGAATCATCAAACGGATGATGTTCGGAAACAACTTCCCTTGTTGGACCGGTTCTCACTTCAATTTTGAAACTACTTATTCTTGTCGGCCTGTTTTTATTTTTTACGTCTCTAATAAATCCTCTTAGCAATTTCCCATTTACCGTTACTGACGGTACCACTGTTGTTACGACTGACCTCACGTCTCTCGAACTGTATGTAGAAGCATGATTTTTTTGCCCGTCTTCCGTTATGCTTTGCGGGTGTAAAAGTGTTTTTGCGAGAGTATTTCTTACTCTTTCCAAGTCTTCCGGTCTTTCCGTCCTTGGCATTACAGTCATTCTAAATAAATCGTCCGGTTCTTTTCTTGTCGCGAAACTTTTTAGCACCGCTTTTGCCATGCTTTTTAGATTTATTATTCCAGATTTTTTTTCTTCCGGGTGCTCCGAATCCCCCCCCACGTATAGATACACAGGGATTGTTTCGTCGCTGTCCGGGTCTAGCAATTCCGCCGCCCAAATTTCAACTTCGAGGCTTGCCATTTTTCCCGCATCTATTTGACTTGAAGTCGGCACAGGGATTTTGATTTTTCTCATCGATTCAAATACATTCCCGACAAGATATTTATCCATGTACGCTTTTATGGAATGTCTCAGTCTGTATTGCGGTGACAGCCTTATTTTTGACGCTCTCAGATCAAGGGCAAGTTTAACCCTCGCCTGATCCAGTTCTTCTAAATCTTTTCTGCTTAAATTTGCGCGGGATTCCAGGCCGTTTAATATTTCATATAATTCAAATATGCTCTTGGCGTCTTTAACTTTCCCTTTAAATTTTCCTCTCTCGATATTTTCTTCTTTTTGATGGAACATTTTTAAGATTTGCTCCCAAAGGGTGTTTATTCTCTCAAGAAATTCAGCCTGTGTTCCCGCAAAGGCCTCTTCTATCATTTCGTCTGTGACATCTTTATCTATTCCAAAAATCCTTCTGTAATGCTCCGCTCTGGCCGTCGGTGTTCTATAACTTCCGCTTGATGAGAATATCCCATAAAACTTTCCCGGATCCGTCCTCTCCAACTCCGCCAAATCAAAAACATCCATTCCCAACAAATCAAATTCGCCCATTGCGTCTGGCGTCGTTGCTGGCTTTTCTTTTTCTCTCTTTTTCGGTTCTTCTCCCCTCTTCAAAACTGTTCTTACCAAATTTTTCACAGCGCCATATATCATCTCAACTCTTCCTCCATTTTTTTGATTGGCTTGTTCTTTCCGTTCTTTTGAACGATGCAGGATTAGTCTTTTTATAGCGACATAATTTTCTCTTACAAATTCTTCTTCTTCTCGCGTAAGCTCCCCGTTTTTTTCCAAAATTCGAAACGCCGTGTAGGTTATTTCCTCCGGTTTATATTCGTAACCGTGCGGTTTCAACAAATCGGCGGCCAAAAGCTCCTGTAATTGTTTGGCTGGTTTATACGCAAAAGGGACAGCTTTCCCCACTGTTTTAAAGGTTTCTGAAAACAGCACAGCCGCCGTTCCAACCGGGGAAAATCTTTCGATTATTTTTTTTGCTTTCCCCGCGACACTTTCAAACAGGATATTTCCTTCCAAATTTTGATCCAATTGTCGTGATTCCATAGAAAGAGATTCTGTCATATTTTCATCTTTTAGTCAATAGTAAAGAAGATGGGCTCAAGAGCTGCGGGCTCATAATTTCAATCCCTCGCGGGATTGAAATGGGCTCAAGAGCTGCGGGCTCATAATTTCAATCCCTCGCGGGATTGAAATGGGCTCAAGAGCTGCGGGCTCATAATTTCAATCCCTGAT
>Ga0172371_10007080_pt1 | contig 16090 bp, 9 predicted proteins | sample Lak12m_FD_114543 | JGI IMG/M metagenome (GOLD analysis project Ga0172371, IMG submission 114543) | Freshwater microbial communities from Kabuno Bay, South-Kivu, Congo - kab_022012_12m | ecosystem: Environmental > Aquatic > Freshwater > Lake | place: Democratic Republic of the Congo: South-Kivu...
AATCAGTCATTCGACACATCATTCAGGCAGAGCGTTATTTCTGGGAGTGTGTAGAAACGGATACTCCGCCATCAGTCGATGCCAGTGAATCCGCAGCCAAAGCCATTCTGCAACTCTACCCAGCGCATATCCCATTGAGCGTTGAAGATCTTTCGCAAAATGAACATGCCAATTTGATGTTCGATCAGCTCATCAAAATGAAAGAAGAGATCCAGCACAAGCAGGAACGCTTTGACCAATTGAAGCATCACATCCAGATGTTAATGAAAGATGCTGAAAGAGCCACCTTTGCTCATGGCTCGGTGGTCTGGAAGAAAGCCAAGGACTCCATCAGTCTGAATACCAAAGCATTGCTTCAGCATCAGCCTGAACTCATTGAGCTTTATCCACTTCAAAAGCAGGGCAGTCGTCGATTCAATATCTATACCGACTAAGCCTGTTTCAGCCCATTCAATTAGCGAGGCGCAAAAACCGCTCCCCGCCCTCCATTCGCTAGGAATAGAGGGCAAACGGTCGCGGCTTTTGTTGCTAGCAACGTTATTCATTCATTTTTAGTTGATTCAATTATTTCGAAACATGCTTCTTACATATCTACGGCTGGTCTGCTAGCAATAATCTATTTCTGTTGATTGGATTTATTGAGTGTCTTTGAAACACGTCTCTTACATAGCAGCGGCAAATCTGTAAGAAAATAAATTTAAGGATATTTTCCATGATTAAAGGTTTAGCGATTACACCACCAGCTCTAGGGCGTATCAGTATTGGTCGGGTAGTAGAAAAGAATGGCAAACGCCTACCGGAAAAAGATGATCAGTTCACCATTACTTCTCAGATTCAAAGCAAAGAGGGATGGGTCAAACATCCATTAGATGAACAGCTTCGAGCCAGTACGCCGAATCAAAAGCTACGCTCAATCCCCGTCAGAATGATCTTTAATGATCCTGATTTGAACTTACGCGCTGAATACACCTTATTTGACCGACAGACAGGACGGCCAGTCTGTGTCGGCAACGGTGAAACCTGCCAGCGTTTAACCAATCAAGGTGTAGAGCAACATCGCTGTCTATCGCCAGATTTATGTCCTCTGGCACAAGGCGGTAACTGCAAACCTTATGGACGTTTACATGTGAACCTGGATGACTCAGATGAATTTGGCACCTTCATCTTTAGAACCACGGGCTTTAACAGTATTCGAACTTTGGCTGCACGGCTGAGCTACTACCATGCAGCGTCTAATGGTTTGTTGTCTTGTCTGCCTTTACAACTGACTTTAAGAGGAAAAAGCACCACACAAAGCTATCGGCAACCGGTGTACTACGTGGATCTGACTTTACGTGAGGGCATTAGTCTGAATGATGCGATTGCTCAAGCCAAGCAAATTGATGAACAGAGCAAGCAAGCTGGGTTTTATCAGGAGGCTTTAGATTTTACGGCAAGGAAGGGTTTTGCCAATGCGCGATTTGAAACAGATATAGAGGAAGGGTTGGATGTGCTGGAGGAATACTATTCTGAACAAGAACAGAACCGGGTAGTGGAGCAACAAACTTCGCCTGAAGGGTTTGTACAGGATATTCAACAAGGGTTGCAGCAAAGTGTAAGAGCGGTGAATTAGGCCAAGGTGCTGAAGTATTCAAATTAGTTTTTTACAGAACGTCCTGATTGTTTGAGCGGTAGACAGCTCGCTTAAACAATCTAAGGAGAATCAGTCATGAATACGTTTATTGGTCAAACATTTCAAATGAATCAGCTTATCAATATCAAACAAGTTGTGTTGTTTACAGGAGTAGGACGTTCAACTATCTATGAAATGATGGATGAGAATTCACCTTATTACGATCCCACATTCCCAAGGAAAGTTAAAATTACTCAAAATCGTATAGGCTGGTCAGCTTATGAGATCCATCAATGGATTGAAAGTAAGTTGGCGAGTCGAGATTAAGGGATGCTCTTAGCTCCCTTATTTTTTTGTTTTCTTGTAGACTGAAAATGTCTTTTAGCCTAAGTGTCCGTAATGAAAACAATAGACTACTACAATAAATATGCAGAAGAATTTACAGCTTCAACGTTTGAAGTTGATATGGAAAGCCTATATCAGCCATTTTTAGCTGAGTTGTCCGAAGGTGCTCGGATTCTTGACGTTGGCTGTGGTTCAGGACGAGATACTCTGGCTTTTAAAAATAAAGGCTATCAAGTTGAGGCAATAGATTATTCTGCCGAGTTAGTTAAAAAGGCCAAGGGGCTGACCGGCATTGAAGTACGTCAACAAAGTTTCTATGAATTAAATGAGAGTGAAAAGTACGATGGTATTTGGGCCTGTGCTTCTCTTTTACACTGTGAAAGAGATCGCCTGACTGAAGTGCTGGCGCGCATATTTAAAGCATTAAAGCCAAATGGTGTGTGTTACATGTCTTTTAAATATGGCAATACAGACCGTGAGAAAGATGGCCGTAGTTTTACTGATTTAGATGAGAATCAAGCAGAGGCTTTGCTCGAGCAGTTTGATAACGTACAGCATATCCAACAGTGGGTTACGCTAGATCAGAGACCTGATCGACAAGAAAAATGGCTTAATCTTCTTTGGAAAAAATATGTCTGATTTTATTCCCACTGCACAAGAACAACTTAAATTTTTAAAAAACATCCAACTAATTCTGCAGTCAGGTAGTTTTAGCAGTACTTATAAATTTGCACTGTTGATCAGCCTTAGCCGATCAGCAATCGAGAAAGGTGAGGACACTGGAAAATCCTTAACACTTGAGTATACAGATATTGCTGAAAAATTTATTGAGCTGTATTGGAAGCAGGCCGTACCTTATACTTTTGATGATGAAGGGCAACTGATCCTAAATCAAAACAATGGCAAACAAGCTGCCATTGTGAATCACATCATACAGCTTCGGCAAAGCTACTCTTCTCTGGGGTTATTAAGACGAGATTCATTGGTATGGTTGAAACTTGTTAAAGATGTGGCACGCACGGTAAAAGACATGCCTGTTCGCTATTTGCAAAACATCAATGGTCAAAATTTTGAGTTTTTATATCAGCTTAATCAGTGCGGAAAGCGACTCATTCTTTTGCCTCAAGTCATGTATTGCTTAAGACAATTCAGCGAGATCATTGAAGAACTTTGTCATAAACGTTGGATTGATTACATCCGTAAAAACAGTAGTAATGCACCGATTTTGAATCAATTACCAAATCTTGAACAATTCATGTTTGAGCCGAGTCGGAACCAGTTAAATGCGGTATCAACTGTATTGGTAGAGCTACAAGACTGTAAATGTTTTTACTGTAATAAGCCGATGAGAAAAGGCAATTATGCAGTCGATCATTTCATTCCATGGTCTATGTACCCATCAGATACAGGGCATAACTTTGTATTGGCTGATTCAAACTGTAATTCTAAGAAAAGTAATCTACTCGCATCTGATGAGTTTCTGCATAAGTGGCAAGAACGTAACGAAGAACAGGATTTGATTATTGTGGATCGGATTTCTGTTCTTGGCTTTTTAACTGATAAGGAGCGTTCACATAAGGTGGCTGAGTGGGCATATGCTCAGGGGAAAGAAAATAATTATTTTTTGTGGAACGGATAAAAGTCTAAGAGTGCGAAATTAGAATTTATGGTAAAATTAATTGTTTGTCCTAACTAGATAAATTTATTTTTATCAGCGTGATAGTTTGAAATCATAGCCATATTTGCAAGAGTAAAATCTGAATGGAAAATACAATCCATACTTTACAAAATATTTTTAAAATTTCAATTTTTAGTATTCCTCAATATCAGCGTGCCTACGCTTGGGAAAAAGATAAGCAACTCCCAACGTATTTAGATGATTTAAGGCAACAAGCTTTCGCGACGGATCGAAATCAAGACAAAAGTTATTTTCTTGGTACTTTATTGCTTCACCAAGTTGATCCTCTTAACAACGATAAAAATATTCATGTTGTGGATGGGCAGCAACGTTTAACGACTTCAGTTATATTTATTGCGGCAGCTTTAAATTTTTTAGAAAAAAATAAAGAAAAGATCGATGATCCAACGATAAAACTTAAATCGTTATATAGAAATTTTATATTCGATGATGACGAGGAAGTACATAAATTCAATACTATTCAGGAAGATAATGCTTTCTTTAGATCAGCGATTTTGCAAACTACAAAGGGTAATACGACTGAAGCATCACCTTCCTCAAAGCGCTTGAAAGAAGCCTATGATTTTTTCAGTAATGAAGTAAAGCCAGAGGAATGGATTAAATTATTAAAGGTTCTCATTAACGCAAAAGTGATGGTGTATTCAGTACAAGATTCGGCTGATGCAACACTTATCTTTGAATTGCAAAATGATCGAGGCAAAAGACTTACAGACTTAGAAGCTTTGAAAAGTTATCTAATGCACTTAATTTATCTGCATGCCAAAAATCCGAATGATAGCCTGGCGAACGTACAGACTCATTTTTCAAATATTTATCGTTCTATTGAACGACAGTTAGAAAATAAACTGATTCCAAATGAAGACTCTATTTTGTCTTACCATGCTGTTAGCTATTTAAGTTGGCAAGCAGATGAATGGCGTCATCCTAAGGATTTGATCAAAAAGATTATTCAAGGTATAGAGCCGGATTTGATTCAAAATTGGGTTTTAGAGTTTGTATCGAATTTAGAAGAGACTTATAAAGTATTCACTAAGCTTTTCGATAGTCTTGATACCTATACTGAATTTACGAATCTACTCATGGTCAAGAAGATGGCAGTGTTTTGGCCACTTGTGATCAAAACATTTGCTCTAGACCAGACGGAGAATAAAAACCAATTTTGCTTAGTGATGCGTCTAATGGAGGTATTTGCAGTAAGAGGTTATGCGTTGAGCGGAATTCGTTCAGATGCAGGCTTATCCACACTTTATGCAAGTGCTAGAGATTTCAAAGGAAATTATAAAGATTTACAAGATTTACTATTTTCGATGTCATCATGGTGGGATATGGAAAATAGGTTTACCAATAGTATTGAAAGTCCTACTTTCTATAATCAAAACAGAATTGATGCAACTTATATTCTTTGGCGTTATGAAAATTATCTGCGCTCTCAGACGGGTCGGAAAGTTGAGCATTTGTCGTGGAAGCATTATTTGAAGCCTAAAGACAATGCTTCAAAACTAAGTTTGGAGCATATTGCTGCTAGAAATAATCCTATCAGTAATACGCTAGTTGAGTGGGATGAAGGCGAACAGAAACATTTCTATGAAGTTGCTACTCACCGAATAGGGAATTTAGTGATTGATTCAATTTCAGCTAACTCTTCAAAAGGGCACTATGACTTTTCTGACAAATTAGGTGCGTTAAGTACTAACTCTACTTTTCTCAGTCAAGGCGAGTTAACTAAGTACGCTTTAAAAGAAGATGAAATTTACTATTGGACGATTGATTCGATTAAGAATCGTCAAAAAAATCTTATAACCTTTATTAAAAAGACTTGGAATCCTGAAACATATTATCAGTCGGTAGAAAGTATTAAGGAAGACGAGTCACAAGGTATGGTTACAGAGCCTGAAAGTGTATGAAATTATACCTATTGTGATTAATGATTTTCTTATTAAGGCCATGTAGGTGGCCTTAATAATATATTTAAGTATAAAAATTAGTGTGTTACTTGAAAGAAGAGGGGGGGAGATGTCGAATATCAATAAGGCTCAACAAGAAGCTCTAAATACCTTAGATGGGCCAGTACTTATTATTGCTGGTCCAGGTTCAGGTAAGACTTTCATGTTAGTAGAAAGAATCGTAAAGTTAATTCAAGTCAAAGGTGTGCAGCCTGAGTCAATTTTGGTCGTAACCTTTACTGAGAAGGCTGCAAGAGAGTTAACGACACGTATTTCAAATAGGTTGCTTGAACTAAAGATAGACTTAAATTTGAATGAAATGTATCTGGGGACGTTTCATTCTATTTGTCTTAGAATTTTAGAAGAGAATCAGCAATATACACGTTTAAAGCGTAGTTTTACTTTGTATGATCAGTTTGATCAGCAGTTCCTTCTGTATAAAAAGATGAAAGAATTTGCAGAGATTGAAAACTTTCATTTGTTAATCAAAGTAGAACAGTCGCGTTGGAATCAGGCCAGTGAACTTTTGGCTTTACTCAATAAGGTTACAGAAGAAGCTCTGACTCCAGAGGATTTGAAGAAAGCTCAAGATATAGAGGTATCTATATTAGGTGAATGTTTAGAAAGATATCACCAGCTCTTAGAAGAAAACAACGCTCTCGATTTTTCGACGATTCAATACGAAACATTAAAGTTATTAGAGAACCAGCCAACAGTCGTGTCGGAGTTACAGCAAAAACTTAAGTACTTGATGGTGGATGAATATCAAGATACCAATACTATCCAAGAACGTATTTTAAAGTTATTGATGGGCGAGGCTCAAAACCTATGTGTGGTCGGTGATGATGATCAAGGTCTATATCGTTTTCGTGGAGCAACGATTCGGAATATTTTAGAGTTTCCGAAGAACTTTGACGAACATAAATGTAAGCAGATTCAACTCACAACGAACTACCGTTCTCATCCTGATATTGTGAACTTCTTCGGCCAATGGATGCAAAGGTTAGAATGGGGATCAGGTGCTAATCGTTTCCGTTATGATAAAAATATTCGTGCTAGAGAAGACGAGTTTCCTGATGTTCCGTCGGTGATTAAAGTCGAAGCGGAAGGCCGTGAAGAGTGGTATGAGGAAAACTATCAGTTTCTTTTGTCTTTGAAGAAGGATGGTTTGACGGATTGGAATCAAGTTGCTTTTTTATTTAGATCTGTTCAAAGCGATCGAGCAGTTGGTCTCGCTAACTATTTAGAAGAAAAAGGCATACCGGTTTATTCTCCACGTTCAAATCAATTTTTTGATCGTGAAGAAATTAAGTTACTAATAGGCCTGTTTATTTTTTTATTCCCGCAGTATTTCAATATTCGTAAATGGAATGAGAATCTTAAGCTTGCCATTTGGGACTACTATGATCAGCAATGTATTCCTTCAATTAAAGAGGAATTACAGAAACCTGAAAATCAGGATTTATTAAAGTGGGCACAGGAACGTGCTCGAACACATTATCAACTTGTTGAAAATACAGATTATGCTTTTACAGCCTTGTTTTATCAGGCGTTGCAATTTCCTTTATTTAGCAAATATTTTTCAGATGAAGCTTTAAGTGGTTTAGACAAAGGTCGTGCTGCTCGGAACTTATCTAAATTCTCGTCTCTTTTAGCAAAGTTTGAACATCTTCATTACGTTACGGTTATTTCTCGTGAATTTGTGGACAAGAATTTAACTGATCTATTTAACCAATATTTTAGATTCTTAAAAGATGGTGGTATAGGTGAATATGAGGATGACTCTGAATATGCACCAAGTGGTTGTATATCATTCCTGACGATTCACCAATCAAAAGGATTGGAATATCCAGTCGTTGTCACTTGTAGTTTAGAAGGCGTTCCAAGAAAAAGTCATACGGCACTTGATGAAGTTTTAGAAAACAATTATTTCAGTAAGCCCCCCTATGAGCCATTTGAGTTGATCAAAAACTTTGATTTTTGGCGTTTGTATTACACGGCGTTTTCTCGTGCTCAGAATTTACTGGTACTTTCAGCAGAAGTTAAAAAGGGTGCTGGTAGTTCACCTTCGAAGTACTTTAGATCTGTTGTTGATGGTTTGGTGAGTTGGAAACATCCCGAATTAGATTTATCGAAGATCGAATTTGCTCAAGTGAAAGAAATGAACTTAAAGCGTGAATATGCTTTTACCTCACACATTCTTTTATTTGAAGCGTGTCCTGAACAATATCGATTCTTTAAAGAGCTAGAGTTTCATCCTGTTCGAGCGGGTGCTCAGATCTTTGGTACGCTCGTGCATCAAACGATTGAAGATATTCATAAGGCTGTGTTGCGTAATGAAGGTCATTTGATTAGTCATGAGCAAATACAGAATTGGCTGAATACGAATTATATTTATTTGTCTAAAAAGGAACGACAGTTCTTGGCGCCGAATACCATAAAGGCGATTGAAAGACATGTTGTAAATTACTACGATCGTGAAAAGAGACAGCTTGATCGTTTGCAAGAAGCTGAAGTTGAAATTTCATTGGTGAAAGATCAGTACATTTTAAAAGGAAGTATTGATTTGATCCGTGGAGAAAATGGTACGGTAGAAATTATTGACTTTAAGTCAGAACGAAAACCTGATTTAGAGAAAGAAAAAACGAGATTTGAAACGTACCAACGCCAGCTTCAGTTATATGCGCATTTGTTAGAGGAAAAGACAGGGCAGACTGTGAGTCGAATGCATCTTTACTATACGGGTGAAACAGAAGGTTCACCTTATGTCAGTTTTGATAAGCGAGATGATCAGATCGAACAGACCGTGAAGCAGTTTGATCAAGTTGTGTCTCGTATTGAATCGAAAGATTATGGGATGAGTTGTAGACCTGATAAGCTGTGTCCCAACTGTGACATGCGTTTTTACTGCGACCGTAAAAATTGGAATTTTGTGAAGGAAAGTCTTTAAATGACGACTGAAAATAACACTTTAGATTTGCCTGAAGAAAACCCTCAAGAGGGTGTATTTAAGTTCGAGCCAATTAAAGGCTATCCAATGTTAAATTGGAAAGGTAAGCGTCCTTTTACATCGACTCGTTATTACCCAGCGCAGTTAAAAGAGCAGCATGGTGAAGCGGTTAATGGATGGTTGAATAAAATTTTTTGGGGGAATAACCTTCAAGTCATGTCACATTTGTTACGTGAGTTCCGTGGCAAAGTAGACTTAATTTATATTGATCCGCCATTTGATTCTAAAGCAGACTATAAAAAGAAAATTACTTTACAAGGAGAAAAAATTAATAATGATCAAAGTAGTTTTGAAGAAAAACAATATACCGATATGTGGTCTAATGACCAATATTTACAGTTTATGTATGAAAGATTAGTACTATTAAAAGAATTACTTTCAAAACAAGGGTCTATATATTTACATTGTGATTGGCACAAATCTCATCAGTTAAGATGTTTAATGGATGAAATATTTGGTTCTCAAAATTTTAAGAATGAGATTACTTGGATTAGAACCTCATCACATAATGATACTGTTGGTAAGTATAGTAAGGTTAAAGATACAATTTTATTTTATTCCAAGAGTGAGGATGTAGTTTTTAATACCCAATACTTACCTTATTCACAAGAATATATTGATGCTGAATGGAATAAGCTACCTTCAGGTAGATTCTATAAAGTTGAAAACATGCTAGATCCTCGAGGGAGTATGAAGTTATTCGATTTTCATGGAACAACTGCGCGTTGGAGAACTTCACATGAAAATATGGAAAAACTTTGGAATATGGAGCAGACAGAAGTTCCTAACAGCCATGGACGTATTAAATTAGGTAAAAACGGATATCCTATTAAGCGTTGTAAAATTGTATTTTTAGATGAACTAAAAGGAGTGCAACTAAGCGATTGCTGGACAGATATATCTTATTTAGTAGGTACATCTAAAGAATCACAAAATTACCCTACTCAAAAACCAGAAAAATTACTTGAGAGAATCATTAATAGTTCAACAAATGAGGGGGATTTAATCTTTGACTGCTTTATGGGATCGGGAACTACGCAAGCTGTAGCAATGAAACTTGGTCGTAAATTTATCGGGGCTGATATCAATTTAGGGGCTGTTCAAATTGCAACCAAAAGATTGCTAAATGTAAAAGATGCGATTAATAAAAATGAACTAGATTTAGATTGTGATCAAACTATTTATACTGGTTTTGAGGTTTATAACGTTAACCATTACGATGTATTTAGAAACCCTGTTCAAGCAAAAGAACTGCTTATACAAGCTTTAGATATTCAGCCAATTCCTAACAGTGTCTATGACGGTGAAAAAGACGGCCGTATGGTCAAACTTATGCCAGTCAATCATATTGCGACTAAAGCTGACGTTGCCGATTTGATTCACGGCGTAGACTATAAAGCATTTGAAAAACGTAAAGAAGAAAAGCCAAATCAACCTGTTGAAAAAATTACGATATTCTGCATGGGACATGAACCTGACTTAGCTGCATTTGTTCAGCAGTCGATCGGCTATAAACTTGATATCGAAGTTGTCGATATTCTACGTGATCGTTCAGACCTTCAGTTTAAACGTGACTCCGAAGCTTTGTTTAAAGTTGAAGGGGGTAACTTGGTTGTAGATAAATTCTATCCAATGAACTTACTTCAAAAACTTTCACAAACCAAAGAGTCAGTGTCTGATTGGCGTGAAATGGTTGAAAGTATCATGATCGACTGGAATTACGATGGTGCGGTATTCCAACCAACACTAACAGATATACCTGCGAAAAATGAGCTTGTGCAAGGCCAGTATGCAATTCCTGAAGATGCAGGAACGATCCGTATCAAGATCACTGATTTATTATCAGAGTCATTAGAGCGTGATTTGACAGAAGAGGAGTTTGCAAATGGCTAAAAAACCTAACTCTTCATCAGCCTTAGACTTTGCCTTCTTTAATTACTTGTGGGCATTTTACGAAACCAATAAAGGTACTATTCGTAAAAGCTACAAAGAACTGAGTAAAAAGTTTTTAGATTATAACGATCCTAAAAATCGTCCTGACGCATTCTTACGTCGGCCACAGTTTGAAGCCCTAGAGACATATATCTTTTTGAAAGAGTTTTTAGGGAATTCAAAAGTAGAACAAATTTTTGAAGATTGGTTTGAGTCAAAAAATCAATTTGAAGGTCGAAAGGCAACAGGCTTTACAGAAGATGATTCATTACAAGGCAGTTTATTGCTCGGTGATGTTATTGAATTACAAAACTATAAAGTTGTTCTGAAAAAGATGAAGGATAACAGTCGAAGTTATCCGAATTATATATTTGCTTTAACCATGGGTACGGGTAAAACCTTACTCATGGCAACATGTATTTTTTATGAGTTTTTATTGGCAAATAAGTTTCCCAAAGATAAACGCTTCTGCCAAAACGCACTGATTTTTGCACCTGATAAAACAGTTTTGCAGTCTTTGCGTGAGATTGAATCATTTGATATCTCTAAAGTTGTACCTAAAGAATATGTAGGTATTTTTGATGCGAACTTAAAGTTTCATTTCTTAGATGAAGCAGGTACATCCCTCAGCACAATGGATGGATCAAAATTTAATTTGATCGTATCGAATACTCAAAAAATTATTCTTAAGCGTCAGCACGCTGAGAAGACAGCAGCTCAGCAATTATTTGAAAACAACCAGCCCGATTATGGTGACTTTGCAGAATTATACGGCGATCTAGGTCTACCAGCTAACGAAGACGATCTTAAAACTAACCAACGTTTTGAAAAATTATCACGCCTACCTCAGCTTGGTATTTTTGTCGATGAAGCACATCATTCTTTTGGCCAAGCCTTGAAAAAAGACATGATGGGTGGAACGACGAAGACGGATAATAGTCTGCGTAGAACTATTGATGAGCTTGCTAAAAATTTGAACGAAGCAGGCACACATGTGGTAGCTTGTTTCAACTATACGGGTACACCTTATGTAGGTAAGGATGTACTGCCTGAAGTTGTGTATGCATTTAACTTAAAAAATGCGATTCAAGAGCGCTATTTAAAAACTCCAGAAGTAAACTCGTATACGACTACACGTACAGAAGAGTTCGTGAAGATTGCGGTAAAAGATTTCTTGGATGCTACACAAGGCCTTAAACCTGAAGGACTACTACCAAAATTAGCTTTTTTTGCTTCGACTGTAGAAGAGCTTACTGAGGAGCTAAAACCTGAATTAGAACGTCAGTTAGCTGAACATGGCATTTCTGCTGATAAAATCTTGGTGAACGTTGGTGATACATCTCGTACAAGCTCTGATGATATACGAAACTTCAATAATTTGGATGTGGTTGGAACGGAAGGTTCTGAAAAGCAATTCATTCTTTTGGTAAACAAAGGCCGTGAGGGTTGGAACTGTCGTTCATTATTCGGCGTGGCAATGTACCGTTCACCAAAATCAAAAGTTTTTGTTTTACAGGCGACTATGCGTTGTTTACGTTCAATTGGTAAGCAGCAATATACGGGCTCAATTTATCTCAGTAAAGAAAACTACGATATTCTTGATACAGAGCTTCAAGCGAATTTCAGGATGACAGCTTCTGAGTTTTCGGATCAAGGCCCTAAACCTAAAAATATGTTAAATGTTCAAGTGAGAGAAGATGTCAAAATCAAACTCAAGCATGTTAAACAAACGATCAAGCTGAAAGAAAAAGAGTTTGTAAAAGGTACAGCACTTGATCTCGACCCGACAAATGAAGATTCTTGGCATGAACTCACAAGTAAGTATTTAATTATCCAAACGACGACGACAAATTTGCAGGCTAATGACTTCAATACAGCTCAGTATACTAAGTCTATAGATCGTACGAGTGAGAAAGAAAAGGTTGAATATACAAGTTTAAGTTTAGTAGCTGAGATATCTCGATATTTAAACCTAAGCCCGATCAAAATTGAACGAATGCTTGATCAAACCAAAGAAGGTTTAGAATGTATTTTGTTTTGTGTGAATCAGTTCAATGAGCTTTTGTATGATGTTGTGATCCCTCGACTTTTTACCGCATTGTACGAACAAGAAATTGAATCAGAAACGATAGAGAAAGAAGTACAGCTGATCATTCCTCCAGCGATAGGTGAATTATCTTTCTATGAAATTGCAGAAGGGAAGGGTGGAACCTCCACTTATGCGAATACACAAGAAAATTATAGAGATAAGAGCTTTAATCTAGATACATATACCTTTGATTCAAATCCTGAATATGCTTTGTTTTGGGATTTATTGAAAGATGATGACGTTGAAAAGATCTACTTTACGGGTATGTTTACAGATAAGTCTAAAACTGAATTTTACTTCCAGTATATTGATCCTGACTCATATGCATTGAGAAATTATTACCCTGATTTCTTAGTTCAGTTGAAAAATGGTCAGTACATCATTGTAGAGGTGAAAGGTGATCATCAATACGATGATCCTATTGTTTTAGCTAAAGCCAAGGCTGCCAAAGAGTATGCAAGCCATAGTCAGATTGAATACAAAATGATTAAGGGTACTGATGCTAATGCACATATATATCAGCATTTAATAGCTGGGGGGAATGTCCTTGAAAAAGCAGCTAACTTAATGAGTTAAATAAGAAGACCGTGGCACTGGCCACGGTCTTCTTATTACAAGTGGGTAAGTTAGGGTCAACCGCATTTTAAATAACACTAAAAATTTAAAAAGTTAATAGCTGAGTTAAACTGCTACAACCTGAAATTATCATTGAAGTGTTATTGACAAAAAATATATATTCTATATGCTTTTATTTAAGCAAACATGCCTAGGTTGAGTTTTAGCCTGCGGTTAAGAGTTCATACTCTCTTAAACAAAAAAACCTCATCTTATATTCTTAAATAAGACTAAATCCGTTATTTCGTAAGTATGTCTCTAAATCAAAAGATTTAGTTGAAGGCTTTTTGTTTCCTGTCGAAATATAACGGATGTTAATATGTTAAAAGCATTTCCTAAAAGACATTTTTTTACCCAATTACCTGTTGTGGGTTATTTACCACTTAAAAAATTTCATATTCTGCCAGTATTTGGTTTAGAACCTAAATTAATTAAACAATCGGTTGACAGCGTAGCTCGCGATCGTGAAAAAATAGGTCATTGCACGCTCTTAAATGCTCTTGTTCATTCATTGGGTTTTAAAGGTGGTTTTTCAGGATTTTTGGATGCCTATGAGCAAATCCTAAAACCTTTTATGGAAGACCATAACTTAAGCCAATATGCGGATTTGATTGAGCCAAGGTTTCCATGTGATGGAGCAAGTCGTTTAAAACATCAACGTCAAGATGTATCTGATCGACTGTTTTATGGCGATAGCCCTATTCCAGACAAAATTTTTACAGGATATAACTTTCGTTATGATCAATACTTCGATGATGGTATAGGTATCTACAATTTTGAAATTGATCATTCTGATTATGGATTACATCAGAACCCCTATGATGAAAATGACTCATCAAATGTAGATGTAGCTCTTCAAAACCCTACATTAGAAGTACCTCTGAAGCGTAAACAGCCAAATACGAGATCACTGATTGATATCGTGATTGGTGGAGATTTATTTTATATCCAGGCTGGTTTCAACCTGCTTGGAGATCAGCTGATTCAACCTAGGGAAAAAGAGCTAGTTTTTCAAATTTATAATAACAATGAATCAGCTTTAGAAAAATGTCTGATACATTGTAATAAAAAGATGAACTTGTTTATTCAGCGCATTGAGGAAGTCAATCAAGGTTGGATTGAAGTAATCCCTTTTAATGAAAATCTTATTTTTTTAAAAGGTGAAAAAGGTGAATATGACTTCCTTTTTAAAAATCAACGTGATGAAGAATTTAAACATCAAATCTACGAACCTTATTTGAAAAGAGCTGATGTACCTAAATTTGATGATGAATATCATTTTAAGCGTTGGTTTTACTTTGAATTTAAGGGAAATAGGCAACAGCAGTCACATCAAGCAGAAACAGAGTATTATTGTTCTGGTGGTAAAGCATGTGACTATCCTGGCACAGAAGAGTTATTAAAACGCTCTTTGTATATTGATTATGCCAAAACACTCGTAGATTTGGGCTCTTCTATTGAATTGCCAAAATTTCAAAAGATTAGGTTAGAAAATGGCAAATGCTTGATGGTCTCAGATTTAATCCCAATTGAAGACTTTCAGGAATTTTTAATTTCAAACCCATTGTACTTAAAAGGTAGAGCGGATGTTTTTGAGCAAGAAGGCTTGCTTGATAATCTAGAATCAGTAAATGCTGATGAAGATACGTCGTTGCCTGTATCATTGACTTGGTATGATGTAATGGCATTTATCAGTTGGTTTAATCGGAAGAATAAAGTCGAGAGCCGCTTATTAACTTATGATGAGTTTATAGAGGTTTCCCCCTTTTCTGAAAAGATCGATGATGATTCGGGATTGAGTTTTTATTCGCCACCTTTAAAGAGAACTTTTAATGGAGAAACATCTTTTATAGGTCAACCTAATGAAGAGTTCGAATACAACTGTCTGAGTTTTTATGATGAAAATGGAGACAAGATTTTTGGTCATCCACCTTATATGAAGGAAAAATCTTTCCAAAAAATTCAATTGAAATTTGAAGATGTGAAATACTTAGAAAAGCACGAACTTAGATTTATTGATTCCAAAAATTTTGGAGAATGGTTAAATAATAAAACTTGTGTTTGTTGTAAAACATTAACGGGATTTTATAACTATATTGCCAAACCAACTCCAGTATTGGATTCTACAGGTAAATATAAAGGTAGAAAAACTGGCTTTAGACTTTGCTATGAATTAAAAGATTAAAGCTATTAAATATGGGCAAGTAAGTAACTTGCCCATATTGTTATTAAGTCGTCAAAGGCTAAGTTTTTCAGGTAAGCATCCGGCTAACACAGCCTTACCAAGCGATCCTATAAGCCTTAATTTAGTTCCCACCTAAAAACAAGTGGGGACTTAATCCATGAACATGGATATATATTCAGCAACACCTCCTGTTGCTAAAAAACGCCGAAAATACAGCAAAGAATTCAAACTCAGTATTGTCAATGCCTGCAAAAATCCTAATACCTCGATCGCTTCGGTCGCACTGCAACATAGTATTAATGTAAGCGTCCGCTGAACCCCATGCCTATTTTTTAATTCGGTTCAGGTTTCCAGCGGTGTGGTAGCAATTCTTCAATCTGAGTCACTTTATGTGTCGGCAACCTTTTCAGCACATCACTTAAATAGGCATAGGGATCCAGCCCATTCAGCTTTGCTGACTGGATTAATGTCATAATATTCAGATATATATCGCAGGTAAAAATGATTTTTTAAACTTAAGCGATGAAGTAAAAGAGCTCATAAAGTTTGCTGCAGAGCATGGCATTATTGAATATAAGATCGAAAATCAAGAAGGGTTAATAGAAGATAAAAGTACTGCTGAATCTAACCCTTTAATTATTAGAGTTCAGTATGATCCAC
>Ga0172371_10007081_pt1 | contig 16090 bp, 11 predicted proteins | sample Lak12m_FD_114543 | JGI IMG/M metagenome (GOLD analysis project Ga0172371, IMG submission 114543) | Freshwater microbial communities from Kabuno Bay, South-Kivu, Congo - kab_022012_12m | ecosystem: Environmental > Aquatic > Freshwater > Lake | place: Democratic Republic of the Congo: South-Kivu...
CGCAGGGCTTCGATTACTACCTGGGCATTCCCTATTCGAACGATATGGGCACTGCCGCCGAAGGTTCCAAGAGCGACCTGGGCGCGCCGCTGCCGCAAGCCAAGGCCGGCGCGGCGGCGAAGGCTGCCCAAGGCGAGGACGAGACGGGCCTGAAAGGCATGAGCCAGCCGCCGCTGCCGTTGGTCGAGAACGGCAAGGTCATCGCCCGGGTGAAGCAGGACGAGCAGCAGGCGATCGTCGAGACCTATACGACCGCTGCCGTCAAGTTCATCCGGGAGAACAAGGACCGGGCATTCTTTCTCTACCTGCCGCACAATGCCGTGCACTTTCCGCTCTATCCCGGCAAGGCGTGGGCCGGCAAGTCCGGCCGGGGCCTGTACACCGATTGGGTCGAGGAAGTGGACTGGAGCGTCGGGCAGGTGCTCGATACGGTCCGTGCGCTGGGGCTGGAACGGAACACGCTGGTGATCTTCACGTCGGACAACGGCGGCACGCCGCGGGCCGTGAACGCACCGCTGCGCGGGTTCAAGGGCAGCACGTGGGAAGGCGGCATGCGCGAACCGACCATCGCCTGGTGGCCGGGCCGGATCCCCGCCGGCACCAGCTCGGATGAAATCACCGGCATGCTGGACATCCTGCCCACCTTTGCCCAGTTGGGCGGCGGCCAGGCTCCCACCGACCGAAAACTGGATGGGATCGACATCTCGCCCGTGCTGCTGGGCGAAGCCGGCGCCAAGGGCCACGCCGACTTTTACTTTTTCCGCGGCTTCAATCTGGAAGCCGTCCGCAGCGGCCCGTGGAAGTTGCACTTCAACCAGCCCGCCACCGGCGCGGTCGGCAAGACCAAAGGCAAAGCCGCGGCCAAGGCGAAACCGAACGCGCAACCCGCCGGCCTGCAACTGTTCAACCTGGACGCGGACATCGGCGAAGCGCAGAACGTCGCCGCCGAGCACCCCGACGTGGTGCAGCGTCTGCAGGCCCTGGCCGAGGCGATGCAGGCCGACCTCGGCACCCGGGACGCCGGCCCCGGCGTGCGGCCGTTGGGCCGGGTCGCAAACCCGCAGCCGTTCCTCGACCAGGATGGCAACGTGCGTCCCGACGCCGTGGGCAGCTGCAAGCAGTTCCCGTGATCCGCCCCGCCCGGGAGGACGAACCTGATGGCTGACGGCATTTCCAAGGCATGGGTCCCTGGCCGGACGGCCGGTTCGTCGGCTCCAGGACTCTCGTACCGTTGTGTTTGCGGCGTGTCTTTTCCTATCGACCCGAGTATCGGCGGCACCTGCCCGGCGTGCGGACGGAAAGTGAGCCGGACCGTGCTCGCAGCGGACCCGGCAGCCACGGTCAGTGTGACCCACGTCGTGGAAGATCCGACGACGACGGCCTCGGAGGATGTCGCGGCAGCGGCCGCCCCCGATCCGACGGGGCAGCGGTACGGCCACTACCGCGTCGTGCGTAAGCTCGGTCAAGGCGGCATGGGCGCGGTCTACCAGGCGCTGGACGAGTCCCTGCAGCGGTACGTGGCCCTGAAAGTCATCCACTCGGCGGGCGGCTCCGCCATCGACACCCCCCAGACGCAACGTCTGCTGCAAGAAGCCCAGCAATGTCCTGCTTGTGGACGAGCAAACGGTGAAACTGTCGGATTTTGGTTTGGCCCGCCGTCTGTCCGCCGCCGACCATCATGCGGCCTCGCTGGCAGGGACCCCGGCGTACCTGTCGCCCGAGGCGGCGGACGGCCAGCCCGTCGACATCCGCAGTGACATGTATTCGCTGGGCGTGACGTTGTTCGAAATGACGTTCGGGCGTCTGCCCTACACGCCGTCCGGCGACAAGCTGGTCGACTATCTCCAGGTGCATCGGACGGCCAGCATCGAGTTTCCCAATCCGTGGCCGGACCGCCTGCCATACGCCTGGCGGGACGTCCTGGCCCGGTTACTGGCCAAGTCGCCTGCCGACCGTTATCAGGATTACGAGGAACTGCTCGCCGACTTGAGATGGTTACGGCCGGTCGACTTGCCGCGCGCCGGGCGCGTCCAGCGCGGCTTGGCGTGGCTGGTGGACGTCGCGCTGGCCCAGGCTGGGCAAAGCCTGTTCTACACCCCCCTGGCCGCCGGCGCAGGCACTTGGCCCATCCAGTTGTCGCTGGCCGCGCTGGGCGGCTTGGTGCCGCTGCTGGCCGCGCTGCTCCAAGCCCGCTGGCATACGACGCCGGGCAAGCGGCTGTTTCAGCTGCGGATCGTCGATGGGCATGGGTTGACTCCGCGCAACGCGGTCCTGGCCATGCGCAGCGTATTCCAGTTCCTGCCGCTCTGGGCGGCCTGCGTACACGAACTCAGCCGAGCCGCCGGCCAGCCCCGCCTCGGCGCCATGTTCGCCGCCGTCGGCGCATTATGGCTGGCCGCCGATGCCGTGTGGGGTGTCGTCAGCCGCAAAGGGCTGAGCTTGCACGACCTGCTGTGCAAGACGCGGGTCGTGCTCGACGTGCCGGCAGCCTGAGTCGGCACGTCGGAGTTCGGGTCCGCGACACCAAAGGAGCAATCATGAAGATCGCACGCAACTTCACGCTCGCCTTGCCCATGCTGATCGCGATTTCGCCGATCCAGGCGGCAGAGGAGGTCACGCTGGCTTCCGGCCGGCAGGCACGGCTGCCGATCGTGGTCGGGCAACAGGCGTCCGAGCGGACGAAGGCGGCGGCCCAGACGCTGGCCGATTACTTGGGGCGGCTCAGCGGGGCGGCCTTTACCGTCACCCACGGCGACGGCGCGGCCGGCGTGGTCGTCGGCACTCCTGGGGATTTTTCCCGATTGCCCTTTCCGACCGAGTTCCCCGGCGGCCCGCGCGGGCGGGAGGACTACCTGCTGCGTTCCGCCCGCGGCGGCCTGTGGCTGGTGGGGGCCAGCGAGCTGGCGGTCAGTCATGCCGTCTGGGACCTGCTGTACCGCCTGGGGCACCGGCAGTTTTTCCCCGGCCCGATCTGGGAAGTGATTTCCGTCCAGGAGCGGCTGGCGATCCAGGTCGAGACTCGCGAAAGCCCGGCCTTCTGCAGCCGCCGCATCTGGTACAACTGGGGAACGCTGGACTACAACGCCCAGCCGTACGCCGACTGGTGCGCCAAGAACCGCCACGCCCAGGGATTTCACTTGAACAGCGGTCACGCCTACGAAGCGATCATCGCTGCCAACCAGGCGGAATTCGCCCGGCATCCGGAATATTACAGCCTGGTGGACGACCAGCGGCGAACGGGCGGCGACGCCAAGTTGTGCATTTCCAATCCGGACCTGCGGCAATTGGTCGTGGCGTGGGCCGTGCGCTCGGTCCAGGCCCGTCCCGAGATCGACTCGCTGTCCCTGGAGCCCAGCGACGGCGACAACTGGTGCCAGTGCGAAGCCTGCGCCAGGATGGGCAGCATCAGCGATCGGGCCGTGACGCTGGCCAATGAAGTGGCCCGGGCGATCAATCAACTGGGCTTGGGCGACAAGTACGTGGGCATGTACGCCTACAACCGGCACTGCCCGCCGCCGAGCATCGCCGTCGATCCGCACGTGATCATCAGCTCGACCACCGCCTTCATCACCGGCGGACTCACTCAGGACCAGATCATCGACGGCTGGAAAGCGAAAGGGGCCACGCTCGGCATCTACGACTATTACAGCGTCGTGGACTGGGACTGGAACCTGCCGGGCCGCGCCAAGGCCGCGCGGCCGCAGAAGATCGCCGACAGCATCCGCGACTTCCACGGCAAGGGGGCGCGGTTCTACGATTGCGAATCCGGCGATTGCTGGGGGCCCTGCGGCCTGGGCTACTACATCGCCGCCCGGGCGATGTGGGATCTGGCCGAAGCGGATCACGTCCAGTCGCTGACCGAGGATTTCCTGACCCGCGCGTTCGGGCCGGCCAACGAGGCGATGCGGGATTACTATCAGCTGCTGAACTTCGACAGCACGCCGCGGCCGATGAGCGACCTGCTGGGCCGCTTGTATCGCGCCCTGGCGGCCGCCCGCACTGCCGCGGCCGGCCGCCCGGACGTGCTGGCACGCATCGACCAGCTCGTGCTCTACACGCGCTACGCCGAACTGGTCAACGCCCAGGCCAATGGCAAGGCCCCGCGGGACGACATGCTGGCGTTCGCCTGGCGGCAACGCCAGAACATGCTGATCCACGTCTACGGCCTGTGGTCCGTCACGATCGGCCAGCGCGCCGCACTGGACCCCCAGCATCCGCTGAAGAGCGACGCGCCATTCTCGGAGCAAGAAATCGAGACGATCCTCCAGGCCGGGATCGCCAACAACGTGCCCGTCGAGATGGGCTTCACGCCGGTGGCGTTCAGCGAGCACCTGGTTCCGTCCACGCCGCTGCAGCTGCCCGCAGTGCCGCCGGGCAGCTTCCCGACGGAGCCGCAGGACAAGCACCAGTACCTGATCTGGGTCGGGCCGGCCGCCGCGGAATTCACGCTGCAAGTGACGGTCCAGCGCGTCTGGAATTTGCGGCCGCACCAGATCACGCTCCGCTGTCCGCTCGAAGTGACCGGCCAACCGGTGGACGCCAGCGACATTGTCCGTCCGGACGGCAAGAAGTACGCGGTGAAGCTGAAGACGCCGCATGCGGGCCTGCATCAGGTCGACGTCGCGGACGGCGGCGACTTTACCCGCATCGTGTGGCCGGAGGGCATGCCGGTGACGCTGCCCTCCGGGTTCGACATGCCGCACGTCGGCAGCCACTTCCGCGGCGGCTGGACGCTGTACTGTTATGTCCCCAAGGGCACGCCAGTCGTGGGCGGCTGGGCCGCCCGCATCGCCGCCTGGGCCCCGCGACTCGCGGGCGTGCTCAAGGACGGCGACGGCAACGTGGTCTGCGACTTTGCCAACGCCGAAGACGGCTGGTTCTCCGTCCCCGTGCCCGCGGGCCAGGACGGCAGGCTATGGAAGTTCGAAAACAGCCAGGGCACCCGCCAGCTGATGACCGTACCCCCGTACCTGGCCCGCAGCGGCGCCGAACTGCTGCTGCCGTCGGAGGTGGTGGAGAAGGACACGCCTCATTAGCCGGCTGTGTAAACTCGCACGGGCTGGGCGATGGACGACGGCAGACATGGACGGTGTGCCCTGGGCGCAACGGGGCGTTGGGGGCCTCACCGCCGACCCCGCGTCGGCGGAAGGGTGACTGGCAGGCTAGACGAACGAATCCCCAGAAACCTATGCCCTTCACTCTGCCGCCCGCCGCCCGCCGCCCGCAGGCGGCGGGCGGCAGAGTGAAGGGGTGGTGGTGAGGCGTGCGGCGTCTAGCCTTTCAGTCGTGGCTCCGCCGACGCGGGGTCGGCGGCGGCACTCGCGGTGTCTGCGCTTTCCCTGATTGCCGTGGGCCGGGCGGCTGGTATCTTGGGATGGCGCGCGCCGGGACGTTCGGTACTTCGGGCGCCGACGTGGAGGCACGAACAAACGGGTGCACGCGAGGCGGCGGTCGCGTCCGGGATCGATGCCAGACTCGCTCCGCGACGACGAAGGCAGCTAAGGACGCAAGCAAGCCACCGTACTCCTGAAACGTCGACACTCCACCCAGGAAAACGGAAATTGCCGTCACCATGACCATCACGTCGATCAGCTGGAAACGGATCATCGGCATTCTCGCCGTGTTACATGTCAAGTAGGTTCAGTTGTCGACGGGTGCGTCGTCAAGTCTGCGCAGTTGTCGACGTTCAATCTTCAGCTTCGGAAGCCACCGCTGCAGGGCCGCAATGTCTTTGTCCGTGACGGCGACGCCTACGAGGCTCAGGTAGCGCAGCTGTCGCACGTTTCTCAGGTGTTGGAGTCCGGCTCCCGTGACTCCTGTGAAGTCCAAGCCGACGGCTTCCAGCCGGGAACATTTCGCGAGTTGAACGAGATCGGCATCCTTCACTTCCGTGAATGACAAGTCGAGCGATCGCAGCGCGGGGTAAGTGCTTAAGCCACTGTACGAGAGGTCGATGACCTTCCATGGCCCACCGCTCAAGTGGACGACGTCTATTTCTTCGAGGAGCGTGCCGGGGATCATGCCGGTCTGCCACTTCTTCGCGGCCTCTGTTTTGGCGGCCGGTATGACCCATAGTCGGGTCACGGGCCCACGGCGGGTTTCCTGCCATGCAAGTGCTCGAAACGCCCCGCCGGTAATGGTTTCGCTCGCGAAGGCAGGCAAGTGGAGGATCACCGCCGCGAGTAGTGCCATTGCGTAGCGATGGACGCGCAGGGTGGTCATCGAGCAATCTCACAATTCGGCAAAGCCTTCTGGAGTTCGGAGACGCCGGCGTCGGTGACCTGCGTGTCGTGGAGCCAGAGTTCTTTGAGCCGTGTTAACTCGCGGAAATTGTCGAACCCGGCGTCTGTCACCTTGGTGTAACTCAGGTCCAGCTCCTCGAGTCGCGTCAATCCGGTGACGTACTTCAGCCCGATGTCCGTGACCCCAGTACCAGTAAGACACAAAATCCGGAGCTGGGTCAGCGCCGTGAGGTTCTTCACCCCTCCGTCCGCAACATGGGTCCAGCCGAGATCCAGTTCCGTGAGTTGGGTCAGTTCTGTGAGCGGCTTGAGCCCTGCATCCGTGACTTCCGTGTGAAGTAACAGCAAACCTTCGAGGCGGGTCAACCCGTGGAGGTGTTCGAGGCCGGCGTCAGTCGTTTGTCTGTAGCAGAGACTCAGCAAGCGGAGCCGAGTCAGGCCTTCGAGGTTCCTCAACCCGTCGTCTGAAACGAGAGTCAAGGCGAGGTTTAAGGACTGTAAGTTACTCAATCCCGCGATACGTTCCAGCCCAGCGTCCGTGACATGGCTGTCGAGAAGGTCCAATTCCGTCAGTTGGGCCAACCCTCCGACGGGCCGCAATGCACTGTCCCCGGCGTCCCTTCGGAGGACCAGGACCGTCGCATTCGCGAAGAAGTCGGACCCCAGAAGATCCCGCAACCAGATCGGTCCTGGCGGCTCTGCATTCGGCAGTCGGTTGCCGTCTTGATCGAACTCATAATCGTAACGCACCATCCCACCCAGCTTCACAATCGCTTCCGACGCCTCTCGCTGCTTCCTGGCTTTCTGCATTCTCAACGCAAGCCACGTCGCTCCGATGCCAGTCAGAATGGTCAACACCACCAGCGTCCGCAGGCTGAACTGCCGCCAGCGGCAACGGGGCTTCGGGGGGGTGGGTGGGGTCGTGGTCACGTCGGGAACCCTCGGGGCCACCGTCGATTCTATCGCTTGGACGCCAACCGTGGTATACTGATTGACGCGAGAGCTGATTGACGCGAGAGCAGCCGAATCTCCGTTTCAAGATGTTCAGCCTGGAGGGGGCGTGTCCATCCAGGGGCCGGAGCCCCTCGCGCGGCCTAACGTGCAGTCCAGCCAACGGTCAATTGCGCGCAGCCCGTCCAGCCCTTTCTTGCTACGTCGAGAGTTGTTCCCATGAGGACGTTGCCGTTTGGGTTCGTCGGGGTTTGGACGCTGGGACTTCTTGCGACGCTCGTATCCTGCGGGCCGTCGGAGCACAGTTCGATACCAGGGCCGATCTTGGTGTCGGCAAACGACGAGTTCATCCGCGCCCATCCGCTGCTGGTGGAAATATCCGCCATCGGCGGGACGGTCTACGTTCGGGACGGAGGGATCGCGATCTGCTTTGGCCCGCACATGCTGCCGCCGAGTCGTGAAGATGAAAAGATCATCGTGATCGAGGGGAGCGACAGATGCGGGAGGCGCCTCGATGACTGTGACCTCTCGTTGCTGTGCCAAGTTCCCAGCTTGACTTACCTCGACCTTTGCGCCGTTGACGTCTCGCAGGCCAGCGTGGATCGCCTGCGCAAGTGCCATCCCTCCTGCCGTATCCGTCGTTCCCATGCCACAGCCTGATCGCGGGGCCATCAGGAAAGTCGCACGAAGCGACGACCATCTCATTCGTCGGGGCGACGGCCACGAACGGGCCAAGAGGGCAGCGCGACGCAATTTGCCGGAGTTCCTTGCCGCCAGCCACATCCCAGACAAAATGCCGTCACCGAACGTGACCAGTACGGTGCCGTTCCGATTTGCCGCCAAGGGGGACTTCGGGGTGGCGGTTGGTTCGGTGGTCACGTCGGAAATTCTGGACTTCACCGTCCATTCTAAAGCCCGGTCACCGACAGTGGCAGACATGGCGGGTGGGGCCGTGCGTCATGAAGTTACTTGCTGTAACCAGGCGAGAAACCTGGCTGGGTAGACCTTCCAGTTGTCGACAAGAACAACGTAGACAGCGCGACCGTTTACGACGTACTTTGCACCGAGGTGATCAACGTCGAGGTCGTAGGTCACCTTCGAGGCACCGCCCGGCTCGAACATCGTGACCGTGCAGCGATGGTTCTGGACGCGAATCGTCGCTACGGCAGTGCCTGCGGGTGTGTCGTGGTTGGGCTCCGCCAGGACCACCTTCCCGCCAGCAATCGTCGCATGTTCAAAACCGCAGGCACGCGCCGTGAAGTAGATGTCTCCGTCGATCTGTGCGTCATCGAAGTAGGCGACCGATAAGCCAAGCCCGCAGCCAATCACCAGCACCAACGCCATCATCGTCCGCAGACTGAACTGCAGCCAGCGGCGGCGGGGAGTCGGGATGATCGGCGGGGTGGTGGTCACGTCGCGAGTCCTCAGATTCCAGGATGCATTCTACCGCCCCGCCGCGACCCGTGAGTAGAAGGTCGTGGGCGCGCAGCTCCGCTCCAGCCGTTTTGCACGTTCCCTGAAGCCGAGCCGCCGTTTCTGCGCTCGCGTGGGCGCGCCCAGGCCGTATAATGGTTGCGTCGATCGGAACGACCGCTGCCCGGCGAATGGGATCCGCTGGAATGGGGTTGCCCAATCGGAATGTCCCCCTGTCGTCCCTTCACCCATATCGAAAACGCCCGATGACTGGCAGACTGCGACTACTGAACGCGCTGGCGGGAGGGACTCCCGACCGGGTGCCGTTTGTGCCGAACATCTGGCAGTGGTTTCATGTTAACCGGGCGCGGGGAACGCTGCCGGACGAACTGGCTGGCGCTGCGTCGCCGGTCGAAGCATTGCGCCGCATCGGGGCGGATGTGATGTCCAAGTTCGACGGGATCTGCCTGGTCGAACGGCTGCATCGCTGCCAGTCCAGCGTCTCGTTTGAGGACGACGGCGGCCCCAAGCCGCAGTGGACTTCCTTCACCTCGTTCGAGGGCGGCAACGTGCGGCGGGAACGGCTCGAGACGCCGGACGGCGCGCTGAGTCATGCCTAAGTGATGGCGGCGTTGGAGCAGGTTGTGGATCTGGAGGGAGTGCATGTCTTCGAGTTTCCGGAGAACCTGGACAGCCTGTTCTATTCGCCCCCGCTGTTTCGCGAGTTCTGTCTGCCCGTGATGCAGAGGGCCGCCCGGATGGTGCACCAGCGGGGCAAGCACCTGTTCGCCAGCGGCTGCAATACGTCCCCAGCCATGCCGTTCGCGAACCTGCGGGCCTTCCGCGACGCCGCCTGGAAATACGGCCGATTCGCCGCCGGCCCTGGATTTTCTCCGGGTTGGACGGACTCGTCTGTCGTCGCTGCATCTGCCGGCGGTTGACGGTTTGCCGCCACGTCAGACCGTTGTCGAGCGACAGGGACAGCGCGGCGCCGTGCGAGTTCCCGCTCGTTTTCGTCGCGGCCGACCGTTGACAGGGGGCACCGGCCACAGTCAAATCGCCCGCAGGCCACCGCGGACTGCAACGCCTGACAAGAGACGCCTCCCAAGAGAGGAGACCCAGGATGCCTTGGACGCCCAAGCCTTAGAGGAGAGATCCGTGCTACGAGTAACTGAAAAACGAACGACGGTCTGCGCAGTCTTTGTCGTGACCACGGCCGTCAGCTTGACGACTTGGTCGCCGGCCACGGCCGCCGATGCCCCGCCCAAGCTGCTCAAATCCGGGGTTGTCAGCTTTGAAGACGCCCCAGGCCATCAGGCCGACTGGGGCGAGATGCGGCGCTACTTCACCGGCGAGACGGCCGGCACCAAGGACGTGCTCACCGCGGTGGCGATCGTCCAGCCGGGCAAGGCCGTGCATCGGGCCCACCGGCACGCCCAGGAGGAATACTTGATCCTGGTAGAGGGGGCAGGGACATGGTCGCTGGACGGCAAGGAGTCTCCGGCCAAACGGGGCGACATCCTGTACACCGAACCCTGGGTGTACCACGGCCTGACGAACACCAGCTCCGAGCCGCTGATCTTCGTGGTGGTCCGGTTCAACAGCAAGGGCATCACGATCCCGCCGCGTCCCGACGACCGACCGGACGAACAGTGAGCAGGTGACTTCGATCATGCCGCCATCCGTATTTGAACGAATCGAGGTTCTGCTGAACCAGCACGGCATCGCCTTCCAGACGCTGCGGCACGAGCCGGTGTACACCAGCGAACAGGCCGCCAGAATCCGCGGCACGCCGCTGGCCAGCGGAGCCAAGGCTTTGATCTGCAAGGGGGACGCGGGTTTTGTCATGTTCGTTATCCCCGCTGACCGGAAGCTCGACAGCCACGCGGTACGCCGGGCGAAGGGATGGCGGAAGCTCCGGTTCGCCGATCGCAAGGAGGTGCTGGAGTTGACGGGCCTCGCGCCCGGCTCGATCCCACCGTTTGGCAGCCTGTTCGGTCTGCCCACACTCTGCGACCAGCGGCTGGGCGACGTCGACGTGATCAACTTCAATGCCGGCGACCACTGCCCCTCGGTCAGCATGCGGTACGCGGACTACGTGCTGGTGGAGAAGGCTGAATTTGGCGAGTTTGCTGAGTCATGAGGAGGCGTCCGTGACAATGAAACACGACATGCCGGTCATCTGCGAGCAGAACCGCCGGGGAGTACGGCCGCCGGGCTGATGGTCGATAACGTCCGCCTGGAGGCCAGCGGTGAGTGAGAGGCCCGCAGGGACGGTAGAAGGCAGACCGGTCAGACGGGCATCTGGGGATATCGGCTGCACAGCGCCGGACGGCTCGCCGCGTCGTTCAATTCCAATCCCAGGTACTTTGGCGGGCCCGCGGAATTGGAGCTGCCCCGAAACGGAGATCCGGACCTGCTCTGCCAGGTGTGTGAACTCGCCGCGGACGGAAGGAGAATCGCCGCGATCCAGCGGCGGCGAGCCGTGTTCGCCGAGAGCGTGGCGGAGCGGTTCTGTGGGGAACTGGGGGCGGAGCCAGCGGCCCTGGACTACCGGGATTTCGAGGATCTGCCGATTGAACCGGGGCAGGTTGTGACGGCAGGCGGTTTTCGGATTGAACGCCTGCGGTTTGCCAGGCCGGAGGAGGCCAGAAAACCCTCCCTCCGCTTGCACGACGCGGTAATTCGCTCGCCACAGCCGCCCCAGGTCGATCCGGAACTCGCCCAATGGCAGGCTCAGATGCAACGGCAGATGATGCCACTGACGATCTTCTTGCGGATGGTGATGTCGCTGGTCGGAGCCGTTGGGTGGGTTTTCGGCCCCTTGTTTCACGTTTGGTGGCGGTGGAAGGGTGCGGAGCAGGTCCGCAAGGGCGGCGTGTTGCACGAGCTTCTGGCCCGGGATGCCGTCCCTCGTGTGGAACGTCGCGGTGCACAGCTCATCAACCGCCGGCATCGATGCTCGATCGCGGTTCCCGACCATGCCGAGCTGCTTCCGGACGTGGGGCCGTACGCTGTCTTTCGGTTCCGGCTCGACCAGGTTGTCGTGCAGGCTGAAGCGATACGCCCGTCCCGGCTGAGGGCTCGCCTGCAGGTGTGGCCCCAGGCGGAGGTCTTCGAAGACGAGAAGCTGTTCGTCAACGGGCTTCCAGCTCGCATGCTGCTGATCCAGGGTGGTGCGCCTGGTCGGAAGCTGCAAAGCGGTTGGTGTCTGGTTGAGACCCCGCATGCCGTGTATCGCTTTCAGGCCAGCGCTGAAGAACTGTCGGCCGAGGTTCGGCAGCAACTTCGGGCAGTTCTGGAGAGCTTTCGCGCCGATAGCGGGGATGTGGCCAGCGGCCCCGGCGGCACGACGTAGTCTGGCTGCGACACGGGGGCTGCCTCACAGGAATCGCGGCGACGCCATTCCCGCCGCCGCGTCCCGCCGTTCGCCCGTGTCTGGGTGACCTCTGCCCATTCAAATGTCGCAGATTTCGACGGCCTGGGCCAGCGATGTGAGAGGCTCCCGCGCGTCGGCACGAATTCGTGGGCGACGTAGCCGGTGAAACCAGTCTCGGCGATGGCCCGCATGATCGCGGGGTAATACAGCTCTTGCGTTTCGTCGATTTCGTGCCGGCCTCGACGCCCCAAGCCATGTTGTCGAACATGTAGCCCTTGTGGTCGACCTTGCTGTTGAGGTACTCGATACAAACGGTGACCTCCTTCTGTTCTGCGAAGCCCGCGACCTGTTTCAGCGCGGCAACGGCGTTTTCGATTCCCACGTCGTCGGGAATTTCATTTCGGTTGCCCGACATGGCGATGACGTTGGGAAACCCGTATTCCGCGTTGGCTTCGATCGCGGCGCGGATGCTGGCAATCGCCTGGTCGTGCTTTGCCTTGTCATTGACAGCGCTGCCGCCCGACGAGCAACGCAACACGGCTGATACTTGACCCAGTGCCATTCGTCGCGTCACCCGAGCCACAAACTCAGGTCACATCGGCCCAGAGGCGAATTCAACTGCCGCTTTGCTGCAGGGCGGAAAGAAGCCGTATCGTTTGGTCCGCCGTTCGTCCGTGTCGCGTTCGCGGGCACACATGGCTGCCACTGGAGTGCTCCCGTTGCTCGCTGGCTTTTGTCCGACCCGACGATGTCAACCAGCTTGACGGCCGTAGGACGGACGTTCCAGACACCCCGTACTGCCCCATCGCTTCCGTCGCTTCCCTAGGTACGGTTGCAGCGGACGTTTGCGCGCGTTACATCTATCCGCATTCGCTGGTCGCAAACATGCCAGGAAAACAACAATGACCAACAGAATACTCCCGCGGTTTTCGTCGCGGTCGTGGACCGTGGTGCTCGTCCTGATGCCCGGCATCCTCACAGCAGCGCAGACGCGATTGGAGCAAGGCAGTCGGATCTCCTGCACCGAGCCGATGGGCATCGGGTACGCCCGCACCGGCGTGAACACGGCGATCTTTCGAGGCAGCTCGCTGGTCACTTGGGAAGGCATCCAGTACGCGGCGTTTTATGACGCACAAGGCCGCTTCGTCCTGGCCCGCAGAGGTCTTGGGTCGCCGCGTTGGGAAACCCAGGCCACTCGCTACACCGGCAATGTCCTGGACGTCCACAACGTCATCAGCCTGGGCGTGGACGGCCAAGGCTTGCTGCATGCTGCCTGGGACCACCATAACCACCCGCTGAACTACTGCCGGAGCACGGAACCCGGCTCGCTCGAACTCAGCGACAAGCTTCCCATGACCGGCCAGGAGCAAGCTGTCTGCTACCCGCAGTTCTTTCGCCTGCCAGATGGAGATCTGCTGTTCCTGTATCGCACCGGCATGTCAGGCGCCGGCGACCTGGGCATCAGTCGGTACGGCGTCAGGACGGGGCAATGGCACGCGCTGCCCGGGCCGATTGTGGCCGGCGAGGGTCAGCGCAATGCGTACTGGCAGACCGCCATCGACCCGCGCAGCGGCGCGATCCACCTGTCGTGGTGCTGGCGGGAACGCAAGGGAAACGCGGATCTCCTGACCAACCACGACATCTGCTACGCCTGCTCGCACGACGGCGGCAAGACCTGGCTGCGGGCCAATGGGCAGGCCTATTCGCTGCCGATCACCGCCGACTCGGCCGAGGTCGCCTGGCCGGTGCCTCAGCAAAGCAATCTGGCCAACATGACATGCATGGCGGTGGACGCACACGGGCACCCATTCATCGTTAATTCGTGGAAGCCTGCTGGGGAACCGACCGAACAGATCCACCTGGTGTTCTACGACGGCGCAACGTGGCAACTGCGCCGCGTCGGACAGCGAGAAGGGTATCCGCTGCGACTGGGCGGCGAGAACGGCTTTACGCTGTCCCGCCCGCTGGTACTGCTCGATCGGGACGACCGGGCCCTCGTGGTCATTCGCGACGCCGCTCGGGGGTCACGGATCTCCCTCGCCGTCAGTCAGGACGCGCAGTATCGCACTTGGCAATTCGAGGACCTGACGGCGGAATCGGTTGGTGATTGGGAGCCGACGCACGACGCCATGCGCTGGGAGCGTGACGGCGTCCTGAGTCTGTTCGTGCAGAAGTGTTCCGTGGGCTATCCGCGACCGGCCCCACCGGAGGTCGGCGGAGAACCGGCCTGGGTCCTGGAGTGGCAGCCAGTTGCCCGCCAACTCGACAACAACCTGAAGTGCGTTGACCTGTCTGACTTGGACGGCGACTTGCCGCTGGATGTGGTCCGCTCCACGGAAATCCTGCGACGAACCGAGCCGTGGGAAAACGACTCCTTGGGTTATCCCACCGTGGTCCGCAACGACCGGGGAAAACATCCGGACGGGCGGTACTATCTGTACTATGCCTCCCGTCTTTCCGGTCACCCGGACGACATCGTCTTGCTGGACCCCGGCGATGGCCATCCCGTGCCGCTGGTCCACGCGGGCGGCAAGCCGGCGCCGAGTTGGGCCTCGGAGGCTTGGCGGCGCGACACGGTCGAGGGCTTGCGGCGGTTGATCGAGCACGTGGCGGCTGCGCCCTACGCCGACCGCGTCATCGGGTATCACCTCGCCTCCGGCACCACCGAGGAATGGATGATGTGGGGCGGAAACGAAAACCAATGGGTGGACTACTCGCCTGCCAACCTCAGCGGCTTTCGTCGCTGGCTGCAAGCCCGGTACGCCACGGATCAGAAGCTCCAATCTGCCTGGTCCGACCCGGCCGTCACGCTTTCCACGGCGACGATTCCCACCAAAGCCCAACGCCAGGCCACGTACTTCGGTTCTCTGCGAGATCCGGCGCGCGAGCAGCCGGTGATCGACTTCTACCACTATAACTCGGACCTCGTCGCCGACACGATCGGCTGCTTTGCGAAAGCGGTGAAGGATCTGACGCACCGCGAGAAGATCGTCGGTGTCTTCTACGGCTACTCGCTGCAACTGTGCGGCGAGCAACGTCAGCAGAACGCGGGGCATCTGGGCTTAGCGCAGGTGCTTGCTTCGCCCGACGTGGATTTCCTAACCAGTCCGACGAGCTACGCCTTTCGGCAACTCGGTGGCGAGGGCACGAGCCATTTCATGTCCCTGGTGGGCAGCGTGCAACTCCACGGCAAGCTGTGGTTTGACGAGAACGATATCCGCACCTCGCTGTCGGGAGGGAACATCGGCGAGTGGGGCCGGCCCGCCGACGTCGCGGGCGACTGCGTGCAACAGGACAAGGAGTTGGCCAACTGCCTGGTCCATGGTGCGGCCCAGTGGTGGTTCGACGTGGGAGGCAACCGGTACAACGATCCGGTCTTGATGAAGCGGATCGGGGAACTCGCTGCCAAGGCCGACGCGGTCCTGTCGCGGGACCGCAGTCCGGTCGACGAAATCGCGTTCGTTGTTGACGAGCGGAGTCTGTGCTACCAGCGCGTGGGCGATCCGCTGGGGAATTGGCTGCTGCTGGGCCAGTTGCCCGCGTTGCACCGTATCGGGGCTCCGGTTGGGCACTACCTGGTCTCGGATCTGCCCCAGATCGGCCAGCACAAACTGTACCTTTTCCCCACCAGCTTCGCGCCTTCGGCCGAGGATCGTCGAGCTGTGGAGACGCTCAAACGAGACGGCCATGTTCTGGTGTTCCTCGGCGCGCCCGGTCTGTACCGCGACGGGCGCCTCGACGAACAGGGCATGGCTGATTTGACCGGCATTCGCCTCAAGCTGTCCCGCGAGCCTGCTCCGTTACGAGTCGTACTGCAGCCAGACGCGTTGTCGCGGTTGGTGGCCGGCGAGGTGGGCTCGGCCGAGCCCACATACGGTCTCGATCATCGCACGTCTCCGATCGTGTACGCCGACGATCCGGAGGCGATAGCGCTGGGCAAACTGCCCGACGGCCGCCCCGGCCTGGTCATGAAAGACCACGGCACGTGGACGTCGGTCTATTCGTCCGCGCCGCTCCTGCCAGCATCGCTGCTGCGCCGATTGGCTCAGCGGGCCGGCGTGCCTTCGTACCTCGAAACAGAAGACATCGTGTGGGCGAGCCGCGA
>Ga0172371_10007082_pt1 | contig 16089 bp, 12 predicted proteins | sample Lak12m_FD_114543 | JGI IMG/M metagenome (GOLD analysis project Ga0172371, IMG submission 114543) | Freshwater microbial communities from Kabuno Bay, South-Kivu, Congo - kab_022012_12m | ecosystem: Environmental > Aquatic > Freshwater > Lake | place: Democratic Republic of the Congo: South-Kivu...
CGCTGCTTATGTGCGGGAGCACAAAGCGACAAATCCGGGGCTGACGCCATTCAAGGCCTCGGCGGCAACCTGAATGGAAAAATTACCCCCAAAACGCTCGGAAGAAGCGCGGAATGTGAGACTAAGCCGCGGTTGGACCATCAAGGTTTTTCGGACCTCTTGTCGCTTCGCGACCCGGACGTGTAACGTCCGGGCCACCCAAAGCCAAGTTGGTCGATTCCCGTAGCACGATTTCCATCCCATCGCGGGTTTTGAGACAGTTTCCAAACCTCGCGCCGTACGACCAATCGTGCTACGGTTTCGGCAGGTTAAGACATTTTGAGAAAGTCTGAGATGCCCGTCCCACTCAGAATGGGAGCTACGAGTCGGATAGCACCGTGGTTAAACTCGCACTTCACCCCCGCCGAGCTCGCCTGTCCTCACTCACAACGCCGGCCGGTCTACTCGATGAAGACCGCTTCCTTCAAAATGGCATCCGGAAACTTGAGCCCGAGGGACTCCATCATGCCTTTGTTGATACTGATTTTCGGGCTCGGATCCATCTTCACCGGCACCTGAGAAACCGGCTTTCCCCGGACCACCACATCTACGACCGAGTCGGCCAGCATGGCTCCAAGTTTCGAGTCGTCGGCGGCCATGCCCGCTACGGCTCCGGCTTTGACCGGTTTGTCGGCATACGAAAACATGGGGGTCTTTGCCGCGTTCGTTACCGGGAGAAGGTTGAGGACGTTGTCCATGGCGAGCCGAGTGCTCGATATGATGAGAACGTCGACTTTTCCCGCCAGTTCGCGTGTTCCGTCAATAAGTTCCTTGACGTTGGAAGCCACGACCTCCTTGTAGCCGATCCCGAGCCGCTTGCACTGTTCCTGGGTTCCTCGCCGGTCGATCGGGCCTCCGGGATGGCCTTTCTCAACGAGGAGCCCCACACTCTTCACCCCCGGAAACATAGTCGTTATGACTTCGAATCGCTTTTCGTACGGAATGAAGTACGTCACTCCGGTGATGTTCCCTTCAGGAGCGTTCAAGTTCCTGACCGCGCCCAGATCCGCCGGATTGTTGCATGCCCCCACGAAGCAGGGAATCTTCGGCTTCTCCTTGGCGAGGAACTCGGCGCCGGAGGAGCGCATGAAAACAATTGCGTTCATCGTGCTTTCGCACTCGCGGTAGACCCTTTCGGCCTCTTGCATGTCCTTGAGCTGTCGGAAGATTTTGACCTCAAGATCGGGCGCAACCTGGTGAATCTTGGACAGGAAACCAAGCAACACGACATCGACCATGGCAGATTTCGTGTCCCAGATGACCGCGACCTTCTTTTTTTCCTGAGCCGCCGCCTTGGACATTCCGACGATGGTCGAGCAAAGGACAAGAGCAATCAAGACACACCACGCCTTCTTCATAGCCATGTTCACCCCCTTGCTGAATTCGGAGACCGCAAGGTTCCGGAAGTGAAAAGGTTTTCGCTGTAGGGCTGGATGCGCAATCTCTCGCGGATGGGACCCCTTGTCTCCTCTAACACGCATTGGGGGGAAAGGGCAAATTCTTTCTCCCCCCACGATCCACGTCCCCATCCCCTAGCCCCTTCCCCAAGTTTGGGGAAGGGGGACCGGAAGCCCCCTCTCCAAATTTGGAGAGGGGGTTGGGGGTGAAGGCTAGAATATACGATGAACGATTACCCCATTCGAACGCCCCTCCACTTTTACACGATGTAAAGAAGGCTGACACACGGCAGGGGCTCATGGCCGATCCGTCGGAGAGGCGCCCCTGAAGACGGCAACCGAGCGACGCTTTCCGAGCCCACTTCAACGCGCCACGCGTTGTGGCATACGTGTTGCTTATGATCTTCCGAGTATCTGTCGCTCTTTCGAGCTGGTACTCTGCCGAACGAACACGATTACGCGCGTGAGGCTCGACCGCGGGGCGGAGCCACTGATATTCCCGATTGCAATTACCAATCCGCCTTCGAGGGAGCTGCGCTTCGGAACAAGCCCGCACGCAGTGAACTTGACGGTCACCCATGTGGAGGAAGCTTTGTGAAGGGGGTCTTCCGAACGGCGTGGGTCGGATCGATTTTCTTAACGCTGCCTGGGGCAGGCGAATTCCTTCATTGTCAATAGTATGCCCCGGGAGGAAGCCTATGACGGGTCTTAGCCAACAGGACGAAATTTCGAGCAGCGATGACCCGGGGGGAGCCTCGAAGAGCTCCTCGGACACGAATCCCCTTGAAAGCCACAAGAAATCCGGCTCGCCGGGGAGAGCCCCCGGAGCAAACGGAAGTGCCTACCGACCCCGTGAGGTCCTTCTGGAGGAGAGTATCCGCCAGTACAGATCGGTTGTCGAGGATCAAACCGATTTCATATGCCGCTACCTGCCCGACGGCACCGTGACCTTTGCCAACAACGCCTATTGCCGTTACTTCGGCCACCGACGTGTCGATCTGGTGGGAAACCTCTTTGCCTTGCCCATCGCCCACGATGACCGAGAGACCATCCCCAATTATCTCGATGAATTCAAGGCGGACAATCCGATCTGCACCTGTGAGCACCGTGTGATCACCCCTCAGGGGGAGACCCGGTGGAACCGGTGGACCCACCGGGCGATTTTCGACGACAGCGGCAATCTCTTGGAATTCCAGTCTGTCGGTCGGGACATAACCGAACGGAAGCTCGCTGAAGAAGCATTGAAGAAGAGTGAAGCCAAGTATCGACGATTAGTGGAGAATTCCCCGGTAGGTATTTTCACGGTCGATGACTGCGGGCGGATCAACGAAGCCAACCAAGCGTTCGTCAACATCCTGGGAGGCCCCTCCATGCAGGAAGTTGTCGGAACGGACACCGTCACATGCGCCCCGGTTCTCGAACCCTATTTCCTTGATGATCTGATCGCCGGCCTGGAAGCCGACGAACCGATTCAGCTTGAACGGTCATGGACGTCTCGATGGGGCAAGCATGTGTACGTCAGAGTCTACCTCGTGCCCGTCAGAAACAGTGAAAGCGAGAATCTCGGCTGCCAAGGCATCGTCGAAGACGTCACGGAACGCCGGACAGCACGGGAAAAGCTGATCCAGAGCGAACGACTCAAAGCTCTCGGCGAACTGGCCACGGGGATAGCTCATAATTTCAATAACTTACTCCAACTCGTCTTGGGCGCTGCGGGCCTGGCCGTGCTCCATCTCGACAGAGGCTTAGCCGATGCTGCTCGAACTCACCTCAACCAGATCTTTGCCTCCGCCAGGTTAGGGGCGGAAACCGTCAAACGGCTTCAGAGCTTCGCTCGGGCCAAGTCCGGTCCATCTCCGTTGCAGGGGACGGTCTTCGATCTGTCCCGCATCGTCGAGCAAGCGGTCGAGATGAGCAAGGGGTGGTGGAAAACCGTGCCTGAAAAGAGCGCATTGAAGATCAAGGTGACCACGGCTTTCCAGCAAGGTTGCATGATTCAGGGTCAGGAGAGTGAGCTCTTCGAAGTGATTGTCAATCTGCTGAAAAACGCTGTGGAAGCTCTCGGTCCCGAGGGCGAGATCAACGTCCGGACGTCGGTAGAAGGATCACGCGTGGTCCTTGCGGTGCAGGACAACGGCGCGGGAATCCCTCGCGCGCATCTGAGCAAGGTTTTCGACCCCTTCTTCACCACGAAAACCTTTGACAACGCGGGGATGGGGCTGGCCAGTTGCTATGGAATCGTCTCACTGCACCAGGGTGACATATCCGTCGAGAGCGGGGACGGAAGGGGGACCACCTTTACGGTGACGCTGCCGCTGACGCAGGAAATCACCGGAACGGGGACGACGGTAAAGCCGTCAGGCCGCGTTAAGAAATTGCGGATTCTGGTCATAGACGACGTTCCCATAGCCGTGTGCCTGCTGGAGGAAGGGTTGAATGAATGGGGGCACACCGTGTTCAAGGCTTCCTCGGGCCCCGAAGGTGTTGACCTGTTCCGGAGCCGCAGCGTGGACCTGGTCGTCTGCGACCTGGGCATGCCGGGAATGAACGGATGGGAGGTGGGCAAGGTAATCAAGGAGGATTGTGAATCCCGCGACGCGGCGAAGACACCCTTCATTCTCCTGACCGGTTGGGGCCAGCAGGCGGCCCTGGACGAGAAACGCCTGGAGTGCGGAGTGGACAAGGTCCTCGAGAAGCCCGTGGACATTTCCACCCTTCAGCAAGCGGCTCAGGACGTTGTTCGGGACTGGGAGGCAACTCATACCAATGCGTCATCGAACAAGTGAAATAGGGCGGGCCGGCGGGGAAAAACTGTCTCAGAAATCATTTCTCAGCAGGGATCGTGGCACGATTACGATCCAGTCGTAAGTTTTGAGACACTTTCGGGACGACGGCCCCCGTGCGCACTCACTTATAGCGAACTGATGTTACATCTTAGAACGCGCCTTGGTATCACGTGTCTGCCGCCCCCCGTGGCCCAGTGCGGCAATGAACCGAAAGGCCTGTTCTATCTCATGCGGAAGCCCGGCTCTCCGGAACGGGTTTACCGTACCGAATCACTGAACCGGAGCGCCACGTCATCCGTCACTCGAGGACATGCAGGGATTTCAACTCGTCCAAGAAGGACGAGCGGTCGCTGTAGAGAATTGTCCGGAGCCCTCGCGAGCCGGCTCTCTCAATGTTCCCCGGGTGGTCGTCGATGAAGAGCACGTGCGACGGAGGACAGCCCAGTTTCATCACGACGAGGTCAAAGACGGCCGGGTCTTTCTTACCCACACCCAGGTAATAGGAGTTGAAGACGCTGTGAAATTCCTTGAAAAAACCGTACTGCTCATCCAGCCGATCGAGCCAGTCGGTTTGATCGCTGAGGATGCCGACCATGTAGCCCCTGCGCCGCAGGTTGCCCACGACATCCAACATCCACGGCCTCAGGATGAAGTGCCTGAAGATCTCGGCCCTGAGTGCCTCCTCCGGAGCGGTAATCCCCGTCCGTTGCTTGACGAGGGCCCAGAAGTCGCTTTCCGTTGCTCGGCCCACCACATATCCCGATTCATATACGGCACGGGCCGCGGTTTCAAAAAACGAATCCGCGTCCAGTCCGTGCATCCGACCGATGGCCTTGAGGCCTTCTCGGAAGCCTTCTTCGGCCAGGACTCCTCCAAAGTCGAAGAGGACGATTTCGATGGAAGCGTTGTGAGGTTGTGACAAGCTCTACGTTCCTTTCTCGTTTGCGGTATGGTAGGGTGACTTGGTTGCCGGGCGACCGGGATAGTTTCCGGGCTGTCGAATACCGGCATCACGCTCGGTCAAGATACGTCCGGGCCTTTTTGCCCCACGGGCAAGGGGTCGTTCCGGGAGATTGGGTGGAAACCGGACGATGGAAAGGACCCCTTCAGGCCGACGTGTCCCGAGCGCGGGCTCGAATTTCAAGCTGCGGAATTTTTTTGGAATCCGCACTCTCTTTCGGGAACATTGTCATTGCTTTGCGGTCAAGAATCCGTATAATTAGAAGTTCGTTCGGAGAGTCAATCGATTCTTCCTGCGCGATCGCCCGCCTGGGGAAGAGCTTGGTCTCTCGAGATCTTTTCCATCTTATCGAAAACTCGTTCACATTGAAATGCAAACCGGTGGGGACCCGTATCGGATACGGCTCTCCGGCTACTTCATGGATGATCAAGGAGTAACTACATGCAGGGAAACGACGTAAGACCGGTGCTGCAAGGCACACTGGGAAACCAAAAGGGTTCGGCTTCTTACAGCTTCGTGGGATTTGTCATCATCGCAATTTGCGTGATTGTGGCGGTCTTCTATCTGCCCCAGGTGTTCGAGGGCGGAGGAGACCAGGAGCTCGCCGCGGCTGCCACTGCCATTGCCAAGAAAGACTACGACAAGGCCATCGACCTGTACACCAAGTATATCAAGGCCAATCCGCAGAATGCTGCGGCGTATATCGGCCGTTCCAAGGCATATTTGCTCAAGGGAAATTCGGAAGAAGCGCTTGCCGACGCCAACGCCGCGGTGCAGAAGGCCCCTGGCGACGCCTTGGCATACGGTCAGCGGGCACTGGTGGCAAAAGTCCGGCAGGACTACGCAAAGGCATTGGAAGACCTGACCAAGGCCCTCAAGATCGACCCGGCCTCAGCGTGGGCCTTGGCTCAGAGGGCAGACGTCTACTCCAGGCAGAAAGATCAGGCGAACGCTCTCAAGGACGTGAACATTGCCCTGCAGATGAAACCCAATTTTGTCGGAGCATTGCGGCTGAGAGCATGGATTCTGAGCAGCATGGGCAAGTGCAAGGAAGCCTCCGACGATTTCGCCAAGGTAGCCGTGTTGAGCCCCAAGGACGCTTTCTCCATTCAGGACCGGGCATGGTTCCTCATGACCTGCCCCAATGAGAAGCTCCAGGATCCCACCAAGGCAATGGAGCTGGCAAAGCAGGCCCTCGAGATGACCGGTGGAAAGGACGGCGTGGTTCAGGAGACGATGGCGGAAGCCTATTTCCGTCAGGGTGATCCCATCAAGGCTGCCGAGCACCAGAAGAAGGCCATCGAGCTGGGTTCCAAAGAATGCCCCGACGGTTCATGTCTGAAGGAGATGCAGCAGAGACTCCAGAAATATGAATTGGCGGCACGGCAGGAGATCAGACACCGGTACGAAATACTTCCTATGGACGGCCAACTCTAATTAATCCCCGCGGAGGCGGATCCCCTGAAATTTGGGGTCTGCCTCCCTTCCCTGTGACCTGCCTGTTGAATCCCGCCCTGCTTCTCCGGGCCCAGGCCCGGCCTCTGCCTCTACAGTGCCGCTCATTGAAATTCGCGGCTCTCTTCACCTACGGGAAAGCCAGTGAGACTTCGTTTACTTTGTGGCAGATCCCCTCGTGGCGTTCATCCACAGCTCCTCGGAATCTCATGGTTATGGCCGACTGATAGTGGAGCGCGCTTCCCTAAAAGGACGTTGAGCCTGCTTCGAGATTCAGCTTCACGTTTTCCATCCTTTTCAATGCGCTCCACTATAATTCCGAAATTGTGTCTCGTTACGAAGGTCGCCTACGGACGGGCTGTGAAGCGAACAGCTCTCGCTCCGCATTCCGTACGGACGTTGACGGTCACCGATCTGCCCAGATACGGGGCAGCGTCCACGCGTTGGCCGTTGTCCACCCGAACAACGACCGTTGAATTATCCTGGCCCTTCAATGTTACCGTCGTCTTGTCCACGCGAACGAGACGTCCCGCAAATTCCTCGGCAACGCACACGCGGGGCACACCGAGCGCCAGCACGGGTACCAGCAGGATTCCCAACCAAAGGTCCCTCATCAGTTCCTCCAGAACCATCAAATCCACAGCCGAAGCCAAAATATTGCTTCGGACAACAACACCTGGGCCATCACCGGAAGGCCTCGGCCCATCTCCCCCCTCGGTACCTATAATACCGTATGGCCCCGTGTCTTTCAACCATTCTAATCGGATAGTTATGACAGCGGCACGATTTGACAAGGCCCGCGCTTTGTGAAATAAATCGCTTCTGTTTTCCGGCAGGCGTTCACCGGGAGCTAAAAGGATGACTGATACCAATGCGCTGTCAAAGAAGTGACAGTGGGTGAAGCCGGTCCCAGCGGATCTCTGAAGCGAAGTCAGGCATCGCCGTCCGTAGCGGAGGAGATCCGCCGGTACCGGCAAGGAGCCTGGCTCTCAGTGTTACTCGTAAGAAAGCGCATTGGAATGACAAGGACGTGGGGATGAAATGCCCCACCAGGACACGGAGACGCCAAAGAAGCCGATGGTGGACGAAGTAGGGCCATCAAGAGGATTGCCCTTTGATTTCTTTGTGGCTTTGGCTGCGGGTCATCGGCCTCACCTCCGTCACAACCGAACGGAGGGCCCTCCGGCGCCCGGCAAGCCCCGGCCAAATGGGAGGATGGGCATGGAATTTCCTGACGGTCTTCTCTATTCCGAGGAGCACCTGTGGGTAAAGCTGGAACGGGGACAGGCGTCGATCGGTATCACCGATTACGCCAGAGAAGAACTGGGGGAAGTGGATTATGTGGAGCTCCCCGAACCGGACGACAATCTCCTTAGGCGCCGCCCCTTTGGAATCGTCGAGACCAGCAAAGCGGTGACCGATCTCGTGGCCCCGATCTCCGGGGTGGTTGTGGAAACCAACATCGCCCTGTCCGAGTCACCGGAGGCCCTGAGCGACGATCCGTACGGCGACGGCTGGCTCGTGGCCGTGGAACCTTCCGATCCTGACGAGCTGGAAGATCTCATGCAACCCGACGTCTATCGCAAGCTGGTGAACAGTTTGATTGAGGAGTAGTGGCCGCCACTGGAGGGATTCCAGTGGCGTAACCGAATCGTTACACGAGGACGGCTCGCAGCCGTCACATGATGTTTCCCAGGAACCGGCTGGTCACATAGATGAAATGGGCCCGGATGCGGAGCCGTTTGGCCTTGAGCCTTTCGGGGAAGGGAAAATAAGGGGCTGCGGTCTTGATGGCGTTCAACGCGGATTCATCGAGAACCGTGTGGCCGGAAGAATCCAGGAGATTCACGTCGAGGAGCTTGCCATCCCGGGCAATCGAGAATTCCAGGGTCAAGGAACCCCCAACTCCGGACCGCGCTGCCGCGGATGGGTAAACCCACACGCCCTGGATCTTATGCTTGAGCTGCAGCAGATACGAGAAGAACCGTTCCTCCCGAGTGTTGATGTCAACTACCGCTTCCTCGACCTCGCCATCCGGAAAGAACTGCGAAGATCCCCCCAGCGTGGATAGACCTCTCGCCAAGTCCCCGGGGGTCGGCCTCAGGTCCACGGAGTGAGAAGGGCGGTATTCCGCGGTCTTGCGCTGGGGTTGCGGGGTCGACTTCGCTTTGGCCGGGCTCTTCTTCGGCACACGCTTGATCTTCCCGGGCGACGGAGATTCTTCCTCCTTCTCAATCTTCTCGACTTTTTTCGGCTCTTTTACGAGCGCCTCCGGCGCGGCCGGAGGAACGAGCGAGGCAATGCGCTTTTCCGGCGCCTCCATCGTGCCGAGGGGGGCACGGGGGACAGGGAGTATTTTCGGGAGTCTTTGCTTAAGGGCCGTATGGTCTCGATCGGAAATCGCGGCGGCCACTTTGGGGGGCGGCTCAGGTTCTCCCAGGGGGGCCTGCGGTTCGACGAGCCTCACCCTTGTAATACTCTCACCGGGATTAAGCATGGCTCTGGTAGGCGTGAGGGCGGCCATCCTCGGCAACCCCAACAACAGGACCAGATGCAGCGCCAGTGACGCCACGATGCAATACTTGAGGGCCTTGTCTTTCTCGATCCTCAGAAAGGCACTGGTTTCCCGCATCTGCTCCTCAGGTCTAAACAAACTGCTTAAATCATTATACCCGAGGTCGGGCTCGTCGTCAATATCATACGCAATTTCAGTGCGTTGCAACATCCTGGCCTTTACAGCAATCTCAGTGAGGATGAGAGCCTCATCTCAGCCTGTTCCGCGGAGTCCACGACGAGGCACCTTCCATCATCATAAATCCTTTTCTTTATTTGACAACCCCTGAGATCTTCTCGCCCCACGGATGAAGGCATTCGCATTCCGGCGAAACGCGTCCCAGATTCCTTCGTGCCAGCTCAGCGTCGGTGTTCGCGTAGCAGTACACGCATCCGTGTGCGCAGGTGTCATACGCGCCGATGTCCCTGGAAGCCGCGCAATCACACCCTTTTCGAGTGGGAGCGGGCTTCAACCGGTCCAAGGCGTCCCGCCTGGCTGGCGTATCAACTACGTCCGCGAGAAAACGCGGATCGATACAACGGGCTCTGGTAATGCTCCCGGACACGAGGAAATCGTGCGCGCAGGATGCGAGCCCGATCCCCCATTGATGGCCTACGGATGCAAGCTCCTGCGCCAGGAATCGAGACTCTTCCTCCCCGGGCTTCCGGTAGTCCGGAGCATGGCGGTCCATGTTGCGAACGGTCTTCCGGTAGTAGTCGCAGAAGCTGAAGATACACTCCGAGGTGTAAGGGGCCAACGTGCGACAGAGCTGCCCAAAATTCCTCAGATGCCAGCTCGCATTGAGCGTCTCCGTCAGAACAATGGTGTCGTACCGCCACCGCATCTTCGACGAAGGAAAACGCTTTGCCAACGTCTCGACAATCTCGAGAGTGCGGCTCAGCTTCGGCACTCCCGGCTCGATCGAGGACGGATAGTTGTTTATCGTGTACAGAAAGGTGAAACAGTGACCGCGCTGCGTCAGTTCCTCGAGATGCGGCACGATGGGGCCGGCGTTCTTGGTCCAGAACACCACGGCTATAACGTCGGCGGCAGCGAGGGAAACTTCGTGAACCTTCGCCCCGAACGGCGAGACGACCGTCGCGTAGCCTGCGGCCACCCGATTCATGAACCACCGGGCGTGGAACGCCGGAATGTCCGTCCGCCTACTAGCCGAAATCACATGCATAGCCGACGTGATGCTGAGTCGGCCCACGGATGCGGATCACCGCCTGCCGTGAACCGAACTGCCGATTCCTTTCCTGCCTCGACCGGGAACCGCGGTCACGCCTGAGTCAGGGGGTACACAAAACGCTTCCTCTCCCGAGAGGTTCGTGTAATATGAAACCGTTGGAGGAGCCGAAAACACCCTCCTCGGCCCCCAATCCAGCCTCAGGGCGTGGAGCCCAGCCGCGAACGGACTCTTCCCCTTCCGGGGCCCAGTTACGGAACGCTCCGAAAGCGGGCTCCGATACGACGGAGACGACGAGGCCCCGCGTCGACCGGCATGAACATTCTCGGAAGGGTTGTACCGCTCACCCGTTCCCATGTCAACCCGGCGGCGCGATCACCCGGCTTCCCCGTCGGCGGGGGGCTGTTCGCAGGACAACTATGGTATAATGGGCGCCGGCAACCGCACGGCCTTTGCCGCGATCGACGTGGCGGCCGCAATTCCTCGGCGTCGGCAGATCGCGGGAAGCCCCACGAAGTCGTGCGGGCTCGACGACTTTCTCAGAAAGGGATGGCAATGGCCAAAGCCAGGAAGGGGAGAGATCCCGGAGACGTAAAACCCGAATCGGAAAAGGAAAGAGCCGTTGACATGGCTGTCAGCCAGATTGAACGGCAGTTTGGCAAAGGCGCGATCATGAAGCTCGGTACGAGCGGGGTCATGCCGAACATCAAGACGATTCCATCAGGCTCGCTGGGGCTCGACATAGCCATAGGCGTCGGCGGCATTCCTCAGGGACGCATCGTCGAAATCTTCGGCCCCGAATCCTCGGGGAAGACCACCCTGTGCCTTCACGTCATAGCCGAGGCTCAGAAGCGGAGTGGTTTTGCGGCCTTTGTCGACGCGGAGCACGCACTGGATATCCACTATGCGAAGAAGCTGGGGGTGAACACCGACGAGCTCCTGGTCTCCCAGCCGGATACGGGTGAGCAAGCGCTTGAGATCACGGAAATCCTTGTGAGATCCGGCGCTCTGGACGTTGTCGTGATCGATTCCGTCGCGGCTCTCGTCCCTCGAGCCGAAATCGAGGGTGAGATGGGCGACGCTCACATGGGGCTTCAGGCCCGGCTCATGTCCCAGGCCCTGCGGAAACTCACCGCGGCCATCTCACGGTCCAATACGTCCGTCATATTTACCAATCAGATTCGGCAAAAAATCGGCATCATGTTCGGCAACCCCGAAACCACGACCGGGGGCAACGCGCTGAAGTTTTACGCATCCCTGCGCCTGGACATTCGCCGCATCGGCCAGATCAAGGAAGGGGATTCCGTGGTCGGCTCCCGCACAAGGGTGAAGGTGGTCAAGAACAAGCTCGCGCCGCCGTTCCAGCAGGTCGACTTCGACATCATGTACAATGAGGGGATTTCCTCGTCCGGTGAAATCTTGGACATGGCCGTGGAGAATGGTATCATCGACAAATCGGGGACGTGGTATTCGTACGGCGATGAGCGTTTGGGTCAGGGGCGAGAAAACGGCAAACTCTTTCTGAGAGAGCATCCCGAAATGATGGGCGAAATCCGCTCCAAGCTCCTGGAGCTGAAGGGGATTGCTTTCCCGAAATCTTCCGGGGAAGATTCGGACACCGAGCTCGGAGCTGAGCCGGGAGAATAAGATGGTCTTGGATGAAATCCTCAGAAAAGCGGTAGAGTTGGGCGCGTCCGACGTACACCTCAAGGTGCCTTTACCGCCGGTGACCCGAGTCAACGGGATGCTGGTGCCCATGCGAGGCGAGGAACGACTGACTCCCGATGAGGTCCGGCGGGTGGCGTTCTCGGTTATGAACGAGCGCCAGAGGGAAATCTTCATCAAGACCAAAGAGCTCGACATGGCGTACAGTGTTTCCAAACTGGCGAGGTTCCGCGTCAACGTGTTTTCGCAGCGGGACTCGGTCGCCATGGTATTCCGGGCGATTCCCTCCGAACCTCCCATGATCAAGGACCTCAACCTGCCGACCGTGGTCGAGAGAATTGCCATGGAAAACCGGGGGCTGGTTCTCGTGACCGGCACGACCGGTTCGGGCAAGAGCACGACGCTCGCGGCCATGATCAACCACATTAACTCTTTTCGGAATTGCCACCTGATAACCATTGAAGACCCCATCGAATACCTGCATCGCGACCGGAAGAGCATTATCAACCAGCGGGAGGTCGGACAGGATACGCTTTCCTTTCAGAACGCTCTGCGGGCTGCGTTGCGTGAAGATCCCGACGTGATCCTCGTCGGGGAAATGCGCGACCTGGAGACCATTGAAATCGCCATGCTGGCGGCGGAAACCGGCCACCTCGTGTTCAGCACCCTTCACACCCTGGACGCGACGGAAACCATAAACCGGATCATTTCCGCCTTCCCTCTGGAGCATCAGACTTCCATCAGGATTCAATTGGCCGGAATACTCAAGGGAATCATCTCGCAGCGGTTGCTTCCGCGCGCGGACGGCAACGGCCGAGTGCCCGCCATTGAGATCCTCGTGGCAACGGCCCGCATTCGGGAGTGCGTGACCGACGAAAAACGAGCGAGAGAGATCCGGGACGCCATCGCCGAAGGACATATCAATTACGGCATGCAGACGTTTGACCAGTCCCTCCTGCAGTTGTTCAAGAGCAAGCTCATCACCTACGAGACTGCGCTTGCCGCGGCCACCAATCCCGACGACTTCGCCCTGTTTGTCAGGGGAATCAGCGGGACTTCCGAAGGAAAGTGGGAAATGAACGCCTGACCCGTCGCATACCAATCTTCATGGCCGGTATGGGACACAACGAACAGTGAAAGTCCTCGGCTCCGATCAGCACTCCGTGGCTCCGCCTCGGAGACGGGCGGCAAGAGCGCATCGTCACGCATAGCCGTCTCGAACGGGTCTCGGGAGCGCAGTTATCCACTCCGGGGCGTGACGTCCGATGCGCAGGTGTCTTGTTCGAGATGACTCATCAAGGATCGGGGAAGAAAACTCAAGTCGGAGCGCTCCGGCATCATGTGCCCGGCGCATCGGGGACCATACGCTGGGAGCCCGTTGGAAGCACTCGCGGCCGAATCCCGGACAGGATCGAAGTCCCGCATCGAATTCTTGAGGCGTCTCTATTCGGGTGCAGGCTATCGCGAGAGGATTTTCGCCCCGAAGGGCCCTGAAACCATGGCGAATGCTGAAATTCACAACGGCGGGTACTACCGCTCCCTGACCAGAAACATGGTGGTGATCATGATTCTGGTCTCGTTTACCCCCTTGATTCTCATCTCGGGGACGATTCTGTATTACTTTGAATTCTCTTACCGGGAAAAGGTCGCCGAGCACATCAAGGTGCTGATAAAGAAGCACAAGCAGAACATCGACAACTTCTTGAACGAAAAACTCTCCGATATACGGGCGGTGGCGCTCAGCTACGACTATGGGCAGCTCACCAATGAAACGTTTCTCACAGAGCGCCTGAGAATCCTTCAGGACGCGTACGGGCGGTCGTTCGTCGACCTGGGCGTTGTAGACGAAGACGGACGGCAGATTGCGTACGCCGGACCCTTCAGTCTCCGGTCCGCGGACTACTCGAAGGCGGAGTGGTTCAAGGAAGCCATGAATCATGACGTGTACATCAGCGACGTGTTCAGCGGGCTGCGTGGATCGCCCCATTTCATCGTGACGTCCCGGCGGGAGCACCGCGGAAAGCACTGGGTTCTCAGGGCCACCGTGGACTTCGAGGCCTTCAATTCCCTGGTGGGAAACATTCGGGTGGGCAGGACCGGTTTCGCATTTATCCTCAGCAAGAACGGGGAAGTCCAGGTGAACCCCAGGGCGGAGATGTTGCCTTCCCGGGAAATGTACCTGGATTTTCTGCGGGATCCGAAGATCGGACCGGATGAGGTGGCGTTCCTCGAAACGACGGATAAATCCGACACCGAATACCTCGAGGTCATGGCGCCCCTGAAGAACGGTGACTGGTTACTGGCGATCCAGCAGAAGGCATCGGACGCGTATTCGGTGATTCGTCACGTCCGACAGCTCGTCGTGGTAATCTTTCTCGTCGGCGGCATCGGGATCGTCGCAGTGGCGATGCTGCTGTCCAGGCGTATGGTCAGGCACATTGCCAGGGCCGACCGGGAAAAAGAGATGATGAACGAACAGGTCATCGAGGCGGGAAAACTTGCTTCTCTCGGGGAACTGGCCGCAGGGATCGCACACGAGATCAACAACCCCGTCGCGATCATGGTCGAAGAGGCCGGCTGGATTCAGGACCTCCTCATTGAAGAGGATTTGAAGAAGACTCAGAACCTCGAGGAGTTCGAACGGGCGCTGGGACAGATCCGCATCCAGGGGAGACGCTGCAAGGAAATCACGCACAAATTGCTGAGCTTTGCCAGGAAGACCGACCCCACGGTGAAGGACGTTCAACTCAACGAAATCGTCGAAGACGTTGTGAGTCTCTCAGAACAGCGTGCCAAATACAGTAACGTGAGGATGACCACCACCCTTGAGTCAGGGCTTCCCAACATCAATGTCTCGCCGTCGGAAGTCCAGCAGGTGCTTCTCAACCTCATCAATAACGCCCTCGACGCGATGGACGGCAAAGGCGGAACCCTGGACATCACCTCACGAACCGGCGGTGGCTTTGTCGTCGTGGACGTGGCGGACAATGGACCGGGAATTGCCAAGGCGAATCTGCCCCGGATTTTCGATCCGTTCTTCACGACCAAACCGGTGGGAAAAGGCACAGGACTGGGATTGTCCATCTGCTACGGGATCGTCAAGAAGCTCGGCGGCGACATCACGGTCAATAGTGCCGTCGGAATGGGAACAGCGTTTCACGTGTACTTCCCGCTGCCGAAATCCGCACCGAGCTACTCGCGGGAGTCGAAGGAGCCCGCGGCCGGCGCATAGGAACAGCGAGGCGCCGGCAGCGGGTGGCCGCGCGTCCCGGAAGGAGGTGGGTCTATGATTGCAGCTCGAATCATGCTGGTTGATGACGAAGTTCCTTTCGTTGAAACCATGAGCAAACGTCTCAAGAAGAGAAATCTCGATGTCGTGGCCGCGTTCAGCGGACAAGAGGCCCTTGAACAACTCCAGCAGCACCCGCAGCGGGATGTCGTCATACTCGACGTGAAAATGCCGGGGATGGACGGAATCAAAACCCTTCAGGAAATCAAGCAGGCCTTTCCCCTGATCGAGGTGATCATGCTCACGGGCCACGCGACCGTGGAGTCTGCCATAGAAGGGATGAGACTCGGCGCCTACGACTATCTCATGAAGCCGTGCGACATAGATCAGCTCGTCGCCAAGGTTGCCGAAGCCAAGGCCAAGAAAGCCAGGCAGGAAGAAAAGATCCTTGAGGCGAGGATGCGGGAAATCAGTCTTCGACGCGGGGTTTAGGTACGCCTTCTCGTAAGTCCGGCGCCGGATTCGGGCGCCACTGCTGGACAAGCCTGTCCCGCGGTGGCGGTACACGCAAACAGAACGTCGCATCGTTCTTGCCCTTCCGTGCCAAAGGCAAGTGACACCGTATTTATGAACCCAAGTGCTGCGTTGTCGAGCGTTCGCCGCGACCCTCGCGGCGAACGCATGCTGGTAAAGCTATAGTAAGGGGCCTTGAAATTCGCGGGAAAGTTGATGCCATTTTGAGTAGGGGCGAATCTTGTATTCGCCCTTCTTCGGTCGAAGAGAAAACGGGGAAATCAGAGGAAATCGTGCGATC
>Ga0172371_10007083_pt1 | contig 16080 bp, 15 predicted proteins | sample Lak12m_FD_114543 | JGI IMG/M metagenome (GOLD analysis project Ga0172371, IMG submission 114543) | Freshwater microbial communities from Kabuno Bay, South-Kivu, Congo - kab_022012_12m | ecosystem: Environmental > Aquatic > Freshwater > Lake | place: Democratic Republic of the Congo: South-Kivu...
ATTCAAATACCAACAAGTGGACAGTCGGTTCTTTGGCTAACGGAGAAACAGCAACTCTTACTATGGTAACAACCGTAAGTGGAACCGAAGGACAACAGATTGTAAACGGCGCAAGTGTTGATTTAGACCCGAACATAGACATTAACAGTGAAAATAATTCCGGCAGTGCTACTGTCACAGTAGTGAAAGGCGAAGATTTAGTTTGTAAAGGTTCGGGCACCTATACTGTAAACGCCGATTTTGATAAAGGCGCACTAATTAATGTAAATTATACGCCGGCTAACCAACTCCAGTTGGATGATGCGGTTAATCCTTTTGGTTTTATTTGGGTGGCTAATTCCGGTGAGGGGACTATTGTAAAAATGAATACCGAAACCGGAGAAGTAATGGGTGAATATAAGACGTCTCCGGATGGTACTTATGGCAACCCTTCCCGTACTACGGTAGATAAAGACGGTAGTGTTTGGGTGGGTAATCGGCAAGCGGTAAGTGGTGGTCACGCTGCCATCACCCATGTTGGATTAGTGGAAAATGGGCAGTGTGAAGACAGAAACAGCAATGGTGTAATAGATACCTCAACCGGTTTAAATGATGTTAAGGCGTGGACTGATGAATCCGGAGCTCGCGGCGTGGCTACTGCCCAGGACGAATGCATTGTTCACTTTACTAAAACGAGTGGTAGCGATGTTCGCCATATTTCTGTGGATTCCAGCAATAACATTTGGGTGAGCGGAATAAACAATCGCGTTTTTGAATACGTAAAAGGCGGAAAATATAACATTCCCGGTTCAGGAACGATTCTTAGAACTGAAGGACCGGTTGAAGGCGGTTATTACGGCGGTTACGGCGGTTTGATCGACAGCAACAATGTTATTTGGTCAGCTTCTAATCTGCTTCGCTGGAATACGGCCAATCCTCTTACCGGACCAAATGGTGGCAACTGGACAGGTTATGACCATAGCAGTTATGGCTTGTGTATAGACAGTCAGGGTAATGTGTTTAATACCGAATATGGCCCCAATGTTTATAAACACGCTCCGGACGGAACTTTGCTTGCGACTTTCAGTCACGGAACAGGTTCGGCTCAAGGTTGTGTGGTGGATAAAAATGATGATCTGTGGGTGGCAGGTTCTCTGTCCGGCAACACAGTTGACCACTTAAAGAATGATGGTACTTTTGTGGGTTCGGTTTCCGTTGGTTCCGGCCCGACCGGTGTGGCTGTAGATAATAATGGAAAAGTTTGGGTAACAAATCATTATAGCCAAACTGTAATGCGAATAGACCCAACCGCAGGGCCAATGGGAGCCGACGGCGTTACTAAAGTAGGTGCTGTTGATTTTACGAGCCCTGATATTGGCGGGTATCTATATAACTATTCAGACATGACCGGTTCTACGCTTTCAGGAAAAGCCGAAAGCGGTACATGGACCGTAATTCATGACGGCGAAGTTGGTACTTTCCCATGGAAAAATATTACTTGGAACGCCGATGTTCCAAGCGGTGCTAGTTTGAGCGTGACTGTTGCTCCCAGTGCCGATGGTATTACTTTTGATTCCCCAATTTCAGTAACCAGTGGACAAAGCTTAGCTTCTATAACCGCGCGTTATTTGAAAGTTGTGGTAAGTTTCCAAAGGAGTCCCGAAGGCGTAAGTTCCATACTTTATGATTTATCTCTAAATAGAGATTGTGGAGAAGAAGAAACGGATAATGGCGGTTCATCCAGTAGTAGTACTTCCGGTGGCGGTGGTGGTGGCAGTGGTTACCCGGTAGTAACCGGCATAGTTCCTCCAACCGGACAAGTTTTGGGAGAAACCACTTTTGTTCCTTCTTCCGAATTGCCAATGCCTCAAGTTTTAGGCGAGTCTACAACTTTGCCGAGAACCGGTATTCCAATTAGTGTTTATCTTCTAATTTTAGGCGCCGCAGTAGCTTTACTGGATAAAAAGCTAAAGTTAGTTTAAACAATAAATTAAAACTCTTACCACTATCATACAGGAGTGTATGATAGTGGTAAGAGACTCCCGTTCCAATTATCTGCCATCCGTCAACTGACGGAGGGGCGGAAGGACGGGAGTTTTGTTTTTTGGTATAATAACCAAAGACTGGTGAGAAAATATTATGAGTAAAAGAAACAAAATTTTAATAATCTTAGGAGTTTTTTTATTGCTTTTTGTGTTGCTCAATTTTAATTATTTGTGGGCAAATACGATTTTTTTGTTTCGCGGAAATAAGTATGTTTACAACCAAGGAAACAGCAACAGTATAAAGTCCAATTTAAGCGAACCAAACCAGCTGTTAATTGGAAGTTTGGGAATTAAGGCCCCAATTGTCTATATTCAGGAAAAAAATGAGAAAACCTATCAATCGGCTTTAATGGAAGGAGTAGTGCATTTTCCGGACACGGCCTTGCCCGGACAGACGGGCAACTGTTACATTTTCGGTCATAGTAGCGATTATATATGGGGGAAGGGAAAATATAAAAGTATTTTCGCTACGCTACCTTCCATAAAAAAGGGAGAATTTATTGAAATAACTGATCAGGCGGGGAACGCTTTTGTTTATGAGGTTTTTGATTCGTTTGTAGTGGCAGCCAATGAGTCTTCGGTTTTAAGCCAAGAAACCGGAGGGAAAAAACTTTTAACTTTGCAAACTTCATATCCGATTGGCACGGCGTTGAAGCGATTTATTGTTCAGGCGGAACTAAAATGATTTTTAAGAGAATTTAAGTAAATTAATTAAAAGAAATACAGTGAGAAAAATTTTAATAATTCTAATAATCGGAGCGGGGATTTTGCTTGTTTGGCAACAGGGTTGGTTTAAAAACAAAATTTCCAGCGTTGCCATTTTAAACCAGACGCAAAAACAAACAGTCGCCGATCAACCGGAAAGCATAAAGAGGGAAATTTTTACTCCGCCGCCATTAAAAAGCAACCGCCAAAGCCAGCAGGCTTTTTTAAGCGTAAACGGGGTTATTAGTCAGACTAATTTACAGCGGACGCAAAATGGCGGACTGCCTGCGCTTAAGGCAAATGCCCGGTTAACTGCCGCGGCGCAAGCTAAATTAAACGACATGTTTGCCCAGCAATATTTTGAGCATAATTCTCCGCAAGGCAGAGGGCCGGCGGATTTAGCTAAAACCGCCGGTTATGAATACATTTCGGTTGGAGAAAATTTAGCCTTTGGCAATTTTGACAATGACATCGTGCTGGTGCAGGACTGGATGGACAGCCCCGGGCACAGAGCCAATATTTTAAATGACAGCTATGAAGAAATTGGCGTGGCTGTGGGGCAGGGAGTTTATGATGGTAAAACTGTTTGGCTGGCCGTGCAGGAATTCGGCCGGCCGGCTTCCAGTTGTCCTAATGTTGATGAAAATTTGAAAACCGAAATGGCAAACTATCAAACGGAAATAGACCAAGCCGAACCCGCACTAAATGAGTTAAAAAAATATTTGGATTCTACCCAGCCACAAACTCCGGCGCAGGCAGAAATTTATAACCAAAAAGTTGCTGATTATAACAATTTGGTAAAAATTTATAATAATATGGTAGATAAACTAAAATTATTGACCGAGAGTTATAATATTCAGGTGAGGGCTTATAATGCCTGTTTAGACTAAATAAGCAAAATATTCTATAATGAGTATCAATCAATAAATAAGTAATAGGAGATAATATATGGGATTTTTAGATAAATTGAAGGATATTAATGAAATGCGCAAGCAGGCTAAGGCAATGGAAAGCGTACTTGCCACCGAGACAGTTTCCGGAAAGTCCGCGGGCGGGAAAATTGTTCTAACTATAGACGGCAACCAAAATATTAAAAGTGTGGAAGTCTCGGCAGACATTGCCGGGGACAAAAGCGAAGTCGCCCGTCATATCCGCGCCGCATTGGAAGATTTGTTCAAGCACCACAAAAAGATGCTTCAGAATAAATTCGGCAGTATGATGCAGTAAAAAGAATCAGGAATTATGAATTATGGAAACTGCATTTAACCTTAATTCTTAATTCCTGATTCATAATTCAAAAATGATTAAAAAATTGTTACTAACAATTATTTTGAGCCTTTCTTTAATCTCACCGCCATCGGTGCTGGCTCTTTCTATGCCCCAGACGGGCACTGAATTGGCAAATATGTCAGGCATAAGCGCTCAGGCTTATGTGGTGGTAAATGCCGAGACAGGGGAAACTCTGGCGGCAAAAAATGAAAAAGTGGCACGCGTCCCGGCATCTTTAACTAAATTAATGACCGCGCTAGTGGTTTTGGACACTAAGCCAAAACTTAGTAAAACTGTAAGTATAACAACAGCAGACCAAACAGCAGGCGCTTGTGGAAGCGGTGGCGTTTGTATAAAAGCGAAGTCCGGTGTGAAATTTACAGTAGATGGCTTATTTCATGCCACGCTGATTCTTTCTGCCAATAATGCCGCCAACGCTCTTTCAAGAAGTACTGGACTGAGCCCGGAAAAATTTGCCTCAAAAATGAATGAAAAAGCCCGCCAGCTTGGCGCATTAAATACCAATTTTATTGAACCGACTGGCATGGACCCAAGCAACACCACCACGGCACAAGACTACGCAAAAATTGTGGTCGCGGCGTTTGATAACGCGTATTTAAAAAAAATAACAGCCCTGCAAAAATACACCTTGCGTTCCAGCAATAATACCAAGTATAATCAAGTTATAAAAAATACCAATAAGCTGTTAGGAGATTCCGATATAAAAATTTTGGTGGCCAAAACCGGATACTTGGACGAATCACTTTATAATTTTGCGGTTATGGCCAGCTATCATAATGGTCCCAGATTAGCAATAGTAGTGTTGGGTGAAGAACATTTATATTCCGCTTTTGCCGAAACCAAACTACTTGCCAGCTTGGCGGAATCTGCCCAAATGCTTGCGCTGATGAATAAACAAACTCAAGTTTTGGGAACCAGTACGGGAGCTGGACAATAGGTATTTAAATGACGAATTCCAAATATCAAATTTCAAATCAATCCTTAATATCAAATTTTATAATTTAGGCATTAGGAATTTGGAATTTGAAATTGAAAAAAGTAAATAATTAATTTAAAGATTGAAAATGAAAAAAGTTATTACCATAGTAATCATTACACTTCTTGTTTTGGGTTTCGGTTATTTTTTATTTAAGATTTCACCCCAAGAGCAACAGACGCAAAAACAAATTGCCGAGGACTTTGATTTATCCGGGGTTAAGAAAATTAGCGAACCGTCTCCGGTAACCAGCGAAGACAGGATTTTAGGCAATAGCAGTGCAAAAAATTCACTTATTGTTTATGAAGATTATCAGTGTCCTTCCTGCGCGCAAACCGCAGAGACGTTAAAGCAATTAAGCGAACAATTGCCGGACACTAAATTTGTGTTGCGTTACTTTCCGCTGTATCAAATCCACAAAAGTGCTGTAATTTCCGCCTATGCTGCGGAAAGCGCGGGCGAGCAGGGAAAGTATTGGGAAATGCACGATTTGCTGTTTGCATATCAAAGCAACTGGTCGTCTTTGCCTAACCCTTTGGATTATTTTACCCAATTGGCAAGTCAGGCGGGAGTGGGGGATTTGGAACAATTTAAAAATTCCATTACTTCCAAAAAGTTTAAAGATCGCATTCAGAAAGATCTGGTGGAGGCATTAAGCTTGGGAGTTCCCGGCACGCCGACGATTTATTTTAACGGTAAAGTTATAAAAAACGATACGCTGGAAAATATGAAAAAGGAAGCAGAAAAGTACTTGGTGAAGTAGGATTAAGAATCATGAATTATGAATTAAGGCAAAAAATGCAGTATACATAATTCTTAATACATTATACTTAATACAAGAACAAAATGACCTGGGTTGTATACGCAATTTTATCCGCATTTTTTGCCTCACTGGTGGCGATTTTTGGCAAAATCGGCATCCAAGGAGTTAGCAGTAATTTAGCAGTGGCCGTGAGAACGGTGGTAATAGTTGGGTTTGCCTGGGCCATTGTTTTGTTTGAAGGAGTGGCACCGCAACTTAAAACTTGGTCAACCAAGACCTGGGTATTTATTGTTTTATCCGCCATTGCTACCGGGCTTTCTTGGATGTTTTATTACCGCGCGCTTCAATTGGGCCAAGCTTCCCGTGTGGCACCGATAGATAAGCTGTCCGTGGCACTTACCATAATTTTGGCATTTATTTTCTTGGGCGAAAAACCGGGACTGGGAAATATCCTCGGTGGTTTGCTGGTTACCGCGGGAATTTTAGTAACCGTGTTTGTTAAATAACAAACAAAAGCCCTTCCCGAATTTTCGCCGTCCCCAAAGTTGGGGCGGTTTTTTTTCGGGAAGGGCGGGGAGTGGGAGCGGGCGGTTTGCCGGCAAAGGATCATTTCTGTTGCCTCTTCATTCCGGCTCGGCGCGCCTGTTTGTTGATGAACTTGACTATGGCCGGTGACAGGCGCGTGATGGCAATTTGGTGGCTTGCGCCAAAGGCACTGGCCACTATTACGTCCGGTTTCCCGTCGCGATTGCAATCCACTATTTGGTCGCCGTGCTTAGTGGCAACACGGGTACACTTGCTGTGGGAAGGGGCTTGATCGCCGAAAAGCAATGTTTGCAAAAAAAGAAGAATGATAATTTCGACCAGCTTTTTCTTTAGTCGCTTCATCAAATATCTCCCTCCTTAGGAGATGCTTTATAATAATACCAAAAAGCAGTCTTTGTCAAAAAGCGGTTTTGCCTTTATAATTGAGGGATGAAAAAGATCCAGAAGAAAGTACTCATAGCGCAAAGCCCTCTCTCCCTCCGCCAAAGGCGGAGGCTCTCTCCCCCAAAGGGGGAGAGCAAAAAAGTGCTAATCGCGCTATCGGGTGGAATTGATTCCGCGGTTTCGGCACATCTATTAATTAAACAAGGCTACGCGGTGGAGGCAGCGTTTATGAAAAATTGGTCTTCCACCAAGGGGCTCTTAAAAAATGAATGTCCTTGGCTTAACGACAGGCAAGAGGCTTTGCGCGTGGCCGCATTTTTGCGCATCCCGCTTCATACTATGGATTTTGAAAAGCAGTATAAAAATACGGTGATGAAATATTTTTTTAAAGAGTACAAAGCCGGCCGAACACCGAACCCTGATGTAATGTGCAACAAGGAAATTAAATTTAAACTTTTATATAATTGGGCAATGAAAAATGGGTTTGATTATTTGGCAACCGGACATTATGCGAGGAGCGTAGCGACGAAGCCCCGTAGCGATCGCCTGAGGCGTTCTGCTACGGGGGCAAGAAAGTTTGAATATCATCTTTTACGAAGCGCGGATGAATTTAAAGATCAGACTTATTTTATCTATAACATCAGACAAGAGCAGTTGCCACATCTTATTTTTCCGGTTGGTGGGATGAAAAAAAATGCAGTAAAAAAATTAGCCAAAAAAATCGGCCTTCCTAACCAAGACCGCAAAGAAAGTATGGGGCTGTGCTTCGTAGGGAAGATTAGGCTAAATGAGTTCCTGGGGCAGAAAATTAAGCCTAAACCCGGTTCCATAATGGGTCCAAATGGTGAAATATTAGGTAAACACGCAGGTTTACAGCAATATACTATAGGACAGCGTCAGGGCATAAAAGTAGGCGCCAAGGGGCCTTATTTTGTGTTTAAAAAGGACCTAAAAGCCAATAGCTTGCATGTAACCAATAACCCTGAAGATAAACGTCTTTTTGTTAAGGAAGTGCAGTTACACAGCATGAATTGGATTGGGTTAAAATCAAGAATTAAGAATCAAGAATTAAGGGGCAGATACAGGCACCAAGGGGAATTGATTCCTTTAACCATCAGTCAAATAAAAAAAGATTTCTATCAAGTCAGATTTAAAACCCCGCAAAAGGCTGTGGCCAGTGGCCAAAGTTTGGTATTATATAAAGGCAAAGAATGCGTGGGAGGGGGAGTGATAGTATAATATAAAATTTAGGATATAAGATTTAAGATATAAGAAATTAAAAAGACAAAAATAATTTTAACATTAGGTTGCAAAGTTGAACAAAATTTGCTAAGATGATAGCAGAAGTAAAAAGAGCCCCCTTTCGTGAGACTCTTTTTTGTTTGAAAAATTATTTTTTTATATTCATGCCTTATAGTAAAATTCCTTTTGGTGAAATAGATGCTTTCAATGTTGTGGTGGAAGTACCGACCGGAGGGCAAAAAAAAATATGCTTACGACCCTGAAATTAATGCCATTAAATTGAGCAGGGTTTTGTATGGGCAGGAAAAATTTCCTCTTAATTACGGGCACGTGGCCCAAACTTTTGCGCAGGACAATAATCTGCTCGATGCTTTTGTATTTAGCACGTATCCAATTACCACCGGAACAGTAGTTGCGTGCAGAGCTATAGGGGTTTTAAAAGTTATTGACGAAGGGAAAAAAGACGATAAAATTTTAGCAGTACCGATTGCAGAAACTGTTTTTGACCATTTGCAAGATGTGGCAGATATTCCGCCAGATCAGATTTCCGCGCTTGAGAAATTTTATAAAATGCTACCCAAGGCCTGGGATAAAAAAATAAAAATAATTGGGATTGCCAACAAAAAAGAAGCCGTAAAAGAACTTCAGGCAGCCAGGGAATTTGAAGACTAAAAACACCTACGAAAATCTCGCAGGTGTTTTTTTAATGTGTTGACTTTAGGTTAAATTATTGCTATTTTTAAGTGTCGCTCTAGAGGGTCAAAAGAACAGCGACTTTGCAGGCAATGGGGCTTGCATAAACAATATGGCCGGAGGGGATATGGAGATTATTTTTGCTTTAGCGTTGCTTGGATTCTTCTTGACAGGGCTGAAATGGCCGAAAGCCACTTGGTTTAACTGGTATTTGGCACTCCTGGGTGCCGTGTGCACGGTTGGGGTACTAACCCTCATATACTTGATTATTCTGGATTCAGCCCATATGAACCCGAAAATGATCGAGGCATCTAGGCCTTACCTGACCTGGAAAACGGTCATTGAAGTATGGCTTCCATGTTCTGTGTTTGGGTTGGGCCGTTTCTTCGGTTCTCGGTCCGACGAACTGTCGAGTAACGACTAGTAGTCCGCGATGGCGACAAGGGCGGAACACATTCAAAAAAGGCAGGTGCGTCAGTACGACGATCTGCCTTTCACATTTATACCTATTTTTTTACGGTTTAAGGAATTTAACCATCAACAGTGCGACAATATTTATTATCTTTATCATCGGATTAATAGCGGGACCAGCAGTGTCTTTGTAAGGGTCGCCAACCGTGTCGCCGGTAACGGCCGCTTTGTGAGCTTCTCCACCTTTGCCGCCAAACTGGCCTTCTTCAATATATTTTTTGGCGTTATCCCAAGCGGCTCCGCCGGTGGTCATAGAAATTCCAACAAACAATCCTGTTACAATGGTTCCGACAAGCAAACCGCCGAGCGCGGCGGCTCCCAAAAAGTAGCCGACTAAAATTGGTACCACAACCGGAATTAAAGCCGGAACAACCATTTCTTTAATAGCAGCTTTAGTAACAATGTCCACGGCGCGGGAATAGTCGGGCTTGTTTTCCCCGGTCATTATACCTTTTATTTCTCTAAACTGTCTGCGCACTTCTTCCACTACCGCTTTGGCGGCATTGCCTACCGCAGACATTGCAATAGAAGCAAACAAATACGGCAAGAGTCCACCGATTAACAAACCAACCAAAACTTTACTGTCAGATAAATCAAACACGGAAGAAATGCCGTTTATTTGGAGTTCTTGGGTGTAAGCGGCAAACAAAACCATAGCAGCGAGTCCGGCAGAAGCAATGGCGTAACCTTTGGTTACGGCTTTGGTGGTGTTGCCAACGGCGTCCAGCGGATCGGTAACATCTCTTACGGATTTATCCAAGCCGGCCATTTCGGCAATTCCGCCGGCGTTGTCGGTAATCGGTCCAAAAGCGTCTATGGCCACGACAATTCCGGTCAGGGATAACATTGACATAACGGCCAGCGCAATGCCATATAGTCCGGCAAGCTGATAAGCAGTAAGTATGGCAATAACTATCACAAGCACCGGTGCGGCTGTTGCTTGCATACCCACGGCCAGACCTTTAATAATGTTGGTTCCGTGTCCGGTGGTTGAGGCTTCGGCAATGTCTTTAACCGGAGAGAAAGATTTGGAAGTGTAATATTCGGTAATAACGACGACAGCGGCTGTTACGCCAAGTCCGAGCAGAGCGGAGTAGAATAAATTAATTACCGGAAATTGGCCGTTTTCATTCATCAAATATTTTGTAATGGGATAAAAGCTTATTGCGGAAAGCACGCCAGTAACAATTAAGCTTTTGTACAACGCGCCCATAATATTTTGGGATTTTCCCAAACGTACAAACCATGTGCCGATAATGGTGGTTACTATGGAAGTGGCGCCGATAATTAGCGGGTAAACAATAGCGTTTATGTAATTTGGAAATACAACATGACCAAGGAGAATTACAGCCACGGCGGACACCACATAAGTTTCAAACAAGTCCGCGGCCATACCGGCGCAGTCGCCCACGTTGTCGCCCACGTTGTCGGCAATTACTCCGGGGTTTCTTGGGTCGTCTTCCGGAATGCCGGCTTCAATTTTGCCGACCATATCAGTGCCGACATCCGCGCCTTTGGTAAAAATACCTCCACCCAAACGGGCGAAGACGGAAATTAAAGAAGAACCAAAAGCCAAGCCCACCAGCGCAGGTAAATCTTTGGTAAATAAATAAAAAGCAGAAACAGACAACAGCCCTAAGCCAACCACGAACAGTCCCGTAACGGCTCCGCCTTGGAAGGCTAAGTTTAAAGCCGCGCCTAAGCCTTTTTTGGCGGCTTCGGCGGTGCGGACATTGGCGCGAACGGAAATATTCATGCCAATAAATCCGGCAATTGCGGAAAGTACGGCGCCTAAAATAAAGCCGTAAATGGTGTTGGCGGAAAAGTTGGCAAAATACATTAAAACCATAATCACCACCGCCACCATACCGACTGTTTTATATTGGCGCGAAAGATACGCCTTGGCACCGGCCTGGATGGCGGAAGCAATTTCCGTCATTTTTCCACTGCCGGCAGGGGACTTTAAAATTTTGTAAATTAAAAACGACCCGTAAAGCAGGGCTACAAATGCCGCGGAAACGGCATACCACAAAAGAGTATTTTCTGTCATGTGACTGATATAAAATTAATAATTATCTTGTCTAATTATAAAGGATTTTACGTAAAAGTCAAAGGAATATAGGACAAATCAATAAATATAAAAAAATGGCCGTCTTCGCATTGTTGAAAGACAGCCATCTTATACTTTTAGAAGCTATTGAAATTTTACCGAGTGAACCAAGGCTACAAAATCCGGCGTAAGACTTAGCGAATAGCCAATATCAAAAGTGTAATAATATTTATCCGTTTTTATGCCGTAAAGAAGATTGCTGACGTTTAAGGTTTCTTTGCCGTCAATGGTTTCGGTTTTGGTGGGCAAGCCTTCCATTACGTAAAACTCTTTGGAGCTGATGTAAATTTTAATATTGTAGAATTTTTTTCCCGGGTCGATTTGCAAAATTTTAAAATCATTATCGCTGGTTAAAGATAGGATTTTCCAATCCGGATTATATTTAAAACTAAAACCATAATCCGTGTTGGAATATTCTTTCCAGGTAGAAGTGTCAACGGTTGGTACGGCCGGGTCTTCCACAGTAGGGTTGCCGACATTTTGCGCGGTGGAGGATTTGTCATCCGTATGGATTTTATAGGTAAAGGAAGCCAAGTCCGGCCATAGCATTACGCAAAGGTAACTGCCTACAATAGCCAAACCAAAAAGGACAATAAAGCTTCTGGTTTGACGAGAGAATTTTGACATATATTTTTGTTTCTTACGATTTTAACCTTATAATTTATTATAAGACGAAATTAATATTAGGTCAAATGTTATTTGGAAAACCCAGTAGAATCACATTGCAACCCGGGCTTTGTTTTCAGGCATGTAATTTGGCGAAATTTGATAGTTATTTATTTTTTGATGTATATACAATTTACGATGTCGCTCTACTGGGAAAAAAATTCTTCTAAACCGGCGTTGTTTCCACAATAATATAGATGAGAGGTTAAATTAACACAGTACCCCGGGTTTTTACTGACGTAAGAGTATTTGGGCAAAAACCAATACAAAAATCCGATAATTAAAATTATGACCGCGTAAAAGAATAGTTTTAGTAATCTGAACATTTTGTTTTGAGAGTTCCTATTTAATTAAATAGTAGCACATTTTAAGGAAAATATAAATTTTTGGCTTACTTTGAAGTAAAATTCGTTTTTACACATAATCCGCCTTCCATTAATGCTATAATGAATGCTATGGGTAAATTAAAAAAAGTTATATATTTTTTTGCAATTGTTATTTTGTTTTCAATTTCAACTTTTGCCTTGGCTCAAACCGTAAGCCAGACAACAGACGAAAAAGCCCAATTACAGCAACAGTTGGATTCAATCAACAGCCAAATAGCTGAGTTTCAAAAACAGCTTAACGAAATTAAAGGTCAAAAGAATACATTACAAAATAAAATTAAACAGCTGCAAAAAAAGCAGGCGGCTTTAAATTTACAAATTCAGGCCGCCACAGCCAAGTTGGCCGGCTTGCAACAGGATTTAAACAAGACCGAAGGACAAATAACCGAAACCGAGCAAAAAATAGTGGAATTGCGTAAACAACTTAGCCAATACTTGCGTCTTGTTAACGAGCGGGACAGATACCCGTTTGTATATATTGTGGTGGCAAAAAATAATCTTTCCGATCTAGCTTCAGAAATTACGGCTTACAGACAAATGTCCGAGGGCTTGCGTAGTTTGGCGGTGCGGGCAACCAAGTTAAATCAAGAATTGGCTTCGCATAAAACTAATTTAATTGACCAGCAGGAAGAAACCGGAAATTATTTATCCATTCAGGCTTTGGCAAAGAATCAAATTTCCGCTTCGGTTAGCGAACAAGATATTTTACTTAAGGAAACCAAAGGAAGAGAAAACGATTATCAAATTACTATTAACGATACGCAAAAAAGAGCCAATGAAATTCGCAGTCGACTTTACCAGTTGCTCGGCGTATCTTCGCAGATTACTTTCGGCGAGGCTGCCAAAATCGCTCAGTGGGTGTCCGACCAGACCGCGGTGCGGGCGGCTTTTTTACTGGCCATTTTAACGCAGGAATCTAATTTGGGGAAAAATGTGGGAACCTGCAACCGCCCTGGCGATCCGCCGGAAAAGTTCTGGAAAGTGGTAATGAAACCTACTCGCGACCAAGAGCCGTTTTTGCAAATTACTTCGGAGTTGGGAATGGACCCGGATATCACGCCGGTTTCCTGTCCCATGAAAGACAGCAAGGGCAGGCAAGTGGGCTGGGGAGGGGCAATGGGGCCTGCGCAATTTATTCCTTCCACCTGGATGGGCTACAAAGACAAAGTTTCCGCTATGACGGGCAAGCCGGCTAATCCTTGGGATATCCGCGACGCGTTTATAGCGGCCGGCATTAAATTGCAAGCCGGCGGAGCCGGAACCCAGGAAGGGGAATGGGCCGCGGCGATGAGATATTTTTCCGGCGGAACCAATACCAAATACCGTTTTTATGGCGACAATGTGGTGGCGTTAGCAGAGCAGTATCAGGCGGATTTGGACGCTTTAAATAAATAAATTTTTTCAAACCGAAACAATTAGTCCCCAATCACGATACTATTAGCAAACCAAAGTATGGACATTACGAGTCTTATTATAAAAGCAAAACAGGGCGACACACAGGCTTTTGGGCAGTTGTATGACTGTTTCGCCCAACGGATATTTCGTTATGTTCGGATAAAAATTCAAAATCGGGAAGAAGCACAGGATATTTTACAGGAAGTATTTACCAAGGCTTTTTTGGGTTTAAAACGTCTTGATCCGGAAAAGTTAAATTTTACCGCTTGGCTTTACAAGGTTGCCAGTAACACTATTAATGACCATTTCCGGAAAAAATATTCCCATCCCGAACCGGTTGAAATAGATGATTCTATGGACATTATAGACAAGACTTCTATTTTAGAGGAAGTTAGTACGGGGTCGGATTTGGAAATAGTACGCGCTTCTTTTAAACAGCTCCCCGCCATTTACAGGCAAGTTTTGGAATTAAGATTTTTTCAAAATTTAAGTTTAGGCGAGGTTGCCACTGCGCTTTCCAAAAGCAATTTAGCCGTAAGAATGTTGCAACACCGGGCTTTAAAAAAAGTGAAAAATATTTTAAAGGACAAATATGATTTGGGATAAAGATAAATTTGAAAAAGAAATTAAAACCCTGCCTTTGCTAGTGGAAAAGGAAGACGTGTTAAGTGTAACCGAATTGCAAAATATCAGGCAGAGAATGTTAGTGACCCTCAAAGGCGAAACAAAAGTTTCTAGCTTCCGATACATTTGGGCAGAAAGGAAAGAAAAATTTATGCGTTACGTAATTTCTGTGTTAGTCGGACTGTCGCTTTTTGGCGGAACCGCGTTTGCCTCCAATTCGGCGAACCCCGGGGATTTACTATATCCAATTAAGCGGGTAAAGGAGAAAGTTGAGTTAAGTGTGACTGTTAGTGAACAATCCAAAGCCAGCCTGCAGGCAAAATTTGCCGAGGAAAGATTGCACGAGCTAGATGATCTTAATTTAAGAAAAAATAACCAAATTTCCACCACCGCTACTTCCACTGTTGGAAGCAATAATAATGATGATGACAAAATTGAAGTAGAAGCAAAAGCCAATGCCCAAGTAGATGTAAATAACGCCATTAATGTTTTAAAGCAAGTAAGAGCTAAGCTGGAAACTAAAGGTAATTCTCAAGCGGCTTCGGCAATTGGTGAACATATCACTCGTTTACAAAGCGGAGCAAGAAGCAAAAATTTGAAATTGGAGTTTGAAGAAGAACGGCAAAATAGTAAAGATGAGAATAGTCGCGGCTCCGCCGAAACTTCAACCACGAAAGTAAAAATTGAAGATGACGGAAGAATTAAGGTAGAAGTAAAGTCCGAAAAAAACGAAAATAGAGATTCTTCAAACCGGCGAATTGAAAAAGAAGGCGACGAAGATGAAAATGACGACGACGATAATGGCCGAAATATTGTAAATACTACGCCACCGGCTCCGGTCACCACCACCCCAGCGACAACTGTTAAAACTTATTCTTTGGCCGAGGTACAAACGGCTAACAGCGCGAGTAAGTGCTGGTCAATTGTTTCAGGGAGCGTTTATGATTTAACTTCCTGGATTAGCCAGCATCCCGGCGGGCAATCTGCTATTACATCTATGTGCGGTAAAGACAGTACATCCGCTTTTACTGGCCAGCATGGCGGACAAGCCAGACCCATTAGTGAGCTTGCAGGGTTTAAAATTGGAATTTTGAAATAATTGGTTAGACAGCACGTGATCTAACTAAAAGGACACCCCCAGCATTTATGCGGGGGTGTCCTTTTAGTAGGCTCAACCGCCCCAGTAGCAGTCGCTCCGACTTTCGTCGGCTCCGCTACGGGGTAAATCGGTTGAGCCTTTAAAAAAGTGAGCGGTTGGACGGGGGATTCCGTGCCAACCGCTCTTTTCGCGTCAGATGTCTTCTCTTTTTTCTTCTTGATGGCTGATGTGGAGAGCTTCGAGGAATTTTGCGTCCTGGGTGGACCATTTGATTTTCACGGGCCTTCCGGCGCTCGCTTCCTGTTCGGCTGCCGGATCTTCTGCTTCTGTGCCTTCATCAGATCGACAGAAGCCGATAGTTGCCTCCAGCACCAGAAACACGTCGAAGCCGGTGCGTTTTATTTCCTCAATAGCCTCCGATATGCGGTTGCTATCGGAAAGCGATTCGTTGATCGCTGACCCGAGCTCCTACATTAGCTCTTTCAATCTGTCGTCCATTGTGATTGCCTCCTTGTAACATGGCGGAAAACAGTTAAAGTTACCATAAAATCCGTGTGGCGTCAACGAGGGGTCAGGGGAGTTAAATAAAAAATAAAATAACTATTCCAATAAATTAGAATGGTTATTTTATGGCTGGGGCGGTAGGGATCGAACCTACGATGGAGGATTCAGAGTCCTCTGCCTTACCGCTTGGCTACGCCCCAAT
>Ga0172371_10007086_pt1 | contig 16078 bp, 15 predicted proteins | sample Lak12m_FD_114543 | JGI IMG/M metagenome (GOLD analysis project Ga0172371, IMG submission 114543) | Freshwater microbial communities from Kabuno Bay, South-Kivu, Congo - kab_022012_12m | ecosystem: Environmental > Aquatic > Freshwater > Lake | place: Democratic Republic of the Congo: South-Kivu...
ATCACCCTTATCCAGGAGCACCTTAAAGGAGTTATTCAGGGAGTCGTAGGAGAAGTACCTTAGATGCACAGGACGGAAGCTGTCTACCGCCATACTACTAGCCATCCTGGCAAAGTAGTTGGATAGGTTAAGCTCTACTGCTGCTGCCTGGACAAGGCCGGTCTGGGTGAATAGGAAACAAAAAGCTAAGATTAGAGATGTGATTTTGCGAAACATGCCCTGTCCTCTCCAGGGACAGTCCCTATTAAAGAATAAAGCCGGAATAGACCCATTTCAAGTCTAATCCGGCTTACAATTTACCGTGGCAACCCTGATTACCTCCATAACCAGGATTACCGGATTATATTACAAATAATATACCATATTTATAGCTAAAATACCAATTTTTTATGGTCTCCATGTAATTTCGTTTATGCCAGCGGGTGACACGGAGGCGGGTGCCCTGTCGCGCGCAACGTCAGTGAGCACGAACGGGGTGCGCAGCAGGCAGGACCCGCTGGCTATGTAACGTTGTATATTAAATTATCGTATAAGAATGGTGTCTTTTCTGGCTGAACCGACAGAGACCATGGTTATTTTGGCCTTAAGCAGGTTTTGCAGCTCCATAAGATAACCCCTAGCATTGGGATGCAACTCTTTAAAAGATGCGGGTTTATCATACTGCTCAGGCCAGCCCGGCATCTCTTTATAAACCGGCTTGGCATTGGTCAATACCTCAAAGTCATAAGGAAATTCCCTAAAAACCTTACCTTTATATTTATAGGCAGTGCAAATTTTTACCTTTTGCAGTCCGTCAAGCACATCCATCTTCGTGATCGCCAGCTCCCTGATACCATTAAGTATCACCGACTCCCTGGACATGACCGCGTCAAACCATCCGCATCTGCGCGGCCTCCCTGTTGTAGCGCCGAACTCATTGCCTTTATCGCGCATAAACTTACCAAAACTGTTGCTAAACTCCGTAGGGAACGGCCCTTCCCCGACCCGGGTGGTATATGCCTTGCATACTCCGACAACCGTATCGATCTTAACCGGAGATATGCCCGTGCCGGTGCAAGCGCCCCCTGAAGTTGCTGATGAAGAGGTGACAAAAGGATAGGTGCCGAAATCAATATCCAGGAATGTCCCCTGCGCGCCTTCAAGCAGGATATCCTTTTTTCTCTCGATCGCCTTATTCAATAATAAAGCGGTGTTACAGATATAGCCGCCCAATAATCTTCCATAATCAAGATACTGGCGGTATATTTTGTTGAAACTGAAACCCGGATGCCCGTAAACCTTCCTAAATACCTCATTCTTTTCCTTGAGATTATCCTTAAGCTTATCACTAAGGATACCTGGGTTTAACAAATCGATCATCCGGATGCCGCAGCGGTTGATCTTATCCGCGTAGCAGGGGCCGATGCCTCTTCCGGTGGTGCCGATCTTATTCTTTCTTTTTCCTTCGCGCAGCTGGTCCAGATTCTTATGATACGGCATGATCAGGTGTGCCAGGGATGAAACCTTGAAACGCCTGCTGAAATCAATACCGCTTTTGCGCAAGTTCCCTAATTCAGCCAAAAGCACTTCAGGGTCGATCACTACCCCGTTACCGATGCAGCAGATCTTGCCGGGGTGCAATATCCCCGACGGGATAAGATGGAATATGTACTCCTTCCTCCCCACCACTACCGTGTGGCCCGCATTGTTGCCGCCCTGGTAGCGCACGATAAAATCGGCCTTCTGGGAGAGGATATCGATTATCTTCCCCTTGCCCTCATCCCCCCACTGTGTGCCCACTAAGACTATATTCATTTTTTCTTTCTTTAGGTTTCCTCTGCATTCTATATTCTACCTGCCTTCTATTGAGGAAACTATGGTGTCATGGTAAAAATCTTATGCGCGATATCCGGGTACTTGGCGATGAAGTTCAGCTCATCGTCCACCAGCGGTTTCTGGTTATGCACATTGGCGTACCTGACCAGCTCCAATATACGCGTTGCCTCGGCGTCATCCTTAAAAGGCACCTCCAGTTTTTCATAGACATTGCGGAACCCTTTGATCCCGGAATATTCGCCGGCGGTGATCTTCCTGCCTGTTTCAATGATCTCCGGCTCCCCGCGGCCCAGCTCTTCGTAATCGTAAAGCTCGTAGTTACGCCTGTCTTTCAATGCCCCGTCGGCATGAATGCCGGATTCATGGGCAAAAGCATTAGCGCCCACACCGGGCTGGTTGATCGGTATAGGCACCCCAAAGGCGTAAGAGGCGTATTTGCAGATCTTCCAGGCCATCTTTAAATTCACCTTCTCATCCAGATGATAATCCTGCATGCCGCTGCCGTATTTTATCGCCAGGATCACCGATACAAGGTCGGCGTTACCGGCGCGCTCACCCATACCGTTGACACAGGTATTGATAAACGCATCTACACCCGCATCAGCCGCCGCTTTTGCCCCGGCGATAGAATTAGCCACGACCAACCCCAGGTCATTATGGCAATGCACCTCAATAGGAAGCGCCACTCCTTCGGCCAGTAACTTTATCCTTTCGTAAATGCTGAAAGGCGTATCGCATCCGAGAGTATCGCAGTAGCGGATCCTGTCTGCTCCTGCTTCTTTGGCCTTAAGGCTGAATTCCAGCAGATAATCCATGTTGGTGCGCGAGGCATCCTCGGCATTAACCCCTATTGATTCAGCCCCCAGCTTGACCGCCTCCCTGACCGCCTCCTCCATCTCTTTTATCACCGACTGATGGTCCAGTTTGCCCTTGAACTTATGGACAATCATCTGGTCGCTGGTTGAAATAGAGAGGTTGAGGTATTTTAAATGCGGCACAAGCTTAAAGGCGGCTTTTACATCCTCCTTTGTCGCGCGCAGCCAGCCGCTCAATTTTATCCGGGAAAAACCTCCCGCTTCAGCCAGCTCCAGGTTGGCATTAAGATAATTGGTCTCATGGCGGGTAAGCGGGAAGCCAAACTCCGACTGAAAGACCCCCATCTGGTCAAGATACCAGTTGATCATGGTCTTCTGCAGCTTGGAGAGGCAGATACGCGATGTCTGCACGCCGTCGCGGTTGGTTACGTCAAGCAGATAGATCTTTGGTTTATGCGCCATGTTCACTCCTTATTTCCTGAGTAATTTCTTAAACTCCTCCCTGCCCGGAACTCCCCGGGAAGAAAAGATCTCACGGTTATCCAATAGATAGGTCGGCCCAAACATGATCTCCAATTCCTTATTTAAAGCGGTATTCTCCTTAAGGAGTTTTGCAGCCTCCTGGCCGGTGGCGCAGGTTTTCACTTTACGGCTATTCGCCTGGCCCAGGCACTCCTCCCAGCGGGAGCTTTTAATATCCCTTGTCCGGCAGAATAGATAATCCCAGAATTTTTTCGGGTAATATTTCTGCACGCAAACGGAGCGCAAATACTCCTCTGTTTCGGCAGCCCCGTTCTTGGCATCAAAGCCGCCTTCTTTTTCAACCGCAAGGAAATGCAGCTTCGGACTAAACTCTTTAACGGTCTCCAAAAGCTGTAGGGCATTTTTGTCAAAGAGGCTTAGGAACAGATCAAGGCTCCCTTGTTTGGGTTTACGGTTAAGAAAATATGCTATCCCGCTTATCTGCGGTTTAAGCATATAAAAGCCGCCGTTTAATTCCAGGTTATTTTTTAGCTTGTCAAAGTTCTTTTCTTTTTCTACCTCCCTGCCGAGGAGGTAGGCCGGCAAGGCCTGGATCTTCAGTTCATCGACCAGCTTCTGGCTGGACGGATCCGGAAAATAAAGATACTCCGCGGCTATTCCGGGAAACTGCTTTTTAAGGAAACCCAAAGCCGGCTCTGCCTGGCAAACATGGCAATCTTTGGTGTTGATGATCAGCAGGCTGACTTTATTGGGCTTGGTAAACAGGCAGCTGGACCTCAATTCTCCGGGATCCCGGCAGCTTCCCACCATACCTTCTTTCTTGCAATTAGCATCAGAGTAACAGGCCGGCAGAATGGCTTTTATCGCAGGGTCATCGGCGATCTTATCCGATAAACGCTCCCCTTCAATTTTGCAGCTTATAAGCCTGCCGCCTATAACCTCCAGGGTCAATTTACCCAGCTTGCGGGCCTGCCAGAAGGGACGCACAATAAAGGTAGAATCAATTTTAGCCTGCGTCTCTCCGCGCGCGAGATTATACCCAACAAAAAGTATATCAATCCCTTTAACCTGAGAAATCAATTTCAGGTCCTCCTGCTCTCCCAGGGTACTTAAGACAATCACCACTTCTACTCCCCGTTTTCTTATCTTGGCAATAAGCTCTCCTACTGCCGACGGCGGGTTAACCTTTAACCCGGATTTACGGCCTGCTTCTAAATTGGTCAGGCCGATGATCCCTATTTTTACCCCGCCTGATTCCCTGATCATATACGGGACCACCTTGCCTGAATCTAAGTTAGCGCTCAGGAAAGCGGGATTAGTCTTCCTGGCATTCTTTAAAAAGAAGTCCTTCCCGAAGTTAAACTCATCGGGACCGACAGCGACTGCATCATAACGCATAAGTTCCATGGCTTTAAGGTTAACCTGCGAGCGCTGCATATCAAGTTTGGCGTCCTGGGTATATTCATCCATCATTCCCCCGGCAGTAAAACTCCCCGCGTCTAAAAGCAGGATGCCCGGATGTTTTTTCCTTAGCTCTTTTATCAGCGTGGAGCGCCGAGCTATCCCACCATCGGTTTCTATGGGGCAGCTGCAGGGATAAAGCATGGCATGGGTTTGGCCGGTGTAAAGAATAACCGCCTCTTTAGCATAAAGATTGCTTAGGGCCAGGCTGAGAAAACTGAAAAACAAGATTATCCTTTTCATGTCCTGATTACCTTTACGGTTAAGATGTTCTCTAATTTCTTTATCTTCTCCTGGACATCGACGCTGACCTGGCTATCCACGTTTAAGACGCTGATCGCCTTGCCTCCTGGCTTATCCCTGCCGAAGGTCATCGCGGCGATATTGATCCCCTCCCGGCCCATAAGCGTGCCCAGGCTTCCGATCAAACCCGGCTTATCCCAGTTGCGGATAAAAACCATCTCACCGATAGGATAGAGCTCCAGGTAATAGTCGTCTATTTTTACGATCCTGGGCTGCTTGTTGCTGGAAAGCGTACCGCAGAGGGATTTGGACTCTTTATCCGTCTTGATCTCCAATTGGATCAGGTTGACAAATTCACCCTCCTGAGCTGATTTTGATTCCCGCAGCTTTATCCCTCTCTCTTTAAGTAAAGATACGGCGTTCACAAAATTCACCGTCTCCTTTAATATAGGGGAAAGCACCCCTTTTGCCAGGGCCATGGTGACCGGGCTTAGATCATGCACGGTTATCTCTCCGCTGTAATTAATATTCAGCTCCTGGAACCTCCCCTCTACCAGCTGGGCGGCAAACATCCCCAGCTTTTCCGCCAGGTTAACATAAGGATTTAGTATCTTGCACACCTCGGCCTCCAAACATGGGTAATTGGCGGCGTTGCGGATCCCCCTGCCAAGCAGGGCATCACGCACGATCTCAGCTACTTCAACCGCTACATTGACCTGGGCCTCTTCGGTAGAGGCGCCTAAATGCGGAGTAATGATCACATTCTCCAGCTTCAAAAGCTCACTATCCGGTGAGAGCGGCTCGCTCTCAAAAACATCCATGGCGGCCCCTGCGACCTTACCCTCTTTAATTGCTTTGAGCAGGGCCGACTCATCGATGATCCCGCCCCTGGCGCAATTTATTATACGCACCCCTTTTTTCATCAGGAAAAACTCTTCATCCGAGATCATATGCCTGGTCTCATCGGTAAGCGGGGTGTGCACGGTAATATAATCGGATTCCTGGAGCACCTTTTTTAGTTCCGCTATCTCAACCCCTATACTCTCGGCAACAGGCGCGGATAAAAACGGGTCATATGCCAGGATCTTCATCCCGAAAGATAACGCCCGCTTTGCAACTTCGGAGCCGATCCTCCCGAAACCCACCACACCCAGGGCCTTTCCGTAAAGTTCAACGCCCATAAACTTGGAGCGCTTCCATTCCCCCTTTTTCGTCGATGAATTCGCCTGCGGTATATTCCTTGAAAGGGCCAGGATCATGCTGAAGGTATGCTCCGCAGTTGAAATGGTGTTGCCCGCGGGGGTATTCATCACGATGATCCCTTTTTGCGTGGCTGCTTCCAGGTCCACATTATCCAAACCTACCCCGGCGCGGCCGATAACTTTAAGTTTTTTTGCCGCCTCAATCACCTCTTTGGTCACCTTGGTCGCACTGCGCACGACCAAAGCATCATAATCCTTGATTATCTCTTTTAAGGCATCGGGTTTTAAGTCCGTCTTTATATCTACGCTGAGCTCCTTAGACTCCTGAAATACCTTCAGCCCTTCCCCGCTTAATGCATCGCTGACTAAGACTTTGATCATTTTAAGAAAACCTCCTCCGCGGCCTTAATGCCCGCCCCTAAAGTAAATTTATAACCCATCTGCGCCAATACCTTCTCCAGGCAGGACAAGCCGGTAATAATATCAAATTCAGCGATAAAACCCATATGCGCAATGCGGAATACCTTGCCCTTTAATTCAGCCTGGCCTCCGGCAATAGTTACCCCGTAGGTATCACGCATGGTTTTCACCAGCTTTTCGCCGTCAATACCCGAGGGCACCTTTACCGCCGTAACCGCATCCGATGCCGCCGTAGGCGCAAACAACTCAAGGCCCAAGGCTTTCACCGCGGCGCGAACAGCGCCGGCCATTTTCCTGTGCCTGGAAAAAATATTCTCCAGGCCATCCTCCCGCATCATTTTCAAAGCTTCATTTAAGGCGATGATTAAAGTGATTGAAGATGTAAATGGGGTATCATTTTTCTCCAGCGCCTTCCTGGCCTTTCTTAAATCCAGGTAATAACGCGGGGATTTAGAAGCCTCTACCAATTTCCAGGCCCTGGGGCTCAAAGAAATAAAACCCAGCCCCGGCGGAAGCATCAGGCCCTTTTGTGAACCAGAGACCACCACATCAACCCCCCAGCCATCGGTCTTTAAGTCAATGGCGCCCAGGCCGCTGATAGCGTCAACCGCTAAAACCGCATGACTTGCCTTGGTTATCCCGGCGATCTTCTCGATATCATTATCCACCCCCGTAGAGGTTTCGCAAAGAGTGGTAAATACCGCTTTTATCTTGGGGTTTGCTTTTAACTTTTTATCTATTTCTTCCGGGTCAACCGCTTTTCCCCACTCCACATCAATGATCTCGCAGTTGATACCATATGCCTTGGCAATCTCCGTCCATCTTTCCCCGAATTTACCGCCCTGCACGACCAACGCTGTATCCCCCGAGGTAAGCAGGTTCATTACCGCTGCCTCCATTGCACCGGTACCGGATGAGGAAATTATAAAGACATCGTTTGAGGTCTGGAACACTGTTTTTAAACCTTCGCTCGCCTCTTTTAAAATCGCCTGGAACTGCGGAGTGCGGTGATGGATGATCGGCCTGGCCATTGATTCAGAGACCTGCGGAGGCAAAGGGGTGGGCCCGGGGGTGAGTAAATAATTCTTTTTCATCGCGACTGTCTCCTTTTCTTTCTTTGGGGGTTTTGGTTTTCCTATATCCTACCTACTAACTACTACCTGCTTTCTATCTACTTTTTCTTGGCTTCCGGCAGGATGACTTCATCAACCAAACCGTAATCCTTGGCTTCCTGGGCGGACATGAAATAGTCCCGGTCCGTATCCTTCTGCAGCCTCTCCAGGGGCTTGCCTGTATGGCGGGCCAAGATCTCATTAATCCGGTCGCGCATTTTTAAGATCTCCTGGGCATGGCGCGAGATATCCTCCGCCGCTCCTTGCACGCCGCCCCAGGGCTGATGGATCATGATCCGCGAATTAGGCAATGCCTGGCGTTTTCCTTTTGTTCCGGCGCAGAGTAATAAAGCCCCCATGCTGGATGCCTGCCCCACGCAATAGGTAGCCACATCGCACTTTAAGAACTGCATGGTGTCATAAATAGCCAGGCCCGCGGTAACCGAGCCCCCGGGAGAATTGATATAAACATTTATATCTTTATCCTTCTCCTCCATCTGCAGGAATAGCATCTGGGCGATCACCAGGTTAGCCACATAATCATCAATGGGGGTGCCGATAAATACGATACGGTCCTTTAACAGGCGGGAGTAGATATCATAGGCGCGCTCATAGCCTCTGGCAGTCTGTTCGATCACCATAGGAACCAATGTCTGACATTTAGTCTCCATATTATTTCCCTCCGATTTTGAGCACCTTATGCTCTTGTCCAGTGAAATCCTGCCGACTTCTTAGGAGGCAGGATTTTGCTCTCTCCAGTCCGCCTCTTGTAATAAGAATTCCATAACTTTGCGCGGCATATGGTCATCAACAGGTATATTTTCCTGCTTGGCGATTTGAGCCAAAACCAAATAAACCTTCACCTGTTTTTTAGCCTCAGGCGTGATCCCTTCCAATATCACCTTTTCCTGCTCTTCGATCTTATCCCTTGGCAGGCCCTTCATCGCCAGGTCCAGCTTTGTCTGCCTTAGCATATCCTGGGTTTGCCGCTCCACCAGGCTCTGAGGCAGCTTGAATTCCAAATCTTTCAGCAGGTTCTCGATCAATTCATTTTCAATGCGCGAGCGCTCCTGGTTTTCTTTGGTAATAAAGATCTGCCTCTCCACTGCCTTTTCCATTTCCGCCAGGTCAGGATACCCCAAAGAACGGCTGAATTTATCATCTATGACTTCGGCCTTGCGCGACTCCTTCACGGAATCTATCTGCCTTTTTATTTCATCCGGGGTGACGGTGATCCTTTTGAAATTTATTTTCTGGTTTTTATAATTTTTGACCTGGATCTCCGGGCTTACCTCTACCGTAGCCTTAAAAGAAAGGTTTGAACGGTCAAGCTTTACCTCGGTTATCTGGGGCAGTTCGATGACGTCAAGCTTTTCGGCCTCGATCGCCTGGTTGTACACATCAGGGACCAATTCTTTTAAAACCTGCTCGTTAGCTTGAGCCCCGTAATGCTTTTCCAGGAGCTCCCGCGGTGCTTTTCCCGGACGGAATCCCGGGACCTTGGCCTCCTTGGCTATCCTGGCAAAAACATCCTCAAACTTATTTTTGACCACCTCCCCGGTTAGGGTCACATTGATCTGACGCTTGGTAGAATCCAGTTTCTTTACTTCGGTTTTCATTACAATCCTTTCTTGAAATTATCTCTTTACTTACATGCGGAACTTCTCACCCAGATAAACCTGGCGCGCCTGGGGGTGACTGATCAGGTCATGCGCCGTGCCTGAAATAAGGATCACACCGTCTGCGATCAGGTATGCCCGGTCGGTTATGGAAAGCGTCTCCCTGACATTATGGTCGGTAAGCAGTATCCCTAAGCCCTTTGCCTTGAGCTCCTTAATGATCTCTTGAGCTTCATTGACCACTATCGGGTCGATCCCGGAAAAAGGCTCATCCAGGAGTATAAAAGAGGGGTTGGTCACAAGAGCCCTGGTTATCTCCAGACGCCTCCTCTCGCCGCCGCTTAATGTGTAAGCTTTATTTTTCGCAAGATGGGCGATATTCAGCTCCTCAAGCAGGGAAATGAGCCTGCGTTTTCTTTCCGGACGCGATAAGGGCAGGGTTTCAAGTATGGCGTTTATGTTCTCCTCAACCGTGAGCTTCCTGAATATGGAGGCCTCCTGGGAAAGATACCCTATGCCAAAACGCGCGCGCTCATGGATCGGGAGGCTGGTGATCTGGTGGTTGTCAAAAACGATCGTGCCGGAGTTAGGGCTGACAATACCTACGATCATATAAAAGGTCGTAGTCTTGCCCGCCCCGTTTGGCCCCAGAAGCCCGACGATCTCACCGCGCTTCACCGTAATATCCACGCCCCTGACGACCTGGCGGCCGTCATAGGCCTTGGTCAACCCTTTAGTTTCCAAAAGCTGCATTACTGAACCCTCAGTATATTCTCCGCCTGATAAATTATTATCTGAGGCCTGCCGGTCAGGGTTATCTTCTTGTTCGCGGCATCATAGATCGCCTCCTGGCTGTAGGTGGTGTTTTCACCGCGCAAAATACGCACATTCCCCTGGGCGATGATCTTTTTTATGGAGCTGGCCATGGCCAGGGACTCCTGGGCGCCTTTAGCCTCTTCCTGCCTGGGGGAAAAATAAACCTGCATCCTGTCGCTGTAAATGGTCAGGTCCGGTTTCTCCACTTTAACATTATTATTGAATACGGCAATGTTTTTTTCGTAATTCACTTCAAGCGGCCCGTCGCATGTGATCATGATCTTTTCCTTGCCGCTTATCTTATCTTCAGCCGGCTGTATATCCAGCCGTACCTCCCTCTCCAGCTCCATTGTCTTAAGGGCAGTGGCGCTCTTAGCCCCTATCCCCGAAAGGTTCATATCCTGCTTCTGGAGATTCACCCTGTCAAGGGTAGAGATTATCTGCTTCTTGCGGTCCCAATCCAGGGAGTCGGTGGTAAGCCTAGCCCCTCCGGAGGAGGTAATCACCACATTATCCTCCAGGTGCACCAAGCCGCTATCTTTGTTGAAATCCCCTTTATCCGCGGTGAGCTTAACACTGTCTTTATCCGTGTAATGGTTGCCCACCACCTCTTTAAGCTTGACTACTTCATTGAGAATATCGGCGGATTTACCGGAAAGATCCCAGGCTTTCTTTCCTTTATCGCCGAACCCGGAAAGAGAGAAATCATTGATCTGTTGTCCGGATTCTGCCGCAGGACCGGCGGCAAGGGATATGCAAGTACAAAATAAAAACGTAAGAAACAAAATTGTTTTTTTAAATGCCATAGAACCTTAAGATATCTTCCCACTTGCCCTGCGATTTTAAGATCAATTCCGCTACCTCCCTGACCGCGCCTCTGCCGCCGGAACACCTGGTGACAAAAAGAGCCGCCTCTTTTATTTCACTGGAGGCATTGGCAACCGCTACCGGCATACCCACCTTTTTCATAAGCGACAGGTCCACCAGGTCATCACCCACAAAACAGATCTCATCCGGCGAAACATTGTATTTCCTCAGGATCTTATCCAGCACCGCGGTCTTGGGAAAAATATCCGCGAAGACTTCGGCTACGCGCATATCCTTGGCGCGCGGCCCTATGGTTTTAGAGCTCTTAGCCGTGATCAAAATGGTCTTTATCCCGCACCTTTGCAGGACATAAACCCCTAATCCGTCATGCACATCAAAGAACTTGGAGTCGCGGCCCCGGGAATCATAGATTATCCTGCCGTCAGTCAACACCCCGTCGACATCCAGCAAAAGGAGTTTTATCTTTTCCGCTTGCGCCTTGAGATCTTCGGACATATCTTTTAGATTAAGCCGGCCCTTAGCAGGTCCTGGATATCCAGCAGGCCTACCGGATGCATATTTTTATCCACCACCGGGACCTCATCTATCCGTTTGCTCTGTAATATACGCATTGCCTCGGCTGCCAGCATATCTTTATTTACCACGGTAGGATTTTTAGTCATTACCTCGCCGATCAAGCGTTGGGTGAGGTTCTTGTCGCTTTCCAGGTGCCGGCGCAGGTCACCATCGGTAAATATCCCCCTTAGTTTTCCTTTTTTATCTATTACCGTTGCGCATCCGGCGCGGGAGCGGGTAATGGCAAATAAAACCTGGGAGACCTTTTTATCCTCTTTCACTATAGGATTACCCTGGCCCGTTCGCATAATATCCTCTACCTTCAAAAGCAGGCGCCTGCCTAAGGCCCCTCCGGGATGGAAGAAAGCGAAATCTTTCTCCTTAAAACCTTTTCTCTCCAATAAACATATTGCCAGGGCATCCGCCATAGCAAGGGTGGCGGTAGTAGAAGCAGTTGGCGCCAGCCCTAAAGGGCAGGCCTCCTTCTTTACCGAAACATCCAGGATTATATCGCTGTATTTGGCCAGGGTTGATTTCGGATTTCCGGTAAGCGAGATGATCGCAGAGCCGATCTTTTTCAAAAGCGGCAGCAGCTGCTTCATCTCCTCGGTTGAGCCGCTGTTAGAAAGGATGAGCACGATATCCTCGCCGGTAACCTTGCCCAAGTCACCGTGAATTGCCTCTGCCGTATGCAAAAATAAGCTGGGCGTGCCGGTGGAAGCCAGGGTTGCTGAAAACTTCTGGGCAATGATCCCGGTCTTGCCCATGCCGCTGACCACCACCCTGCCTTTGGTCTTAAGGATAAGCTCTACGGCTTTGACGAAATTTCTCCCCAGCCGCTTTTTAAGCAGGCTGATCGCCTGCGCTTCAATATCCAAAACCTCTCTTGCCCTCTTAATTATATCCATCTTTAACCTAGGGACGGTTCTCAAAACAAAGGAAAAGTGTCCCTTTTTTAGGGGACAGTTCTGCTTTGGGTTGAGAACCGTCCCTATTATTTTATCCTATGGCTGTTCTTATTCTCTTAATCTGCTTTAAAAGCGCTTCTAATTCCTTAAGGTTGATCATATTTGCCGCATCGCAGGGCGCGCTAGCCGGGTCAGGATGCACCTCAAGGAACAAACCGTCGCAGCCAAAAGCCGCTGCTGCCCGGGATAACCCGCTGACAAATTCGCTCTGGCCTCCGGAGCAAGCGCCTTTACCGCCGGGAAGCTGCACGCTGTGCGTAGCGTCATAAATCACCGGATAACCAAGATCACGCATGATCTTCAGGCTGCGAAAATCCGTAACCAGATTATTATAGCCGAAACTTACCCCTCTCTCAGTGACCAGGATCTGTTTATTGCCCGTGGATTCAACCTTCTTGATTATGGGCAGGATATCCCAGGGCGCAAGGAACTGCCCTTTCTTGATGTTTACTGCCTTCCCGGTTTTAGCTGCCGCGACGATGATATCCGTCTGGCGGCACAAAAAAGCTGGTATCTGGATAATATCCAAGACCTGGGCTGCTTCGGCGATATCTTTTACACAATGCACATCACTTAATATGGGAAGCTTGAGCTCCAGCTTTACTTTCTTTAAGATCGCTAATCCTTTTTTTAATCCCGGCCCGCGATAAGAATCAATGGAAAGGCGGTTAGCCTTATCAAAGCTGGATTTAAAAATAAAAGGAATGCCCTGGCCATCCGCGATACGCTTGATCCTTCCGGCGGTCTCCAGGCAAAAACCCTCCGATTCAATTACGCAAGGGCCGGCAATAAGCACAAGCGCCTGCCTATCCCCAAACTTTATATTTTTTACATTAACCTGGCGCATTTAACTCGTCCCCTTTTGCATCTGGCCTTTTACTTTTTCCAGGTCCTCAGGCGTATCCACGCCCACGGTATCAAATTTGGTTTCAATCACCTTGATCCTGAAGCCTTCGGCCAGGACGCGCAGTTGCTCCAGCTTTTCCGCTTTCTCAAGGTTAGAGACCGGAAGGTTCTTATAAGTAAAAAGAAAATCCTTGGTATAGGCGTAAAGCCCGATATGCTTATAATAGCTAACTTGGTCTATCTGTGAGCCGGCCGCCAGATATGGAATAGGCGCGCGCGAAAAATACAGCGCGAAATTATCCTTATCCACCACAACCTTGACCACATGCGGATCGCTAACTTCGGCTGGATCCGTTATCTTCTTCATCACCGTTGCCATATTGAGTGAGCGGTTTTCCAAAAGGGCCCGGGCCACGCTGTCGATCATAAGCGGTTGGATAAGCGGTTCATCGCCCTGGATATTGATGATTATCTTCACATCCAGGGGGTTGACCACTTCGCTGATCCTGTCAGTGCCGCAGGTATGCTCCCTGGAGGTCATCACGACCTTAGCCCCGAATTCAACAGCCGCCTTGCGGATAATCTCATCATCACAGGCAATTATCAGGTCGTCGAGCAGGCGGCAGAGCTTTGCGCGCTCCCAGACATGCTGCAACATGGGCTTGCCGCAGATATTCGCCAGGACTTTGCCGGCGAACCTCGTTGATGAATACCTTGCCGGGATTACTCCGATCACATCCATATTATTCTACCTTTCCCAAAAGCTCATTTAAGGTTATCACCGCTGTTCCCAGCTTACCCACTACGATCCCGGCGGCCAAATTCGCAATTCGGGCTGCCTCCAATTTAGAAGCCCCGGCGCAAAGTGCCAGGGTAAAAGTGGCGATCACCGTATCCCCGGCGCCTGAAACATCAAATACCTCCTGGGCAACCGTAGGGATGTGAACCCTGGGCTTGCCTTTTTCAAATAAAAACATCCCATCCTCTCCCAGGGTGATCAACAGGGATTCTAACTCAAGGTACCGGAGTATCATTTTGCCGGCGCTGTCGATATCGTCATGAGTTATCAATTTATCATTATATATTTTGAATTTATTCTTCTGGTCTTTCATCTTCAAATACCTGACCGCGTTTTGCGCTTCCTTCCTGTTGGGGGTAATGCAGGTGGCTCCCCGGTAATGCTCAAAATTATCTTCCTTAGGGTCAACGGTCACAATTTTTCCCTGCTTATGCGCCTCGGAAGTAATCAGGCTCAAAAGGAAGGGATCCAACAGGCCTTTGCCATAGTCTTCGATAATAACTGCATCGGATTTTCTTATATTGCCCCGTATGAAATCCTGCAGTTTATTCCTTGTTCCGTTTTTAATATTATGGGTATCCTCCCAGTCCACCCTTACGACCTGCTGATGCCCGGCAATTATCCGGGTTTTCATGATGGTCTGGCGGCCTTTTTCAATAAAAATACCGCTGGTATTGATCTTTCTTGTCTTTAGCTCAGGCAACAATCTGGCTGCCTGCTGATCATCCCCGACCACACCCAATAAAGAGGCTTTTCCTCCGAGAGAAGCGATATTTCCGGCTACGTTTGCCGCTCCCCCGGGAAGATAGGTGCGCCTCTTTGCCCAGACCACCGGCACAGGGGCTTCGGGAGAAACCCGCTCTACGCTGCCCCAGATATACTGATCCAATATCAGGTCGCCGACTACCAGGATCTTAGCGCCCTTGAATTTATTGATTATATTCTTGAGCTTGGTCATATTTTCTCAATTACCGCCTGGGCCAGGAGAGGAAGCATTATCTCATGGTGGCCGATAATATAATAACCTTTGCCTCCCGACATAACCGGCCGGGATACCACGTTCTGCTGCGGCCGGTAATGGTAAACCATATCAAAGTTGGCGGTGGTAAAATCCTTGACTTTATTCCCCAGGTTGCGGCACAGGTTCAATGCTTTTAAGAATACCTCGGGCAGAAGCACCGCCGAACCAAAATTAGCGACCACTCCCCCATTATTTAAGGAACGGATATTCTCTACAAGTATATGGAAATCCCTTAATGATCCCTCTCCGGTAGAAGCCGCGTCAAAAGACCGGTGCTGATGGATTATATCCGAGCCGATCCCCACAAATACGCACACCGGCACTTTGTGTTTATAAGCATTATAGCTGAGGCTTAATTCTTTGTGCGCCAGGTTTGCCGCTGCCATGGCTCCAGCCACGCTATAACCCAACCCAAAACCCTTTTTTACCCCTTCTTTAACAGCGCAGTTCAGGAAATCCGCGGTCTCCCTGCCCATGCCGAACTTTCCGGTTTTAAGGTTCTCGGCAACATCTTCGGAGGTCTTGCCCTGGAAGGCCAGCTCAAAATCATGGATGATCCCGGCACCGTTCAGGCAAATACAGGTGATCACTTTTTTCCTGATCAGCTCGATCAATATTGGATTAAGCCCGCACTTGATCACGTGCGCACCGCACATAAAGATAACCGCTTTGCCCTTACTGCGGCTGGAGACGATATCGGAGGCGATAGCGCGCAGATCTTTTGCTTTCAGGATATTAGGCAAGGAATCCAGAAAATCGCAAAAAGTCTTGCGTTTACCCGGGAAACGGGCAAAATCTGCCGCCTTAACCTTGCTCAGGCGCGACTTGACCGGATATGTCTTTATCTTGCATAGATTAATCATTGGAAAGGTATAATTTTATCATAACTCAGCGCTAAATCAAATACATTTCGCAGTTTCTTCGTCGGGGTTGACAAACAATTTGATTGAAGGCCTTCCTTTTGGGGAGCAGTCGAATTTTGGCGGACAACCGCCTTTTATTATTTAGAGTATGGCTGGTATTAGAATAATGGACGTTTCCTCTTCTTTGTGGCCGTTTTGAGCGATTCCAGGAT
>Ga0172371_10007087_pt1 | contig 16078 bp, 10 predicted proteins | sample Lak12m_FD_114543 | JGI IMG/M metagenome (GOLD analysis project Ga0172371, IMG submission 114543) | Freshwater microbial communities from Kabuno Bay, South-Kivu, Congo - kab_022012_12m | ecosystem: Environmental > Aquatic > Freshwater > Lake | place: Democratic Republic of the Congo: South-Kivu...
CTCGATTACAATCATCCGATCGACTGGGAGCGGGTGCTGAGGCTCGATCCGAAGCAGAAGGTGGCCATTAAAACCAGCAAGGGCGAGTTCATTGTGCAGCTGAACGTGACCTGGTGCCCCGGAACCTGTGCGGCATTTACCGAACTGATCGACAGGGGTTTCTATAAGAATCTGACCATCCACCGGGTGGTCCCGAACTTTGTGATGCAGGATGGTTGTCCGCGCGGCGACGGCTGGGGCGGTCCGGAATTCACGATCCGCTCGGAGTTCAGTCCGACTCCCTTCATAGAAGGGACCCTTGGCATGGCCTCTTCGGGCAAGGACACGGAGGGGAGTCAGTGGTATGTGACCCATTCGCCCACTCCCCACCTGGATTCGAAGTATGCCAATTTCGGGTTCGTCATTTCCGGCATGGAGGTGGTCCACAGGCTCGAAGTGGGGGATACCATTCTGGGAATGGAGTTAATTCGTTAAATTTATGTAATGACCCGACTGATAGCCACCGGAATGATTTTGTTCTTCAGCCTCATTCCGGCGGCATGGGGTCAGCAACGGATTGTTGGAACCGTCACGGGAGGACCGGAGAAGGCTCCTCTTTCGGGAGCCTCGGTATATCTGATCCCGGGTGGCAAGGGCACCATAACCAATGTTCAGGGCCGGTTTCGTGTGACAGTCACTCCCGAGAGCCGGCAGATCGTTGCCTCCTTTATCGGGTATCGTCAGGATACGGTGTCAATCCTCAGACCTTTAAATGAAAACAGCGAGATCACCTTTAATCTGGAGGTGGATCCGGTGGCTATTCCGGCCGCGCAAATCATTGGACAGCAGGGAATAACAAGGATCAATAATAGCGAAGCGGGACTGGTGAGGATCCCTGCCTCGGAGATCGCCAGGATCCCGTCGCTGATGGGGGAGCGTGATCCGATCAGCCTGATCCGGAATTTACCCGGGGTGCAGTCGGTAGGGGAGGGCGACGGGTATCTGTATGTGAGGGGCGGGAATGCGGATCAGAACCTGGTACTTCTCGACGGGGCTGTGATATACAATCCGTCGCATCTGCTGGGGCTCTTTTCGGTTATTAACCCGTCGGTGGTGAAGTCGATCGATTTTTACAAGGGGGCCATTCCGGCTTCCTATACAGGCAGGCTCTCCTCCGTGGTGGATATCAGCATGAGGAGCGGGAATGATTCGGTGTTCAGCGGGGAGGTCTCCACCGGGATCATAGCCACCCGTTTTATGGTTGAGGGGCCAGTTTCGAAAGGGAAAGCCTCCTACCTGTTTGCCGGAAGAAGGACCCATCTGGATCTGCTCAACGGGTTTTTCATCGGAAAGAGCTCTCCGATCCGGGGATCCGGGTTCTATTTTGGCGACCTGAACGGACGGATCTCCTGGAATCCAACGGAGAAGCAGACCCTGACCCTTTCGGGATATTACGGAACCGACGATTTTAAGCTCAACGACAAGGATTTCTTTCTGAATGCCGCCATGAACTGGGGAAACCGGTTCGTCAGCCTTCAGCACACCATTGCCCCGAATGCGAGATTCACCTGGAATCAGTCGCTGGTGTGGTCGGGGTACAATTTTGACCTGGATTATGTGCAGAGCAGGAACGGTTTGGGTTTCAGGACAGGGGTGGGCACGGTCACTTTAAACGGTACAGGGGTATACAGGCCTGATTCGGTGGGTATCCTCAGTTTCGGGATGGAGGGAATTTTGTACAGGTTCTCTCCCTACCAGGCGTACATGGATTATTTTGCCTCCACCAGCGCGCTCGGCGACCATCAGACGCTCCGGGCACATGAGGCTGCCGCTTTTGTTCAGTACGAGAGGAATTTTGGACATTTCCTGAGCATTCAGGCCGGGATCAGGACATCCGTCTATCAGCATATGGGTCCGTTTAACCGGTACATCAACGGTCCGACGGGGAATATCGCCGATACTGTTTTCTTCCCGGGAGGAAAGGCCGTGACCACCTTTTTTAATGCGGATCCCAGGATCTCCCTGACCCTTCTTCCCGGGAGCGCCCTTTTCGTGAGAAGCTCGGTCGGTTATCTGTCGCAGCCCATTCACATGGTGCCGGTAACGCTCTCAACCCTGCCGGTGGATATCTGGCTGCCGGCCACTTCCCTCACCCCGCCCCAGCATGCATTGTCGGGGAGCCTTGGGGTCTACTGGTCGCCGAAGCATCAGGGGTGGGACGGGTATGTTGAGGGATTTGCCAGAAAGCTGTATGATCAGGTTGAGTTCAGGGATACGCTGATGCCTTCGGATTTGGTGAAGCGGAACCTCGACAGGCAGATGGCCACCGGGGAGGGAACCGTTTGGGGTTTTGAGGCGCTGCTTAGGAAATCGAGGGGTGATATCAGGGGATGGGTCGGGTATACCTGGTCGGTTAGCAAAAGATTTTTTCCTGAAATCAACGGTGGTATCCCCTTTTATTCCAGCCACGACCGCCGCCATGATCTCAATGTCTCGTTAAGCTGGCCCATGGGTCCGGCCTGGTCGGGATCGCTCACCTTTATCTACGCCACCGGTCAGGCCGTGTCGATGCCCACCAGCATGTTCTATGTGTTCGGCGGGATGGCTTATGAGTACGGTACCCGGAACAGTTACCGGCTGCCTGCCTATCACCGTGTGGATCTGGGCCTGACCCGCAGTCCGGTTAAGCGCGGCAGGCTCGAATCGAACTGGAGTTTTTCGATCTATAATTTATATAACAGACTGAATCCCTTTATTTTCTATTATGATGCCGTGGTTGATGAACAGAATGCGACACTTACCACACGGGCAAGGAAGGTTACACTGCTGCCGCTGGTCCCCTCCGTTTCCTGGACGGGCCGCTGGTAGGCTGGCCGGAATGCTCGCGGCCCTCATGCTGGGATCCTGCATATCCGATGTGGAGTTTCAGCAGGAGACCGGGGAGGGGAAATATGTGATCGAGGGAACCATTGAGACCAACGCTCCGGCCCGGGTGCTCATTACCCGGACTCTTCCCCTGACCGGGACGATATACACGGCCGATCTTTATGACCTGATCGTTACGGAGGCCAGGGTGGTGCTGAGCGACGGTGAAACCGAGGAGCAACTGTCGCTGGTGATGGACTCGCTCGATGAACGGATGCCCATCTTCCGGAGCTATCGCATCCTGGGGAGACAGGGGAAAGTCTATACACTCAGGGTTACTCTTGATAATCTGACCTATACGGCGGTTGACAGCATGGTTGAGCCATGTGTCACCAAAGGGTATGAGTTCAGGCTGAATCAGGATTCCGATTCATTGGGACTGATCTACCTGCGCTTTCAGGATCCGCCCGAGCCGGGAAACTATTACATGCTCTGGAGCAAGAGGGAAGGGTACGAAACCCATTTCAAAAGGACCGGTATGCTGCTGAATGATTTCTATTTCAACGGACAGGATATTGAGGTGGAGATCCGCCGGACCTCTTACTCCTATCTGGTTCCCGTGAGCCAGTATTTCGGGAAGGGGGAGAGGCTGATCCTCAAGCTGACCTCGCTCACCCCCACCTATTACAAGTATATCTCCACGGCCAAATATGAGACTTACAGTGCGGGAAATCCGCTGATGAGCCATGTGCCGGTCTACAGCAATTTTAACGCCGGGGTGCTCGGGGCCTGGGGTTGTCTGGCCGTGAGGATGGATACGCTGGATTTGAAGTAGGCACTCCCTAATAATACATCCAGTATCCCCTGAATTTGCCCAGCGTGTTGATTTCAATGGCAGGGAAGGGGAATTTAACAAAAGCCATGTACCTGAACAGGGTCTTCAGAAACGGTGAGTGCACCGGGATACGGGTCCAGTCGACATCCAGGGAGAGAAGGAACTGCCGGTACCGGTCGAACGGGGGGATCTCAACCCCCCGGTAGGAGGTGAGGTTCTCCATCTTGCCGATCACTCCGTTAATGCTATAACCCGCAGATATATTGAGCCATGGAGGGATTTTCGACCAGCCGGTGATCCTGGCCAGCGGAACCGAGAGCCAGTAGGTGTGGCCGTTATAGTCCTCGAAAACCCGGTTTAGGGTCGTCTCTCCTAAGAACCCGTTTGTTTGGCGGGCGTAGGCCGATTCCCAGTAGCTCCACTTGTACTTGATCAGCTGTTCTTTGAATATCAGTTCATTACCGACCACCAGCAGGGAGCCGGTAATATTGGCCATCCAGTCGCCCGGGGAGAATCCCCACCCGTCATGGATCCCGTCGAATATTTCGATCGGTGCCTGCATGATGATCCCCATGCTTCCGCCAACCAGCAGGGCGGTTGCCTTATCAACGCCGGCATTCAGCAGAAAGCGGTAGGTTCCGTAACTTTCAACGTAGGAGCCGAATACATGGCCGAATTTGTCGGCCTGAAGATAGGCGTGATTGTCATTGCGGAAATGGAACGGTGCCTGATCGTTGTTCCGGTACCAGATATTGTTCAGGAAAAGGATCGATCCCACATAGGCTGTGGATTCAAAGGCGATAGTCCGGTAGAGCTTCTTCTTATTTATCTGCCCGCTCACCGTTACGGGGATAGCCACCATCACTGCCACAATAAAGGCCAGAAAGCCGGTTCCGGTCCTGCGGAAAACATTCATAGGTTATAGGTTTGAAAAGTAAATTTCTGTATTTTTTTCAAGCTTTGCTATCTTTGGAATCTTAATAAAATCAAACCAAACAATGAGGAAGCTGATTATTATGGCGATCCTGGCATTCCCGGGAATATTGCTCTATTCACAAAACTCCATCCCTTCTGTTAAAGTTCAGGATCTGAAGGGCAAATCCGTTCAGAGCGACAAGCTGCTGGTGACCGGCAAACCGCTGATCATGAGCTTCTGGGCCACCTGGTGCAAGCCTTGTATCAAGGAGCTTTCCACAATGTATGAGATGCTGCCCGACTGGCAGAAGGAGACTGGCGTTCAGCTGGTGGCCGTCAGCATTGATGATACCCGGAGCTCCGCCAAGGTGGCGCCTTTCGTCAGCGGCCGGGGCTGGGATTTCCCGGTGGTGCTGGATGTCAATGGTGACCTGAAGCGTGCCCTCAATGTGATCAATGTGCCCCATACGTTCCTGTTCGACGGTACCGGAAAGCTGGTATATCAGCATACCGGATATGCGGAGGGGGATGAGAAGGAGTTGTATGGGAAGGTGAAAAGTTTGAAGAAATGAGGTGGGGATGTGGGGATGTGGGGATGTGAGGATGTGGGGATGTGAGGATGTGGGGATGTGGGGATGTGGGGATTTGATGATATGATGATATGATGATGAGACACTTTATTATAACAGGGGTTGTTTTCATTTTGATGACGGTGGCAGGAAAGGGGCAGTCGGGGGGACGGTTGTCGGGGAATTTTCAGGTGGATGTGCAGAGTTACCGGCCTGATTCGACGATTGGGGCACCGAAGGTGGATGAGAAGCTGCTGTCTAATTCCTACGCGAATTTCCGGTACGACTGGGGTCCGTTTTCGGCGGGTTTCCGGTATGAGGGATATCTGAATACCCTGCAGGGGTATGATTCGAAATATGACGGCATCGGGATTCCTTACATGTTTGCCGAGTATCAGACTGAAGATCTTGGGTTTACAGTGGGTAGTTTTTACGAGCAGTTTGGATCGGGACTGCTTTTGCGGGCCTGGGAGGATAAGAATCTGGGGGTCGATAATTCACTGAACGGACTTCGGGTGAAATCAACCCCGGTGCCGGGTGTGCGGCTCACCGGACTGATCGGAAAGCAGCGGTACTTTTTTGACCTGGGTGAGGGCATCGTGAGGGCAATTGACGGAGAGGTTTCGTTGAATGACCTGGTAAAAGCATGGAATGATAAACCTGCCCGGCTGACCCTGGGCGGAAGTTTTGTGAGCAAGTATCAGCCTGATGAGGATCCGATATACAAGCTTCCCGAGAATGTTGGCGCCTGGGCACCCAGGATGCAGCTTAACACGGGAGGGTTCCAGCTGATGGCCGAGTATGCCCGGAAGATCAATGATCCGTCGGCCGACAATAATTTCATTTACAAACCCGGAGAGGCGCTGCTGCTGAATGCCAGCTATGCCACCAGCGGTTTGGGTATCAACGTGACAGCCAAGCGGGTGGATAACATGAGTTTCCGCAGCGACCGGGCGGAGAATCTCAACAAGCTGATGATCAACTATCTCCCGCCGATCTCCAAAAATCAGATTTATAGCCTGATGAACCTTTATCCATACTCTTCGCAACCTAACGGGGAGATGGGTATCCAGGCGGAGGTGATGTATCAGGTGAAGCGGGGATCGAAACTCGGAGGGAAATACGGAACTCAGATCAGCCTTAATTTCTCGGCGGTGAATACGATAGAAAAACTGACTCTGAACGACACCACTCCTGTGGGAGCGCCGGGGACCCTGGGCTACAGTTCGCCATTTTTCAAGCCCGGACCCGATAAGCTTCTAAGGGACTTCAACATTGAGATTAGCCGGAAGTTCAGTCGGGCCTTCAAGATGATCGCCTCCTATCAGTATCTGGTTTACAATCAGTTGCAGCTCGAAGGGAAGGGCGGCATTGTGAATGCCCATGTGGCGGTGGCCGACCTCACCTGGAAACCCACGGATGAGCATGCGCTCCGCGGTGAGTTTCAGGGTTTGTGGACCCGGCAGGATAAAGGCAACTGGGTGATGGGGATGCTCGAATATTCGATATCGCCCCATTGGTTCTTCGCCATCACCGACCAGTGGAATTACGGGAATCCCGATGAACACAAGCGGGTGCATTATGTATACGGATCCATCGCCTATGCCAGGAATGCCAACCGGATCATGGTCAGCTACGGCAAGCAGCGCGAGGGGATCCTCTGTGTAGGCGGCGTCTGCCGCAACGTCCCGGCCATGAACGGTTTCACGGTCACAGTCAGCTCAAGCTTTTAAAGTATGTCTAAAAAGTTCTATTCCCTATTCACTCTAACTCTGGGTTTGCTCCTGGTATTGCCTTCCTGTGATTACATCGAAGCACCCTACACCGAGAAGATCGACGGCGGCGGGGAGGTGACCGCAAATCCGCAGAATGTGCTGCTGCTTGATTTCACCGGGCATACCTGCAAATCCTGCCCCAAAGCCCACCGCACCATCGAGCAACTGAGGACCCTTTACGGCGACAGGGTAGTTCCCGTGGCTTTTCACCTGGGATATTTTGCCAAAACCCAGTCGGGGACCAGGTTTACCACCGATTTCCGCACCCCGGAAGGCGGACTGCTTGAGAAATATTACGAGTTTGTTTCGTTTCCTATCGGCACGGTTCAGAATATCAGCAAGGAAGGGCTGATCCAGCACGGAAGCTGGCCTTCTGAGGTATCAGCGTACATGGGTGATGAGTCGCCCGTGAAGATCGATCTCAAAACCAGCTATCTGCAGGGGCTGCATGCGTTAACGGCAAAGGTGGACCTGACGGCTCTTGCGCCTGTGGAGGGCACACTGTACCTGGCCGCGTGGGTAGTTCAGGATTCGATCATCGATTGGCAGAAGGATGAGGATTTTGAGGACATGGATATCCCCGATTATGTGCACATGCATGTGTTCCGCACCTCCTTCAACGGATTGTGGGGTGAGGCAATGAATGCGGTGCCGGGTGTCGCAAAGGATTTTACCTTTACCAGGGATTTGTCAGTCGCGCTGAAGCCGGAATGGAAGCAGGAGAATTGCAGGGTGGTGGTAGTGGTGTACAGGGAGGAGGATAAGAGGGTTATACAGGTGAGGAGTGGTGAGGAGTAGTGAGGTGTGGTTGGTGTGGTTGGTGTGGTGGTTGTGGTTGTTGTGGTTGTTATGATTGTTATGATTGTTATGATTGTTATGATGGTTATGAGAAAATCAATTTTAATTCTGGGGTTTTTGGTGTTTGGGTTTTTGGGGATGCAGGGGCAGAATCTGGTTCTGAGTTATGGAGATAAGGATGTGACGGGGGATACTGTGAGGATCAGCGGGCCGGTGTCGACGGAGTATTATGAGGTGAAGATTGCGGTTACGAATAACATGGATATTGCGGTTGCACTGAAGGTGAAGAAAACTGAGATTCAGTGTCCGTCGAACGGGGAGAACAGTTTCTGCTGGGGCGAATGCTACACGCCGGCAGTTACCCTGTCGCCCTCAACGATCACAGTTGCCTCTAAGGGAACTGACCGGAACTCTTTCATCGCTGATTACCGGCCGAACGGAGATGCGGGAAACAGCATTGTGAGGTATACCTTTTTCAACCCCACGGACACAACGCTCCAGGCAAGCGTGATCATTATCTGGCAGATAGGGTCTTCCGGAACAGGCAGCTTTGAAGAGGTCAAACCATTGATCAGGGCGTACCCGAACCCGGCGGATCAGTTCATAACGATTACCCTGTCGGGGCACACCGCCGGAAGAAGTAACGCCACCCTTGTGAATATGCAGGGGCAGACGGTTCTGACCAAAGCCTCGCCCACAGGTACCAGGCAGTTCACCTGGAACACGGGGAACCTTTCGGCAGGCATCTATTTCCTGAAGGTGAGCGATGACGGAGGCCACATGAGCGTGCAGAAGATCTGGATAAAACATTAGTTCTTAAAGGAAATTGCCGTATATTCGATCATCGGGTGAAAGCTGATGGATTATACCATAGAACAACTGATTGATATTCAATTATTGCAATCACTTCAAGACCAGTTGAATGCAATAATTCCTTTTCCATCGGCGCTGATTGACCTGAATTCGAGAATCCTCACTGCCACCGCCTGGCAGGACATCTGCACCCAATTTCACAGGAAAAACCCTGAAACAGAAAAATGCTGTCTGCAAAGTGATCTCTATATTTTTGATCACCTGCCTGAGGCAAATCCGGCCGTAACCTACAAATGTCCTCTGGGGCTCATCGACAATGCCGTACCCATCATCATTGAAGGAAAACATATCGCAAATTTCTTCACAGGCCAGTTTTTTCTCGAGCCTCCTGATCTTAATTACTTCAGGGGCCAGGCGGCAAAGTATGGTTTTGATGAGGAGGCCTATCTGCAGGCAGTTCAAAAGGTGCCGGTATGGAATCAGGAACAGCTGAGCAATTATCTTCTTTTTATCAAGGAATTTACCGAATCCCTCGCCAAGAACGGACTTACCCGGCTTCGCGACCTGGAAAGATCAAGGGAAATCGCGGAGAGTGAGGCCCGGTTCAGGGGTATCGTTGAAAATACGCAGGCCGGATATTTCTTTGTTGACAAGAATGGCATCATTCAGGATGTGAACCTGTCGTGGGTGCACATGTATAAATATGACAGCCGTGAAGAGATCATCGGTCATCATTTTGCAGAGATCCAGCAACTCGAAGATATTGAGGCAGCTATAAAACTGGTTAACAGAATCATGGCAAATGATCCTGAATTTTTAACCGGCGAGTTCAGCCGTAAATGCAAGGACGGGTCCATCGGTTACCACAGGTTTTCGGCGGGTCCGGTTGTGAAGGACAATCAGGTCATTGGATTGGAGGGCTTTATCATTGACACCACCGACAAGCGGCTGGCAGAGATTCAGCGGGATGTTACACAGATACGGCTGGAATCGGTTTTTTCCCGGATGATCGAGGCTTTTGCACTGCATGAAATAATCCTGGATGAGAACGGCAATCCGATGGATTACAGGTTCCTGGATGCAAATAATGCTTTCGAGAAAATGACCGGGTTAAAGGTAGCTGACATCATCGGGAAAACGGTTTTGGAGCTTCTGCCTGGTACTGAACCTGTCTGGATTGAACGATACGGGCAGGTTGCGCTGACCGGGAAGCCCCTGACTTTTGAAAGTTACCATAGCAGCCTCGACAGGCATTACCATGTAGTGGCTTTTTCAAATCAGATCAATCAGTTTGCTGTCATTTTCGAGGATATTACCGAGCGAAAGAAGAATGAGGAGCAGATCAGGCAGCTTGCCTATGCCATTGATAGCGTGAACGAATGTGTTTCCATGACCGATACAGAGAATAGTATCCTTTTTGTTAACCGCGCATTTTGTCAGACGTACGGGTATGCCAAAGAAGAACTCTTAGGGAAAAATATCTCCATGGTGAGATCCACCCATTCTGCTCTGGCTGGAAAGGATGAGATTCTCTCTGGAACTTTGGGAGGCGGATGGAGCGGAGAGGTAAAAAACCAAAGAAAGGACGGCACGGAATTCCCGGTCCATGTTTCTACAGCAGTGGTCAGGGATGAAAGGGAGAATCCGATTGCCTTGATTGGAATTGCAATTGATATTACCGAGAGAAAAAAGGCAGAGCAGGAGCTCATCAGGGCAAAAGTAAAGGCTGAGGAGAGCGACCGCCTAAAAAGTGCCTTTCTGGCCAACATCAGTCATGAGATCAGAACCCCGATGAACAGTATCCTGGGATTCTCAGAGCTGCTGGCTGAATTGGTGACTGATCCTGTTCAGGTCAACTATCTCAATATCATTGTGAGCGGAGGGGTGCGGCTGCTCAATATCATCAATTCGGTTATCGACATTGCCAAGATTGAGGCAGGGGAAATTATCATCGAACCCGCGGAGTTTCCAGTGGATGAGCTTATGAGGGGGCTCTATCAGTTAAATGCCCATCCCGGGCTGACTGTTGATTTCAGGCTGGATACCTCCTCAAACCCGTCACTTACGCTGGTTTCAGACAAAACCCGATTGTTTCAGATCATTAACAATCTGATAAGCAATTCGTTAAAATTCACCTCACAAGGGTTGGTCCGCTTTGGGTACCGCCAGGAATCCGATAATCTGATTTTTTATGTGGCAGATACCGGAATCGGGATCAGTCCTGAATTCACCGACAAGATCTTCAGCAGGTTCCAGAAGGATCAGTTTGACAAATCAACGAATTTCAACGGCGCAGGTTTAGGACTCGCCATCTCAAAACAGCTCGTTGTTTTACTAGGCGGGGATATCTGGTTTGACACCGAGGTAGGCAAGGGCACCACTTCTTATGTTAAGATTCCAATAAAACAACCTAATACCTTATGAACAGACTTTTTACCCTCACTTTCTCCTTCTTCCTTCTTACTTTCTCCTTTGTCCACTCCCAATCCTTAAAACTTCCGGCCGTCCTGGGCTCCCATATGGTCCTTCAGCAGCAGGCTGATGCGCCGGTCTGGGGCTGGGCTGCCCCGGGCGAGACCATCACCGTGAAAGGTTCCTGGGACCAAAAGCCGGTGTCGACCATCACGGGCAGCAACGGCAAGTGGATGGTGAAGGTGAAGACTCCCGGTGCAGGCGGGCCCTACACCATGGAAATATCAGGAAAGAAAAAACTGTTACTTGAAGATATTCTGATTGGCGAAGTATGGCTTTGCTCGGGACAGAGCAACATGGAGTGGCCGGTGAAGGGATTCCCGGAATGGAACAGTCCGGTTTTGAATTCCGAAGCCGAGATTGCCGCTGCCAATTTCCCTTCGATCAGGCTGTTTTCCATGACCAAAGCTTTTGCCGATCAGCCGCTCGACGACTGCAAGGGCAAATGGATGGTTTGCACCCCTGAGAATGTAAAGGAATTCAGCGCCGTCGGATATTTTTTCGGCAGGGAGCTGAACCAGAAACTGAATATACCGGTCGGGATGGTGTTCTCGGCCTGGGGCGGCACGGTTGCCGAGGCCTGGATGAGTGAGGAGTTCGTTTCGGCCATCCCAAGGTTTACTACCGAACCCGGCAAACTGGATGTTCCTGAATATAAGAAGCGTCAGTTGGATGATTTCAACCAGCGGCAGGCTGCCTGGGCCGCCACCATCGGGTTCAGGCCCGGGAATGAGGCGCCTGCATGGGCTTTACAAGCCACCGGTGGCGAAGGCTGGAAAGAGATTGAGGTTCCATCGGAGTGGAGCAAGACTCCGGTCGGACCCCATATCGGGCTGGTGGATTACCGTCTGGTTTTCAAAGTACCGGATGCATGGGTTGAAAAAGAGCTGGTGCTGGAGCTCGGTCCCATCGATGAGATGGATGTTGCCTGGATCAACGGAAAACAGGTGGGCGCCCACCTGAACGTATACGACTGGGCCACCAACCGTGAATATGACATTCCGAAGGGAACGCTGAAAAAGGGAGATAATATTTTGGCTGTCAGGGTGGCCAACACCAGCGGCCTCGGCGGGATCAACGGAAAGCCGGAGCTCCTGAAGGTCAGGGTAAAGAATTCGAAGAAACAGTTCCAGCCGATCGCCGGCAAGTGGCAGGTTAAGAAAGCCGAGGCATTCAGCACGCTCCAGCCGATGCCTGACTGCATCGACTGCGGAGAGCCCAATCTTCCGACGGTCCTCTACAACGGCATGATCGCGCCGCTCCTGCCTTACGCGATCAAAGGAGCCATCTGGTACCAGGGAGAATCCAACAGGTACGACGGCGAGCTCTATAAAAAGATTTTCACCCGGATGATCACCAACTGGCGGCACGATTTCCAGCGGGGCGATTTTCCGTTCTATTATGTGCAGATCGCTCCCTACAACTACAAGGATACCTACAGCACAGGCCTTTTGAGAGAGGCGCAGGAGTACGCCATGCGTACCCTGCCCAATACCGGAATGGCCGTTACCATGGATATAGGAGACGTCAAGAATATTCATCCGGCCAATAAGCAGGATGTTGGCAAGAGGCTGGCATTGTGGGCATTGGCCAAGGATTACGGATTCAAGGAGATGGTTTATTCGGGCCCCATCTACAAATCGTTTGCCCGCGAAGGGAACAAGATCCGGATATGGTTCGATTATGCTGATGGCGGTCTGAAATCTGACGGCAAAGAACTGAAGCACTTCACCATCGCCGGGGCTGACGGGCATTTTGTGCCTGCCAAGGCTTATATCGACGGCAATACTGTGGTTGTATCAAGCGATGCCATAGCCAAACCCGAAGAGGTGAGGTTCGGCTGGGAATCCACGGATGTGACCAACCTGTTTGGGGCTACCGGATTGCCGGCAGGGCCGTTCAGGACGGATGTAAGGTGATGTGGGGATTTGATGATGTGGGGATGTGATGATGTAGTGATGTGGGGATGTGGGGATTTGATGATTTGATAATATGATGATTATGAGGAAAATAGTATCGGTTTTAATAGGTGTGTTGGCGGGGGTTTGTGGATATGGGCAGGAGGGGGTTTTGCAGTATACGACGGGGAATTGGAATGCGGATTCGCTGGGGAATCAGCGGGTGGTGGTTGAGGTGAAGGATAATGCGGAGGCGGTGAGGGTGGTGATCCCGTGGAGGAGGAAGGACCTGAATCCGCAGGAGAAGGAGATCCTGGTGTATGCTGAGAATGGGAAAGCCAGGATCAGGGATGTGATCCGGGTAAATATCAACCGTGAGTTTGGCGAACTGGTTTTCAGGCCGGCAGCGGGCGCAGGGAAATACTATTTCTATTATCTGCCCTACAAAAGCAGTGGCGGGAACTATCCCAAAGTGACCTATCTGGTACCTGCCGATGGAGCCCATCCGGACTGGAAAACGAGATATTCGGTACCCGGACTTGACCTGCCTCAGGCTAAAGCCACGGAAATGCAGTCAATCAATCTGTTCCACACCTTCTGGCCGATGGAGGTGATCGCAACGGCTGCCGAACGGGACCTGTTCCTCACTCAGGCTCAGGGATCAGATTTCATGCTCTTCCCGGAGTATCGGGAATACCCGGTTAAAATGACCACCGATCTGCCCTACCGTTGGACCAGCCGCGGTCCGGTGAAGAAGATACAGGATACCGTTCAGCAGTTTGAATATTATTCGTTCCAGGTGGGTGTTTATGCATTAAAAGATATTGATGATCTGGAGATTACCTTCACGGATCTTAGTTCCCCGGGCGGCGATAAGATCCCGGCCGGCAACCTTACCTGTTTCAACAAGGGCGGTAACAACTGGGATCAGAAGCCTCTGGTGAGCGCTGTTCCGGTGAAGGCCGGCAAAGTGCAGGCGCTGTGGATGGGGGTGGATGTGCCGAAAGATTTGAAGCCGGGGTTGTATCAGGGGATACTTACAATTAAGGCGAGAGATAAGAGGCGAGAGGCGAAAGAAGGAGGACAAGATGTTCAAGATAATAAAGAGGAGGTTGTGGGGATTGATCTTTGGGTGAGGGAGGGAGTGCTGGCGGACCGGGGGGACAGCAAGTCGGAGAATCATTCGAGATTGAGATGGCTGAATTCGGATATCGCGGTGGATGACGGTCTGGTTGCGCCGTATACTGCCGTTCAGGCTTCGGGCAGTGAACTGAAGATCCTGGGTCGGGATATCAGTCTGGATTCAAGAGGGTTACCGGCACAGATCAACTGCTGGTTCGCTCCTGAGATGACTAAACTGGCCGATCGTCCGGAACCCCTCCTGAAGGAAGGGATGGGGTTCGAGCTGGAATCGGGCGGCAAGGAGATCAAGCAAACCAAGGGTTCCCTTGCGATCACCAAACAGGCTGAGGGGGCGGCTGAATGGACCTCTTCATGGAAAGCTGGCAACCTGAATTTCAACCTGAAGGGCAGGCTGGAGTTCGACGGGTTCCTTACCTACCGGATTGCCGTCACCGCTTCAGGGACGACGGATCTCTCCGACATGGAGTTTGTGATCCCGTTCAATGGCGAAAAGATAGAATACATGCTCGGACTGGGCCGCAAGGGCGGCAAAGCTCCCGATACGTTCACCTACCGCTGGGATCCTTATTTCAACTGCGATGGTCCCTGGCTGGGGACGGTGAATGCCGGACTGCAGGCCACTTTCAGGGCCGAGAACTATGAGAGGCCGCTGAACACCAACTTCTATCAGCAGAAACCGCTCAACATGCCGCCCAGCTGGTTCAACCAGGGCAAGGGAGGCATCACGCTGGAGAGGGAAAATGACGAATATGAGCTGTCAGCTTTTACCGGCAGCCGCACCCTGCAGCCGGGCGATACGCTGCATTTCGACATCAACCTGCTGATCACCCCGTTCCGAACGATCGATGTGGCAAAGCAGTGGCACGACCGCTACTATCACAAGTTCGTTCCGCTGGATACGATTGCAAAGGCGGGCGCCAACACGATCAACGTGCATCATGCCACGGATATCAATCCTTACATCAACTATCCGTTCATGCTGCCCGACCTGATGAAGGCCTATATCGATGCGGCCCACAAGCGGGATTATAAAGTCAAGATCTATTATACCGTGAGGGAACTCACCAATATCTGCCCCGAGATCTGGGCGCTCAAATCGCTTGGCAATGAGATCCTTTCGTACGGTCCGGGAGGCGGTTACTCCTGGCTGCAGGAGCATCTCGACGGAAATTATATCCCGGCCTGGTTTGTTCCGGATATCAGGGATGCAGCCGTGATCAACACCGGTACTTCCAGATGGCACAATTACTATCTGGAGGGGCTCGACTGGCTCGTGAAGAATGTCGGGATTGACGGGCTCTACATCGATGATGTGGCTTTTGACCGGAGCATCATGAAACGGGTGCGGAAGGTGATGAACCGCACCAATCCGGGCGCCCTGATCGATCTGCATTCGGCCAACCAGTTCAACCCGCGCGACGGGTTCACCAACTCGGCCAACCTGTATATGGAACATTTCCCCTATCTCGACCGCCTGTGGTTCGGCGAATATTTCGACTACAATGCCGATCCCGATTACTGGATGACGGAGGTCTCGGGGATCCCGTTCGGACTGATGGGCGAGATGCTGCAGGACGGCGGAAACCAGTGGAGGGGCATGCTGTATGGCATGACCAGCCGGGCACCCTGGTCGGGTGAGCCGGATAATATCTGGAAACTCCGCGATAAGTTTGGCATTCAGAATTCCGAGATGATCGGATACTGGGTGAAGGATTGTCCGGTTAAAACCGGCCGTCCGGATGTGCAGGCCACAGTTTATAAGAAGAACGGAGAAGCGCTGGTCGCGATAGCCTCCTGGGCTGCCGGTCCGGCCAGGATCTCGCTCGATATCGACTGGAAGGCGCTCGGGATCGATCCCGCAAAAGCACAGCTTTATTTGCCGGCCGTGGAAAGGTTCCAGGAAGAGGGAAAACTGAAGGTGGGAGAGAGCTTTAAGGTGGAGCAGGGGAAAGGACTCGTGATCTGGATCAGATGAGGGGATGAGGGGATGAGGGGATGAGGGGGAAAGGTGGAGAG
>Ga0172371_10007089_pt1 | contig 16076 bp, 16 predicted proteins | sample Lak12m_FD_114543 | JGI IMG/M metagenome (GOLD analysis project Ga0172371, IMG submission 114543) | Freshwater microbial communities from Kabuno Bay, South-Kivu, Congo - kab_022012_12m | ecosystem: Environmental > Aquatic > Freshwater > Lake | place: Democratic Republic of the Congo: South-Kivu...
ACATCCGAGAGAACCTGCAGTCCGCCAGCGACCACTTCGGGCCAGGCCAGGTGCAACGGTTCGACGCGGAGACGGTCCGGGTCGGCGCGGCCCCGGACTGCGAGTGTCGCATGGCCGACGCCAGTACGTTCGCCCCGTGCCACCTGGTGATCCGGCGCAGCGCCGGCAGGCCGGACCGGGTCACCGTGTGCCCGCAGGAAGGGGCGCCCGCCTTCCTCAACGGCCAGCCCCTGACCGCCCGTGCTCCGCTACGCAGCGGCGACGAGCTGCGGGTGGGCCACTGGACGCTGCGCTTCCAGCGCATTCACGAGCGGGTCGGCGTGAGCGTCGCGTTTGGCCTGATGTCGGGTTTCGCCCGGGTGGCGGCGGTCCTGTTGATCGTGGCGGAGGCCGGGGTGCTTTTCTGGCTGCCGGGCTACATGACCCGGACGACCGCCTGGGACTCCCAGGTGGCGCGACACCGGGTCTCGGACCTCCTCGACTCGCTCCGCCGACGCAACCGCGACAGCCGCGATGCGGCGGAGTTCGAGCGGGCCCTGCGGCGCGGGATCGACCGGGAGGTCCAGGCCCGGGCCAGCTATATGGCCCAGTACGGTGACCGGCTCAACTCGGCTCGCCAGCAACAGATCGACGACGAACTGCGGGGCTTCGACCGTCTGCTGGAGGCCCTGAGTCAGGGGACCCTGCCGCCGCCGCTGCCCGCCATCGATCTGGACGCCGGGGTGCGAGCCGTGCTGGGCCAAGCCCCAAGGAGATAGCCTGCGGGTATGGATGATTCGGCCCTTCTTCGCTACGTTGGACCGTTCGCAGGATGCCGCGTCGGAGTGCTCGGCGACCTCATGCTGGACCGGTATATCTGGGGGGCTGCCAGTCGCATCTCGCAGGAAGCCCCGGTGCCGGTCGTCCAGGTCCAGCGCGAGTCCGCGACCCCGGGCGGCGCCGCCAACGTGGTGCGCAACCTGCTTACCCTCGGGGCCAGCGCGAAGGCCTTCGGCGCCATCGGCGCGGACCGGCATGGAGAGACCCTGCGCAGCCTGCTGGCGACGGCGAGAGCCGACCTCGGCGGGATCGTGACCCTGAACGACCGTGAGACCACCGTGAAGACGCGCGTCATCGCCGGCAGCCAGCAGGTCGTCCGCATCGACCGCGAGGTCACGGCGCCCCTGCCGGCGGCCTGCCGGACCGAGATCCTGGCACAGGTCCGCCGGGCCGTCGAGGCGGGCGAACTGGAGGCGCTGATCCTCGAGGACTACGCCAAGGGCGTGCTGGACCGGGAGATGGTGGCACAGCTCGTGGAGACGTGCGCCCGCCGGGGCGTCTTCGTGACTCTCGACCCGCACCCGGCCAACCCGTTCAATGTCAAGGGCCTGAAGCTGATGACTCCGAACCGGGCCGAGGCCTTTGCCCTGGCCGGCCTGCATCCCCAGCCCACCGCCCTGCCGCTCCCCGCCGACGCCGCCCTCCTGGCCGTGGGGGCACGGCTGGCCGGGCTGTGGGCCCCGGACCTGCTGCTGGTGACGCTGGGGGCCGACGGGATGGGGCTCTTTGCGCCGCCCGAACCCGTGCTGCACATCCCCACGCGAGCCCGCCAGGTGTTTGATGTCTCGGGCGCCGGCGACACGGTCATGGCGGTGATGGTCCTGGGGCTCCTGGCGGGAGCAACCCCCGGGGAGGCTGCCCGGCTCGCCAACCACGCGGCGGGCATCGTGGTGGGAAAGGTGGGTACTGCCGCCGTGACGCCCGTCGAGCTCGAGGCGGAACTGCTGGAGGCCCAGTCCCATGACGGGGCGGTCCAGCCGGCGAGAGGAGTCTGACCTGCCATGCCGCAGCGCACTGTTGCCGTGATTCCCGCGCGCTATGCCAGCAGCCGGTTCCCGGGCAAACCCCTGGCCCTGATTGGCGGTCGCTCGATGATCCAGCGCGTCTACGAGCGGGTCCGCGCCTGCCCGGAGATCGACGAGGTGGTCGTCGCCACCGACGACCAGCGCATCCTGGACGCGGTCGTGAGCTTCGGCGGGCGGGCGGCCATGACCCGCACGGACCATCCCACGGGTACGGACCGCATCGCCGAGGTGGTCCGGTCACTCGCCGCGGACCTCGTTCTCAACGTCCAGGGCGATGAGCCGCTGATCCCTCCGCGCGTGCTCGGCGAACTGGTCCGGCAGATGCGCGAGACGGGGGCTGACATGGGTACCGCCGCGGTGCCATTCTGCCGCACGGGCCGGGACCCCGCCGACACCAACGCGGTCAAAGTGGTGGTCGATGCCCGGAGCATGGCCCTGTACTTCAGTCGGGCGCTGATCCCCCACTGCCGCTCGGGGGGGACGCCGGTGGAGCCGCTGCTGCACTGGGGGCTATACGCTTACCGGCGCGAGTTTCTGATGGCGTTTGTCGCCTGGCCACGGGGCCGTCTGGAGACCTGCGAGATGCTTGAGCAACTGCGGGCCCTGGAGCACGGCGCCCGCATCTACGTGCTGCAGACCGAGCAGGTATCCACCGGCGTCGACGTCCCGGCGGACGTGGCCCTCGTGGAACGGCTGCTGCCGCAGGCCCAGGAGGGCTGAGTGATGGCCGTCCCCCGCATCGTCGAGCTGGCGCCGGGGATCCGCATCGGGCCGGGCTTGCCGCCGGTGGTGATCGCGGGTCCCTGTATGGCCGAGTCCATGGAGGTCTGCCGTCGCGTTGCCGACGTGGCCGTGGGGGTCTGTAGCCGCCTGGGGTTGCCCTATGTCTTCAAGGCCTCCTTCGACAAGGCCAACCGCACCAGCGGCGCGGCCTGCCGCGGCCCGGGCATCGACGAGGGCCTGCGCCTGCTTGCCGACATCCGGGACGAGTTCCGGGTCCCGGTCCTCACCGACATCCACGAAGCCTCCCAGGCCGCCGTGGTGGCCGCGGTGGTGGAGGTGCTGCAGATCCCGGCCTTCCTCTGTCGCCAGACCGACTTGCTCGAGGCCGCCGGCCGGACCGGGAAGCCGGTGAACATCAAGAAGGGCCAGTTCATGGCTCCGGAGGATATGGCGAACGCGGTCCGCAAAGTCGAGCAGACCGGGAACTCGCGCGTCCTGCTGACCGAGCGCGGCACGTGTTTCGGCTACCACAACCTGGTGGTGGACATGCGGTCGCTGGTGATCATGGCCGACCTCGGAGTGCCGGTGGTGTTTGACGCGACGCACTCGGTCCAGCTCCCGGGCGGGCACGGCGGCAGTTCGGGCGGGCAGCGTCAGTTCGTGGCGCCCCTGGTGCGAGCGGCGGCCGCGGTGGGGGTGCAGGGGCTGTTCCTGGAAGCGCACCCCGATCCGGCGGCGGCGCTGTCGGACGGGGCCAACTCCCTTTCTCTGACCGAGCTTCCTGACGTGCTCAGAGCGTTCAAGGGCATCCATGACCACGTCTCCGCGCATTGAGCGTCTGCGGGCCGTCCTCCTGGACATCGACGGGGTCCTGACCGATGGCCGCATCGGCTACGCGGCCGAACCGCACGAAGTGAAGTTCTTCGACGTGCGCGACGGGCTCGCGGTGAAGCTGCTCCAGGCCGCCGGCCTCAAGGTGGCGGTGCTGAGCGGGCGGGCCAGTCCGGCGAATCGGCGACGCGCCGAGGAGCTGGGGCTGGACGCCGTCGTGGAGGGCGAGGTCAACAAGCTGGCGGGCCTGGGCCGGATCCTGATGCAACTGGGGGTCACCGCCGAGGAGTGCGCCTACGTGGGCGACGACCTGGTGGATGTGCCGGTGATGCGCCGGGTGGGCCTGGCCGTGGCGGTGGCCGATGCCGCCGCGGAAGTCCGGACGGTCGCCCACCTGGTCACGACCCGCCCGGGAGGGCACGGCGCGGTGCGCGAGTTCGCCGAGTGGCTGCTGCGTCAGAATGGCCATTGGCAGGAGGTCACCCGACGCTATGAACTGGGCTGACGGACAGGCCTCCGCACGGGGTGCTCCAGGGCGCCGTCCGCAGGCGCCCTGGAGCGGCGGTCGTCAGGCGTGGCTCGGCGCGCTTCTGGGGCTGGCTCTGGGGTGTCCCGCGATCGAGTTCCAGCAAAACGCGGTGGTCACCCTGAGCAGCTTCCGTACGCAGGGCCGTGGCGAGAATGGCGCCCGCTGGTTCCTCGAAGGCCAGAAGGCGGTCATCCGGGGCACGGTGTTCGACCTGCAGGGAGCCACGGTACGGCTCGAGATGGAGGACGGCAAGACCGCGCTGATGACCTCCGAACGCTGCACGTACCATCAGGAGAGTGGGCTGCTCGAAAGCGCCGCGGCCGTTCGGGTCGAGAGTGGCGACGCGGTCCTGGCTGGGGTAGGGTTTGACATGCTGATCACGGAACGCCGGCTCCGCATCCGCGATGCGGTCCGGATGGAGATCCCGCAGAAGGCCGTGGACCTGAGCACGGTGGTGCCGGGGGGAGCCCCCGCCGCGCCCGCCGCGCCCGCCGCGCCGCCGGCGGCGGCGCGGCGCCAGCCCTGACCCGACCGAAGCCGCCGACAGCCAGGAACACCGCCGGAGGCCCAGGCCTCCCGGACGCTGGAGACAGAGAATGAACAACCCGGTTCAGAGCGGGTCGAAACGGGTAATGGAAGCCCTCGGCAGGTGGGCGATGGTGGCTCTTGTGGCAGTGGCCCTTTCGGCCGCTGCCGCCGATGCTCCTGCGGCCACGGGCGTTGCCGCCCCCGCGGTCGCCGCAGGGCCGGCGGGCGAGGCCCCCAAGGGGACGGTTCTGGCCACCCCCGGCGGCGGCAAGGTGGTGATCAACGCCAAGAGCGTCCTGTATGACTTCGCCAAGCGGGTGGCGCAGTTCGAGACCCAGGTCAGTGTCACGGATTCGCAGGTCGTGCTCACGGCCGACCGCATGGACGTGTACCTCACCGCCGACAATGCGGTGCAACGGGTCGAGGCCCTCGGCAACGTCGTCATCCGCGAACTGGGGACGGCGAAGAAGGCCACGGCCGGAAAGGCCGTGTATGACGTGACCGAGGATACCGTGGTGCTGACCGAACAGCCCTACCTCGAGGAACGCGACCAGGGCTTCTCGACCCGCGGGGCGGAGCGGATTGTCTACCTCCGTGCCAAGCAGCAGTTCAAGGCCGAAGGCGAGAACGTCCAGATCCAGTTCGACGTCAAGAGCGACGGAGCGCATGCGCCGGCAGACCTCTTCCGGCCCAAGGAGGACGGTAAGGCCGCTGGCGGCGGGGCAGGGCAGGCTGCGCCTGGGAAACAGGAGACTCCGGCTCCATGAATGACGACGGGCCGCTCCTGGAGACGCAGGATCTGATCAAAGCGTTCCGCGGCAGGCGTGTGGTGGACCACGTCTCGCTCACGGTCAGTCCCGGCGAGGTCGTCGGACTGCTGGGGCCGAACGGCGCCGGCAAGACCACGACCTTCTACATGATCGTGGGCATGATCCGGCCCAACGGCGGCTCCATTCGCTTTCTGGGTCAGGATGTGTCCAGGTTGCCGATGTACGCGCGTTCCCGACTGGGCATGGGTTATCTGTCACAGGAACCCTCGGTGTTCCGCAAGCTCTCGGTCCGGGACAACATCATGGCGGTGCTCGAAACGCTGGACCTGACTCCGGCCGAGCGAGAGGCCCGTTTGGTGGACCTGCTGAACGAGCTGCAGCTCACCCCGCTGGCCAAGCAACGGGCCGTCACCCTGAGCGGCGGCGAGCGGCGACGCCTGGAGATCACCCGGGCCCTGGCCACGACCCCCCGTTTCATCCTGCTGGACGAACCGTTCAGCGGGATTGATCCCATCAACGTCTACGAGGTGCAGAAGATCATCGCCTACCTGCGGGACCGCGGCCTTGGGATCCTGATCACCGACCACCAGGTCCGGGAGACCCTGGCCATCGTCGACCGCGCGTACCTGATCTGCAGTGGACGCATTCTGGTGCATGGGACCAGCGATTACCTGATCAACGACGAACAGGCGCGCCGAGTCTATCTCGGGCCCCTCTTTACGAGCTGAGTCCGGCCCACACCCGACGCGGGGAAGCCCCGCCACCCCACCCATGCGAAAGGAGTGACTATGGAGATCATCGTCAGTGGACGCCAAGTCGACGTGGACAGTGCCCTGCGTGCCTACGTCGAGAGGAAGCTGGCCCTGCTGCCCACCGAGTACGGCAAGCTCACCTCAGCCCGAGTCGTGATGAGCGAGGAGCGCGGCCGTCACATCGTCGAGGGCCTCATCTACGGTAAGAATATGACCCTCAACGCCAAGGGTCGGTCCCATGTGGTCCATGAGGCGATCGACGAGGTGTTCGAGAAGTTGGAGCGCCAACTGCGCAAACGCGTCGAGCGGATCCATGACCACCGGGCTCTGCCGCTGAATGAGGCGGAAGGGGCCGTGGCCGCCGCCGCTGAGGTCGACGAGGAGGGTGACCCCGAGGACGCGGACAAGGAGTGAGCGCCGCTGATCGGCCGCGTGCCGCCCGGACCCCCACGCGCAGAACCACGGGTGGCACGCTGGCCCGGCAGGAGGTCGGCAGAAATGTCACACGAGCAGGACCATCCGGAGAGCGCCGAAGGCATGACCTGGCGCAGACCCTCGTGGGACGAGTACTTCCTGAAGCTCGCCATGCTCGCTTCGGAACGGGCTACCTGCCCGCGCATGCACTGCGGCTGCGTCCTGGTGCGGGACCGTTTCGTGCTGGCCACCGGCTACAATGGCTCGCTGCCTGGCACCCCGCACTGCTACACCGACGGCTGTATCGTCGTCAACAACCACTGCGTGCGCACGAACCATGCCGAGATCAACGCCATCTGCCAGGCAGCCCGCCATGGCATCGACCTGACCGGCGCCACGGCCTACGTCACCAACATGCCCTGTACCGCCTGCTCCAAGACCCTGATCGCCGCCGGCGTCACCAGGGTCGTGGTCTTCAGCGAGTTCCACGAGACCCTGGCGGAGCGCTTCTTCGCCGAGAGCGGGGTCTGCCTCGAACGCCTGCCCATGCCGGAACGCGAGATCCACTACCACCTCGAACGTTACACCAGCGCCCGTCCCTGCGATCCCAGTCGGGCCCCCTGAACCTTCCGCCAGCATGGTTCGCTTCAGCGCCCAGGATACGCCCAACCAGCCCGGTGTCTATGTGTTTCGCAATGCCACCGGGGAAGTGATCTATGTAGGCAAGGCGCGCTCCCTGCGCAAGCGTCTGGCCAACTACTTCCAGCCGTCGCGCCGGCTCACGGCGGACCCCAAGCTCAGGGCGCTGATCCACAGTATCCACTCGTATGAGACGCTCCCGGTAGCCACCGAGGCGGAGGCCCTGTTGCTGGAGTCGCGGCTGATCAAGCAGTACGACCCGCGGTACAACATCGAACTACGGGATGACAAGCGGTTCCTGCACGTGTGTGTAGACCCCGCGGAGCCGTTTCCACGTCTGAGGCTGGTGCGGTTGCGCAAGGAGGATGGCCGGCTTTACTTCGGCCCCTTTCCTCGCGCCGGGGCGTTGCGCCAGACCGTGGACTTTCTGAGCCGTCGGTTCGGTCTGCGCAGTTGCAGGGTCCGGGAGCCGGGGCCGGAGGCGCGGCGGCACTGCCATGACCACGTCATCCGCGCGTGCCTCTGTCCGTGCCAGGGCACCGTGGCGCCCGCGGCCTATGCCGCGATGCTGCGGCAGGCTCTCGACGTGCTGGGGGGGGACTGTGGTCCAGTGGTGGCGGACCTCCGAGAGCGCATGGCGGCGGCCGCCGCCGGGAGGCGCTTCGAGCAGGCCGCCGAGTTCCGCGATATCATCGAGAACCTCGAGGCGGTGTGCGTGCCGATCCGGCGGTTTGCGCGGGCCACGCTCTCCGAGCGGGGGCAGCGCGGCGACCAGGACGAGAGGCTGACGGACCTGCAGGCGGTGCTGGGGCTTGGGTCGGTACCCGGTCACATCGAGTGCTTCGATATGTCCTGCATTGGCGGCCGCATGGCCGTTGGCAGCATGGTCTGCTTCCAGGGCGGCCGACCCGCCACCTCGGAGTACCGGCGCTACCGCATCCGGAGCGAGCGGGCCGTGGACGATACCGCCATGATGCGCGAGGTCGTGGCACGGCGCTACCGGCGGGTGATGCAGGAAGGGCGGCCATTCCCTGACCTGGTGGTCGTCGACGGGGGACCGATGCAGTTGCAGGCGGCCCTGCTGGCGCTGGCGGAGGTCGGCGCTCCCCCGGTCCCGCTCATCGGGCTGGCCAAGCGCTTCGAGACGATCCACGTGGCGGGGCGAGCCGACCCCATCACGCTCCCGGCCCACCAGCCAGGACTACGTCTGCTCCAGGCGATCCGTGACGAGGCCCACCGTTTCGCCAACGCCTATCACCGGGCCCTGCGGCAACGCCGCATCGCGGACTCTGCGCTGCTGGAGGTCGAGGGCGTGGGCAAAGGGCGTTGCGCGGCACTCCTCAAGGCCCTCGGCTCGGTAAGGCGCATCCGGGACCTCCCCGTCGCCGAGATTGCGGCGGCGGTGCCGGGCCTCGGGCCGGCGCTGGCGGAACGCGTCAAACGGCACCTCCGGGAGCGCCTGGGCCCTGCAGAGGCAGAGTCTCCAGCGGAGGCGGGTCCGCACCGTGATCGAGAACGCCCGGACCCTTACGTTCACCAGCCAGGGGTTTGAGCGGGAGTGAGCACACACGGCGTGGAACACTGCCGAGAACCAGGGGGTCGAGCCAGGCCGAGGTCCTGGGCGGGGAGCGACTTCATTGTGCTTGCAGGCTGGACACGCGTGGCTATATTTCCTGCTCACGCGGTTCCGTGGAGCAAGATGCATAGGCCAGACCCCCAACAGGAGAGCGCGCTCTATGCGTAAGAGCCGCAGCGAGGCCAAGGACGCCTTCAGCCCCAGGATAGCCCGTGAGTTTCGCGACCTGCTGATGAGCGAGCGGGAATCGCTCGTGCGGCAGATTCGCAGCCTATCCTCGGCCTCCCTCACGTCAAACCGGCAGGCCGGGGAGGAACTGGCCGATGTTGGCAGCGACGACTTCATTCGCGAAACCGAGCTGCACCTGATGACCGAAGAGGGCCGGCGGCTCAGCCTGATCAACCTGGCCCTTGAGAGCCTCGCCTCGGGTGCGTTCGGGACGTGTGTTGACTGCGGCAAGGCCATCTCTCTCGGGCGTCTGCGCGCCAAGCCCTACGCCCGGCTCTGCATCGACTGCAAGGTCTCCCGCGAGCGGAACTATGGCGCCGCTCCGGAAGGCGTCGAGGAAGCCGAGCTGGTCGAGGATTGACGCGGACCGCCGGGGACCGCGCGGAGAGGCCGCTTCCGTGCCGGTCTCCACCGAGTGGCGTCACGCCTCATCACCGGGAGTCAGCCCCCCCCCATGAGCATAGCCCGGTGCCAGACGCTCCGTCGGCTGCGCTTCTGGGGAGCGCCCTTGGCCCTTGGGCTGGCCGTGCTGGCCCTCGACCAGGTGACCAAGGGGCTGATTCTGCTGCATTGGCCGCTGGGGTACCACCGCCAGGTCATCCCCGGTTTGTTCAGCCTGGTGCATTTCCACAACCCCGGTGCCGCGTGGGGCATGTTTGCCCGTCACACGGAGCTTCTGGCGGTGCTATCGGCCGTGGTTCTGGCGGCGCTGGTGATCTGGTTTGACCGCCTGGTGGAGGGCTTTCCTGAGCGGGCCCTGGCGCTTGGCCTGGTCTTCGGTGGCATCGGCGGCAACCTCATCGACCGGGTTGCCTACGGGGAGGTGGTCGACTTCCTGCTGTTCTACTGGCGGTCCTTCCAGTGGCCGGCCTTCAACGTTGCCGACAGTGCCATCTCCTGCGGCGTGGCCGCCTTCGTGCTATCCTCCTTCTTCCGGCATCGTGAGGCCGGACCGCAGCCCGCACCGCAGGGGGCCGCTGAGGTGCCGGCGCCGCCGACACGAGAGCCATGACCGCAGACCACCTCGCTGTGCTTGGGCCAACGTGCTCGTGGAAGAGCGACACGGGGCTGATCCTGGCTGAGCGTCTGGGCCGTGAGGTCCTCAACTGCGACTCCATGCAGGTCTACCGCGGCATGGACATCGGCACGGGCAAGCCCAGTCTCGCAGACCGCGGCCGTATCCGCCACCATCTCATCGACTGCCTGGATATCCATGAGCGTTGCGACGCAGCGTCTTATGTTACCATGGCCGACGCCGTGATCCGGGAGGTCGAGAGCCGTGGGCGGAGCACCGTTGCCGTCGGCGGCACCGGCCTCTACGCGCGCGCTCTCATCTACGGTATGCACGAGATCCCGGCGGACCCGGGGGTCGCCGCCGCGGTGGAGGACGTGCTGCAGAGCCCTGGCGGACCGGCCTTGCTGGTGGCGGAGCTGGAGGCCTGCTGCGGTGCTGACGAGGTCCCAGCGGCGGTGCGGCAGAACCCCCGGCGGCTGGCACGGGCCGTCGAGGTGGTCCGCCTGACGGGCCGGCCGCCATGGCGGCTGCAGGACGGTCCCCTGCCGTCGGGACGGCCCGCGTTCCGGCAGTACCTGATCATGCCCGACATGGCGCTCCTCAGGCGGCGCATCGAGGCTCGCGTTGCCGAGTGGCTTGGCCATGGATGGATCGACGAAGTGCGCCGCCTGGTGGCGCGGGGCCTCCTGCAGGCGCCCACGGCCCGACAGGCCTTGGGCTACGCCCAGACTGCCGAGTACCTTGCGGGAGGCATCGCGTCCGTGGGGGAACTGCAGGACCGGATCTGCCGAGCCACGGTTAGCTATGCGCGGCGCCAGCGTACCTGGTTCCGCCATCAGCACCCCGGGGCCGTCGTTATCTCCATCCGCCGGGCCACCTCCGCGCTGGAGCTTGCAGGGGTGATCCTGGCGCACGCGTCAGGGCGGCCGGTGGCTGATAGCGCTGGCGAGGGGGCGGCGATCACGCTCGCGTAGGGTCCATCCCGGAGGCGGAGGCAGGCGCTCGATGCAGGACACGGTTTCCGAACCGGCTCGCAGCACTCCCATAGCCCACGAGTGCGACGTGTGCGTGGTGGGGGGAAGCTGCACGGGCGTGTTTGCCGCCGTGCGCGCGGCCCAACTCGGCGCCAGGGTGGCCCTGATCGAGGGTCACGGGATGTTCGGCGGTGTCGCCACCGCAGGCCTGGTGAGCGTCTGGCACTCGCTCTTCGACACGGTGGGAACGCGGCAGATCATCGGCGGGCTCACGGCGGAGGTGATCGAGCGACTCCGCCGCCGCGGGGCGGCGGTCCTGCACCGGAACGACCCCAGCAAGCACGCTGTCCTGAACACGGCCGAACTGTCCATCGAGCTGGACGAGAGGGTACGGGCACACGCCGGGATCCGTCCTTTCCTGCATACACGGTTTGTCCTGCCCGTGCTGGAGGGCGGCCGGATCACGGCCGTCATCATCGAGGACAAGACGGGCCGGCGGGCCATTGCGGCGCGGTGTTTCATTGACGCCAGTGGCGATGGCGACCTGCTGGTGCGGGCAGGCTTCGGGGCCCGCTGCCTGCCCGACCTGCAGCCGCCCACGACCTGTGCGCTGATCCACGGTATCGAAGAGGTCGCCAGGCGGAACCCAGGGTTCAGTCTCGGCCCCGCAGTGCATGACCCGCGCCACGCCAACGCGCTCAAGCGCGGTTTCCTGTGGTCTGCGGGAGTCACGGGAGTGCCTGACGCCACGATGGTGGCCGGCACGCGGGTGCACAACGCGGACTGCAGTGATGCCGATCAGCTCACCCGGGCCGAGATGGAGGGGCGGCGCCAGGTACGGGCCATGCGCGATATCCTGCGCGAGCACTACGCCGGCGGCGACGGCGTACAGATCATCGCGCTGCCGGCCAGCATCGGCATTCGCGAGACCCGGCACGCCGAGTGCGAGCACCGGCTGACGGAGGCGGAGGTCCTGGAGGGAGTGCGCTTTCCCGACGCGGTCGCCAATGGCAGCTACCGGGTGGACGTGCACCACAGCGACCGCCCCGGGCTGACTTTCCGCTACCTGGACGGGACCGAGACCTACCATGCCCCGGGGGAGCCGCCCGTAGCCGGTCGCTGGCGGGAGCACCGCCTTACCGACCCGACGTTCTACCAGATCCCGTACCGGGCCCTGGTGCCCTGCGGCACGCGCAACCTGCTCGTCGCCGGGCGGCTTCTGGACGCCGATCGCGGCGCCTACGGTGCCACGCGGGTGATGGTGAACTGCAACCAGACAGGGGAGGCGGCCGGTATGGCGGCGGCGTTGGCCCTTGGCGAGGGGTGCGACGTGGGGGCCCTGCCGGCCGACCGGCTGCGTTCGGCGCTGGCGGAGCGTGGGGCGGTCATCCTGTGATGGCCGGGTCCGCGATGGCTGGCCTCTCCCGGATGCGCAGGGCACAGACGCACGAGACCGCGGCCAGCACGACGCAGAGCCCGAACACGGCCCGGTAGGCCTCGCGCGGGTAGACCATGGCGGTCGCCGTCCGCACGGCACTGCCGCTGTATGCATCCAGGATGGCCCCGGTCACCGAGGTCACGGTGGCCACGGTCAGGTAGACGCCGGTGTTCATCAGGCCGATGGAGGTCCCGGCGGCGGCCCGCGGGTTCAGTTCCTTGGCCGCGGTGCCGTAGATGACGCCGAACGAGTACCCCACGCCCAGGACGATGTAGCAGCCGACGAAGAAGCCAGCCTGGAGGGCGAAGAGGGTCCCGGCCAGGAGCAGGATGGAGGCGGTGAGCGTGATGCCGGACGCGATGATGGCCATGGGCCGGCGCTGCCGTGTGTAGCGCGCGATGAGGCCACTGGTGAAGAGGCCGGTGAGGCAGACCAGCATCATGCAGAAGGTCACCGCCGCCGCTCGCGACGAGGAGACCCCGCAGAGGTCCTGCAGGCACTTCTTACCGAGGGTCGCCTGAACCAGGAAGCCGATGGCGAAGTTGACCGCCCCGGAGACGGTCAGCATGAGGAAACTGGGGTCCCGCAGCACCTGGCGCACCCAGCCGCCGAAACGCCCCCCCGGCCTGGCGCGCAGGCGTCCGTAACGGCCAAGGAGCACGGCCCCCACCAGCCAGATCAGGCCGCAGGCGATGCCGACCGCCATCAGGGCCCGGCGCCAGCCTTGCGCCGATACCAGGCGCTCGAAGGGATACGTGGCGAACAGCCCGCCCGCGTAGCCGATCACCAGGCCGATGCCGAGGACCACGGGGAAGACGCGCTCGCCAAAGACCTCGTCCAGTTCCTTGGTCATGCTGACGTAGATCATGGCAGCGCCAAGCCCCACCAGCGCGCGGGTGCCATACAGCACCGGCGTGGAGTGGGCGCAGGGAAAGGCGGTGGCACCGACCGTCAGCAGCAGCCCGCTGGCCAGCAGCGTCCGGCCAGCCCCCCAGGCGTCCGCCAGCAGGCCCGCCAGTGGCTGCAGGCTGCTATAGAGATAGAGGTACACAGCCCCCAGCGCCGCGACGCCGCTGGCCGACAGGCCGAAGTCCGACTGGACCTCGTCGAAGATGGTCCCGGGTACAGCCACGCGCTGGAAGAAGGACATGAAGTAGAGGCCGCTGCTGCAGAGGAGGATGGCGATGCGGGTGGTGCGTGTCATAGACCCTCTTGGCCGGGCCGGGCCCATGCGGCCGGCCGCTGTGCGGCGGCGGCAGCCCCGGTGGCCGGCGGCGACCGGGGTACAGCCAGCGCCTGCAGGCCAGGCCCAACGGACTGGCGGGCCCCGGCGCGGCGGTGCTCTGGCAGCGTGCCGGCCGAGGCTGATGCCGACGGCCGACTGCTGGCTATCTGGTGTCTACTCCTGGGAGGCCTCGAATTCGCTGCTGAGGTACCGCGCCCGGGACTCCTGCCACTGCTGCCGCACCTCGTCGGCGCTCAGCGCCCGACGGTAGATGCGCAGGTCATCCAGCAGGCCCACGAAGGGCTGCCACGTGCCCGTTGTGAAGGCCTTGCCCGGGGTGTCGAAGCTCGTGTTGAAGTCCTTGGGGAGCGGCCGGGTGCCGGCATCCGAGCCGTTGATGAAGTAGCGCACCTCGGCGTGCCGGCGGTCGACGACGATGGCGACGTGGCTCCAGGCGTTATCCGGGAGGGTCCCCGCGGACTCGGTGGTGCCGCCGGGCCCGCGTTGGTCGCCGAGCTCCATGTGCAGGTGACCATCCGTGAGGATGTCGACGTTCCACCAGACGTCGGGCCAGAGCCCCTTATCCAGAAGCCGCCGGCGCGGGTGGGGCGAGTCCAACGCCAGACCCTTGGGGCACAGCCAGCACGCCACCGAGACGTCGTCCGTGCCGAAGCGGACCAGGGGTGAGTCGGCCAGTTCCACGGCAGCCCCGTTGCCGTCCAGGTAGAGCGCTCGGCCGAAGGCACCGCGGGCGCGTGTCACCCCGCCGAGGTCGGCGTTGAGCCCGTTGCCGGAGGAGTCTTCCACCACCTCGCCGTCGGGCTCCTCGAAGGTCCAGCGGAACACCAGCCGGTCGGCCGTGCGGAACTCGGCCGCGGGTTCCGGCAGGCCGGCGCCGCCGCCCGTGAAAGCGGGCACCGTGGATGGGTCGCGGACCTCGGGCAGTGCCGGGTCTCCCAGCACCAGGGAGTCCATCCAGAAGGCGCTGACCTGAGTGCTCGTGCTGGAGACCCCGAACCAGGTGGCGCAGCCGAACCCGGCGTCGGCGAAGGGCAGGTCGGCAAAGGTCTGAAGGGCGCCCCCGCGCGGAGTCACCGTGAGGGTGTACGTCTGCGGTGCGTCCGCCGCGACGACCGTCTCGAGGGTCACCGTGAACCAGGTGCCGTTGGGGATGACCGTGAGGGGCCGGCCGCCTGACCCGAAGCGTCCGCCAGCGCTCAGGGTCCCGTCCGGAGCACCGGCGAAGGTGGGGCCGACGTGGAGGCCGTCGCGCCAGTCGCGGAACTCCATGTACCAGGCCGCCGGGGTCGCGGCCGAGTTCATCAGGTCCACGGAGAAACGCAGCGCCCCCTGGCGCTCGCCGAGAGGGTACCAGAGGTGCGGGCTGTACGGAAAGCGAAGGCCGGGCGCATCGCCGATGCACAGGCTCTGGCGGCCGGTGGCGGCCACCTCCCGGGTGGCCCGGACCAGACCACTGCCGTCCTCGCCCAGGGTGGCGAGGCGCGGCGGCTGGCCGGCGGGCACGAGCTCGAAACCGTCCACGACAGGGCGTGCCGGCCGGGTCCAGGCGAACGTCACCGGCTGTTCGCGGAACGGCTCCGGGTCCTGAAGCGGCCAGGAAGCCCGTTCCGGAGCGGGATGGCAGCCTGCCTGCTGCATCTCGGCGTTGATATCGCGGAAGCCCAGTGCGAGCGCTGGGGAGCCGGGCCTGAGGCGGTAGTCATCGGCGGCAGCGTCGACGAACTGCGGGTCCGCCACGAGCGAGTGGGCATCCTGCCCCGTCTGCTGCCACTCGGGGAAACTGCGGTAGGTCCGCCGGGGGTCCAGCTCGCTCGCCACCGGCAGTCCCTCGTTCCAGACGAGGTTGTGGTCGAAGAGGGCCTGGCGGGGGTCCCACTCGGGGTGCCCCCACAACCCGCACTGGTAGAGCTTACGGCTTCTTCCCTTGTAGTAGAATATGTTATGTCGCAGCTCGTTGGGCGGTTCCGGAAAGCTGCCAGCGGGGTCGGCGTGCATGAAATACCCGAAGAACACCACGGCACCGTACTGCACCGGGGACTCGAGGGTCTCCACGAAGACATTGTTCTCCACCAGGTTGCCGCCGCCGAACTGGATGAAGAGGCTGTTGGCGCCGGAGCGCACAATGGTGTTTCCGTAGACGGTCACGCCGCTGATGGACCCGTCGAGGTAGATGCCCCAACTGGCGAAGGGGGCCGCATAGCCCTTGGGGGGGGTGCGTGCAGTGGGGACGGCTGCCGTAGCCCACGGTGTCGAGGATGCGGTTGAAACGCAGGACATTGCCGCGGTCGCGGACGGCCTGAGCCACGTTGTGCTGGCGCAGGGCAATGGCCGAGTTGTCGGCGGTGTCCAGCATGCTGTAGCGGATGGTGTTGAACTCGGCCGTGTTCCGGGCGCCGTTGATGAAGATGCCGTCCCGGGGGACATCGTGGATGTCATTGTGGACGACGAGGTTGTCGTTGCCGCAGACGGTGACGCCGGCGCACACCCGGTCGTAGGCACCGGTGAGGGAGACGTGGTTGTTGTCGGCGGTGCTTCCATCGCCGCGCAGGACGATGCCGTCGCCGCCGCA
>Ga0172371_10007091_pt1 | contig 16075 bp, 14 predicted proteins | sample Lak12m_FD_114543 | JGI IMG/M metagenome (GOLD analysis project Ga0172371, IMG submission 114543) | Freshwater microbial communities from Kabuno Bay, South-Kivu, Congo - kab_022012_12m | ecosystem: Environmental > Aquatic > Freshwater > Lake | place: Democratic Republic of the Congo: South-Kivu...
TCACACTTTGTATCGTCTTTTGGTATTGGGGGATTAACATCACACCCCTAGGCTATGATGATAACGATATTACACCCGCTCAGATTGTTGAAGAGCCGGTAATTAGCTCCTATCCTCAAAACACTGGAGAGTTATCCATCTACAATGAGGATCTGACATTTAAAAAGGGAGAGCAGGTTTATGTATCAGAGATGTATCTTTTAGAGCAAGTTGTTGATATATTAAACTCAAAGAATTGGACTTATCAGGAAGATGGGAACTTCCCAATTACTAGAAATGATCTTTCCAAGATTAAATTTAATGAATTTGAAGCTGATGAGCAAGACAGAACTAACAGTTTAACAATACCCGACGATAAAGAAGATATGTATTTGTCAGATCAGGCAGCTGAAGAGATCGAGGGATTGATCTTATCAGCCAGAGCTGAGTATATAGAGTTTTTAAAAAGCAAAGGTGTAGCCCAGAAGTATATTGATGAAATAAATACTAATGCTTTCCCTGCTTCTAAAAGCCGTTTCACTTATCATCCTATTAATGATCCTGATGCTCCTCCTTCAGCAACTGAAGCTTTAATTGGATCTGATGGCAGAAAAGATGATTATTCGAAACTGCAAATGGATATATATCCTGTGGATATTTACAATAATTCCCGTCTTTTTGCCGAATCCGGAATACTGGGAATAGAGAATCAATCAGAATCAATACAACTGCAACTTAGGAATATGGGATTAAGATATCTTATCTATCACGAAATGGGGCATGTTTTACAAAAAGCCTTTGATACAGTAAACACAGATGATGAGAATAAAACCTCTAAAAGCTCCTGGATCTATGCTGAAAGATCCTTGCATCTTATTACAGATAAATACGCAGTAGATTGGAGTGATCTGACTAGTACCAATGATATTAACAACCGTGTGATCAACAATGAGAGTCAGGCTGATGGAGTTGCCTTTCAGGCAATAGTCCACAATTACAATTTGAGCGATGTCCAAAGCCGGTTGGCTTGGGAACACCTTTATGGCAGGTTAGAAACCGCCAGAGATCAATGGGATAAAGCCATGCAGTATTTCCAAGACGAGCAACCTAACCTTGATATTGACGATGTTCCAGGTACGATATTTGATTCTCTAAAAGAATATTATGATCCTGGTACTGAAGAGATCATCATGCTTTTGAAATTAACAAGAAGGCTTGATAATCTTGCAGCTTATGGAGGATATTTCCATCCCATGTTACCTCAGGATTCCCAGGAATTTTGGGATTATCTGGAATATTGATTAGGCTGAGCTTTCAATATCCTACTAAAGATTAGATCCTTACTTAAAAATACCAAAGGAGCAATTATTAAATTGCCTGCTAATTGTAGTTTTAAGAAAGGTAAGGCATTGATATAACTTAACATTAAGCCATTAAGGCTTAATTCATACATGCCACTTGTAAGAACTACTCCAAAATTAGTCCATAGGTAAAAGAACAAGACACTTATGACTGAACCAGATGCGCCTAAGAGGATTTGATTTAATATTCTTAATTTTGACAAATCGATTCTATGAAGTAGTTTTTGCCCCAATAACACAGGTAATAGGAAGCCAGACCATGTGAATAGAAATATTTGATTATTGCCAAGGATAATATCAGATGTGAACATTGCTATCATAGGGAAAACAAAAGCGATCTTTGTAGAGGGTAATAGATATCCAGCAAGTAATGCTAATGAAGTAACTAATTCAATATTCGGAGCAATCTTGAAAGTTGTTCTTAATAAAATTGCCAGTATGGTAAGGGCTGAAAGTAATACTATATTCTTTTTCATTTTATTTTCCATTTATAGATCTTTTAAAGTTAAAGTAATAATATCTCCATCTACTGGGTTAATATCACTGATACCTTGCATGGCGTCTTCTCCATTAATGGCTATGGACCAGTATTGTTTGCTACTGTCTGCTTCAATTCCGTTTATCGATGTAATATATGAACCGAAAGAACTAGACTGAGTTCTAAAACTAAAGTCACTAGACAGCATAATTCTTTCTAAAATCTGTTCTAGAGTAAGATCAGATATACTGGTTGAGGGATATTTTTTTTCTTCCTGATTTGGAATTATCACCTTAACCAACGTATTTTCATAAGTAGAATTAGTGGAGGGAGTATTATCTGATGTAGAATTGGTATTGGGATTTCCAGCTAGGACATAGATGACGGCAACTATTAGAATAATTACCAGACTTAAGTTAAGTAGATTTTTCATATAAAAAACTCTCCTAGCAGAGAGATAAAGGAACTGTTCTGCTCGGAACTAAAATAAATATAGGTAATCGGACTTTACCGTTGCGGCACAGTGAGGGAATTTCACCCTGCTTCCCCTTTATATTGGATTTTCTTATTAAAACACCGAAGCTTAATCGTTGTCAAGATAATTTTTAACCTCAATATATTCAAATATATTGGGATAATTGACAACACCTTTACCAGTGCGAGTTGAATTGCCTATGAGCAGTACCTTATCATCTTTTTTCAAAGCCCCCATCTCATAGCCATTAGTGATCATATCTTTAATGGCCTGGTCTCTATCTACCCAATATTTATTTAGTATGTGAGCCTCTACGCCTTTAGATAGTCCTAGTTGTCTTTTAGTATGCTCATTAGCTACAAAGGCAATGATCCTTATAGGCAAGTTTAATCTAGCTAGGATCCTGGCTGTAACTCCTGAACGAGTATAAACAACGATTTTATTGATCTCCTCTAATTGAGAATAGACTTCATATGCAGCATTGGCCATAGCCAGATTGATCTTCATATCCTCTAATTGTAGTGCAGGTAATATTTCCGGGACCAAGTATTGTTCACTTTCTTTGGCAATTTTAGTCATAGTTTCAACACACTCGACTGGATATTTACCACTGCTAGTCTCACCCGAAGTCATAATGGCATCACTACCATCTAATACAGCATTTGCTACATCAGTAATCTCTGCTCTTGTAGGAAAGGGATTATCGATCATAGACTCAAGCATATTGGTGGCAGTTATTACCGGTTTGGCAGCTTGATTACATTTGAAGATAAGTTCTTTTTGAATAATTGGTAATTTTTCAAAAGGAAGTTCAGTACCCATATCCCCTCTTGCGATCATGATCCCATCCACAACTCTTAAAATATCATCAAAATTGTCTACGCCTTGCTGATCCTCAATTTTAGCTATTAATTGAAGTTGAGTATTTGCTATGTATTTTTTAACATACAAGGCATCATTTTGATCTCTAATAAATGAGGCGGCGACAAAGTCCCATTTATCTTGAATTATGAAGTTGATCTGATCAACGTCTCTTGAAGTAAGAGGTGGATTTTTCAAATGCGCTCCTGGGAAATTCATACCCTTGCCAGATTTTATTTCAGAACCATTAATAACTTTAGCAATAATTCTGCCGTCCTCAATTTTTACTACCTCCATTTTGGCAGCACCTTTATCTACAATAATGATTTGCCCAACACTAATATCTTTAAAAAGCTCGGGATAAGTAGCAGGATAAAGCCTTTCTCCTTTATTGCCAAGAACGACTTCGTCGCCTTTATTAATAATCAATTGTTCGTCAAACTTATTTAATCTTACCTCATGGCCTTTGATATCAAGCATTAAGGCAACATCCTCACTAATATTTCTGATTGAATTTGCTACTCTTTTTAATTCTTCAATATCAGCAAAAGCGCCATTAATTCTAGCGACATTCATTCCGTTTTTAACTAACCCTAACAGGATTTTTTCATCCCAGCTACTGGGACCAATCGTGCAGACTATCTTCGTTTTTTTGAGTTGTGACATTGTTTTTGAGCAATAAATAATAAATGGAGACGGCTGCAGATACACTGACATTAAGGGATGCCCCTTTACCGTACATTGGTATCATAATACTTTTAGAGGCATATTTCAAAACTTCTTTACTAATCCCATTTACCTCATTCCCGCAAATCAAAACCAGTTTATCTCCAATAGTATCTGCTTCTTGAATGTTGATACTCTCATCTGTTAATTCAAGTGCTAAAATTTCAAAGCCCTGCTTTTTTTTCTTAGTAAAATATTTATCCAGACTCTCACATTTTTCCCATTGCACTCGGAATTCTTTTTTACGAGAAACTTTTTGCAGATCATTTCCAAAGGGAGGTGCAGGAGTTATTCCATACAGCACTAACGATTTAACTGCTGCTGCATCTGCTATTCTAAAAAACTCTGCAACATTTCTGGCATATTGAACATTATCTAAGAAAATTTCGATCTCCAGTCTATGTGAGAATCTTTTCTTCAAGAATTTTTTTGCTTCTTTTGGTCTTAATTGTCTCATTTGATGTATATTAATACTTGAAAAAATATCTAAACAATTTAATATAGTTATATTATATCTTATTTCTAGCAACTTAATTGGCTAACGTATTCAAAAGACCTAAACCACTTGTTCTTATTATTCTGGATGGACTTGGAGTCGCTCCACCAGGGCCTGGGAATGCTGTCAGTTTAGCCAAAACCCCTACTCTAGATAAATATTGGCCAAAGTATCCTCATGGTCATCTGCATGCTTCTGGGCTTCATGTAGGACTACCTAATGGGGTCGATGGCAATAGTGAGGTCGGTCATATGAATATTGGAGCAGGGAAAGTTGTATTTCAAGAACTGCCTAGGATCGACAGCTCCATAGATAATGAAACTTTTTATGATAATCAAACTCTAAAGGATGCTTTTAAGAGGAATAAAGAAGGTAAAAAAGTCCATATTATGGGTTGTGTCGGGAGTGGCCAAGTGCATTCCTCATACGGACACTTAAGTGCGATTTTAGAAATGGCTAAACAGGAAAAGGTTGATGGATCAAGACTTTTTATGCATGTTTTTACAGATGGAAGAGACTCACCTCCTCAAAGTGCTGAAAAACATTTGGAAAGACTGGAAATTGATCTTAAAAGAATAGGTGGAGGAAGGATAGCAACTATAGTAGGAAGATATTTTGCAATGGATCGAGATGAAAGATGGGAAAGAACCAAAAAAGCCTATGATCTATTAGTATCAGGAGTTGGGAAACCAGTTAAACATTGGAAAGATGCATTATCCGATAGCTATGGAAGAAGTGTGTATGATGAATATCTCGAGCCTTATATAATTACCTCAGGTAACGGACCAATAACCAAGATTGAAGCTGGTGATGCCGTTATATTTTTTAACTTTCGAGCTGATAGAGCCGTTGAGATAACTAGAGCTTTCCAAGATGAAAAATTCCCCGGCTGGCAAAGGGATATGATCAAAGATCTATATTTTGTAGGACTGACTAATTATGAAAAAGGCTTTCCAAAAATAGTAGCATTCCCCCCAGATAAAATCATAGCCCCTTTGGGTAAGGTGCTGGCTGAAAATGGTCTAAGACAATTGAGGATAGCTGAATCAGAAAAATATCCTCATGTTACATACTTTATTAATGGAGGTAATCAAATCCAATATCCCGGCGAAGACCATATCGAAGTGCCCTCACCTAAAGATGTTGCTACTTATGATCAAAAACCAGAGATGAGTGCCAGACCAGTTACTGATCTGCTTATCCAAAAGATCGATGAGGAATATTATGATGTGATCATAACTAATTTTGCCAATCCGGATATGGTAGCTCATACTGGAGTTCTCGATGCCTCGGTTAAAGCTGTAGAGATAACTGATGAATGCATGGGTAGAATCATTGAAAAAGCATTATCAAAAAATGGTGCAGTAGTTATCACGGCAGATCATGGAAATTGTGAAGAATTAATTGATCCCCAGACAGGGAATATTGATACCAAGCATTCAACCAATCCAGTTCCTGTAATGATAATTAAGGATGGGCTTGATGGCCGGGAGTTCCCTTTTGGGATTCTAGCCGATATCACGCCTACAATCCTGGCTCTATTGGGTATTCCAAAACCTATCGAGATGACGGGCAGAGATCTTTTAGTGTAAGATAATATTATGGATCAATGTATATTCTGTAAAATTGTTAAAGGTGAGATACCTTGTTTCAAAGTCTATGAAGATGATAAGCATCTGGCTTTTTTAGATATCTCTCAATTTACAAAAGGGCATACGTTATTAATCCCCAAGGAACACGTTAACAATCTGTGGGAGCTAAGTGATCCTAGTGAAATAGCTGGAGTTATGCATAAAATTGGCAAGCATTTTAAAGCATTGGGATATAAATACGTAGATACATTAACATTTGGGAGGTTAGTTCCTCATTTGCATTTTCATTTGGTCCCGCATAATGGAGATGATCCGGAATGGGAGAAAGGATTGTCTGGATTGGAATACTTTCATAATGCCAAAAGATTTACGGATGAGCAGCTTAAATTAATAGCCGAAGAAGTAAAATTATGAATAAAGTAAAAACTTTAGATCTATTAACAGATATTTTACTAGGCACTGCTCTTATTGCTGTATTTACATTATCGTTCTTTTTTACTCACAATCTTTCGCCCAGGACTAGCGCTGAACAAGATAATGTATTAGGAGCTTCAAGTAGTGATTTCATGCTTTTAAGCTCACCTAATATCACAAATACAGTTCTAGACTCAGATGATAATGACCTGCATATTAGAACAGTCCTTAATACTGATACCGAAAAGATGGTGAATGATTATAGGATATTCGAACTACGTAATACTTCCAATGTGCTTGAAAAATACGCAATATATTTTGATTTGGATAAAGATGAATTTGAATTTATTCAGTTGTTTTTTATCAATGAGCAGGCCTCCTTTCCAATTTTCCAGGCTGGAACTGATGATCTATTAGTTAAGGACCTTGTTATAGAGATCTCCCCTCAAAGTTTAAGCAGATATGCTTTAAGAACAGTGTATTTAAATGAGGAATTACCAGGCGTGGTTGACTTAGATATTATGGTTAAAAGCATTAATTAATCCAGTCGTAAGGCTTTTAGAAATACATCCTGAGGGATGGATATTTTACCAATCAGTTTTTCCTTTGCTTTCTTTTTCCCTTTCTTTTGTTTTTCCAGTAATTTGATTTTTCTCGACACATCTCCTCCAGACATTTTTGCTAAAACATCTTTTCTATAGGCTTTAATAGTTGATCTGGCAAATATTTTCATACCTATTCCTGCCTGGATGGGAATTGGGATCTGTTGCCTGGGAATGAGTTCGGATAATTTCTCAACCAAATTTCTACCCTTATATTCCGCATTAGTGATATGACTTAGAAATGATAAGGCCTCGACTTTTTCATGATTGATTAATACAGTTACCTTAACTATGTCGCTGTCGATATAGTGGGTATTTGAATAATCCATGGAAGCATAGCCTTGAGATACTGATTTTAGTTTATCAAAGAAATTTGTAATTATTTCACTGACAGGGATCTCGTAACGAAGCATCACTTGCTTAGAGCCGTTTATTAAAGCAGAACTTATATATTCCATTGATTTATAAACTCCCCTATTCTTTTGGCAAAGATCCATGATATTTCCTAAATACTCTTCAGGAGTAATGATCTCCAGATCTACCCAGGGCTCTTTGATGGTCTTCATTAAACTCGGATCAGGAAATTCTGATGCAGTATGCACATGCAAAATACGATCAGAATCAATATTAGCAGTATTGATATTTGAAAGTTTAGAATAATCGGTTGTGGTCAATTCTACATAATATTCTACGCTAGGTGATGTTGTTATGATCTCAATGTCAAATTCTCTGCTTAATCTTTCCTGAGTTATTTCCATATGTAATAGCCCAAGGAAACCGCATAAATATCCGGAGCCAAGAGCTTTGGAGCTTTCCTTTTGATAAGTCAGTGCTGAATCATTTAAAGAAAGTTTAGACAAGGCTTCAGAGAAGATATCGAAATCATCGGCTTCTATTGGATAAAGACTGGCATAAACCATCGGTTTAGGGGGTGTATATCCTGGAAGAGGTTCAATCTCCCTGCAGTTTTCCGTATTAATAGTTAAGGTATCTCCTACATGAATGTCTTTAATATCTTTAAGACCTGTGGCGATATAGCCAATTTCACCCGTCTTTAAATAGCTGTATTCGATCAGTTCTGGTCTGGTAAAACCAATTTCTATAGGGTCAATAACCTTCTTGGTCCCAATGGCATAAAGCCTATTGCTCATGTTAAGTTCGCCACTTACTACCTTCACAAGAGCAATCACGCCTTTATATTCATGGAAAAACGAATCGTAAATTAAACATTTTGTAGGTTGACCTATATTTATGTTTGGTGGAGGGACTCTCTCAACGATGCTGTTTAAAAGGTTTTCAACACCTTCTCCACTCTTGCCCGATGTTAAGATGATCTCTTCTTCCTTAAATCCAAACGTATTGATCATACTGGATTTGATTTCGTCTAGATTAATATTGGGCAGATCTATCTTATTGATCACAGGTATGATAACCAGATCTTCTTCAAGGGCTTTGAAGTAGTTGGTTAAGGTTTGTGCTTGTATACCCTGACCGGCATCAATCAATAGAATAGCTCCCTCAGATGCGGCCAGACTGCGACTTACCTCATAATTGAAATCAACATGGCCTGGAGTATCAACGAGATTTAGAATATAGGGTTCTGTATTATTGAACTCATTATCATTACCATTGTATGTATATTCCATTCTAGCAGTCTGTAATTTTATGGTTATTCCTCTTTCCTGTTCCAATTCTAAAGTATCCATTATCCTTTCCTTTTTATTCCTATTGGAGACGGTCTTGGTAATTTCTAATAATCGATCAGCCAAAGTCGACTTCCCATGGTCGATATGGGCTATTATTGCAAAATTCCTTATTCTTTTAAGTTCGTAATTACTCATTTACTTTTGAAAAATCCAGGATTTTAATTATACTATTGATATGACTAAGTTATCAAAAACTCAGACAATATTAGTAACTGCATTTATAGCATTAAATCTGGTAATTTTCATCACTTTATTCCAAACATTTAATATTAGAATAGAGCAGCCTGAAGTAAATGAGGATCTGCATACAGACTTATTGGAACCTGTTAATCAATTATTGGAAGAGTCAAGATACAATGAGGCAATAGCCCAGTTAAATGAATTACTCGTTTCGAATCCGCAACTGAGTGAGCCATATCTATTATTAAAGGATATTTTATTAAAATATAATAAGAGCGAAGAAGCCGAGGCACTTCTTAATAAAGCAATCGGTAATAATGTTTCAGATGACAGAATTCTATTGGCTTTAGCTGATATAAAATATCAGAAAGGAGACTGGGCATCTGCCAGAGATCTTTATTTTCTCTTGTATGAAAAGGATAAGGTTAATTCTGCAGTGACTAGAAAGTATGCAAATTCCTTAATAGTATTAAATGAGGAAGAGAAATTAAAAGATCTATCAGCTAAGATCGACCCCTATATTTCCAGTGAAATGAGACTATACAAAAATGTGTTGAGCTACTCTTTCAATACTTCTGAAGTAGATCTGTTAACAATAGGCCTTGAAGATCTCGAAGCTGATGACGCCATAATGCTTGAGGCTATTAGTAATTTAAGAATAGATCCTTCCCAAAATGATTCATATATTTTGGGATTAAGTCAGATCGTATATGAGCTCATGAAAAACTCATATTTAGAATTGGCCCTTCATTTTGATAGGAAATTAATAGATGAGAATAGTTTTTTTGAAAAGCCAAATCTTTATGCAGGAAGTATTTTCATGCAATTGAATTCTCCAGAACATGCTGAGCCTCATATATTACGTTGTTTGAAATACAATCCCGAAAGCATTCCCTGTCATATTCTCATGGTCGAATATTATTATGATAATGTTGATCAGGAGAACCTTGATAAAGAAATAACCATGCTTATGGATCTATTGTCTTCAAACTCTCAAGATCAGGTGTTTGCATTATTGGCAATTTTTGATGAGAATAAAGATTATGTATCCGTTATTAAATACGCCGAAGATATTTTAAAAAAAGCGCCAAATTATTATAGGGAGATTGATTTCTTAGCATTAAAAGCTGCTCTATTGACAAAAGATCTGGAGAATACTGAAAAATATAATAAAGGGGTTGCCCAATTCGAATTAGTATTAACACCTGCTGAGAGATCCTTGTTTTTATCTTCAAAGTATTTATTAATGCTAAACAATGAAGAAGTTATTAGCAGTGAGCAATTAGATCTGATTCAAAATATTGATAATTTAAGTATATATCCGCAATTATTCCTTTATAACTATTATGAGAGTTCGAATAATATTGAGATTAAAGAAAGTATTAAAACTAGAGCGATAGAACTTGATTTTGAGCGAGCTATACCAGAATTGTATTTTATGGAGACCATTGTGGAGTGAAAATAAAAAGCATTTTAAAAATTTCATTTGTTAATATCTTATTACCTTTCGTATTAGCTTATAATGCTTACAATCTGTTTTTTATAACAAACGAAAACCAAGCTTCTAATAGGGCTCAGGTAAAAAGTTCTTATGTGGAATCTGATGAGGAAATCCTATTTCTTAAACAGAATGCTTCATTAAACGCTGGTTACACTGATTACAGAGCTTTAGTACTTGATAAATATTTTGAGAAATACAATTCCCCTCTATTTGGATACGGCAAATACTTTGTTGCTGCTTGCGATAAGTACAATACACCTTATGATTGTACCTTTTTAAGTGCCATTGCCTATGTCGAGACCAAGCTTTGTACCAAGGCACTTTCAGCAGTACAATATAATTGCTGGGGCTGGGGAGGGTCAGGAAGTAACAGGATAATATTTAAGAACTTCCCCGAAGCAATAGATCGCATAACTAGAGGGATGGCTAGTGGTTATGGAATTGAGAACCTTAACAATCCTTACAGACTGGTTGGTACATATTGTGGTCCTAATTGTAATCCTTATTGGGCCAGTTCAGTAGAGAGAGAGCAAAAAGCCATAGACAAGATTGCTAGAGATCTGGGGCTTCCACCATTATTTAATTGAAATTTATGAAAAGACTACTCATACCCTGTCAAGAAAATGATTATCATCCTATATTAATCAGAACTCCCCTGCTTTCTCTGTATCTGATCTTCATCCTTCTTTTCAATATCATATTTATTAATTTCAATCTGGTAGGTGCTTCTGCAGCAGTCGATTTCACAACCATATATAATCGACATAATGAAATAAGACTAGAAAATGATTTACCCCCTTTAGCAATAAATAGTTTATTGATAAGCAGTGCTAAAGCAAAAGCAGATGCCATGATGGCATCGGATTGCTGGTCACATTATTGTCCTGATGGGAAATCTCCCTGGGAATTTTTCGATTCTGCTGGATATATTTATGCTTATGCTGGAGAAAATTTAGCAGAAGGGTTTGATAATAACCAAGCTGTGGTTGATGCCTGGATGAATAGTCCCACCCATAGAGACAATATATTAAATTCTCAGTTCAATGAGATCGGGATAGCTTTTGCATATGGAAATTATCAGGGCATCAGTAATAACACGATAATCGTTGTGCATTTTGGCTCCAGATTTCTTAATGATTCTACAGCATATATCCCTGAGCAGGAGGAAATAAATCCAGATATTACAATAGATAAACCCCAAAATGGTGATTTCTTAAATGATCCTAATTTTGAGATAAGTGGAAAAGCTATAGATGTTGATGATGTGGAATTATTTAGTAATGGTGAATCCATTGGTGATGTTCCTTCGAGTGAGGGTAACTATACATACCGATCTCCCGAAGATTTTGAACAGGAAAAGGAATATCTACTCCAAGCTAAATCTATAGATAAGAATGGAAATAGTGTCCTATCAAATATTGTGAACTTCCAAATGGATTTCACTGCTCCAGAATTAAATCAGGATCAGCTCTACATTACAAAAACTACAAATGACGAAGCTGAAAAATATCTAGTCGTAATTAATGAGATGAGTGCAGATGAATGCCGGGATGAGATCAGTACCAGAGACTTTGAATATTTAGGTAAAAATACCTGGCAATTAAGCATTTCTGATGAGGATCTCTATGACCAGGGTGGACTGCTAATCCAGGCCAGTGATAAAGCTGGTAATACATCACAACTGGAATTGAGCTATGAGGATCTGATTCAAAAGGTCAGTGCCCTACAGGGAATAGATATTAACAACTTAACTCACATAACTTCTAACCCCAGATTGCAGATCAATGTTACCTTTTCGATTTTCTTAAGTGTACTTTTTGGTCTGGATTACTATATGTTAGATAAATCAGGGAATACCGGTAAGGTAAGAAGTAAGTCCCATATGAACTTTGTCTTATTTATTATAGTTTTATTACTGAGTTTATTAACGAATTTAGATGGAAGTATTTTAACAGGTTTAAGCACATGAATAAGGGATTCTTCTCAGTCAATAACGTTTTGATCGCAATATTTGCCTTGGAATTATTGGCTCTAACCTTTAGAGGAAATAATGAAATAATACTGATACTTGTACTTGCCCAGTTGTTAATTTATTTCGTGAAAGTAAGAACGGATGAAATCCATTTTACACATACTTCACAGCTACAATTGCCTGCTCTTAAGTCTAAAGAGATACTGGTACACGGATTCAACCACTATATACTCCCGTTGACTCAAATAATTGCTGTCAATTTATTCTTTTTTACCTATGAATCATATCAGCTATATTTGGTTCAAATCGCTCTGAATATTCTTCTGCTTTCTATTGTTCTTAAGAACACATTAGCTTGGTTAGAGAATAAATTTATTATAGAAGCTCAAACTCACTATATTTATGATATTAATTCCACCTTTATCTTATTTAATTCATTTTGGGCAGGCACTATTTTCCTTACTAGTTACTCTAATCCCCTAATAACTGCGATAGTATTATTTTTTCTCTACTTAGTGGCCTTGCTTTTAACCCTGCTACGTTATCATATGAATCGTTTCTCAAGAGCAGGAATATTATTTGTGGTTATCAATTTGCTCTTCTTTATTCTGGCAGCTTATGTTTGGGGAAGCAGTCTCAAGTTTGTAGCAGCCATAACTTTCTCCTATTATATTTCATTAAGTGCCTTGCACCATTATTTAAATAAGGACTTCAAATGGGGCCTGGTGCTAGAATATGCTATACTTACAGGTATAATACTCATTCTCTTGTATTAATTTTTTAAATATACACAATGTTGAATGTGAACTACCAGGTTCGAATCAATAATTTTCAAGATTCGACCAAAGAGTATATTGATGAAAAATTAAATAAGCTAAGTAGAATAATTAAAGATTATCAATCTTTAACCGTTAAGATCGATCAAGAAAGCAATGTTAAGAATTCAATTACGATATATGAAATTGAGATCAATTTGGTCATGCCTAATGTTTTTATAAAGGTAGCTACTAAGGGAGAGAATTTGAATCAGATCATCGATTCACTTATTGAGCCTTTAACCAAGAAGATCAAAAGATACAATAGTCAAAAGGAAAGGTGGAGTGCTCATAAGGAATGGAAACAGGAGCAGCTTATTGAACAGGATATTATTTCCTCAACCAGTAAGAACAAGCACTCTTCTGCTGAGCAGGAATACATTCCTGAAATAAAAAGGAAATTCTATGAAAATGATAGGCCAATGCATCCCAGTGAGGCAATTGAAAGAATGGAATTACTTGGCCATGACAGTTTCCTATTTAAAAATATTGAAAACATGAAATATGGAATGCTCTATCGCAGAAGTGATGGAGGATATGGACTTATACAACCACAATAATGAGATTAGAGAAAAAACCACAAAAAAAAGTTGCCCCATCAAAACTATTTATAGCATTTGATTTGCCATTTGAGCTTAAAAGGCAATTAATAGCTAATAATAGGATATTTACCAAAGATGCCAGGAATTTCTCTTTTGTTTCTGTTGAGCAATTACATATGACCATAAAGTTTTTAGGTCCACATATTTCGCAGGGATCTAAAAACAAAATCATTAGCTCATTGGAGGGGGTACTATCTGGAGTAAAGCCTATAAAACTAACCGTTGATTCCTTAAAATTTGGATTCCCACATCAGACCATTCCCCATATTGTCTTTTATAATATTTCTGCAACTAAGGAATTAGATCATCTTTATAAAAGTGTGGGATATATGTTAAAGAAGTTAGACCTACCTGAGATATTAACCACCTCCTTTATAAAGAAAAATGTTTATCATTTAACCATTGCCAGACTGAAACATCAACCTAATAGAGGATTTGGAAGAAGAATACGTTCCCTAATTAGAGAGTTCACTTTTGAGCCTATTGAATTTGAAGTAAAAGATGTTTGGCTTATGGAATCGAAAATTGAGAGGAGTGGTCAACCTAAATATACATATTTGCATAGATTTTCATTAGATTGAGAAATGCAACTTCCAATCAGGCTCATTGTTTTCTTATTCATAGCGATTATAATTGTCCTACTTCTTGCTGGGACTCTTACTTCCATCTCGGGATTGCGCCAAACCAAAAAGATTAATACAGTATCCCTGGTTAAACAACAAAGGGATTTTACTTCCTACAAATTTGAGTTTGACCGGGTTGAAAGTAATAAGGATATTAACTACAATTTCTCTTTGTATTAATATGATAGAATTATTTTTTGATTAATAAAGAACATGCTCGGATTCATAAAAAAACTCTTTGATCCCAATAAATCAGCTATCAAACAGGTTGAGCCTGTAGTGGAAAATATACTTGCTCTTGAGAAAGATGTTAAAGACTTAAGTTTTGAACAGATGAGAGATCAGGCAGGTAAGTATAGAATTGAATTGAAAAGTCTAATAGAAAAATTACCCTCTGAAGCGTTTGATAATATTAGAACCCAAAAGCAATTACATCCAATAGAAAAGCAGATCAGTGATAAACTGCAAGAATTCCTTCCTACAATATTTGCCTACTTAAGAGAGATTAACCGCAGAAAGTTCAATAAACCTCACTTCCCTGTACAGTTAATGGCCTCAGTTATTTTAGCTCAGGGAAATAAATTGACTGAATTAAAAACCGGAGAAGGAAAAACTCAGGTATTTCATTTACCTGCAGCTTTGTACGGCCTGACAGGCAGAGGATCACATGTGGTTACAGTTAACGATTATTTAGCCCGTAGAGATGGTGAATATGCCGGTCATGCTTTAGCCGATCTGGGTATCAGTGTTGGTATCATAACACCTCAAGCTTCATATAAGTTTGTAAATGATGAGGAGCTCTTGAAAGTTAAAGGATCTGAAGCAGTTGCCGAGCGTGAAAAGATAAATGTTGCCAGTTTATCTGATATGCATGGCATTAATCTTGTGGAATGCCCGAAAAGAGAAGCCTATGAACAAGATGTGGTGTATGGAACTAATAATGAATTTGGGTTTGATTATCTAAGAGATAATATGGTGTATCGCTCTGATGATCGAGTGCAACGAGAACTTTACTATTGTATCGTAGATGAAGCTGATTCAATATTAATTGATGAAGCTAGAACTCCATTGATCATTTCTGCGCCAGCAGAAGAAAGCAATGAGCTGTATTCACGTTTTGCTCAAATAGCTTCCAAATTAAATCCCCAAAAGCATTATGTGCTTGATGAGAAAGCTCATTCTGCAACATTGACCGAAGATGGGATCGCATATGTGGAGCAATTATTAGGTGTTAAGAATCTTTGGGAAGATTATCAATTAGCCCATCATTTGGACAATGCGCTTAAGGCACTGACATTGTATAAGAATAATGAGGAATATATTGTTAAAAATGGAGAGGTCTTGATTGTGGACGAATTCACAGGAAGGATCTTGCCCGGAAGGCGTTACTCAGAAGGCTTGCATCAAGCTATTGAGGCTAAGGAAGGGGTTCAAATTAAAAAAGAATCTAAGACCCTGGCTACAATAACCTTCCAGAACTATTTCAGGATATATAAGGTCTTGTCTGGTGGTTCCGGTACTATTATGACCGAAGCTGAGGAATTCTCAAAAATATATAGATTGGATTCTTATGTGATTCCAACTAATAAACCAAATATTAGATTGGATCATGCTGATAAGATCTACAAAAGTAAGTTAGCCAAATTCAATGCGGTTGGCGATGAAATCATCAATATTCATGCTAGTGGTCAA